>Ga0075327_1000152_pt1 | contig 17360 bp, 13 predicted proteins | sample MayberrySE_Catta_2_FD_120056 | JGI IMG/M metagenome (GOLD analysis project Ga0075327, IMG submission 120056) | Natural and restored wetland microbial communities from the San Francisco Bay, California, USA, that impact long-term carbon... | ecosystem: Environmental > Terrestrial > Soil >...
GCCGGCCGCCGCAGGAGCACGGCATCCTGGACTGGGTGCTGCCCGCGGAAACGGTGAAGGGCGATGCGACGCGGCTCTACGACAGCCACGACCGGCGCGTGCACGCGCTCTGGAACATCTTCTCGCGCCACGGCCGCAGCGTCGCCACCGTGAACTGGCTGATCACCTACCCGCCCGAGCCCGTGCGGGGCGTGATGATCAGCGACTACCTGCGTCCCGAGGACGTGCGCGGCAAGGTCGAGATCGGCGAGATCTTCGCGCGGTCCGCCGGCAAATCGTTGCGCGAGCCCGACGCGCAGCGCGCGCCGGTGGCCTGGCCCGCCGCGTGGGCCGAGCGCGCGGCGGCGGACAGGCATTTCGAGCCCCTGGTCCCGCTCGGCGATCCCTTCGCTCCGCTCGCCGGGACGCGGCACTGGGCGCTCTTCGCGAACCTCGGTGCGACTTCGCGGCGCTCGAGCGCCCTGGTCTCCGCCGCGCTCGAGATCGAGGCGGAGCTCCACCCGGATCTGCTGATGGTGCTGCTCCAGAGCATCGATCGAGTCTCCCACTTCCTGTTCGGAACGCTCGAGGACGAAGCGCGCTGGGACCCGCGCTACCTCGAGCCGGCCGAGGAACGGACGCGCGGTCGCGAGGCGGTGCTCGACGTCTACGCGTACACGGATGCGCTCCTGGGGCGGCTCCTCGAGCGCTACACGACGAACGACCTCGTGCTCGTGCTCTCGGACCACGGCTTTGCCGCATCCGAGCAGTTCCCGCTCGGCGAGCACGAGAGCCGCGAGACGCGCGACGGCGTGATCTTCGCGCGCGGCCCCGGCATCGCACCGGGCAGCCGCGCCCTCGGGGCGACCATCCTCGACGTGGCGCCGACCGTGCTCGCTTGGGCCGGGCTGCCCGCCGGGAAGGACATGTCCGGCCGTGTGGCGGGCTTCCTCGCCGCCGAGCCGCCGCCGCGCATCGCGAGCTACGAGACCGAGCCGGTGCCCCGGCTCTCGCGCACGGCGTCGGGCGAGGAGGCCGAGCGCATGGACCAGCTGCGCGCGCTCGGCTACGTCGAGTGAAGGACCCCGCGGTGGCATCGCTCACGGCGCGCAGCCGCCTTCTGGCTCGCGCACGACGCCGTCGAGCACGACGCCGAGCGGGCCGCGGGCCGCCCGCAGCGTGAGGGGCTGCCCGCCGCGGATCACCTCGATGGGGACGAGCTCGCCCGGCCTGCCCGCGGAGGTGAGGAGCTGGAGGTCGGCGGTCGAGAAGACGCGCACGCCGTCGTAGCGCAGGAGCTCGTCGCCTGCCTCGAGGCCCGCGGCGGTCCCCGCGCCGCCCAGGAAGAGCTCTCGCAGCGCGAAGCGGTTCGGCTTGCCGGTCGCCCGGAGGTAGGCGTCGTAGCCCTCTTCGCCGAGCTCGTCGCGGAAGGCCGCTTCCAGCGCCGCCTGCTCGTTGCGGTGGCGCGGGGTCATGAAGTAGCCCGAGCGCATCGCGCGGTCGTTCATCTGGAGCCGGTCGAGCTGGTAACGCTCCCAGCGCGCGCGGAGCGCGTCCGCATCGTCGCGCCTCATGCATCCCCCCGCGACGAGCGCGGCCACGTCGAAGACGGGCGCGGCCGTCGCGAGCGGGGCGGCCGACTCCGTCTCGCCGCCCGGCTCTCTCGCCCTCTCCTCCTCCCGGGGCTCGCGCGCGGGGTCGGCACCGGCGCGCCCCGGGGCCTCGCGAGCGGTCGCGATCCGCGCGTTCAGCGTGGCGAGCTCGGCGGCGAGCGACTCGCGTGCGGCGCGCTCGCCGGCGAGCGCGTCTTCGAGCGACGCGAGGCGCTGCGCGAGCTCGGGCGGCGCACCGACCGCGGGTGGGCTCGGAGGGCGCGTGGCGAGTCGGCCGCCGAGCCAGAACGCGCTCGCGGCCACGGCGGCCGCGAGCGCGAGCCCGCCTGTGACGAGCGCGAGCCGGCTGCGAAGCGGCGCAACGCTGAGCGGGGCGACCCGTTGCGGCATGCCGGCAGAACGTAGCGGGCACGAACGCTGCGGTGGCGGCGGCCAGGCGCATGCCCGCCGTGTCAGCCGGCTGAGCGCGGCGCGTGACAGACCGCGAGCAGGTCGAGGCACGCCGCGTCCGCGGGAGCGATCGGGAAGTGCTCCTCGCGCACGGCCTCGACCACGCCGCCGCGTCGCGCGCCGAGCCGCACGAGGAGCGAGAGGCGCGCGAACGCCCACTCGACGAGGGGGCGCGGGAGCCTCCTCCGCAGGCCGAGCGGATCGAGGCGCGTGATGCGCCGGATGCGGCGCAGCCGCTCCTCGTGAAAGCGCGCCGCCGGCCCGAGCGCGCCCACGCCGAGCATCTCGACCGCGCCGAACCACTTCGAGAGCGCCGCCGCGAGCTCGTCCGCCGTGTACTCGTGGACGTGGTAGGGATTCTCGCGGTCCGACTGGAGCCGGTTCGGCGTGGTCAGGAGCAGCGTTCCTGCAGGCCCAAGTACCCGAGCGGTCTCGCGCAGATAAGCGGTCGGATCGAGAAGATGCTCGATCACCTGGAAGCTCACCACGACAGCGAAGCTCCCGCCCGCGAAGGGCAGCGCGCCGAGCTCGCCGCGCACGAAGCGCGCCTCCGAGCCGCGCGCCTCGGGCGCCGGCGCGACGCGGTCGAGCCCCACCACGCGCGCCGGCCCGGTGGCGAGCTCGGCGCTCCCGTAGCCGGTGCCGCAGCCGAGGTCGAGCAGGCGGCCGGTGCGGGTGCGCGCCGCGGCGTAGCGATAGGCGACGCGGTGGCGCGCCAGGTCGGCGGCGTAGAGCGCGTCGCTCGCGTCGAGGCGCTCGCCCGTCCGACCGCTCACCGCGCTCCCTCGCTCGTCGCGGCGAGCGCTTCGCGCGCGAACTCGCGCGCGAAGCCGGCTCCGAGCGCGACGCGCAGCAGGATGATGCCGGCCGAGAGCGCAACGCTCGCCGCGAGGAGCGTCTCGGCGTCGCCGCTCCCGCGGAAGACGTGAACGAAGGCGAGCTGTCCCGTACCGAGCCCGGCCACCGCGATGGGCAGGGTCGAGACGAGCGCGATGGCCGCGAAGCCGAAGACGAGCTCCCCCACCGGCGGCCGGACCCCGAAGGCGGCGAGCGCCGCGCCGCCGAGCCCGACGAAGACCGCCACGAACGCGAGGCGCGCGAAGATCAGCTCGACGAGACGCGCGGCCGGCATCTCGCGTGCGGAGCGCATCAGGGCGAGGCTCCGGAGGCGATCGAGCGGTCCGAGGCTCCGCTCGCTTCGCAGCGCGACGAGGCCGACCGGCGCTGCCGCGAGGATCCCGGCCACGAGGCCGGCGCGGAGCGCGGGCGCGTCGGTCGCGAGGAAGACGCTGCCCAGGGCCGTGAGCCCGAGCACCACGAGCAGGTCGAAGCTCGAGATCAGCATCACCACGCCGGTCGCCTCGGCGGTCGGCAGGAGGCCCTTCCGGCGCAACAGGGCCACGAGCGCCGCGGCCCCGAGCGCATAGTGGAGGAGCCCGAACGAGTAGCTCGCCGCCTTGATGCGCGCGGCGGTCGCCGCGCCGAGGTGGCCGCCCGCCGCCGCCGCGACGCGCGCCAGCGAGTACGCGTCGATGGCGAGGCTCGCCGCCGTGTAGACGAGGAGCGCCGGCGCGAGCAGCAGGAGCGCGCGCGGCGTGATCGAGGCGAGCGCCGCGCCGAAGTCGATCTGCCGCGCCAGGAACGCGAGGAGCGCCGCACTCACCGCGAAGGGCAGCAACGCGCGCAGCCAGCGGGACCGCCTCACGGACCTGCACGCCTCCATTCCACGCCGGGGGGATCGACCTTCGAGAACACGGCGTGATAGCTGAAGGTGACCGCGCTCGCCGCCGACAGGATCCCGAGCGCGGCGGCGAGCGCCCGCGCGCGCCACGCTCCGGCGCGCATCCAGCGCTCGAGCGTCTCGCTGGCATAGAAGGCGTAGGGGACCGAGAGCCCGAGCAGGAAGCTGCCCTTCACCGTGGTGAACCAGGGATTGCGCCAGGTGAAGGCCACGAAGCCCGCGAGGAGCAGGAGCGTCGTGCCCACGAAGAGGCGGTCCTCGCCGCTGCCGGCGAGCGCGCGGCGCGCGCCGCGCGCGAGGCCCGCCGCGAATGCGGCGGCCGGCACCAGCCCGAGCACGAGGAGCGTCCGCGCGGCGAGCTCGAGGCCCGGCGCCGCGCGCGGCAGGAAGTGCCGGTGCGCATCGAAGAAGACCGACACCCAGAGCGTGCCCCAGACCGAGTGGAGGAGCGGCGGGTCGGCGGCCTGCGCGGGGCCGAAGGCCGCGAGCGGGACGTGGACGTAGTCGAAGAGCGCGCGCTCGCCCGGCGGCATCTCGAACATGGCGGCGTGGACCGGAAGGCCGTGCGGGTAGAGGTACCCGTACACGAGGAGGTTCCGGAGGTAGAACCAGCCGCCCACCGCCGCGGCGGCGCCGCCGAAGGCGAGCGTCGCGCGGAGCGCGCGAGCGGGGCCGCGGCGCGGCGCCTCGCCGAGGAGCACCAGCGCGCCCGCCGCGATCGGCATTGCGGCGGACAGCTTCGTGAGGAGCCCGAGCCCGGCGAGCGCGCCGCAGAGGCCGGGGCGCAGCACGTCGGAGCGCTCCGCAGGCGGGCGCGCGAGCTCGCGCGCGAGGCCGAGCATCGCGAGGCTCACGAGCGCCGTGACGAGGATCTCCTCGCTCAGCATCGTGCTCACGTAGACGTGGACGGGCAGGAAGAGGAGCAGCGCCGCGGCGACGACCGCCCGGCGCCCGCCCGCGGGCCCGCGCCCGCGCACGTGGAGCGCCACGGCCGCGATCGCGGCGAGCCCGAGCGCGCAGCAGAGCGCGATCGTGGCGCGCGCGACCGCCTCTTCGTCCGGAGACGGCAGCAGCCGGCCGAGCGCGGCGGCCAGCGCATAGAAGAAGGGAGGATGCCCGGTGGACCAGCCCTCGTTCGGCGCGGGCAGGCGCCAGTCCGCGAGCAGGCGAGCGATGTAGTCCCAGTTGCCCGCGGCGTCGAAGCCCATCCGCACCGGGTAATGGAAGAGGTTCCAGACGCGGAGCGCGGCCCCGGCGGCGAAGACCGCCGCGAGCGCGAGCGTCGCGCGACCCCCCGCGCGCGACCACGACCTGGAGACCTGGCGGCGCCAGCGGATCGTCTGCTCCACCCACACGTCGATGTGCGACTCGGCCGACGCGGCCGAGGCGGCTCCGTAGGGTAGCGGGGACGGGGAGCGCGACGCAGCGCCGATGCGGCGCGTCGGCCGCGACCCGCTTCGGTAGGATCGCCTCTCATGCCGAGCCGGCCGGGCAACGAGTGGAGCCGCCTCGACTCCGGGCTGTGCGTCGGCATCGTCCTCGCGTTCGCCGGCTCGCGACTGCTCTGGGTCGCCTCGCATCCGCACTCCTCCCAGTACTGGGAGGAGGCGTACCGCTGGCTCGCCGCGGAGCAGCTCGCCTCCGGCGCCCCGCTCCCCCTGCTCGCGCTCCAGGCGGACCACTACCAGGGCGGCTCGCTGCTCGTGATCGGCCTCGCGGCCGCTCTGACGGCGCTCGGCGTTCCGTCGTTCGCGGCGCTCAAGCTCGTCGCGGTCGGCTTCTCGAGCGCCACGTGCGCCGCGCTCTTCGTGATCGGCCGCTCGTTCTTCGGCCGCGGCGCCGGGCTCCTGTCCGCGCTCATCTACGGGCTCGGCCCACCGCTCGTCGCGTACTGGGGCGTGGTGGGGATGGGCTTCCATGCCGAGTCGGTGCTGGTCTCGCTGCTCGCCATCGGCGTGTTCCTGGCGCTGGCGCGCGGCGACGTCGGGAGAGTGCCCGGCGGGCTGCTCTTCGGCGCGCTCTCCGGCTTCGCGATCTGGTTCGGACCCATCGCGGCGATCGCGCTGCTCGCCTGCCTGCTCTGCTGGCCCCTCGTGGTGGGGCGCCCGCGAGCCGCAGAGCTCGCGGCCGCGGCGGCGGGCGTCGGCCTCGGCCTCACGCCCTGGCTCCTCTACAACGGCGTCCACGACTTCGCCGGCGTGAGGCGGCTCCTCGAGGTGTTCGGGCTCGAGGCGTCCGCGGATCTCTGGCGCAGCCAGGGGCTCCTGGCGCGCGCGGTCGATCTGCTCTGGCGCGGCCCGGTGGAGGGGCTGCTCGATCCGCAAGGCGCGGGCTCCGGCTCCGGGTGGCGGCCTGCCCTCGCCGCGGGCGTCTGGCTCCCGGCGGGCCTCGCGCTCGCCGCGGCCTTCCGGCGCGGGCTCGCGAGCCTCCGCGCCGGAGCCGGGCATGCGCCGGCCGAGGCGCGGGGCGAGCTCGTCTTCCTCGTCTACGGCGTGCTCTTCGTCGCCGTGTACCTCTGCAGCCGCTTCACGCTCTCCGTCGACCCGGGCCCGATCCACTACCGCCTGCTGGTGCCGCCCGCCGTGCTCGCGATCCCGCCGATCGCGATCTCCGCGGCGCGAGCGCTCGCCGCGGGCACCGCCCGGCGCAGGAAGGCGCAGGCGGCGTGCGCAATCGGGCTGCTCGCGCTCGGCGGCGCGACCGTGCGCTTCGCGCTCCTCCACGACGAGCCCGGCACGCCGCTCAGCCTCGAGCGCGCGCACGTGACGTGGGGGCACCTGCTGGTCCGCAAGCACGGCACCGACCTCGAAGCGGCGCTCGCAGGCCTGGACTGGCTTCCGCCGGAGCGCCGGGAAGAGGTGCTGGGCGGGATCGGCTGGGGTCTGCAGGCCGCGTACGAGCAGAGCGGCACGCTCGCCGAGCTGGAGGGCGCGCTGGGCCGCATCGCGCGCGGCGACCGCGAGGCCGTCATCCGCGGGATCCGCTACTGGACGCACGTGCGCGGCGAACGGCTCGAGGCCGTCGTCGCGACGACCGGCGATCGCGATCACGACCGCGCGCGCATGCGCCTCGTCGACCTCGCGGCGTGGCTGCGGCCGCCCGTCGTCGTGATCACGCTCGATACGACGCGGGTCGACCATCTCTCGTGCTACGGCTATGCGCGCAACACGAGCCCGAGCCTCGATGCCTTCGCGCGCCGTGCCGTCCGCTTCGACCGCGCCTGGTCCACCTCCTCGTGGACGCTGCCGGCGCACGCGTCGCTCTTCACCGGGCAGTATCCCTCGCGACACGGAGCGGACTACGACTCCCGGGGCGGCGCGGTGCTGGGCGACGTGATCGGGCTGCCCGTCGCCCGCTACGTGAAGGCCGGCATGCTCGGCGACGACGCCATCACGCTCGCCGAGCTGCTGGCGGAGCGCGGCTATCGCACGGGCGCCTTCGTGGCGGGGCCCTGGCTGCACCGCAGCTTCGGGCTGCTCCAGGGCTTCGACCACAAGGACGACGCGGTGACGAGCTTCGGCGGCCGTCGCGCCGCGGAGGTCACGGCGGCGGCGCTCGCGTGGCTCGGCGGGCTCCCGGAGAGCGAGCCCTACTTCCTCTTCGTCAACTACTTCGATCCCCACGCGCCCTACGAGCCGATCGGCCGCTATGCGGAGTTCCCGCGGGCGGCCGAGCCGCTCGACTACGACTACGAGGCGTTCATGCGCGGCGAGGAGCTCGACGAAGACCGCCGCGCCGTGCTGCGCGATCGGTACGACGCGGAGATCCGCGACATGGATCGCCAGCTCGGCGTGCTGCTCGACGCGGTGCTCGCGCGCCCGGGAGGCGAGCACGCGCTGATCGTCGTCACCGCGGATCACGGCGAGGCGCTCGGGGAGGAGGGCCGGCTCGGCCACGGCCTCTGGCTCAGCGAGGAGCAGACGCGCATCCCCCTGCTCGTGCGCTACCCGCGCGAGCGCGCGGCGGGCAGCCAGCGCGACGACCCGATCCAGCTCGTCGACGTGCCGAGGCTCCTCGCCGCGGAGCTCGACCTCGCCGTCCCGGACGGCGGAGACGCGGTGGCGCCGGGCGAGCGCGAGGCGGCCTACCTGGAGCTGCGGCGCGAGCCGACCACCGCGGCGCGCTTCGGCGCCGCGTACGACCGCGACCTCCAGGCGGTGATCCGCTGGCCCCACAAGCTGCTCCGCTCCGACGACGGCAGGGAGGCGCTGCTGCGCCTCTCCTCCGCGAGCCTCCGGGAGGCCCCCGGAGAGGACAGCGCCACCGAGGCGCTCGAGCTCCGCGGGCTGCTCGACGCGCACGCCCGCGGCGAACGTGAGGCGCGCCGGGTGGCGCCCCGCGTCGATCCGCAGACGCTCGAGGCGCTGCGCCGGCTCGGCTACGTCGAGTGAGCCGGGTCGCGGTCCGGGTGGCTCACCAGCACGGACCGGAGCGCCTCGCCGGGAGAGAGCGGCACCTCGAGCAGGGTGCGAACGGGCAGCGTGTAGGGCGGCACGTCGAGGAAGACCCCGGAGCGGTCGATGACGCGGGTGTCGGGGCCATGGGGCTTGTCCCGGTTCGGGACCACGTCGCTCGCGACGGGCAGGTGCTCCGTCACGATCAGATACCGGTACCGCCGGCAGTTCTCGAGCACCTTCTCGATCTGCTGGTTGGAGAGATGCTGGAGGACCTGCCGCAGCAGCCCGAGCTCGGCGTCCGGGAGCTCGTCCGAGATCAGGTTCGAGCAGCGGAACTCCACCTCGGGGAACGCGCGCCGGTTCCGCTCGATCAGCGCCGGCACGACGTCGACGCCCACGAAGCGCGGCACGGCGCCGGCGAGCCTCCGGCCGACCCGGAAGTCCCCGCAGCCGAGGTCGACCACGGAGCGGACGCCGTGCTCCGCGATGAAGGCCTGCACCATGGCCACGTAGCTCTCGGTCGTCGCGTCGAGCGAGCCGTCGCCGGAGTCGAACTCACCGAGCGCGCCGCCCCAGGCGTTCTCGGCGTAGACACGCTCGAACGCCTCCTGCACGTCGAGCCTCGCGAAGAGCCGGCGCTGCTGACGAAGGCCGAAGCGAGTGAGCGCGTCGAGCAAGCGTCGGGGGAGGAATGGCGTGATCCCCTCGCGGACGCGCCGCAGACTCCACCAGACGAGCGCGCGCCAGCGCGTCATGCGCAGCCGCGCCCGGTCCACGCCACCGGTGCCCGGGCAGCGCGGCTCTCGATCGGCTCGGCGGAACGCACGCGGGACCTCGAGACGGGAGGTCGCCCAGCTTAACGCCGCATCGCCCCGGGGCCGCCCTCCCGCGGCGGCGCGCCGATCTGCTGGCGGCGGGCCGACCCCTCCTGCTTCGTTGACGCTCGCGCTCCGTCGGGTTTACACTCGCCCGGTTCCAGGGCCGGAGGCGGAATGGGGAAGCTGCGCGTGATCAACGGGCTCGTGCGCGAGTTCGGGATGTTCCTGAAGGAGGACCGCACCTGGTGGCTTGCCCCGCTCCTGGTCGTCCTCGCCGCCCTCGGCGCCTTCACGGTGTTCGTCCAGGGCTCGGCGCTGGCACCGCTGATCTACGCCTTGTTCTAAGGGTCTCGTCTCGATGATGCCGATCACCGAATCGCGGCCCGCTCCCGGCGAGCGCACGCCGAGCGCGCTGCCGCATGGCGGGTAGCGACGCGTCCGTCCTGTCCGCCCGCGCGGCGCCCGGCGGCGACGCGGTGCTCCGCGTCGTCAACGAGTTCTACGAGGCGAACCCGTTTCCGGGATTCGATCCCGGGAAGTACGAGACGCGCGCCGACCTCGCCCGACGCGCCAGCTGGTACGCCCAGCGCATCGACGCGGAGATCCCCTTCGACGCCTCCGTCGTGGACGTCGGCTGCGGAACGGGGCAGCTCGCCTGCTTCCTGGCCTCGAAGGGCCGTCGCGTGCTCGGCGTCGACTACTCGCAGCACTCGCTCGACCTGGCGCAGCTCCTGAAGGAGCGGCTCGCGCTGCCGACGGTGGAGTTCCGCCGTCGCAACCTGCTCGACTGGGACCTCCCCGACGAGGCGTTCGACTTCGTGTTCTGCAACGGCGTGCTGCACCACACGAGCGATCCCTACCGCGGCTTCCGGAACCTGGTGCGCCTCGTCCGGCCGGGCGGCCGGCTCGTCGTCGGCCTCTACAACCGCTACGGGCGCCTGATGCTGCTCGTGCGCCGCCGCGTCGTTTCGCTCCTCTCGCGGGTCGACTCCGAGGCGAAGAACCGCGCCATCCAGAAGCAGCTGGTCGTGAACGACAGCGACGAGTTCAAGCGCCACACCTGGTACGCGGACCAGTACGAGCATCCGCACGAGTCGACGCATACCGTGGGCGAGGCGCTCGGGTGGTTCCGCGAGAACCAGATCGAATACGTCTCGTCGTTTCCGAGCATCGAGCTGTTCGGGTCGGGGTCGAAGCGGATCTTCCGTCCCCGCGAGGTCGCCGCCTGGCGCAGCGGCGGGGCGGCGCACCTGCTGGTGCAGCTCGGCTGGATCCTCAGCCAGAACGCCGGCGGCGGCTACTTCGTGCTGGTGGGGCAGAAGCGGGCGTGAACGTCCTCGGCATCTCCGCCTTCTACCACGACTCCGCCGCGTGCCTCATGCGCGACGGCCGGGTGATCGCGGCCGCGCAGGAAGAGCGCTTCACGCGCGAGAAGCACGACGCGGGCTTTCCGGTCCACGCCATCCGCTACTGCCTCGAGGCGGGACGGCTGCTGGTCGACGACCTCGACGCGATCGGCTTCTACGAGAAGCCCTTCATCAAGTTCAAGCGGCTGCTGTTCTCGCACGTCGCGAGCTTCCCGCGCTCGTGGCGCGCGTTCCTGCGCGCGATGCCCTCCTGGCTGCACCAGAAGCTCGTGATCCCCTCGCTGATCCGCGAAGAGCTCCAGTACGACGGGCCGGTCTACATGATCGAGCACCACCTCTCGCACGCGGCGAGCGCCTTCCTCGTGTCGCCCTTCTCGGAGGCGGCGCTGCTGACCGTCGACGGGGTCGGCGAGTGGGCGACGGCGAGCTTCGGCCGCGGCAGCGGCAGCGAGATCGACCTGTTCCGCGAGATCCGCTTCCCGCACTCGCTCGGCCTGCTCTACACCGCCTTCACCGGCTATCTGGGCTTCAAGGTGAACAGCGCGGAGTACAAGGTGATGGGCCTCGCGCCCTACGGCGTGCCGCGCTTCGAGCGCCAGGTGCGCGAGCTGATCGACGTCGCGGACGACGGCAGCTTCCGCCTCGACATGCGGTATTTCGCGTACCACTACGGCCTCGAGATGACGAACGAGCGCTTCCACCGGCTCTTCGACGGCCCGCCGCGCGAGCCGGAAGGGCCCCTCGAGCAGCGCCATCGCGACATCGCGGCCAGCATCCAGTGCGTGACGGAGGACGTCATGCTCCGGATGGCGCGGCATCTCCACCGCGAGACGGCGCTGCCCGATCTGTGCCTCGCCGGCGGGGTCGCGCTGAACTGCGTCGCGAACGGCCGCATCCTCCGCGAAGGCCCGTACCGGCGGCTCTTCATCCAGCCGGCGGCCGGCGACGCGGGCGGGGCGCTCGGCGTGGCGGCCTTCCTCCAGCACCACCTCTTCCAGGTGCCGCGCCAGCACGTCATGCGCGACGCCTTCCTCGGCCCCGAATACGGCCGCGACGAGATCCGCGCCCTGCTCCGCGTGAAGGGCGCCGTCTTCGAGGAGCTCGAGGAGGAGCCGCTGCTCACCGCCACGGCCCGCGCGATCGCGGACCAGCAGGTCGTGGGCTGGTTCCAGGGCCGCATGGAGTTCGGCCCGCGCGCGCTCGGCGCACGCAGCATCCTCGCCGACGCCCGGAATCCCGAGAACCGCGACCGCGTGAATCTGAAGATCAAGTTCCGCGAGAGCTTCCGCCCCTTCGCTCCCGCGGTCTGCCTCGAGCGCGCTCCGGAGTTCTTCGAGCTCGAGGAGGAGAGTCCCTTCATGCTGCTGGTGGCGCGCGCGCGCGAGGGACAGCGGACGCTGCCCGCGACCACACACGTCGACGGCTCCGCGCGCGTGCAGACCGTCTCGGCCGAGACGAGCCCCCTCTTCCACCGGCTCCTCTCCGCCTTCGAGCGGCTCACGGGGACGCCGGTGCTGATCAACACCTCCTTCAACGTGCGCGGGGAGCCGATCGTCTGCTCGCCCGCGGACGCCCTGCGCTGCTTCCACGACACCGACATGGACGTGCTCGTGATGGACCACTTCGTGCTGTACAAGTCGGCGCAGCCGCAGACGAGCCGCGGGAGCGAGCTCCCGGCGGCCTTCGCCCTGGACTGAGGGGGGCCCGATGCGACGGGGCTGGATGCGCTTCGTCAACGCGCTCGGTCGCGTGCAGAACGCGTTGCTGCTGTCGCTCGTGTACCTGCTGGGGATCGGCCCGCTCTGGCTCGGTGTGTGCCTCGTCGGCCGAAAGGACCTGCTGGGAACGCGCCGGGTGCCGGCCACGAGCTTCGCGGTGGAGAAGGCCCGGATCCCGACCGACCGCGAACGCTGCGAGCGGCAGTTCTGACGGTGGAGACGGGGCCGCCGCGCTCGCTCGCGAAGCGTCTGATCTTCGCGGCGATCCCGGTGCTCGTGCTGCTGTCGTCGCTCGAGCTCGTGGTCCGGACGTTCGAGCTCGACCAGAGCTGCCGCAACCTCTACAGCGCGACGCCGACGTCGGCCTGGACGTGCGATCCGATCCTCAACTTCAAGCTTCGGCCCGATCTCGTCGCCGGCGGGAAGCCGCTGAACCGTGCCGGTTTCCGCAGCCGCGAGTTCACCCCGAAGCGCGACGGGACGTTCCGGGTCCTGTCGCTCGGCGACTCGTGCACCTTCGGCGTCATCGCCACGCGGGTGCAGGCCTGGGATTACGTTCCCGAGCCCTATCCCCAGCGGCTCGAACGAGTCGCGGCGGAACGACTGGGCCCCGGCCGGGTCGAGGTCCTGAACGCGGGCGTCGCCGGCTACAACAGCTTCCACGGCGTCATGCTGTTGCGCACGAAGCTGCGCGGCCTCGAGCCGGATCTCATCACGGTCCGCTACGGGTGGAACGACCACTTCGTGTCGGCGTCGGACCCCGGCGTCTCGGGCTACCGCGAGCCCGACCATGCGGTGGTCCTCGGCCTCCAGGATCTGCTGCTGCGCACCTCCCTGTACGGCTTCGTCCGGCGTCTCGCCCTCGACGTCCAGGCGCTCCGGGCTCCACCCGCCGGCGCAGCCCGGCCGCTGCCCGCCGCGTGGAAGCCGAACGTGCCGCCCGAGGCCTACCGGCACAACCTCCGGCGCATCGTCGCGCTCGGGCGCGAGCGCGGAGCCCGCGTCTGGCTCCTCACCTCACCGCACGCGTTCGTCATCGACGCGCACCGGGGTCGCTACGACGAGTTTCCGATGTCCGCCAAGCAGATCGTCGTCTTCAACGGGCTCTCCACGTTCGAGGAGCTGATCGAGATCCACGACCGCTACAACCAGGTGACGCGCGAGGTCGGCGCCGAGCTCGGCGTTCCCGTGGTGGACATGGACGCCGTGTACAAGGCGCACGCCGACGAGCCGCTCTTCCTCGAGACCGACGTTCCCCACCCCTCCGCCGAGGGGCACGCGCTCGAGGCGGAGACGCTGTACGAACGCCTGCGGGATGAGGGCCTGCTGCCGACGCGGGGCTGACGCGCGAAGCGCGCCCCTGTGAGCCTCAACGGCCGGCTCGCGGCCCCGCTGGGTCGGCACGGTAGGCGATCCGTGGGCTCCCGAGGTAGCCGATCTCGGCGACCCGGCCGACGGGGCGCCGCGCCGGTGGGATCACCTCCATGCGGAGCGTCACGCGCTGGCCGGCCCAGCGGGCGAGGTCCGCCTCGAGGGGCAGCCACTTTCCCGAGAACGGGTTCTCGAGCGTCACCTCGGCGAGCGGGACCATCTCGCCGGGACGCCCGATCGAGACCACGACGCGCGAGCGCCAGGGGATCCCGAAGATCTCGTCGGTGCCGAACACCCGGTCGAGGCTCGCGTCGGCCTGGAACACCGCCCGCTCGGGGACGTCGACCTCGAAGTCGATGCCGCCGCCGCCGGGGCCGAGCGAGAAGGCGAGCAGACGCCGGTTGCGGCGCGTCGGGAGGCGATCCGGGAAGCGCGGCGCGGGCTCCATCGTTCCGTCGCGAGAGCGCGTGAAGGGACGGCCGGTCGGCGCGAGCGCGATCAGGTCGACGGCCGTGGCGCCGCGGTCGCGGCCGCGCTCCAGCACGCTCAGCCACTGGAGGTTCGAGTCCTGCAGGCGCTCGGCCGGATGGAAGAAGCGCTCGAGATGGGCCTGCACCGCGGGGAGCTCGTCGCGGTAGTACGTCATGGCGGGCTGATCGACGTCCGACATGACCACGAAGCGCACGCGCTGGAGCGCGGCGAGGATCGTCCGCTGCTGCTCGTCGCGGATCGCCGGGAAGATGCCCGGGTACGGCGTCGGGTTGCGCGTGTCCGTTGCGAAGTAGACGAGCGGCTCGGCGCGTGCGACGAAGATGAACTCGCCCCGGCGGGTGGTGTGCTCCAGAAAGTCGATCACGCCCCTGAGCTGTGCGCCCCGGAGCCCCGGGCTCACCGGCCGGAGCGGGACTCGCGCCGCGAGCGGCTCGGGATCCGCGACGCGGTGGACGGTCCACCCCGCCAGGCCGGAGGCCGCGGCGAAGCCCGCGAGTACCGCGCCCGCCAGCAGCCGCGCCGCGGCCGGCCGCCACCGCGACGGCGACCGCGACGGTGCCCCGGGCAGCGTGATGCAGAGCTGCGCGAAGGCGAGCGGGAGGACGTAGACGAGGTGCCCCCAATCCGTCCGCGGGAAGAGATTCGTGAGCCAGGTGAGCGACAGTGCGGCATGGAAGAGGAACGCCGGGGGCGCGCCCCGCCGCCACGCCAGGCGCACGGCCGTGGCCGCCGCGGCGAGCAGCGGGAGCGCGAAGAGCAGCTGCGTCGCGAAGATCACCCAGCCGCTCGGCGTCGCGAGAATGCCCTGGGTGAGGCTGTAGAAGTAGGGGAGATAGAAGGCCGGGGTCTCCGCCGCCCGCCCGGTCAGCACCCCGAGCGGCCAGAGGCTCGGGAACGGCATCTCGAAGGTCGCGTCGAAGGATGCGGGGAGCGAGACCATGGCGTAGAGGGCCTCTTCGAGGACGCCGCCCGCCGCCCAGAGCGCGATCGTCACGAGCGCGACTCCGCCGCCTCCGGCGGCGAACGCGAAGAGGGGCTTCGCGCGCACCCGGCCGGCGGCGAGCAGGGCGAGGCCGAGCGTCAGCGCGAGAGCGAGGCCGATCGGCTGCTTGCAGAGCGCGACCGCCGCCACCAGCACGCCGGCGAGGCCCGCCCAGCGGGCGCTCTCGGCTCCGCGCCACGCGGCCCAGGCCGCCATCACGCTCAGCTGGAACGCCATCGTCGTGTAGAAGTAGATGCCGAAGAGCGGGAAGAGCAGGAGCGGCGCGCTCGCGGTCGCCGCCGCGGCGGCGTGCGCCGCCGGGCCGGGCCGCGCGGCCCGCGCCAGGGCGAACGCGGCTCCGGTGGCGAGCGCGTGCAACACGATCACCACCGCGCGAGCGACCCGGACCTCCTCGCCGAAGACGCGGAACAGCACGGCGAGCAGCTCGAAGGGCAGCGGCCCCGTGAACACCAGGACGTCGCGGTAGAGGCGCTCGCCCTGCGCGAGCCGCTGCGCGACGTGGAGCCCGATCCCCTCCTCGAGCAGGTTCGGCTCGAAGCCGCTCACGAGCGCGCAGCTGCAGCTGCCCGCCAGGATCCAGAGCATCACCGGGAGCCGGCTGCTCAGCTCGCGCCGTCCCATCCGGCCGAGTCCCGCGCCCTCTCGATCGCGGCCTCCATCTCGCGTGCAGAGGTGTCCCAGTCGAAGCGACGCGCCCACTCGAGGCCGCGCCGCGCCATCGCCTCCGCCGCGTCGCCCGCGTCGAGCAGCTCCGCGATGCGGGCCCCGAACGCGGCGGCGTCCCCGATCGGAGCCAGCCAGCCCGTCTCGCCGTGCCTGACCGAATCGCGCAGCCCCGGGGCGTCGCTCGCGACGACGGGCGTGCCGACCGCGTTCGCCTCGATCACCGTGAGGCCCCAGCCCTCCTTCTCGGAGGCGCACACGCACACCCGGGATTCGGCGAGCCAGCGGTCCCGCTCGTCATCGTCCACGAAGCCGAGGAACCGGATTCGCGAGGACAGACCGAGCTGCTGCGCCAGCTTCTCGATGCGTTCCCGATCCCGGCCGCGCCCGATCACGGCAATCTCGAGCTCGGGGTACCTCGGCACGAGTGGCGCGACGGCTCGGAGCATCACGTCGAGGCGCTTGTAGCGCTCGATCCGGCCCAGGTAGGTGACGCGCGGCGGGCGCTCCCGCAGGGGCCGCGGTGTGACGCGCGGGCGGCGGATGCCGGGCGGGCTCACCTCGATCCGTTCGCGCGAGATGCCGCGTTGCACCAGGTCGGACCGGGTGCTCTCGGAGTCCGCGAAGAATCCCACCCTGCGGTACGTGAACGGAATCAACTTCTCGGCCGCGAACACCGTGGCCGCGATCGGCCACGCGACCTGGGTGAAGGCCGTTTCACCGAAGAGATGCTGGCAGAAGGCGATCACCGGCGCACGGGAGTACAGGGGCGAGAAGAACGGCAGCTTGTTGAGCCACTCGACGACCACGTCGAAGCGCCGGCGGCGGGTCTCGCGGGCACACGCGAGGGTCACCGCGGGGTAGTACCGGGCCAGGCCGCCGAGCCGCCGCACCTGGACGCCATCGATCGTCTCGGTCGGCGCGCAGCCCGGGAAGCTCGACGCGAGGTGCGTGACCACGTGACCGCGCGCGACCAGCCGGCTCATGATCTCGTACACGTGGATCTCGGCACCGCCCGCGAGCGGGTGCAGCGGATCGCGCTCGTTGAGCACCAGGATCCGAGACCTCGCCGGCGTGCTGGACGCGGGAGCGTACGATTCGCGGGCCGACGACATGGCGACCGTGCGGAGCTACAGCCGGCCGAGCCAGTGGGCGATCCGCAGCCACCAGCCGATCCAGAGCGCCTCGACGGCGATGCGCAGGTCGAGCTTCGAGGTTCCCCGGGTGCGGTCGAGGAAGAAGAACGGCACTTCCTTGAAGCGCGCTCCTCGAACCTGGAAGCGGTAGTTCAGCTCGATCTGGAAGGCGTAGCCGTTCGCGCGGATCCGCTCGAAGCCCACCGCCTCGAGCGCCTCGCGGCGGATGCAGCGGAAGCCGCCGGTGGTGTCGCTGATCCGGAGGCCGGTCACCTTGCGCGCGTACCAGTTGCCGAAGTAGCTGATCAGGATGCGCTCGATCGGCCAGTTCACGACCGTGATGCCGTTCAGGTAGCGCGAGCCCAGCACGACGTCGTGCGACTCGAGCTCCTCGATCAGGGTCGCGATCGCCTCCGGCGGATGCGAGAAGTCCGCGTCCATCTGAAGGACGGCGTCGGCGCCGAGCTCGAGCGCGCGCCGCAGGCCGGCCCGGTAGGCGGGCCCGAGGCCCTGCTTCTGCCGGCGATGCAGGACGTGGACGCGCGGCGTGACGATCGCCAGCTCGTCGGCCAGCTTGCCGGTTCCGTCCGGTGACCCGTCGTCGACGACCAC
>Ga0075327_1000153_pt1 | contig 17229 bp, 17 predicted proteins | sample MayberrySE_Catta_2_FD_120056 | JGI IMG/M metagenome (GOLD analysis project Ga0075327, IMG submission 120056) | Natural and restored wetland microbial communities from the San Francisco Bay, California, USA, that impact long-term carbon... | ecosystem: Environmental > Terrestrial > Soil >...
CGCAGGTCGAAGTCGGTCCGCTTCAGCTTCGGGTTGGGCTCGAGCTTCTCGACCACGAGCGTGGTGAAGGACTCGAGCTGGAGGTTCCTCATGGTGAGCTCCATCGGCCAGTGGACGCCCTCGAGCTCCTCGATCTTGCCCGGCGCCACGGTGAGCCGCTTCACCTCGACCTCCTTCTCGTCCCAGTAGCGGGTCAGCAGCGGCACGCAGCTCGACTTGTCGACGTGGATCACGAACTTCGAGTACTCGGAGTTCTCCTCCGGCTTCGGCACGACCTCGACGACGTAGACGCGCCGCCCCTCCAGGTCCTGGTCCGGCAGCCGCTCGTAGTCGCCGTCCTCGACCTCGTGCGGAACGATGTCCTCGAAGGTGAAGTCGGTGCCGAACACCGCCTCCTCGCGCAGGTTCACGCGGCGCACCCTCCGCCGCGCGTTCAGGTAGACGAACTGGTCGTTCGGACGCGTGTCGTTGTTGACGACCAGGTAGCCCGAGAAGCGCAGGTCGAAGGGGTCCGTGTAGCGGACGATCGTCTTCGAGAGCACGCCGTTCACGGGCCGGTCGTGCTCGTCGCGGAAGCTCGACCAGGTCATCTCGAGCCGCGATTCCTGCACCGCGCTGCCGCGGTCGCCCGAGATCAGCTTGGCGTCCTGCACGTAGGAGCGGAAGCGGTTGTCGACGACGCACTGGTAGACGTCGCGCCCGCTGAGGCTCGCGTCGTCCTTGCCGACGCGCGTGGCCGCCGGCTCCGCTCCGCCCGCCGCGGCGACCGCCCACACGAGCCCCGCCGGCAGCCATTTCCAGCCCTGCATCAGCCCTCCGCCCGCTTCCGGAGATCCGCGATCGCCGCCGCGTAGTCGCCCGCGCCGAACACCGCCGTCCCCGCCACGAACACGTTCGCACCGGCGCGCGCGGCGCGCTCGATCGTGTCGGGCGAGATGCCGCCGTCCACCTCGAGCTCGACGTCGAGCGCGCGCTCGTCGAGCCAGCGCCGGATCTGCGCGAGCTTCGGCAGCACGCTCTCGATGAACGACTGGCCGCCGAAGCCCGGGTTCACGCTCATCACGAGCACCTGGTCGACGTCGCCGAGCACCGGCTCGACGAGCAGCGCCGGCGTCGCCGGATTCAGCACCACGCACGCGCGCTTGCCGAGGTCGCGGATCTGCTGGAGCGTGCGATGGAGGTGCGGGCACGTCTCCACGTGGACGCCGATGCGGTCGGCGCCGGCCTCCGCGTACTCCGCGAGCGAGCGCTCGGGCGCCTCGATCATCAGGTGGACGTCGAGCGGAAGCGGGGTGGCGCGGCGGAGCGCCTTCACGACCGGCGGCCCGATCGTGAGGTTCGGCACGAAGTGCCCGTCCATCACGTCGACGTGGATCCAGTCGGCGCCGGCGCGCGCCACGGCCTCCACCTCGGCGGCGAGCCGCCCGAAGTCGGCCGCGAGGATCGAGGGCGCGATGCGGAGCGGGAGCTTCACGTCGCCGTCCGCTCGAGCCGCACGGCGAAGAAGCCGTCCGTGCCGTGACGGTGCGGCCAGGTGCGGAGCGTGCCTTCGCCGTCGAGCAGCGGGCCGAGCGAGGCGGGGAGCCCGGCCGGGTCGGCGCGCCGGAAGCCCGGCTCGCGCGACAGGAAGTCCGCGACCACCGCTTCGTTCTCCTCGTGGAGCAGGGTGCACGTACTGTAGACGAGCGCGCCTCCCGGCACGAGCACGGCGCCGGCGGAGGCGAGCAGCGCGGACTGGATCGCCGCGAGCGCGCTCGGATCCTCGGGGCCGACGCGCCAGCGCGCGTCGGGATTGCGGCGCAGCGCGCCGAGGCCCGAGCACGGCGCGTCGACGAGGACGCGGTCGAAGGGCGCGCCGGGCAGGTCGGCGAGCGGCTTCGTCGCGTCGCGCACGAGCGCGGTCACGTTCTCCTGCCCGAGCCGCCGCGCCGCGCGGCCGACGAGCGCGAGGCGCCGCTCGCTCCGGTCGAGCGCGACCACGAGGCCCGCCTCCCCCACGCGCTCGGCGAGCGCCGTCGTCTTCGTGCCGGGGGCCGCGCACGCGTCGAGCACGCGCTCGCCGGGCTGCGGGTCGAGCAGCTCGACCACGCACTGCGCCGCCTCGTCCTGCACCGTGCAGAGGCCCGCCACGAACGCCGGGTCGGCGCCCGGGTGCCCGCCGTGGCCGAGCACGACGCCGTCCGGGGCGAAGCGGCAAAGCCGCGCCGCGGGGAAGCGCGTGCGGAGCTCCGCGAGCAGGGCCTCGCGCGAGATGCGCGCCCGGTTCGCGCGCACGGTGAGCGGCGGCGCAGCGTTCGAGGCCGCGGCGAGCGCGGCCGCCTCGTCGGGCCCGAGCTCCCCGAGCCAGAGCGAAGCGATCCAGCGCGGCAGCCCGAGCGCGTGCTCGAGGTGCCCGAGCGGGTCGTCGGCGAGCGCCGGCAGCGGCAGCGCGTCCGCGACGCGTGCGAGCTTCCGCAGCACGGCGTTCAGGAAGCCCGACGCGCGCTCCGTGCCGAGGACGCGCGCCGAGCGCACGGTCTCGTCGACGGCCGCCGCGGCGGGCACGGAGTCGCAGAACAGGATCTGGTAGGCCCCGAGCCGGAGCAGCGTGCGCACGTCCGGGTCGAGCGCCTCGAGCGGGCGATCGAGCAGCTGGCCGAGCCCGAAGTCGAGGCGGCCCCGCCAGCGCAGCGTCCCGTACACGAGCTCCGTCGCGAAGGCGCGGTCGCGCGCGCCGAGCGGCGTCCGCGCGAGCGCGGCCTGGAGCGCGAGGTCGGCAAAGGCGCGCGAGCGCTCGACGCGCTCGAGCACGCGGGCCGCGACGAGCCGCGCCTGCGTGGGCGCGCTCCGCCGCCGCGCCGCGACGCCGAGCGGCGGGCGTGCGCGCGGCGGGCGCTCAGCTCGCGGCGGCATCCGCGGCACCGGTCGCGAGCGCGGGGCGCTCGAGCTTCGCACCGTCGGGGACGTCCGCGCCGCGCAGCCACTCGGCCACCGCGAGCACGCGGCCGCCCGGCCGCTGCACGCGCTCGGGCACGAGCCAGCCGTCGCCGGTCGCGACGCGCAGCCGCTCGCCCCGGCGCTCGATTACGCCGGGCGGCCGGTCCGTCGGGCCGGGCTCCGCGCGCGCGCCGAGGATGCGCAGCCGCTCCCTGCCGAGCACGGCGGCGGCGCCCGGACGCGGCGCGAGCGCGCGCACGCGCCGCGCGAGCGCGTCGGCGTCCTGCGCGAAGTCGAGCGCCGCGTCCTCGGGGCCGAGCTTCGGCGCGAGGCTCGCGAGCCGCGGGTCCTGCAGCGCGAACGCGGCCGTGCCGGCCGCGATGGCGTCGAGCGCCTCCGCCACCGCCTCCGCCGCGAGCGCGGCGAGGCGCTCTTCGAGCGCGCCGCGCGTCTCGCCCGGCACGATCTCCGTCCGCTTCGCGAGGCACACCGCGCCCGCGTCCATCTCGCGCTCGACCTGCATGATCGAGATGCCAGTCTCGCGGTCGCCGGCCAGGATCGCATGCGCGATCGGCGCCGCCCCGCGGTGGCGCGGCAGCAGGCTCGCATGCGCGTTGATCAGGTAGCCGAGCCGCGGCAGCTCGCGGATCCGCCTCGGCAGGAACTGGCCGAAGGCCACCACGACGCCGAGGTCCGGCGCGAAGCGCGCGAGCTCGGCCGCGACGCCGGGCTCGCCCACGCGCTCGGGGCGCAGCAGGTCGACGCCCGCCGAGAGCGCGAGTGCCGCCACCGGGGACGGCGCGGGCCGCCGGCCGCGCCCGCGCGGCCGGTCGGGCTGGCTCACCACCGCGACCACGCGGTGCGGCCCTTCGAGCAGCCGCACGAGCGTCGGCACCGCGAACTCCGGCGTTCCGAAGAACACCAGGCGCAGCGAGCCCGCCCGAGCCGACGTCAGAGCGCCCGTCCGCTCTTCGTCTCGGCCGGGGCCTCGTCGCGCTCGCGCTCGAGCGCCTTCTTGCGCTTCTGGACGTAGAGGCTCCGCTTCAGCCGGCTGATGCGATCGATGAAGAGGATGCCGTCGAGGTGGTCGATCTCGTGCTGGAAGCAGACCGCGCGGAGCTCGCTCACGTCCTCCTCGTGCCGGTTGCCCTCGAGGTCCGTGTAGCGCACGACCACGCGCGCGGAGCGCTCGACCTCGGCCTGCAGGTCCGGCACGGAGAGGCAGCCCTCCGTCCAGACGAGCGTGCCCTCGCGCAGCACGATCTCGGGGTTCACCATCACGCGCGGGTCCTTCTCGCCGCCTTCCTCGTTCCAGCTCGTGTCCATCACGACGAGCCGGATCGCGTGGCCCACCTGCGGGGCCGCGAGCCCGATGCCGGGCTCGTCGTACATCACCTCGATCATGTCGCGGGCGAGGGCCCGGACCTCGTCGGTGATCTCACCGACGGGCTCGGACTTGCGCTTGAGGCGCGGGTCGGGGAATTGGAGGACGGGGCGGAGCGGCATCGCGACCGGCGAATTTAACAACCGGAGGGTGTCAGAGCATGTCGAAGGGATTCAGGTCGACGCTCGAGCGCACGCCCGGCGGCAGGCGCTCCGCGGCCTCGAGGATGCGCCGGCCGACGGCCCGGAGCGCGTCGGCGCGCGGGTGCTTCGCGAGCACCTGGAAGCGGTGGTGGCCGCGCAGCCGCGCGATCGGCGCGGGCGCCGGGCCGAGCACCTCGGCGCCCTCCGCGGCGGCCGCCGCGCGGGCGGTTTCGGCGAGGCGCGCCGCGGCGTCGCGCGCCTCGGTCTCGTCGGCGGCCGCCACGCGCACGAGCGCGAGCCGCCCGAAGGGCGGGTAGCGCAGGCGCTCGCGCTGCGCGCGCTCCTCGGCGTAGAAGCGCTCGTAGTCGTGCGTCGCCGCCGGCCGGATCGCATAGTGGTCGGGCGCCCAGGTCTGGAGGATCACGCGGCCCGGCAGCGCGCCGCGTCCGGCGCGCCCGGCCACCTGCGTGAGCAGCTGGAAGGTCCGCTCCGCGGCGCGGAAGTCGGGCAGATGGAGGCCGAGGTCCGCGTTCACCACGCCGACCAGGCGCACGCCGGGGAAGTCGTGCCCCTTGGCGACCATCTGCGTTCCGATCACGACGTCGAGCTCGCCGCTCTCGAGCCGGCGCAGCACGTCCACCACCGCCCCGCGACGCACCGCGGTGTCGCGGTCGAGCCGCGCCACGCGCGCGTCGGGCAGCAGCGCGCGCACCTCCTCCTCGACGCGCTCCGTGCCGACGCCGAGCAGCGCGGTCTTGTCCGAGGCGCAGCCCGGGCAGCGCTCCGGGGGCGCGGTGTGCCAGTCGCAATAGTGGCAGAGCAGGACGTTCGCGCGCGCGTGGTAGGTGAGCGCGATGTCGCAGTGCTTGCAGCGCATCACGTGCTGGCAGTCCACGCACGCGATCTGCGTCGAGAAGCCGCGCCGGTTCAGGAACAGGATGCTCTGGCCGCCCGCGGCGAGGGTGTCGCGGAGCGCGCGCAGCAGCGGGCTCGACAGGATCAGCTTCCGGCCGCGCGGCACGAGCCCGCGCTCCCGGGCCAGGTCGACGACCTCGACGGCGGGGAGCGGGCGGCTCCCGATGCGGTGCGCGAGGCGCAGCCGGCGCACGCGGCCGCGCTCGGCGGCGTGGCGCGTCTCGAGGGCGGGCGTGGCCGAACCGAGCACGAGGGCGCAGCCCTCGTGGCGCGCGCGGCGCGCGGCGAGGCTCCGCGCGTGGTAGCGGAAGCCGTCCTCGCTCTTGTACGAGGCGTCGTGCTCCTCGTCCATCACGATCACGCCGAGGTCGCGCATCGGCGCGAAGAGCGCCGAGCGTGCGCCGACCGCGATCGGCGCCTCGCCGCGGCGCAGCCGCTCCCACTGCGCCAGGCGCTCGTTCGGCTTGAGGCCGCTGTGCAGGACGGCGAGCTGCTCGCCGAAGCGGCCGCGCAGGCGCGCGAGGATCTGGTGCGTGAGCGGGATCTCGGGCACGAGCACGAGCGCCTGGCGGCGCGCGGCGAGCGCCGCCGCCACCGCCTGCAGGTACACCTCCGTCTTGCCGCTGCCGGTGACGCCGTGGAGCAGGAACGTCTCCGGGCGGCGCGCGGCGACGGCCGCGCCGATCGCCTCGCAGGCCTCGCGCTGCTCGGGCGTGAGCTCGACGGCGGGCGCGTGGGCGGCGAAGGCGCTCGCGAGCGCGACCTCGCGCTCTTCCAGCGCGACGAGCCCGCGCGCGGCGAGCGCGCGGAGCGCGGCTGCGGCGCCCGGCACGCGGGAAGCGAGCAGGGCGGTTGCCGTCTCTCCGTGGGCTGCGAGCGCGCGCAGCAGCGCCGCCTGCCGCGGGGCGCGGACGAGGCGCGCCGCCTCGGCGCTCGCGTCGGTGCCGGCCGCGAGGCGGGCCGTCCGCACGCGCGCGGGCCGGGCGCGCGGGCCGCGCTCGATCCACGTGCGCGCGACGAGGCGCTCGTGCGCGAGCGCGGCGAGGCGGGGCGCAGTCGCGCCGGTCTCGCGCGCGAGCTGGCGCACGCTGCGCGGGCCGGCCGCGAGCGCCTCCAGCACGCCGCGCGCGGCGCCCGCCGCGGCGCCCTGCGCGAGCGCCTCGCTGCCGCGCGCGGTGAGCGCGAAGCCGCGCTCGCTCCCGGGCGCGGCGCCGGGCGGGAGCGCCGCCGCGAGCGCGAGCCCGAGCGGGCACAGGGTGGCCTCCGCCTCCTCGACGAGCGCCGCGAGGAGCGGCGCAGGCAGCGCCGGCGTCGGATCGAGGACGGCCTCGAGCGCGCGGAGGCGGACGCCCTCGGGCAGTTCCGCGACGCCCGCGCTCGCGACGATCACGCCCGTGAGCCGCCGTCCCTGGAACGGCACGCGCACGCGGCGGCCGGGCTCCGCCTCGCCGGCCAGATCCTCCGGGACCTCGTAGTCGAAGGCCCGGTCCACGGGAACGGGGAGCGCGACGCGGACCACCCGGAAGGGCGCGCGCTCGAACAGGTCCCACCCCATGGCGCGCGAGTGTATCGCGGTGGTCGCGGGGTCGGAGCGACCGCGCCCTTGCAACGGGTCCACGAGTCGATGAACGTCCCCGCTCCCGATGAAGGTTCCCGGGCGGCGGCAGCGGGTGAGGGTGGTGATGCGCGGCGGACGCCGCACGCTTCGCATCGACGGGAGCTTCGCCTCGACGTGGCAGCCGGGCCGCGCGACCACGGGCTCGGTGTGGGACGGGATCGCGGCGGGGCTGCTCGCGCTCGCGCCCGAGCGCCGCCGGAGCGTGCTGCTGCTCGGGCTCGGCGGCGGCAGTGCGGCGCGCGTGGTGCGGGCCGTGGCGCCGCGGGCGCGCATCGTCGGCGTCGAGATCGACCCCGCCGTGGTGCGGGCGGCGCGCCGCTGGTTCGAGCTCGACGCGCTCGGCGTCGAGGTCGTCACCGACGACGCGGCGCACTTCCTGGCGCGCACGCGCCGGCGCTTCGACGCCGTGCTCGAGGACGTCTTCGTCGGCGAAGCCAGGCGCCTGCGCAAGCCGCCGGGCTTCCCGCTGCCGGCCCTCGACCATGTGAAGTGCATCCTGCGGCCCGGCGGCATCGCGGTCTGCAACACGCTCGACGAGTCGGCCGCGGTGCGCGCCGCGCTCGCGGCGCGCTTCCGGAACCTCGCCTGCGTCGGGATCGACGGCTACGACAACCGCATCTTCGTGGCGAGCGACGGCCCGCTCTCGGCGGCCGCCCTGCGCGACGCGGTGACGAGGGACCCGGTGCTCGGTCCGTCGCTCCGCGCGCTCTCGTTCCGGTCCGTACGACTTCGCTCGCCTGCGGCGCTCTGCGCGCGCGGCTCCGCCGCGCTTGCCGTCACGCCGGCGCGCTGAGCCGCGCGCGGAGCTGCCGCACGCGGTACTCGGCCTGGATCTTCTCGAAGCCCGCCAGCGCTGCCCGCAGGTGGCGACCGCGCGCGGGGGCGTCGCCGGCGGCCCCGGCGATCTCGGCGCGCTCGAGCTCGGCGACGGGGCGCCAGTTCGGCGCGCGCAGGGCGTCGGCGAGCGCATCGACCTGCGCGAGCGCCTCGCGGGCGCGGCCGAGGGAGGCGCCATCAGCGCGCGCCCGCAGCGCGCGCCCGAGCGCGAGCCACGCGTCGATCTCGCAGCGGCGGGTCCCGCGGCGCCGCGCGACCTCGACCGCCTCCTCGGCCGTGCGGAGCGCACGCTGCAGATCGCCCGTGACGATGCAAGCCTCGGCCAGGGTGGCGAGGAACCGCGCCTCGCCCTCGCGGGCCGTGCCGCGTTCACGGCAGAGCGCGACGCCCCGCTCCGCGACCTCGAGCGCCTCGCGTGAAGTAGCCGGAGACGAGCGCGGCCGTGTCGCCGCTCACGTAGCAGGTGTTCGGCTCGGCGAGCGCCTCCATGCGCTGCGCGAGGCCGACCGTGTGGCCCTGCGCGGTGTAGTCCATGCGCAGGTCGTCGCCGATCTTGCCGACCACGACGTCGCCCGAGTGGAGGCCCATGCGCGTGGCGAAGCCGAGCCCGTGCCTGCGCTTCACCTCGCGCGCGCGAAAGCTCGTCCTTCAGAGCGAGCACGGCGTAGCAGGCGCGCTGCGCGTGGTCCTCGTGCGCGAGCGGCGCCCCGAGGAGCGCCATGATGCCGTCGCCGGTGTACTGGTTGACGACGCCTTCGAAGCGGTGCACGCCGTCGGCCAGGATCTGGAAGAAGCCGTCGAGGATGCCGTGCCAGGCCTCGGGGCGCGGCGCGCGGCGGCGCGGGCGCGGCCGCCGCGAGCGGCTGGCCGCAGCCGTTGCAGAAGCGGGCGTCGGTGTCGTTGGCGCGCCCGCAGGCGGCGCAGCCGCGCGCGAGGCGCGCTCCGCAGCCCGCGCAGAAGGCGGCGTCGACGGGGTTCGTGCGGCCGCACTGCCCGCACGCCGAGAGCTCGCTCAGTGGGTCTCCGCGAGGAAGCGCAGCACGTTCTCGTTGAGCTGCTGCGCGCACTCGGCCATCACCAGGTGGGCGCCGTAGCTGAGGGTCATGAGATGGGCGTTCGGGATCTCGTCGGCGAGCTCGCGGTGGAGCTTCGGCGGCGTCAGCTGGTCGTGGCGGCCGCAGATCACGAGGGTCGGCTGCCGGATCTGACGGAGCCGGTCGACCGTGTCGTGCCTCAGGCAGGCGTCGCACTGGCGCACGAAGAGGTCGCGGTCGAGCGGGTAGCCGCTGCCCGGGAAGCTCGAGGCCATCGCATCCACCAGGTCCTTCTGCTCGAGCGTCTCGTCGCGCAGCGTCCAGAGCAGGCGCTCCCGCACCATGATGCCCGCGCCCAGGTCGTGGCGCGCCATCTCGCGCCACTTCTCGAGCAGCAGGCGCCGCTTCGCGTCGGGACGCGCCCAGGTGCCGACGAGGACCAGCTTCTCGACGCGCTCCGGGTGGCGCAGCGCGAGCTCCTGCGCAGTCATGCCGCCGAGGAAGGCGCCGAGCACGTGGGCGCGGCGGACCCCGAGCGCGTCGAGCAGGCCCGCCAGGTCGTCGGCCAGGTCGGCCGTGGTGAAGGGCCCGCCCGGATCCTCGCTCTGGCCGACGCCGCGGTTCTCGTAGATGAGCGTCCGGTGCTGCGGCGCGAAGTCGGGCACCTGGAGCGCGAGCCAGCCCTTGCACGAGCCCGCCATGCCCATCACCAGCACGAGCGGGGTGCCGGGGGCGTCGCCGTGGCTCTCGTAGTAGACCTTGCGACCGGAGACGGTGGCGAGGGGCATGCGCCCAGTCTAGTCCCGAGCGGGCCGGCCCGGCAGAGCGGGCGGGGTCAGCGCGACAGGCGCTTCAGGTCCGAGAGGACGCCCTTGGCGACGGCCTTCAGCGTCTCGAACACACCCTCGCCGGTCTGCGCGCGCGCCTCGAAGTCGGGCACGCCGAGCGGATTCAGGAGCCTGCGCATCTCGTCGAGCGGCGCCGCGTTCGGCAGGTCACGCTTGTTGTACTGCACCACGAAGGGGATCTTCTCGAGCTCGTAGCCCTGCTCGCGCAGGTTGATGCGCAGGTTGTCCATGCTCTCGAGGTTGGCTTCCATGCGCTCGATCTGGCTGTCGGCCACGAACACGACGCCGTCGACGCCCTTCAGGATGAGCTTGCGGCTCGCGTCGTAGAAGACCTGGCCCGGCACCGTGTAGAGGTGGAAGCGCGTCTTGAAGCCGCGGATCTGGCCGAGCGCGAGGGGCAGGAAGTCGAAGAACAGCGTGCGCTCGGTCTCGGTCGCGAGCGAGATCATCTTGCCCTTCAGGTCGGGGTTCGTCTTGTTGTAGATGTGCTGGAGGTTCGTCGTCTTCCCGCACAGGCCCGGCCCGTAGTACACGATCTTGCAGTTGATCTCGCGCGACGAATAGTTGATGAACGACATGGGTGATGGAGCCTAGTCCGCGAAGAGGTTGTCGATGTCGTCGTCGGTGATGTCGGCGAAGGGGCTCGCGGCCGTGGCGCCCTCGGACTCGGCGCGCTTCTTCACGTCCTCGAAGATGCGGTCGAGCTCGGTGCCGGCCTTCTTGACGCGGAGCCGCACCAGGCCGAGCGAGCTGCGCTCGTCGAAGATCACGACCAGGATCATGCGCTTCGCGACCGTCGTGATGTGCAGGTTGTCGCGCACGCCCTGGTGGAAGTGGATCGGGAAGTCCTCCTCGCCGATGATCTTGGCGAGGCCCCCCGTGGCGGCGATGCTGCCGGCGGTGAGCGAGGCGAGGCTGGTGCTGTCGATGCCCCGCACTTCGCCGGCCTCGCCGATCAGCTGGCCGTTCTTGTCGACCACGAACACGCCCTTGGCGTTGGCCTCGCGGACCAGGCGGCCGATCACGGTGAGGATCCGGCGGTGGTCCTCTTCGTAGAGCACGAGCTGGCTGTCCATCATGGTCGGCCCCGGCTCCGGATCCGTCGGCAAGAATCCGCGTAAGCGCGCGTCCCGAGAGGCGCGGCCAAGCTACCCCCCCGTGCCCGGGCGGGCAACCGCCGCGCCCGCACCCGCTCCCCGATCGGCCCACCCGCGGGCAGGCTTGAGTTTAGTTGGGGGACGGTCCTCATGGTTTAGTTGCTCGCTCTCCCTGCGCCACTGAACATCCAGGACCGTCCCCCCGCTAAACCTCCCGGCGGTTCGCGAGGGAGCGGCCCACGGTGACGTGGTCCGCGTACTCGAGGTCGCCGCCGAGCGGCATGCCGTACGCGATCCGCGTGAGCCGCACGTCGAGCGGGCGCAGGCGCTCGGCGATGTAGTGGGCCGTCGCGTCGCCCTCGGCGTTCGGGTTCGTCGCGAGCACGACCTCCTTCACGCCCCCCGCGCGCACGCGCGCCTCGAGCTCGGCGATGTGGAGCTCGCGCGGCCCGACGCCGTCGATCGGCGCGATGGCGCCGCCGAGCACGTGGTAGCGCCCCTGCCAGCCGCCGCTGCGCTCGATCGAGGCGCGGTCGGCGGGCTCCTCGACCACGCAGATCGCGCCCGCGTCGCGCCGCTCGTCGCGGCAGATCGCGCAGGGCGAGGCCTCGGTCAGGTCGAAGCAGATCTCGCACAGCACGATCTCGCGTTTCATGCGCACGATCGCGTCCGCGAGCTCCGCGACCTGGGTCTCGGGCGCCGAGAGCAGGTGGAAGGCGAGACGCGTGGCCGACTTCTCGCCGATGCCGGGCAGGCGCCGGAGCTGCGCGACGAGCCGCTCGATCGGGAGCGGTGTCTTCAACCGCTCTCGCCGAGCGGCCGGATCTCGACGATCTCGCCCTGGAGGATCTCGAGGGCCTGGTTCACGGCCGGGTGGTCGAGCGCCTCCTGGCGACGGCGCTTCTCGAGCGGGTCCGGACCGCTGGCGCGCGGAACGGCCGCCGCCGGCGCGCCTTCCACCTCGAGCACGACGCCCGTCGCGCGCCCGAAGAAGCGCTCGCACACCGCGGCGAGCTCCGCGCGGCGCGCCTCGAGCCGCCGCACCGCGAGCGCGGAGGGAAGCGCGATGCGAAGCGTCTGCTCCGTGCGCGCCGCGAGCCGGCCGCCTTCGAGCGCCGCGAACAGGCCGCGGTTCGCCTCCTGCGCGAAGGCGCGGAGCCGATCGAAGACGGCCTCGAGCGGGACGGGAGCAGCGGGCGGCGCCTCCGCCTCGCTCTCGGCCTCGGCCTCGGGCGCGGCGGGCAGAGCGGGCGCGGGCAGCGCCTCCGGGGCTTCCGGGGCGGGGGCGGGCGCCGCGTCCTGCGAGCCGGGGCCGCGGCGCGGCGCGGCGCCTCCGCGCGCCGGGGGCTTCCGCGCGGGCGGGGCGCCGCCGCCCGGCTCCTCGCTCGCGCCGCCCGCGAGCCGGCGCTCGAGCCCGTCGAGACGCGCGAGGAGCTCCTCGACGCGGTCGCCGGGCGCGAGCGTCGCGCAGCGCACCACCGCCATCTCGAGCACCGCGAAGGGGTCCGGCGCCCAGGCCAGGTCCTCCTGCTCGCGGAGCAGCGCGCGGAACATGCGGCGGAGCCGCGCCTCCTCGGTGCGGCCGGCGAGCTCCTGGAGCGCCGCGACCTCGGCGTCCGCGCCCTCGACGAGGCCGCGGCCCGGCGCGATGCGGAGCACGACGAGGTCGCGGAAGGTGCCGAGCAGCGCCTCGCCGAGCCGCTTCGCGTCGACGCCCCGCTCCCACGCGCGCCGGCAGGCTTCGAGCGCCGCCGCCGCGTCGCCCTCGATGCAGCCCTTCGCGATCGCCGCGAGGAGCGCCCGGTCGATCAGGTCGAGGACCTCGGCGACCCGCGCGTCGTCGACCTTCCCGCCGCCGAAGGCGACGAGCTGGTCGAGCAGCGTGAGCGCGTCGCGGAGCGAGCCGTCGCCGGCCCGCGCCACCGCCGCGAGGCTCGCCTCCGACACCTCGAGCTTCTCCGCCGTCGCGACCGCGCGCAGGCGCGCGGCCACCTCGGCGGTCGGGATGCGGCGCAGGTCGTAGCGCTGGCAGCGCGACTGCACCGTGTACGGGACCTTGTCCGGGTCGGTCGTGCAGAACACGAACAGGCTTCTCGGCGGCGGCTCCTCGAGCGTCTTGAGCAGCGCGTTGAACGCCGCCGTCGAGAGCATGTGGACCTCGTCCACGATGAAGATCCGCCACTTGCCGGGCGCCGCCGCGTAGCGGCTCGACTCGATGATGTCGCGCACGTCGTCGACGCCGGTGCGGCTCGCCGCGTCCATCTCCTGGACGTCGGTCGAGCTGCCGTTCTGGATGGCGCGGACGTTCGGATCGTCGGGATCCGGCGCGTCGGTCGGCCCCTTCTCCGCGTTCAGGCACGCGGCGAAGATGCGCGCGAGGGTGGTCTTGCCGGTGCCGCGCGGGCCGGTCAGCAGGATCGCGTGCGGGATGCGCCCCGAGCGGATCGCGTTCCGGAGCGGCGTGGTGACGTGCGTCTGCCCCGTGACCTCGTCGAAGGTCAGGGGACGCCACTTGCGCGCGAGGACCTGGTAGCTGCTCATCGGGGGTGGGGTTGCGACGAGAGAAGACCGCAGGGCGCCCCCGACCACCGCCGGGTCTCCGCTGCCGCTGCTTCCTTCCGGACCTGACGGGGTTCACGGAGCGCCGACCCGGCCGGGACCCTGCGGTCCTCGCTCGCCGCCCGGCGAGGCTAGCAGGTCCCGGGGCCCTCGAGCCGGCGCTGGAGCGCCTCGGCCTCGCGGTAGTAGGCGCGGCGCGCGAGCTTCGCCGCGGCGGCCTCGTCGACGTACGCGAAGACGCGCGGGTGGAGCTGGAGAACGGAGGCCGGCGCGGACGCCGTGAGCGGGCCTTCGATCGTCGCGGCGACCGCGTCGGCCTTCCGCGCGCCCGTCGCGATCAGCAGGCAGGCGCGCGCCTCGAGGATCGTGGCGAGCCCCAGCGTGATGGCGAGGCGGATCCGCCTCGGGAGCGCCCCGGCGTTCGCGGCGCGCGTCTCCTCGGCGAGCGCCTTCACGCGCGTCCGGCTCGCGAGCGAGGAGCCCGGCTCGTTGAAGCCGAGATGCGCGTTCGCGCCGAGCCCGAGGAGCTGGAGGTCGATCCCGCCCGCCGCGCGGATCGCGGCCTCGTACGCGAGGGCCGCCGCCGCCGGGTCGGGGTGCGCCGCGTCGGGCAGGTGGAGCGCGCGCTCCGGCAGGTCGCTGCGCCGCACGAGCTGCTCGCGCATGGCGTGGCGGAAGCTGCCGGGCCGGTCGGGGTCGACGCCGACGTACTCGTCGAGGTTGAAGGCCGTCGCGCGGGCGAAGGAGAGGCCTGCCTCGGCGTGGAGGCGCGCGAGCTCGTCGTAGAGCGGTCCCATGGTGCGGCCGGTGGCGAGCCCGAGCACGCTGTCCGGCTTCGCGAGGAGCGCGTCGGCGACGCGCCGCGCGGCGAGGCGGTAGAGCTCGGCGGTGGGCTCGATCATGACGCGCATGCGGCGCTCAGCGGCTCGCGAGGCGGGAGTCGATGCGGATCTCCGACGTGAGCGTCCGGTGGACGGGGCACTTCTCCGCGATGGCGAGGAGCCGGGCGCGCTGCTCGTCGCTCAGGTCTCCGGCGAGGACGAGCTCGCGCTCGATCCGATCGATCCTTCCCTCCTTCGTCTCGCAGTCGGCGCAGTCCTCGGCGTGGATCCGCTCGTGACGGAGGCGCACGCGGACGTGCTCGAGCGGCCAGCGCTTGCGCCGCGCGTAGAGCGAGATCGTCATCGAGGTGCACGCGCCGAGCGCCGCGAGCAGCAGGTCGTACGGCGTCGGCCCCGTGTCTGCTCCCCCGCTCGACTCCGGCTCGTCCGCCAGGAGCCGGTGCCGTCCGACCGAGACGTCCTGGGCGAAGCCCGTCGCGGCCCCCGAGACGACGACCCAACCCTCGCTCCGTTCGCTCGCCATGAGGTCTCCTTCGCCCGCGACGATCGGTCACACCGGGCCGTTCCGTAGAATAGGGCGCGAGGAGGAAGCCATGACTCGCAAGGTCGCCTTCGTGACGGGCGCGAGCCGCGGGATCGGCAAGGCCTGTGCGCTCCATCTCGCGCGCGCGGGCTTCGATGTCGCGGTGACGGCGCGCACCGTGAACGAGGGCGAGGAGCGCGAGCATAGCTCGACCCTGCGCAGCTCGAACACGAAGCCGCTGCCGGGCAGCCTCGCCACGACGGCGGCGCTGATCGAGGCGACCGGCGTGCGCGCGCTCGCGCTGCCCGCGGATCTGCTCGACCGCGCCTCGCTCGCCGCGGCGGCGACTCGTGTGCTCGAGCGCTGGGGGCGCGTCGACGTGCTCGTCCAGAACGGCCGCTACATCGGGCCGGGCCACATGGACCGCTTCGTCGACACCCCGCTCGAGCTGCTCGAGAAGCAGCTCCAGGCGAACGTGCTGGCGCCGCTCCTGCTCGCCAAGCTCGTGCTGCCGGGCATGCTGGAGCGGGGCGAGGGGCGGATCCTCGACGTCACCTCGGCGGCCGCCTACGGCGACCCGCCGCGCGCCGCGGGCGAGGGCGGCTGGGGCATGGGCTACGGCCTCTCGAAGGCCGCGTTCCATCGCATCGCGGGCTTCCTCGCCGTCGAGCTCGGCGAACGGGGGATCCTGTGCGTGAATCTCCAGCCGGGCCTGATCCGCACCGAGCGCCTCGACGCCGACATGGGCGAGTTCGGCTTCAAGGGCGGCGCGCCGCCCGACGTGATGGGCGCCGTCGTCGCGTGGTTCGCGACCAAGCGCGAGGCGTTCGAGTTCAACGGCGAGACCGTCGAGGCGCAGTACTTCTGCCACGACCGGGGGCTCCTGCCCGACTGGGAAGGCCCCTGGGTGGGCCCCGCCGCCGCCACCCGGTACGACCTCGCCGGCGCCCGCCTCGCCGACCTCGAGGACCGCCGCCGCCGCGAGCTTGGCCTTTGAACCGGGGTCGGACTTCAGATTCTCAGATTGTCAGATTCTCCGACGGCCCATGAGCGTTCCCGAGCGCATCCTCGCGTCCGAACGTGAGCTCTCGCGTGCGCTCGCGCGGCTCCGCTTCGGCGCACCGGTCACCCACGTCTACGACCCGCTCCAGTACGCGTGGCGCCCGCACGCCGCCTACGTGCGGCGCTACGCCGCGGCGCCGGTGCGGATCCTCTACTTCGGCATGAACCCGGGGCCTTTCGGCATGGCGCAGACCGGCGTGCCCTTCGGCGAGGTCGCCGCCGTGCGCGACTGGCTCGGTATCGAGGCGCCCGTCGCGAAGCCCGCGCGCGAGCACCCGAAGCGGCCGATCGAAGGCTTCGCGTGCCGACGTAGCGAAGTGTCGGGCGCGCGCCTCTGGGGCGCACTCCGCGAGCACTACGAGAAGCCCGAGCGCTTCTTCGAGGGCGCCTTCCTCGCGAACTACTGCCCGCTCGTGTTCATGGAGGCGAGCGGCAGGAACCGCACCCCGGACAAGCTCCCCGCGCACGAGCGCGCGCCGCTCTACGCCGCTTGCAACGAGAACCTGCGCCGCATCGCGGCCGTGCTGCGCCCCGTCTGGGTGATCGGGATCGGGCACTTCGCCGAGGCGCGCGCCGGCGAGGCGCTCGCCGGGAGCGGCGTCCGCATCGGCCGCGTGCCGCATCCGAGCCCGTCGAGCCCGGCGGCGAACCGCGGCTGGGCGGCCGCGGCGCGGCTCGCGCTCGCGCGGCTCGGGGTCTGCGAGGCGCGCCCATGAGGAAGCTCCGCGTGCTCGTGCTGATGCACCGCGATTTCGTGCCGCCCGAGTCGCTGAAGGGGCTGTCCGAGGCCCAGGTCGACCGCATGAAGACGGAGATCGACGTGACCGAGGCGCTCCGCCTGCTCGGCCACGAGGTGCGCGAGCTCGGCGTCCACGACGAGCTCAAGCCGCTCCGCGCCGCGCTCGAGGAGTTCCAGCCCGAGATCGTGTTCAACCTGCTCGAGGAGTTCCAGGACCAGGTCGTCTACGACCAGCACGTCGTCGCGTACCTCGAGCTGATGCGCGTGCCGTACACGGGCACGAACCCGCGCGGGCTCACCCTCGCGCGCGACAAGGCGCTCTCGAAGCTCGTGGCCGCGCACCACCGCGTGCGCGCGCCGCGCTTCCAGGTGTTCCGGCCCGGGCGCAAGGTGGCGCGCGCGCGGCACCTCGCCTTCCCGCTGATCGTGAAGTCGCTCGTCGCGGAGTCTTCGGTCGGCATCTCGCGCGCCTCGCTCGTGAGCGACGACGCCGCCCTCGCCGAGCGCGTGCGCTTCGTCCACGAGTGGATCCACACCGACGCGATCGCCGAGGAGTTCGTCTCCGGACGCGAGCTCTACGTGAGCGTGATCGGAAACGAGCGCGTCACGGTGCTCCCGCCCCGCGAGCTCGTGATGGAGCGCGCGCCGGGCGAGGAGCTGATCGCGACCGAGCGGGTGAAGCACAGCCTGCGCTACCAGCGCGCGCGGGGCA
>Ga0075327_1000154_pt1 | contig 17177 bp, 12 predicted proteins | sample MayberrySE_Catta_2_FD_120056 | JGI IMG/M metagenome (GOLD analysis project Ga0075327, IMG submission 120056) | Natural and restored wetland microbial communities from the San Francisco Bay, California, USA, that impact long-term carbon... | ecosystem: Environmental > Terrestrial > Soil >...
ACCGCGACGAACGCGGCGGCGGCCGACATCACGCAGATGGAGAGCCTGCTGCACGGCAAGGAGCGGCGCTACCCGGTGAACCGCCGCGCGGCCTCGAGAACCAAGCCCCTCAGCGAACGCTGGCGAGCGATCAACCGGGCGCGTTCGCGGACGCGGGCTCGCGGGGAACACCCCTTCCACGTCGTGAAGCGGCTGTGGGGCTTCACGAAGGTGCGATACCGCGGCCTCGCCAAGAACCTGGCCCGGGCGCAGACGATGTTCCCGCTCGCGAACCTCTTCCTCGTCCGCCGTCAGCTCTTGCCCACGGATGCGAGGTACACGCTGTGAGACGCCGGACCTGTGCGCCGACCCCAGGCTCCATGGAAACAGGCCCCGAGAGAGCGAAACAGATCGAGGCAGGGAGGCGCTCCCTCTCGCCCCTCCTCGCCCTTTCCAACCACCAGCCCTGCGCGGCTACCTGCGCAGAGGTTCCCTAGCTCCCGGCCTCCCGCGACGCCGCGATCGCCCCCGCCACGATCGGGCTCGGCGGGCCGACCGTGGTCAGCCACAGCTGGTGCACGGCGCGCGTCGCGCCCACGTGGAGCAGCCGCCGCGAGCGCGCGTCGTCCGGGTAGTGGAGCGCGCTCGCGTCCACCAGGATCACGTAGTCGAACTCGAGCCCCTTCACCTGGTCGATCTCGCTGATCTCGATCCCGGGCGAGAAGCGGAAGTTCTGGCGCACGACGCGGTGCAGGCGCGGCACCTCGCACTGCGAGAGGCCCTTCCAGTAGAGGTCGGAGAGATCCGAGGACGGCGTGAGGATGGCGACCGAGGCGAAGGGCTCCGTGCCGGCGAGGGCGACGAGCGCCTCCGCGAGCGCCGCGATGCCGGCGCCGTGCTCGGTGAAGAAGAACAGCTCGACGGGCGGCCCGGTCCGCGTCGTCCGCACCGTCACGTCGCGCTCGCGCAGCTCGCCGAGCAGCGAGAGCGCGAAGCGCGTGATCTCCTCGGACGAGCGGTAGCTCACCTGGAGGGTCTCGACCTCGGCGCCGTCCAGGCCGAGATGCGAGAAGAACTCGCTCCACGAGGTGAAGCCGGACTCCGCGCTCACGTGCTGGTGCGTGTCGCCGGCGAGCGTCAGGCTCTTGCGCTCGTCGAGCTGCTCCATCAGCACGCGCACCTCGAGCGGGGAGAAGTCCTGCACCTCGTCAACGGCGACGTGGCGGTAGCGCAGCGCCCCGCCGCCCGGCGCGGGCAGCGCGCCGTCGCGCAGCTGCCAGGCGCGGAGCAGCAGCGTGTCGTCCTCGGGGTCGAGCTCGGCGCCCGAGTCGTGGTCGCCCGCGAGCCACGCGGTCAGCTCCTCGATGCGGCGCCGGCACCAGGCGGTCACCTCCTCGAGCTGCGCGGGGCGGAGCGCCCCGGGCGCGTGCGCCGCGAACACCTCGCCGAGCAGGGCCGCGTCGGTGAGGACCGTCGCCCAGTCGTCGATCACCCGCGCGCGCGTCGCCGGGCCGGGCGTGCGCGCCACCTGCCTCCCCAGCGCGACGCCGAGCGCCGGATGGAGCTTCAGGCGCTGCACGAGCGCGGGCGTGTCCTCGCGCACGCGGTCGGGGAGCGCGGGCACGAGGCGCCGGCGCTGCTCCGCCGCCCACTCGTGGAAGGTCTTCACGGTGACGCCCTCGACGCCGAGCGCAGGCAGCACGTGGCTCACGTAGTCGCGCAGCGCCGCCGAGAACACGACGAAGAGGCTCGCGGGCGAGTCGAAGTCGGGGTCCTCGTACGCGAGATACGCGATGCGGTGGAGCGCGACGGTCGTCTTGCCGGAGCCCGCCGCGCCGCGGATCACGACGTAGCCCGAGGAGGGGCGCGCGATCAGGGCGAACTGCTCGGGGTCGATCAGGCCCGCAATGTCGGGTAGGCGCTTGTCGGCCCGGCGCGGCGCCCCGGACGGGTCGGTGCCGAGCCGGCGCGCGCCGGCCGCGGGCGCCTCGTGGACGCGCAGCGCCGCTCCCTCGCCGCCCGCGAGGCGCGGCCTCCGGCTGGCGGCGCGCCGCCAGCCCGCCGGCGCGCTCGGGTCGGCGTCGTAGATGCCCTCGGGCGCCTCGACGCGCTCGAGCGCACCCGCGCGGATCGTCACCGCGCGGCGCGCCTCGATCGTGCCCTCCTGAACGCGCCCGCTGATCGTCTCCTCGTAGCTCTCGCCCTGCTGATAGCGATAGAAGAGCTGGGCGATCGGCGCGTGCCGCCAGTCCACGATGCGGAGGCCGTTGTCGAGGCGCGTGGCGCGGCCGAGACAGACGTCGCGCACGCGGCCGCCCTCGCGCAGGCGCATGTGGGCGAAGTACGGGGAGGCGGGGTCCACCTCGGGCGCGCTGCGCGCGCGACGTAACTGTGCGAGCAGCGCGCTCTGCACGCTCCAGCGCGTGGCGAGCGCGGACTGGTCGAAGAAGTCCGGGCCGCCGCGCACGAGCTGATCACGGATGTGCTCGAGCTCGTCGACGAGGTCGGACTCCGAGGGCACGGGACGCTGGTCCGCCGCGGCGAGCGCCTGGCTCACCTCTGCGAGCAGCGACAGCTCTTCCTCGACGATGCGGTCCGGCAGGCGCGTTCTCTCCCGAGGCGGCTTTTCGGAATCTCCCAATGTGATGGATTCCGCCTCGGAATCCAAGCGCAAAACGAGGCCTCGAAATCAACCGGCGTTCGAGCTAACAGGAGCGCATGGCGGAGGTGTCCGACTTCGAGCGCCTCGGGAGCTTCTATCTCGGCCGCCTGCTACGCGACGACGGCAGCGTCGGCCCCGAGCCCCTGCTCTACGAGGCCAAAGACCTCACCACCCATGCGGTCTGCCTCGGCATGACGGGCAGCGGAAAGACCGGGCTCTGCGTGAGCCTGCTCGAGGAGGCCGGGCTCGACGGCATCCCCGCGCTCGCCATCGATCCGAAGGGGGACCTCGGCAACCTGCTGCTCACGTTCCCCTCGCTCTCGCCGGAGGAGTTTCGTCCCTGGATCGACGAGACCGAGGCCGCGCGTGCCGGGCGCAGCCCGGAGGAGCACGCCGTCGCCACGGCGGAGCACTGGCGCCGGGGGCTCGCCGAGTCCGGCCAGGACGGCGCGCGCATCCGGCGCCTGCGGGAGAGCGCGGACCTCGCGCTCTACACGCCGGGCAGCCGCGCCGGGCGCCCGCTCTCGGTGTTGCGCTCGCTGGCGGCGCCGGCCGGCCCGGCGCGCAGCGACCCGCAGGCGAGCGAAGCGCTCGCGGACCGCGCCGCCTCCGCGGCCTCGGGCCTGCTCGCGCTGATCGGCAGCGAGGCGGATCCGCTCCGGAGCCGCGAGCACATCCTGCTCGTGAAGCTGATCGAGGCCGCCTGGTCGGCGGGGCGGCATCTCGACCTCGCCGAGCTGATCCGGCGCGTCCAGGCGCCGCCCTTCGAGCGCGTCGGCGTGTTCGATCTCGAGTCGTTCTATCCCGCGAAGGAGCGCCTCGCGCTGGCGACCGCCCTGAACCACCTGCTCGCCTCGTCCGGCTTCGCCGCCTGGATGGAGGGCGAGCCGCTCGAGATCGCGCGCCTGCTCCACACGCCCGACGGGCGGCCGCGCATCTCGATCCTCTCGATCGCGCACCTCGACGACCACGAGCGGATGTTCTTCGTGACGCTGCTGCTCGGCGAGCTCGTGGCGTGGATGCGCGCACAGCCCGGCACGCAGAGCCTGCGCGCGCTGCTCTACTTCGACGAGGTGATGGGCTTCCTGCCGCCCACGGCCGCGCCTGCCTCGAAGGCGGCGCTCCTCACGCTGCTGAAGCAGGCACGCGCGTTCGGGCTCGGCGTCGTCCTCGCGACGCAGAATCCCGTGGACCTCGACTACAAGGCGCTCGGCAACGCGGGCACCTGGCTCCTCGGGCGGCTCCCGACCGAGCGCGATCAGGCGCGCGTGCTCGACGGGCTCGAGGGCTCCGCGGCGCTGCGCGGCGGCTTCGACCGGGCGGCCGTGGGCAGGCAGCTGGCCGGGCTCGGCAAGCGCGAGTTCCTGCTGCACAGCGTCCACGAGGACGCCCCGGTGCGCTTCCGGACGCGCTTCGCGCTCTCGTATCTCCGCGGCCCGCTCACCCTCGAGGAGATCGCGCGGCTCCAGCCGAAGCCCGAGCCGGCGCCCGCCGCGGCGCGGGCCGACGCCGGGCCTCCGCGCGAGGCGCAGCCGAGCCCGCTCGCCGAGACCCGCCCCGTGCTGCCGGCGGGGCTCGACGAGCACTTCGTCGCGGCCGCGAGCGAGATGCCGGCGGGCGCGCGCCTCCTCTACCGGCCGGCGCTCTTCGGCGTGGCCGCGCTCCGCTACGCGAACGCGAGGGTCGGCGTCGACCACTTCGAGCGGGTCGCGCTGCTCCGCGAGCTCGACGGGGCGGCGAGCTGGGAGGGCGCGCGCGAGGCGGATCCCGCACGGCTCGCGCTCGCCGGCGAGCCGCAACCGGGCGCCGCCTTCGCCGCGCTCCCGCCGGGCCTCGGGCGCGGCAGCGCGGAGCGGCTCGCGAAGGCGCTCGGGGCGCACGTGCAGCGGGCGCGGCCGCTCGTCCTGTTCCGGAGCCCGGCGACGAAGCTCGTCTCGCGGCCCGGCGAGGCGGACGGAGCCTTCCGCGTCCGGGCGCGCGAGGCCCTCCACGAACGGCGCGACGCCGCCCTCGAACAGCTGCGCGCGCGCTACGCGCCGCGGCTCGCGCGCGCCGAGCAGCGCGTGCGGAGCCGGAACGAGGCGCTCGAGCGCCAGCGCTCGCAGCGCACGAGCGCGGGGGTCGGCGCCGCGATCTCGGTCGGCGCCACCGTCCTCGGGGCGCTCTTCGGCAGGAAGCTCGGCAGCGCCGGCACCGTGGGCCGCGCCGCGAGCGCGGCGCGCGGCGCCACGCGCACGGCGCAGGAGCACGGCGACGTCGCGCGCGCGCGCGAGGCGGCGGCCGCGGCCGAGGCGGAGCTCGCCGCGCTCGACGCCGAGTTCCGGGCCGAGACGGCGCAGCTGCGCGAGACGGCCGTGGACGAAACGCTCGCCGAGCTGGTGCTCCGGCCGCGGAGGAGCGACACCCAGGTCGAGCGGGTCGCGTTGCTCTGGCGCCCGTACTGGCTCGGCGCCGACGGGCTCGCGCGGCCCGCCTTCGCCACTCCCTAGCCGCCGATGGACGGGGGCCTGCCGCTCACCGAGCTGGTCGTGCTGCTCGCGCTGGCGGCGGCCGGCGCGGCGCTGTTCGAGCGCCTGCGCCTGCCGGCGATCGCGGGCTTCCTCGTGGCGGGCGCACTCGTCGGCCCGGGCGGCTTCGCGCTCGTCGAGGACTCGGACGCCGTGCGGCGCGTCGCCGAGATCGGCGTCGTGTTCCTGCTCTTCGAAATCGGCCTCGAGCTCCCGGTGGAGCGGCTCCGGCGGCTGCTGCGGCGCGGTGTCGCCGCGGGCGCGCTCCAGGTCACGGCGACGCTCGCCGTCACGGCTGGGCTCGCGGCCGCGTTCGGCTTCCCGGGCCGCACCGCCCTCGTGCTGGGCGCGCTCGTGGCGATGTCGAGCACGGCGCTCGTGGTCCGCCTCCTCTCCGAGCGCGGCGAGATCGACGCGCCCCACGGCCAGGTCACCGTCGCGATCCTGCTCTTCCAGGACCTCTGCATCGTGCCGTTCCTGCTCGCGGTGCCGCTGCTCGCGAGCGAGGCGCCGCTCGGTCTGGCGCCGATCGCGGGCGCGCTGGCGCGAGTCGCCGTGGCGGCCGTGGCCTTCTATGCCGCGGCCCGCTTCGCCCTGCCGCGTCTCCTCTCGGCGGCGGCGGGGCTGCGCTCGCGCGACGTCTTCAGCCTGGTCGCCGTGCTCGCGGTCGCGGGAGCCGCGGTCGGCGCGGAGCGGCTCGGGCTCGGGCTCGCGGTCGGCGCCTTCCTCGCGGGCCTGGCGGCCTCCGCCTCGCCGTGGGGCCACCAGCTCTTCGCGGAGCTGCTGCCGCTCCGCGGCGTGCTGCTCGGCGTGTTCTTCACCGCGGTCGGCATGCTGCTCGACCCGGCGCTCGCGCTCGCCGACGCGGGCACGGTGTCGCTCCTGTTCCTCGCCTCGACGCTGCTGAAGGCCCTCGTGGTCGCGGCCGCCGTGGGCCTCGGGCTCGGGCACGGGCGCCGGGTCGCGGTGCTCTCCGGGCTCGCGCTCGCGCAGACCGGCGAGTTCTCGTTCGTGCTCGCGGCCGCCGCCACGGGCGCGGGCATCCTCGACGCCGAGCTCGGCCAGGCCTTCATCGCCGCCTCGGTGCTGAGCCTCGTGGCGACGCCCTTCCTGCTGCGCGCGGGGCCGCTGCTCGCCGATCTCCAGCGGCCGGGCGCGGTGCGGCGCGCGCCGGCCGCGGCGGGCCTCAGCGACCACGTGCTCGTGATCGGCTACGGGCTGGCCGGGCGGAACCTCGCGCGCGTGCTCCAGGCGATCGGCATCCCCTGGTCGGCGCTCGATGCGAACCCGAGCTCCGTGGCGGAGGCGCACGCGCGCAAGGAGGAGCGCGTCGTGTTCGGCGATGCGACGCGGCCGGCGCTGCTCGAGAAGCTCGGGGTGCGGAGCGCGCGCATCGTGGTCGTGGCGATCTCGGACCCGATCGCTACGCGCCGCATCGTGGCCCTCGTGCGGCGGCTGAATCCGAGCGCGCACGTGCTCGCGCGCACGCGCTACGTGCAGGACGTCGACGTCCTCCAGGCGCTCGGCGCCACCAGCGTCGTGGCCGAGGAGCTCGAGGCCGCGATCGACCTGGTGAGCTGGGTGCTGCGCGAGTTCGGGCTGCCGAGCGGCGTCGTGGCGCGCTTCGTCGACGAGCTGCGCGACGAGGGCTACGCGCTGCTCCAGGCGCCGCCCGGCGTCGCGCTCGACCCGTGGATCGCGGAGCTGCTCGAGCAGGTCTCGACGGAGTGGGTCGAGGTCCCGGAGGGCTTCGCGCCCGAGCGCAGCATCGGCGAGCTCGCGCTCCGAAAGCGCACGGGCGCGAGCGTGCTCGCGGTGGAGCGTGGCGGCGTGAACACGCCGAACCCCGGGCCCGAGCTCGTGCTGCGCGCGCGCGACCGCCTGCTCGTGTTCGGCGGCGGCGAGGCGATCGGGCGCCTGCGCGAGCTGCTGGCGAAGACCGGCGCGCCGTGAGCGAGCCGTTCACCACGGCGCTCGTGCTCACGGCGGTCGGCCTGCTGCTGCTGCTGGCGGGCCTCGCGAGCCCGCTGCCGTCGCGCTTCGGCGTGCCGGCGCTCCTCTTCTTCCTGGGGGTCGGCATGCTGGCCGGCTCCGAGGGCATCGGCGGCATCCCCTTCGAGGACTACGGCCTCGCGTTCCGGCTCGGCAACGTCGCGCTCGCGCTGATCCTCTTCGACGGCGGCCTCAACACCCCGCCCGCGGTGGTGCGGCGCGTGGCGGGGCGGGCCTCGCTCCTCGCCACGCTCTCGGTGCTCCTCACGGCGCTCGTCGTGGCGGGCGTCGGCGTCGGGCTCGGCCTCTCGCCCGAGCTCGCCTTCCTGGTCGGCGCGGTCGTCTCCTCGACGGACGCCGCGGCGGTCTTCGCGGTGCTGCGCGGCAGCCGCGTGCGCCTCAAGCACTCGACGGCCGCCACGCTCGAGGTGGAGTCGGGCCTGAACGACCCGATGGCGATGTTCCTCACCGTGGTGGCGACCGAGTGGATGCTCGGCGGCATCGGGCCGGCGGGCGCACTCTGGCTCTTCGTGCAGCAGCTCGTGCTCGGCGCCGCGGGCGGCGTCGCCGCGGGCCTGCTCGGGCGCTTCCTGCTGCACGCCGTGCGGCTGCCGGCGGCCGGCCTCTACCCGGTCGTCACCGTGGCGGTGGCGTTCCTCTCCTTCGGCGCCACGACCCTCGTGAACGGCAGCGGCTTCCTCGCCGTGTACCTCGCGGGCATCGTGCTCGCGAGCGGGCACCTGCCGTACCGGGCGGGCGTCCGGCGCGTGCACGACTCGCTCGCGTGGCTCGCCCAGATCCTCATGTTCGTGCTGCTCGGCCTGCTCGTGTTCCCGTCGCGGCTCGTCGAGAACGCCGGCATGGGGCTCGCGCTCGCCTTCGCGCTCGCGTTCGTGGCGCGCCCGCTCGCCGTCCTCGGCGTGCTCGCGCCCTTCCGGCCGCCCTGGCGCGAGAGCGCCTTCGTGGCCTGGGTGGGGCTCCGCGGCGCGGTGCCGATCGTCCTCGCCGCGTACCCCGTGCTGCGCGGCGTCCCGTCCGGCCACGAGATCTTCCATCTCGTCTTCTTCGCCGTCGTGGTGAACGCGCTCGTGCCCGGCGCCACGGTGGGGCTCGTCGCACGCTGGCTCGGCATCTCCCGTGCCGACGCACCGCCGCCGGCCGCGAGCGTCGAGCTGGTCTCCCTGCGCGAGTTCCCGGGCGAGTTCGTGTGGCACTTCGTGCACCCGGTCTCGGCCGTGGCGGGCGCGTGGGTGCGCGACCTCTCGCTGCCGGACGGCAGCCTGGTGGTGCTGATCGTCCGCGGCGAGCAGGTCGTGGTGCCGCGCGGCGACACCCGGCTCGAGCCCGGCGACCAGGTCTGTGCCTTCGTGACGCCCGACGCGCGCGGACTCCTCGACCTGCTCTTCGGCGCCGGCGGCGAAGAGGCCAGTTGAGGCGCGCGCCTCGTGGCGTTAACAACAGCGCGGGAGGATCGCGTCGATGGGGTGGATCCTGCTCGCCGCGCTCGCGGCGCTCGTGGTCTGGGCGGTCTCGCTCTACAACCGCTTCGTGCGGCTCCGCAACGGCAGCGAGAGCGCGTGGAGCGACATCGACGTGCAGCTGAAGCGGCGCTGGGAGCTGATCCCGAACCTGGTCGAGACGGTGAAGGGCTACGCGCGGCACGAGCAGTCCACCTTCGAGAAGGTGACGGCCGCGCGCTCGCAGGCGATGCAGGCGCGGACGCCGGCCGAGCACGCGGCGGCGGAGTCGAACCTGCAGGGCGTGCTGAAGTCGCTCTTCGCGGTCGCGGAGAGCTACCCCGAGCTCCGCGCGAACGAGAACTTCCTCGGCCTCCAGCGCGAGCTCTCGGTCCTCGAGGAGGCCATCCAGAACGCGCGCCGCTACTACAACGCCGTGGTGCGCGACCTCAACACCGCGCTCGAGTCGTTCCCGGGCAACCTGCTGGCGGGGCCCCTCGGCTTCTCGAAGCGCGAGTACTTCGAGCTCGACTCCACGGCGGAGCGCGCCGCGCCGCAGGTGAGCTTCTCGTAGCGCGGCATGGGCGGCGCCCGCGTACGCGTCCTCGTGCTGCTCGCCGCGTGTCTCGCGGCGGGGGCCGCCTCCGCCGAGCGCGTCCTCTCGTGGGAGACGGAGCTCTACCTCGGGACCGAGGACTCCTTCGGCGTGGTCGAGCGCATCCGCTGGGACTTCGAGGGCGCCGAGCGCCACGGCATCCTGCGCGACGTCCCGGTCGCGTACGGGCGCGGGCGCGCCGCGGACTACCGGATCCGCGTCGAGGTGGAGAAGGTGACCGACGCCGAGGGGCGTCCGCGGCGCTGGCGCACCCGCCGCAGCGGCCGCCTGCTCGAGATCCGGATCGGCGATCCCGACCGCACGGTGAGCGGCGCCGAGGACTACTGGATCCACTACCGCGTCGAGCGCGGCATCCTGTTCTTCCCGGACCACGACGAGCTCTACTGGAACGCGATCGGTGGCGAGGTGGAGGTCCCGGTCGAGCGCGCGAGCGCCGCCGTGTACCTGCCGGCCGGGGTCGCGCCCGCGGATCTCGAGGCGCTCTGCTTCACCGGGCCGCAGGGCGCGGTCGAGCAGGCGTGCACGGTGCGCCCGGGCGTGAGCGCCGTCCGCTTCGAGAGCGAGCGAAGGCTCGGCCCGCGCGAGGGGCTCTCCGTCGTGGTCGGCCTGCCGAAGGGCGTGATCCGCGAGCCGAGCGCTTCGGAGCGCTGGCTCGACCGCGCGCGCGACTACGTCTCCGGCTGGACCGCGCTGCCGCTCGTCGTGCTCGCGGCGCTCTTCGGCATCTGGCGCACGCAAGGGCGCGACCCGGCGGGCGGGGCCGCGCTGGCGGTGCGCTACGAGCCGCCCGCCGGCCTGTCGCCGGCCGAGGTCGGCACCGTGCTCGACGAGCGCGCGGACCTCGCCGACGTGACCGCGACGATCCTCGACCTCGCCGTGCGCGGCTACCTGCGGATCGAGGAGGTCGAGAGCACGGGCTTCCTGTTCCTGCGTGACCGGGACTGGCGGCTCGTGAAGCTGCGCGAGGGAACGGAGCTGCGCCCGCACGAGGGCATCCTCTTCGACCGCCTCTTCGCGGCGCGCGAGCACGTGACCGTCTCCTCGCTCAAGAACCGCTTCTACGCGCACCTGCCCGCGGTGAAGGACGCCATCTACGCCGCCGTGAGCCGCGAGGACCGCTTCTTCCCGGGCTCGCCCGAGCGGGTGCGGCGCGCGTGGGGCGGCGCCGGGGTCGTTGGGCTCGCGCTCGGCGGCGTCGTGCTGTTCTCGCAGGCGTCGCTCGCGGCGGGCGCGGGCCTCGCGCTCTCCGGCCTCTTCGTGCTGGCCTTCTCGCGCGTGATGCCGCGGCGCACGCGGCGCGGGCGCGAGGTGTACGAGGAGATCCGCGGCTTCCAGGAGTTCGTGGAGCGCGTCGACAAGGACCGCCTCGAGCGCTTCGGCGGGCGCACGGCCGAGCGCTTCGAGCGCGTGCTGCCCTACGCGGTGGTGCTCGGCGCGGCCGACGCGTGGGCGGAGGCGTTCGGCGACCTCACCACCGAGCCGCCGCGCTGGTACGTGGGGCGCGCCGGCGCGCCCTTCCACACGCGGCGCTTCGTGAACGAGCTCGGCAGCTCGCTCGGGACGCTCGGCCAGGCGCTGGCCTCGGCGCCGCGCGCGAGCGGCTCGGGCCGCAGCGGGCTCGGCGGCGGCGGCTTCTCCGGCGGCGGCTTCGGCGGCGGCGGCGCGCGCAGCTGGTAGCCCCGAAGCGGGGACGTCCTTTGACTCGTTGACTCGTTCCGCCCGTGGCTCAGCGCTGCCCGGCCGGCGTTGGCGGGATCAGGTCGTTCATCAGATCGCAGAAGCTCTTCTGGGCGCGGCCGTCGGCGCACGCAGCGACCGCGGCCGGCGAGCGGCGGTTGCCGATCGCGAACAGGTGACAGCGCGCCGCGAGACCGCGCGCCTGCGCGCGCTCCGTGCAGTCCTCGAGGGCGCCCTTGCTGGCACCGTCCTGGCTCAAGTAGCCATAGCGGTATCCCCACACCCGCCGCCCCGCCGCGTCGTCGATGGCGACTGCCATCGCCTTCGACTCCTCGGAGAGCCGATAGACCCGCCACGCGTCCTCGAATCTCTCCCCCGCGGGTGCGGGGAGATCGGGCTTGAACCAGCTCGCGCACGAGAGGCCGAGCAGGGCCGCGGCCGCGAGCACGGCAAGGCGAGACGAACGCGTCACCCGGCGCATCGGCTGCGGAACCTACCCGCCGCGCCGCGGGAAAGCGAGCAACCAACCGGCCGGGTCGGGGTTGTATGATGGGTCGCCCGCCCGCCCGGGCGGAGCGCGGAAGCGAGGTGCCCATGGCCGCACTGCGTCGTCTGCTCGCCCTCACGTTCGGTGCGGCCTACGCGGTCGCCTTCCTGACCGGGATCGGCTGCGGCGGCACGTCGCCTTCCGAGCACGAGGCCCCTGGCGCCCAGCTCTTCGAGAGCCCGCAGGCCGACGCGCTGCTCCTCTCGCCCGACGGCTCCCGGCTCTACATGGCGCTCACCACGATGGGCAAGGTCCGCGTGATGAACGCCGGAACCCTCGCACAGACCGCGCTGGTCGACGTGGGCGTCGACCCGGTCAGCCTCGCGCTCCGTCCGGACGGCAGCGAGCTGTGGGTGGCGAACCACGTGTCCGACTCCGTGAGCGTGATCTCGCTCGAGCCGGGCCCGACGCAGTACAAGGTGGTGGAGACCGTCCAGGCGCTCGACACCGCGAACCTCGTCACGGACTTCGACGAGCCGGTCGGCATCGCGTTCGCGAGCAACGACAAGGCCTACGTGGCGCTCTCGTCGCGCAACCAGATCGCCGTCGTCGACGCGAACACCTACACCGTGACCGGCCTGCTCGCGATCAACGCGCAGGAGCCGCGCGCGATCGCCGTGCGCGACGGCTTCCTGTTCGTGCCCGCCTTCGAGTCCGGCAACCGCTCGGAGCTCTCCTCCTGCATCGGCGCTCCGAACCCCAGCGACCCGCAGTGCACCTTCGACTTCACGCAGGCGAACTTCGCGCAGAATCCGCAGCTGGTCGGCTTCGAGGTCGACATCGCCGCGGACCCGATCATGCCCGACCGCGACCTCTACGTGTTCGACACCACGAGCGACGCGCTCGTGGAAGTCGTGGACGCGGTCGGCACGCTGCTCTACGGCCTCACCGTCGATTCGGCGGGCAAGGTCTTCGTCGCGCAGACCGAGGCGAGGAACCTCGTGAACGGGCGCGCCGGCACGCAGGGCGACGGCCTCGCCGACCTCGACAACCGCATGTTCCTGAACCAGATCGGCGTGGTGAGCTGTCCGGGCGGCAGCTGCGGCAGCCCGGCGCGCTTCGAGCTCGAGCCGCTGCCGCCCGCGCAGCCCGCAGCGGGCACCCAGCTCGCCACGCCCTACGGCATCGCGATCAGCGGAAACGACGACGTGCTCGTCGTGACCGCCGCCGCCTCGAACCGCATCGCCACGGTCGACTCCGCGAGCGGCCAGGTGCTCGACACGCTGAACGTCGGCAACGGCCCGCGCGCGGTGGCGCTCCACTCCGATCCCGGGACCGGCGCACCGCTCGTCGCCTTCGTGCTGAACACGCTCGACGACGGCGTGGTGAAGGTGGACGTCAGCAACCCCTCGAACCTCGTCGAGCTCCAGCGCCGCGTCTTCGGCGCGGACAAGACGCCCGTCGCGATCCGGAACGGCCGCATCGCCTTCAACTCGGCCGCGGGCTCGACGACGGGCACCTTCGCGTGCGCGAGCTGTCACCCCGACGGCCACGTCGACCAGCTGCTCTGGGTGATCGGCGCCCAGTGCACCTTCTCCGGCTGCGACCAGGAGGAGGCGCGCAGCACCATGCCGGTGCGCGGGCTCAAGGGCACGCTGCCGCTGCACTGGGACGGCACGCTCGGCGATCCCTTCACCGGCATGAACGGCGAGACCGGCACCGGGGGCACGGAGCCCGCGAACTGCACGAACGATCAGAGCTGCTTCCGCCAGCTCGTCGACGCCTCGATGGCGGGCGTGATGTGCGACCAGGGCAGCTGCCCCACGAACGGCAGCGGCCAGCCCGGAGGCCTCTCGGGCGCCGAGCGAGACGCGATGGCGACCTACCTCCAGAGCATCCAGTACCCGCCGGCGCGCACGCGGCGCTTCGACGACAAGCTCACCGTCCAGGCGGTGGACGGGTTCTCCGACTTCTTCGAGAACCAGGGCGGCATCAACCCGCCGGGCACCGGCAACGGCCTCGGGCCCGAGACGTGCGGCGACACCGCGGCCGGCAGCGGCTGCCACGCGCTGCCGCACGGCGCCGGCTCGGCCTCGCAGTTCGTGGGCGGCTTCGACGCACCGACCATGCGCGGCATCACCGACCGCTACCTCCAGTTCTCGGCCGGCGTCACGAACGTGCGCGACGTGCTGCAGGCGGTCACGTTCATCGGCGGCACGGACGCGCCGTGGTCCGTGAACGTCGGCTTCGACGAGTTCACGATCTGGGCCGTGGCGTTCGGCAGCGAATCCCAGCCGGCGGCCTTCCGCGACGTCTACAACGTCGGGCCCTTCGACGTCTTCCAGATGGTCGAGGAGATGAGCACCGGCCAGTCGGGCGCGCTCGGCCGGCAGCTCACCTTGAACCTGCGGAGCGCGACCGGCGGCGCGCGCGCGGCCACCGAGAGCGTCCTCGCCACCCTCGAGGCGGCCGATCTGAACGGCCTCGTGAACCTGCGCGGGAGCGGCCTCCGCAACGGCACGAACGCCACGCTGAGCTTCCGCAGCAGCGGCACGTACCAGGGCGGCGGCGCCACGCTCACGCGCAGCCAGCTGCTCGACGAGGCGGCCGCGGGAACGACCACGCTCACGTTCGTCGCGCACCAGCGCGCGGCCGTGAACGCCGCCACCGTGCAGCCCACGCTCTGGGTGCCGGCGGTGGGCGGCTTGCTCGACAACGGCCGCCCGAACCTGCCCCAGTTCACGACGAGCAACCCGGGCCAGATCACGCTGCTGGCGCGCAACGTCCAGCCCGGCGCGATCCCGCTGATCGACGGCGTGCCGGTGGGCCTCGATGCCCCGGTGAGCTGCGCGAGCGGCTCGCTGCCGAACTGCAACGGGACGGGGCTCCGCCTCGATCTCGCCGCGCTGCCCGCCTGGGTGAGCGCCGGCCTGCACGTGCTCCAGCTCCAGAACCCGAACGGGCTGCTCTCGAACGAGCTGCCGGTGCGGAGGCAGTAGGCGGCCCGGCGCGATTCCGCATGGCGGTCGAGGGCCTCCACACGATCGTCCTCCAGGTGTCGGACCTGGAGGCGTCGGTCGCGTTCTACGAGTCCGCGCTCGGCGTCCGTCTCTCGAGGCCCTCCGCGCGCGCCGCCGGCGCGAAGCTCGGCCACGCCTCGCTGCTGCTGCACGTCGAGCACGAGCCGTTGCCGCCGCAGCGGGGCGCCGGCGTCCACATCAACTTCTCCGTCCCGGACGCCGCCCGGCATCGGGCCGAGCTCGAGGCGAAGGGCCTTCGTCCCGGGCCGGTGAGCGCACGGCCGTGGGGCCTACAGTTCGCGCTCTCGGACCCCGACGGCTACGTGCTCGAATTCCTCGGGCCGGGCCGTGCGTAGCGCCGCCTCTGCGCTCCGAAGGGCCGAAGGAGGGACCCTTGGACCTGATCATCGAGTTCGTACAGCAGCGGCGCGTCCCCGGCGGAGCGCGCGCGGCCTCGCGGGATGCCGCCGAGGCGCGTCCGCCGCCGCTCGAGGAGCAGCTCGGCCGGCTCACGCTCGCCTGCACCGCCATGTGGATGCTGCTGCGGCAGCGCACGGGCGTGACGGACCAGGAGCTGCTCGAGGCGATCCAGGAGGTCGACCTCCGCGACGGCGTGCTCGACGGCCAGTACAAGCCGCCGGCGCTCACCTGTCCCGCGTGCGGACGCCGCAACAACCGGCGCCGCCGCACGTGCATGTATTGCGAGGCGCCGCTGCCGCCGGAGGCGGCTCGCTGAGTCAGGCGCGGAAGCGCACGCGGCGCTCGGGGACGTCCTCGTCCACGGCGAGCCCGCGCTCGGCCTGCTTCAGCATGCGCCAGATCTCGGGGCCCATCAGGTCGAGCTCGGTGGAGGCGTAGCGCTCGCCGCCGAAACGGCGGATCGCGCCCGTCTGCACGGCGAGCGCGCCCTGGTCCTGGCGCAGCACGCGATCGATCTTGCGCGCCACGACCGGGCGGAACAGCCACTTCGGCAGCGGCAGGCGGATGCACTGCACGAAGTACGCGCGCGTCCGCGTGTCGTGGATCGGCGTGTGGAGGATCGTCGCCATCAGATGCGAGCGCTCGCCGTCCCGGTACTCGACCTGCGCGACCCCGGGCAGGAAGAAGCGGTCCCAGTGCTCGACGGGCGGGCGATCGAGCCTGGGCTTCGCGTCGCCCGGCCGGCGCCGCTCGCCGAGGTACTCGACCTCGAGCCCGCCGCCCGGCAGGCGCCGGCGCACGGCCTCGAGCTCGCTCGGCTCGCCGCCGCGGAAGCGCCCGCGGTGGAGGAAGGCCGTGTGCGGCACGTCGAGCGCGTTCTCGAGCGCGGCGTGGAGCGTCGACTCGAAGTCGAAGGTGCGCTGCACGGCGACGTAGCGGGGGTCGTCGAGGCACGGTACGTGGAAGGGCTCGCCGCGCGGCTCCGCGTCCGCGCGGCCCCAGACCCAGACGAAGCCCTGCGCCTCGCGCGCGGCGAAGGCCGGCACGCGGCGCGCGGGCGCGTCGGGGGGCTCGCCCAGCAGGCCGGGCACGCCGCGGCACGCGCCGCGCGCGTCGAACTGCCAGCCGTGGTAGCCGCACTCGAGCGCGCCGGAGCCGAGCACGTGCCCCTGCGAGAGCGGGAAGTTGCGGTGCGCGCAGCGGTCGAGCAGCGCGCCGGGCCGGCCGCCCTCGCCGCGGAACAGCGCGAGCGGCTGGCCGAGCACGGTCACGGCGAGCGGCTTCGCGCCGAGCTCGCTCGCGCGGCACGCCACGTACCAGCCGTCGAGCACGCGCGCGACCGAGAGGTGCCCCTTCGTGGGCGGCGGCGCGAGCACGGGCTCGGTCGAGCTCACAGCTTCTCCGGCGCGGCTTCCTGCTTCGCGCGCTCGACGTTCCGCGCGCGCGCCGCGAGCAGCTCCGGCATCACGCGGTCGAGCTCGCCCTGCTCGAAGAGCGCGCCTCCCTTCGTGAACGACCGGATCACGGCGTACTGCTGCATGATCGCGACCTGGCCCCGCATCACGTGGATCACCTGGCCCGTGCACGTCTGGCCCGCCGGCGAGGCGAGCCAGGTCACCACGGGGGCGATCTGCGCGGGGCTTCGCGCCGGGTCCTCGGCCGCGTCGGCGTCGCCGCGCCCCTGCATGAGCGGGATGGTGAGCCGCGTCGCGGCCCCCGGCGAGATCGTGTTCACGGTGCAGCCGAACTTCGCGAGCTCGAGCGCGAGCACGCGCGAGAAGCCCGCGATGCCGGACTTCGCGGCGCCGTAGTTCGACTGGCCGAAGTTCCCGAAGAGGCCCGACACGGAGGAGAAGTTGACGATCCGGCAGCCGCGCCGGTCGGTCTCGCGGATGTAGCGCGCGAAGGGGCGCGTGCAGCAGTAGTGGCCCTTGAGGTGCACCGCGATCACCGCGTCCCAGTCCGCCTCTTCCATGTTGAAGAGCGTCTTGTCGCGCAGGATGCCGGCGTTGTTGACCAGGACGTCGCAGCCGCCGAAGGCGTCGAGCGCGCTCTGGAAGATCCGGCGGCCGCCCTCGACGCTCGCGACCGAGTCGCCGCTCGCGACGGCCTCGCCGCCCGCCGCCTCGATCTCCTTCACCACCTCCTCGGCCACGGGGCTCGCGCCCGAGCCGTCGGCCGCCCCGCCGAGGTCGTTCACCACGACGCGCGCGCCGTGGCGCGCGAAGTCGAGCGCGATCTCGCGGCCGATGCCGCGCCCCGCACCGGTCACGATCGCGATCCTGCCGTCCAGTACGCCCCGTACGCCCATGTGCGCCTCCTCCAGCGAGTTTCGCGCGCCTCCACCCCCCCGGTCGAGA
>Ga0075327_1000155_pt1 | contig 17172 bp, 19 predicted proteins | sample MayberrySE_Catta_2_FD_120056 | JGI IMG/M metagenome (GOLD analysis project Ga0075327, IMG submission 120056) | Natural and restored wetland microbial communities from the San Francisco Bay, California, USA, that impact long-term carbon... | ecosystem: Environmental > Terrestrial > Soil >...
ACGCGTATCCGTCGCGAACACGCGCGCCACCGTGGCCCGCGTGCCGTCGCGCCCGAACGCCACCGTCTGCGGGGCATCGGGTCCGATCGCGAACGGCCCGTCAACCAGCCTGCCCGAGGGACCGAACAGGTCGATGCGTCCGGCCGCAGGGGCCGAGTTCTCGCCGCCGGGCCCGATCGCCAGGGCTCCGGGCCCGAAGTCCCCGAGCCCGCTGCCGTCGAACTGCGCCTCGAGGTGCCCCGAGGGACTGTAGCGTCGGAGCGTTTGGTCGGATCCGTCGGTGAGCCAGATGCGACTGTCCGGGGTGACCGCGATCCAGAGCGGGAGCGTGCTCTCCGTGATGAAGCGGGTGATCCCGCCGAGCGGTGTGACCCGATACACGACGCCGGTCAGGGAGCCCACCAGGAGGTCGCCCGTGGCGTCGAACGCGAGACCGATGGGGAGGTCGATGTCGGCGAACGTCGTGACTCCATCGTGACTGGAGACGCGCAGGATGCGACCTCCCGAGATGTCGCCGACGAAGAAGTCTCCCGTGCTTCCGACGGCCAGACCCAGGGGCGAGCCCAACCCCTCGGCCAGCACCGTGGTCGGTTTGCCGGGCCCCTGGGCGGTGCTACGAACGTGCATCGCGTAGGGAAAGGGGTCGCCGCCCGAGCCCGCGTGCGTGGAGAGGGCAGCGTAGTACGTGCCGGTCTCGGTAATCGGGAACTGCAGGCGACTTTCCAGTCCGTCCTGGTTGTCGCTGAAGGCGAGCCAGGTGCTCCCGTCGCTTGCGAACAGCTCGAGGAACGGGTCCGCGAGCAGTCCGGGGTCGTCCAGGTCGACGTCGAGCTCGACGGCCGTCAGATGCACGCGCCATGTATCCACGTCGCCCGCCGGATTCACGACGCCCGTCCCGCGGTCACCGAGCGCCACGCTGTCCACCGTGGACACGCTGTCGTTGGGCTCGCTCTCGGCCGTCGTCACGCCGGCCGTCGACACCGCCCTCGCGCGCGCGGCCGGGGGTGGGGCCTGCAGGCGCCGGAGCGCCTCGGGCCACGATCCCGCGGGGGCTTCTTGAGCCAGGGCTGGGGCGACGCCGACGCACGCCGTGACGGCGAGAATCCGCGCGGTCCTCGCGATGCAGAACCCGATCCGCCCCTCGGCGTCGACCACGAACGCCGCGGACCCACCTTCCGGGGTGCGGCGACGTCTCGCGCGCAACCGTTCCACCACCCGAGCAAGCAGGAAGGGCAGGGTGCTGCGACGGATATGCATCGATGACGAATCCCTTGATGTCGTGTTCGTGATGGCGCCGCCCGCCGTGCTTCCGCGGCTTGGCTCGAGCGCGCCGTCGTACGTGTGGTGACGGCACGACCAGCGCCATCATTCCCGGCAGCGTCGACGACCTGCGTTGCGGCGGACTCGTGGGTACCAAGGAGCTTCCGCGCGGACGCGCGTGGCCGAGGCGGCCGAAGCGCGAAGGCCACCTCTTGATTGCGTCGGAATACCCGTTACGGTACCATGCTCCGCGTGTAGGCCCTCTCGCCCGCAGTCCGTTGTCGATGTCACGCACCGAGGCCGAAGACGGCGACGCTCAGCGGCGCTTCCAGCGCCTGGCTGAGCCGCACCTCGGCTCTCTCCTGCGCTTCGCGCGCCGGCGTACGGCGACGCTCAGCGACGCCGAGGATGCGCTGCAAGAAACCTGTCTCCGAGCCTGGAGGGCGTTCGCGGAGCTGCGAGATGATGCGAGGGCGCGCGCGTGGCTGTATCGAATCCTGCGGACGGTGTTGAGCGACGGACTGGCCCGCGACGCACGACGGCAGAGGCTGGCGAGCACGACCCGACTCGACGACGTTCCTGAGGCGGAGCTCGCCGGTGAGGCCGACGCGGTGTTCGCCGAAGTCATGGCGCGTCTCACCAGCGAAGCGGTGTACCGCGCGTTGGCGACCATCCCCGAGGAGTTCGCGATGCCCGTGGAGATGCACGACATCGACGGACTGAAGTACCATGAGGTCGCGGAGGCCCTCGAGGTTCCCCTCGGGACGGTCATGAGCCGCATCAGCCGAGGCCGTAGGCTGCTTGCCCGAGCGGTCTCGGTGAGCGTGATGCCGCAGATGATGACGCCCCCACGCTCGATTCCCGCGGAGCGGCGATGACCAAGCGGTTCGGCGGTGCGGGCGATACGCCTGCCGGCGACGCGCAGGCGAGCCTCTTCGTTTACGGCCACGTGACGGACGAGATCGTCGCTGCTTACGCGGATCAAGAGGTCGAGGCATCGGTGGCGCTCGAGATCGAGCATCACCTGGTGGGGTGTACGGCCTGTCAGGCCTCGCTGCGCGTTCAGGGTGCCGTGCGTGACCGCCTGCGGCGGGAGGCCGCGCCGGAGGAGGTCTCTCCTGCTTTGCGGGATCGCCTGTTCGCGGCGGTTCGTGCCGAGCCGGCGCCCGCGGGTGTCAAGCAGGCGCCGGAGCGTCGAGGCCGCTGGAACCCGGGCGCGCTGATCGCCGCGGTCGTCATGCGTCCCGAGTGGGCCGTTTCCGCCGTGTTGGCCGCCGCGCTGGTCGTGTCCTTGTGGGTCGGATCGCCCGTGGGTCGGGCACCCGTGCCCGCAGCGGGGACGTTCGCGGGCGACAGCCGCGACACTGCCGCGATCGTGGGGCTCGTTCAGGGGCACGCATCGGCCTGGAACGCGCGCGATCCGGAGGCTGTCGTCGCGCTGCTCACGGACGACGCCGTGTGGGTGACCAGCACCGGCGAGGAGTTCCGAGGTCGCGAGGCGATCAGAGAGGCCCATGTCCAGTGGCTGGCCCAGGACGCTCTTGTCGGCGGGACCACACACGTGCACCCACCGGGAGGCATCACGGTTCGCTTTCTCCGTGAGGACGTGGCGGTGGCGGACCTGGAAGGTGCGTTTATCGGGCCGGGCGCTGTCGACGGGCAGGACGTCATCGTGGAGCTGGCGCGCATCTTTGTCGTCGCGACCAAGGACGGCGACGCGTGGCGGATCGCGCAGCTTCGCAACATGCGACGTCAGTTTCCGGGGACGACGGGGCGGTAGCGGAACCACCGCTGCTCAGCGCCGCCGCGGCCCCTCGCTGCGTGTCGCGCCCGAGGGTAATGCCCTGGGACGCGGGTGGGGCGCGTGGAGAGTGGGCAACTCACGCGAGGCGTATGTCGTTCCACTCGGCTTCCCCTGCCGAGCTCCCTGTCTGAGACCCCCCGGCGGGCGCGCCGCGTCGCGGGCTCCGCTGCGCGCCGGGAATAATCCGTGATGTCGTAGGGTCGTCCCTGTCTGATCGCTGCGGCGGTGTGCCGAGCGGCGGCTCAATCAGACGGAGTGACAGGTGCCCCGAATCCGACAGAACAGAATCGTCCTTGCCGCCGCAGTGCTGGCGGATGTGTCCGTGCACGTCGGTTTCGCTCAGGCCGCCCGGAGCGTCTCGGAGGACACGGTGTCCGTGAGCTTACGGAGCTCGGATGACGGCGGTCGCGCTGCTCCTGCCGTGGTGGTGAGCCGATGAGCGTGGCAGCGACGGGCGCCCGTATCGGAGTGTCGCGGCTCGTGTGGGTCGGCGCCCTGTCGGTCCTCGTCGGCGCGGGATGCATCTCCGAAGACTCGGCGGACGCAATCACGGGGCCGAGCGGTGCATGTCGGATGCCGGTCGCAACTCCGGTAGTGGGATCCTCCGAGATTGTGATCGCCATCCGGGAGTTCCAGTTCAATCCGGATACGCTGCGGGTTCCGGCAGGCGCCACCGTGACCTGGGTCAACTGCGAGGAAAGTTTCGCGAACGAGCCCCATACGGCGACGGACGACGGGGGCAGCTGGGGCTCTGAGGAGCTGTCCCCCACGGAGATCTACACCTACCGCTTCGACGAGGTGGGAGTGTTTCGCTACCACTGCGACCCTCACCCGTTCATGCGCGGCGTTCTGATCGTCGAGTGAGTACCAACCTGTCCATCAGTTCACTTCATCGTTTCAAAATCGGAGGAAGTATGCGGTTGATATTTGGACGGCTGGGTTCGGCTGCCTTGGTGTTGACGGCTGCGACGGCGGCCTGCGGAGATGACCCGGCCGGGCCCGGAAATCCGTCACCACCTGTCAGCCTTTCGATGAACGCAGTCGATGCCAGCGGCGTGAGTGGTACGGCGACCGTGACGGCCCTGTTCGGTGACTTTTCGACCGTGACCGTCAGCCTGCAGAGCCTCGCGCCGGGCAGCTCGCACGCCGGACACGTACACCGTGGCTCGTGCGCCAATCAGGGAGCGATCGACTTTGGGCTCGCGCCGATCACGGCTGACGCCCAGGGGAACGGATCCGCCACCACCAACGGCGTTCCGGATGCTCTGCTGACGCCGGGCTTCTACCTGCAGTACCACGTAGCGCTCGACCCGCCGGGCGCGCCCCTGGCCTGCGCCGACATCTCCATCGCCCCGCCGCCGGACTCGGGAGGCGGCTACTGAGCTAGGCGCAGCCGAGGCAGCAGCGGCGAGGGCGCGGTGCCCTCGCCGCCGGTTGTGCCCACCGGGAACGGAGTCGCCAACCACGTCATGCGTGCCCTCGACCCCCCGCCCGCTTCACCCGATCGCGTCGGAGACCGAGGGGACGCCAAGCCTGAAGGGAGAGGTCGCTAGGCGCTGCCTTCGGAGTCCAGGCCCGCGGCCCTGAGCACCTTCAGCACGTCGTCTCGCAGCCGTTCCGGATCGCAATGCTGGCGCCTCAATCCGGCGAGGGTCCTCACGAGGCGCTCCATGAACGCGGCGTGGGCACGGCAGCGTTCACAGCGGGCCAGGTGGTCCTTGATCCCCGCCATGGCATCGGGCTCAGCCCTCCTATCGATGTAGTCCCATAGCGAGCGTACCACCTCTTCACAGTCCGGGAGTGAGCCTTGAGTCATCGGGCGCATACCTCTGGCGGCACCTCCGTGCGATCATCCTTCGCGACGCGTTTGGTCGCAAGGCCCATGTCGCGGGCGTGAGCGATCAGGGTCTCCTGCACGTGGCGCCGAGCTCGGAAGAGGCGCATGGCATCGGCATCTTCCTCGAGGACCTCGAGCCTGCCGCGCCTGTGCGATATGAGCCTGATGAAGGTGTTCCGGCAAATGGTGAAGGGCCACCGGCCACAGTCGGTCCCCGGCATGAAGGTATGCCAATTGCAGCCACGCGGCAGGAGATGCTGAGCCACGTACGGCCCGCGACGGCACGCCTCGCCATGGGGGCTCAGCGTGACCGGGCTTACCGCTTGCGTTCGAGCAACTCCATCATGGCGGCGGAGTCGCCCCGTGCTATCTCGCCGGTCGCGACGAGGATCAGACTCCGCCGTACCATGGGTATCCTTGATCCTCCCAGTAGCCGCCCGGCCGTTCGTCGGTGAACGTGATGCGCGTCAGATACTTGGTGAGCTTGTACCCCAGCTTGTGCGGCGCGTACACGCGAAGTGGCGCCCCATGGTCGGGCCCAAGGACCTCGTCGTTGAACTCGTATGCGAGGATGGTCTGAGGGTGCAGGGCCGCCTCCAGATCCCAGCCGTTGTAGTAGCCCGAGTCGAAGGAGTCGAATCGCACGTAACGCGCTTCGGCCCGAGCTCCGACACTGTCGGCCAGGGCACGGAACGGGAGCCCCGTCCACGTAGCGATGGCCGACCAACCTTCGACGCAGTGGTGCTCGACCGTATATGTAAGGCCGGGCAAAGCACGGATCTCGTCGAGCGTCAGCGAGGCGGGCCGTTCGACCAGGCCTGCGACCTCGAGACGCCACGATGCGGGGTCGGCCAGGACAGGGGTCATGCCGCTGATGTGATACGACGGGAAGCTGCCTGAACGCTGCGAGGGATCGTACGTCGGGGCGACCCTGCTTCCGGAGAGGAGTGCTCCACCCAGCCAGTCGTTGAAGCGAGAGAAGCCCTGCAGCCTGGGCCGAAGAAGGGAGCCCCCGTCCCACCCACATGCTGACAGGAGCCCGCCGACGGCTCCCGCCAGGAAGGCGCGTCTGTTCGGTCTATGGCTCATCGCTCGTGAACCTCCCATGGTACCAGCCCGTGATCATTGCGCGCAGAGAAGCCGGGTCCGCGACGAAGACCAGCGTCACGTGCACCATGGTGAACCCGACGAAGAGCCACACGGCCCAGAAGTGCCAGTACCGGGCGGCCTGAAATCCACCGAGCATCCTCGTCAGCCAGGACAGCTGCACCGGCTTGTAGATCGCCCAGCCGGTCAGCACCGACAGGGCGCCCAGCAGCACGATGAACGTGTATGCGAGCTTCTGGAGCCCGTTGTGCTTCCCCTGCGGCGGATGATCCTTCCTCAGCCGCAAGTAGTACTTCTGCATCTCGACCGCCGGCCGCACGTCGCTCGGCCTGAACAGGAGCTTCCTCCACTCGTCAGAGGCCACGAGATACGCGATGTAGACGCCACCAATGACCATCAACGGCCACATGAGGAAGAAGTGCCAATTCAGCCCCCCGGCCAGCCATCCCCCGAGTCGCGCCCACTCGGGGAAGGCCCGGTCCTGGAAGGGCTGCGGCAGGTACGGTCCGCCACGCACTCCGAAGCGCGGATACGCGCGATAGATCTGCAGCCCGCTCGCGATCATCCCGAAGATCAGGGCCGCGGCACACCAGTGGGTGACGCGAACGATCCCGTGGTGTCGGCGGGCACCCCGCCGGGGCATGTCCGAGCTCACGGACCCTGCATTTGCAACGTGTCCCGCGGCATCGAGCCATCGTGCATCGCGTCATCCATTGCGGAGGATTCCTCCCCCATCGCCGGTCGCTGCATCATGTCGGGTGCCATCACGTCGTCCATCTGCGACGCATCCTCCATCATCCCCGATCCCTCGTCCATCATTCCGTCGGAGTCGTCCCGGACACCACCACAGGCGGCCAGCGAGCCAGCGAGCAGCAAGGCCAGTATAGTATTCGTTCTCATGTTGCTTTCTCAGTTGACGTGGGAAGACGGGTCGCCGTCAGACAGCGATCCACTTCTGAACAAGGTTGCCTGGTCCCCCTGGGTTCCATCGCGAGCTAACGCGTCAGGAAGTCCAGCAGTTGCGCGGCGAAATGTTCGGCGTATTGGAAGAGAAAGTCGTGGCCCGCGCCGGGATACAGGATGAGCAGGGCATTGGGCAAGCGCTGCGCCATCACGTAGGAGTTGTACGCCGGGACCATCACATCGGCATGTCCGTACGCGACGAGGACCGGATGCTCGATCCTCCCGAGGTGCGGAAGCGTCGCGGTTGACACCCGCGGCAAACGAGCTGATCGCCGCGAGCTGCGCGTCGACGCCCCCCTGGGCCACGGGGGGCGACGGATCCTCTCGGCACCCACCCAGCCGGCGCAGGTGGGCCATGCCCGCCTCCCGTCCGCGCTCGGTTTCCGGGAAGAACAGATAGAGTAGATCCCGCGCGTCGTTCGCCGGCTTGATCATGATCTGGAAGACCTTGTCGGGCATCGGTGGCGCGTCCGTGACACCGCCGGGACCGGTCGCGGCGAGGATGACTCGACGCACCAGGCCGGGACGGTCCAGCGTGAGCTGCTGCGCGACACACCCGCCCATGGACCACCCGAGCACGTCCACCTGCTCGAGCTCGAGGCGGTCCAGAACCCCGGACACGTTCGCCGCCATGCCGGCGATGCCATGGGGAGCCTCGCCCGTCGACGGGCCCACCCCAGCGTTGTCGACGAGAATCAGCTCGCGCCGCTCGGCGAGGAGATCGAGGAATTGCGGATCCCAGTCGTCCATCGTGCCGCGATACCGCTGAAGAAGCACGAGCGGCGCAGACGACCGTCTGCCGAAGCGCCGGTACGCGTAGCGTGTGCCGCCGACGTCGACATACTCCGTGTCGGCCTGGTTGCGGCGGATTGAGGGGGATCGAAGGGTTCCATTGCGTGCCTCGTCAGGCCAGACGGGGCAACACCGCATGCCCGATCTCTTCGAGGACCTTCCGGGAGGGGCCCGCGTCCGCACTTGAGGTTGAAGGCCACGTGGTTCACGCCTGCCGCGCGCAGGGTCAGCACGTGATCGACCAGGGCCTTCCGCCCGGCGCGGAAGCCCAGGTGGATCGGTTTCGGCATCTCGCCCGGATCCTCCGACAAGTCGACGTACAGGGACTGCGCGAACGGCTTGAAGACGCCGGGAGCCTGGCCCGCGACCATCTCGTGCCAGCCCTGTGCCACCCGGACCTGGTGCAGGGAGGGACCGACCGTCGGAGACCTGCGCGATCCACTCCATGCCGTGTCGACTGGGGCCGGTCACCAGGAACGGGATCCGGCGCACGGGCTTCGGGACGCCGTCCGCTTCGGCGAACGATCCGAAGGAAGACGACACCGGCTGGAACGACTGCTCGAGAACCAGCCGCATGACCCGAAGGCTTTCGCGGAACACGTCCCCACGCTCCTCGGGATCGATGCCGAAGGCGGGAAACTCGACCAGCCGATCTCCGGAGGCGATGCCCAGCATGAGCCGCCCCTCCGACAGCTGGTCAACCGACGCGGCAGCCTTGGCCGTGTGAAGCGGGTGGCGCAGCGGCAGGACGATCGCCCCGGTGGTGAGCGCGATACGCCGCGTCTGTGCGGCGATGAACCCCAGGTACAAGAACGGATCGAAGATCTGGCCGACGTCGCCGAACTTGGACGCTACGAAGTCGGCTGGCGACGCGGGGGTTCCGAGCGCCGGTCCGCCGCACGTGCCAGGGAACCGCATCGCCCCTTCCTGCCTTCTCCTCCTCTGCACGAAGCCGTCCAGCCAGGAGGAGTCGATGAGGCCTGCGAGCGAGGTCCTACATGCTGCGCTCGATGCGACACCCGACGTTCCTCGGCTCGCGTCCGTGCGTGTCGCTCGCCCGACGACGGTGTGGCAGGACGAGCCCTGGGTGACCTCCATCTTCAAGATGCCGGTCGAAGGTCCCGTGATGCTCCGTCGCACAAACCTGGACGGGGACGAGCAGGCCGATCTGCATGTGCACGGGGGTCCGGACAAGGCGGTTTGCGTCTACCCGGTCGATCACTATCCATGGTGGCGAGAGGCGCTGAACCTTCCCGAGATAGAGCCGGGAGCGTTCGGCGAGAACTTCTGCGTCACGGGGCAGTCCGAGGCGGACGTCTGCGTCGGCGACCGATACGAGGTGGGAGAGGCGTTGGTGGAGGTCTCTCAGCCCAGGACCCCCTGCTGGAAGCTCGGACGTCGGTGGGGCGTGCCGAAGCTTGCAAAAGCGGTCATCACCTCCGGCTGGACGGGATGGTACCTCAGGGTGATCCGGGAGGGCACCGTCCGCGCGCGACTGCCGCTGATACTCACCGCGCGGCCCTTCCCGGAGTGGACCATCGAGACGGTGCTCCAGCTGGCGTTCGAGGACGACGTGCCGCGGGATCAGGCTCGGAGGCTGGCTTCGTGCGACGCGTTGCCGCAGGGGTGGCGACGCCTCCTGACGCGCCGGCTCCTCCGCGCCACGGCTGCGCTGTGACGGGGAACGGCACGGACGCCAGGCGCGTTTCTTACGAGGACGAGGGACTTTCGCGGAGGGCGGGATGACGCGGAGGAGAGTGGCGATCGTGGCGGGCGCGAGGACACCGTTCGCCAAGGCGGGCAAGGCCTTCGCGGGCCTGGGCCCGCTGGCGCTGGCTCAGCACGCGGTGCTGGGACTGCTCGACCGACACGACGTGGATCCGAAGGGCATCGACGCGATCACGTATGGGGTGGTCGTGCCGGAGCGACGCAAGCCGAACCTGGCCCGGGAGATCGTCCTGGAGGGCGGCCTGCCCCGCCACATCGAGGGCCAGACGGTCAGCTCGTACTGCATCACGGGCCTCAGGGCGATCACCAGCGTGGCGGACGCGATCGCGCGAGGTGCCGCCGAGGCGGGCATCGCGGGGGGCGTCGAGAGCCTTTCGGACGCCGACCCGTCGACGTTCCGGGAGCCCAGCACCGGGCTGACCATGGGCCAGCACATGGAGATCACCATCAAGGAGTGGGATCTCCCGCGCGATCGTCAGGACGAGATCGCACTGGCGAGCCACCGCAACGCGGTGGCGTCACGCGACGTGCTGCGCCAGGAGATCGTCTCGCTGGAAGGCCTCGAACTCGACACGGGCCCGCGGGCGGATACGTCGCTCGAGGCGCTTTCGGCGCTCGGCCCCGTCTTCGACCCCGCCGGAACGATCACCGCGGGCAACGCGTCTCCCGTGACGGACGGTGCGTCGGCGGTGCTCCTGATGAGCGAGGAGCGCGCCAAGGCGGAGGGCCGCGAGCCCCTCGCGTTCATACGCGCCATGGAGTACGCGGCGATCGATCCGGCCGAGGGCCTGCTCATGGCTCCGGGCATCGCGGTACCGAAGGCGCTGGAGCGCGCCTCGCTCACGCTGGCCGACATGGACCTGATCGAGATGCACGAGGCGTTTGCGGCGCAGGTGCTGGCGAACGTGTGGGCGTGGGAGCGGGGCTGGAGATCGGCGCCGCTCGGCGAGGTGGACTGGGAGAAGGTGAACGTGCATGGCAGCACGCTCGCGGTCGGGCATCCATGGTCGGCAACCGGCGGCCGCATCGCCACGACGCTGGCCTACGAGATGGCGCGCCGCGACGCCGACTACGGGATGATCAGCATCTGCGCCGCAGGTGCGATGGCCGGAGCCTTCATCCTCGAGCGGAGCTGAGTCAGAGCCCGAGGTCGCTCAGGGACGGGTAGTCGTCCGGGCGGGGCCCCGCCGGCCAGTGGTATTTGCGCTCGTGCGGCGGAATGGGCAGGTCGTTGATGCTCGCAATGCGCAGCCGCATGAGACCCGCGTCGTCGAACTCCCAGTTCTCGTTGCCGTGGGACCGGTACCACTGCCCGGAGTCGTCGTGCCACTCGTACGCGAAGCGGACCGCGATGCGATGGTCCCGGAAGGCCCACAGCTCCTTGATGAGGCGGTAGTCGAGCTCGCGGCTCCACTTGCGCTCGAGGAACGCCTCGATGGCTTCGCGCCCCTGCAGGAACTCGGCGCGATTCCGCCACACGCTGTCCGGCGTGTAGGCCAGCGCGACGGCTGCGGGATCGCGACCGTTCCAGGCGTCCTCGGCGAGGCGCACCTTCTGGGTCGCCGAGGCCACGTTGAACGGGGGAAGAGGGGGTCGGCTCACGGAGCATGAGTCCCGTTGTGTGAGGGCCGAGCCGCGACCGCGGCGGCCAGGGCGTCGAGCGTTCGGTGGACCGTCGCCGCGAAGTCGGGGTCCCGCGCGAAGACCTCGGCGTGCGGGCCCTCGTGACGCGGAAGCAGGGTGACCTCCCCGGTGGGCACGACCCTCATGGACATCGTGCGGAGCGTCTCAGCGAGAGATGCCGGCGCGTGGTGGGACCGGGGAGAGAGGTTCAGGATCGCCACTGGCATCTGCACCACGGGACAGAAGCTCACCAGCCAGTCCAGCGCATTCTTCAGCGCGCCCGGGACGCCGTGGGCGTACTCCGGCGTGCAGATGAGCAGGGCGTCTGCCTCGGCGACCTGAGTCCTGAAGTCGGCCACCGACCGTGGAGGCGCCATGCCTTCACCGTCGAGGTCGGGGTTGAAAGGCGGCAGGGTCCCCAGCGCGGAATAGAGCTGTACGTCCATGTCGTCCGGAGCGAGCCGCGCCGCCGCCAGGAGCGCCTCGGTGTTCGAAGACTGCGCCCGCAGGCTCCCACTTACTCCCAGGACGTGGATCACGGGATCACTCTTCTGTCATGAAGGGATAATCGACGGATCCCTTCGCGCCTCCGCCGTAGAACGTCACCGGGTCCGGCTGGTTGAGCTCGGCACCCTCGGCGCAATCGCCTCGGAAGGTCGGGATTGGCGAGGAACAGCCGCGCGTAGGCCACCACTGCTTCGGTCACGATCAGAGCGGCGGACGCACGCTGTCTGTAGTAATCTACCATGAGCGAGGAAGAGACGCCGCGCTCGTCTGCGCGGTTGCAGGTCATCGGTGCCATGACCACCTAGTGCGGTAGATCGAGTGGACCGAGTCTGAGAGGACTGAATAGTGGCTCTACTTCGGTAGCCACCACGGGTGATGAAAGGGACACGGATGTCAGCCCCTGGCCAGCGGGTCTTACAGGTCGTTATAGCGCAGCCTGTGCGCTAGCTAGGACTGTGCAACTTCATGACCTCAGAAAGTCGACGTCCGTCGATCTGGTTCCCTCCGACGCGAGCGAGGGGCCGCTCGCCGAAGCGAGCGGCCCCTCACACACATCAAAGCGCAACCACGGCCTCCAGCGGTTCTGCCGCCGGAAAATCGACTTCGAATCCCGCCATGTTGTGCAGATAATTCGCCAGCGTCTTGTCCGCGACGAGCGTCACGAGGTCCACCAGAGCCGTTTCGTCGTACCCTGCGATGAAAAATTCCTCGATCAGGGCCGTGTCGACCCTACCCCGCTGAGTAGTGACGGCGGCCGCGAGGCGCGTTATGGCGCGTAGTCGCCGATCGGGATGGTTTCCGGCCCGAAGCTGACGCGTCTCCTCTTCCGTGAAGCCGTTCATCTTGCCAACTGTGGTGTGCGCGGCTTGGCAGTACTCACAACCGTTGGCCTCGGACACAGCGAGGAAGACGGCCTCCCGCTCGCGGGCCTTAAAGCTCCCGCTGGCCTGGGCCTGTTGAAAGTCCAGATAGGACTCGAGGGCATTCGGTGAGCGAGCGATATAGGTATACAGGTTGGGAACCATGCCCAACTTGGCCGATACGGCGTCCAGGATCTGGCGCGCGGCGGGCTCGAGCTGGGCCTGAGTGGGAAGCGAAAGGAGGGACATTGTTGGATCTCCGAGCGTTGGCGTGAGACGAGAACACTCGGAACGATCGAAGATGCGCCTCGCCTTCTGAATGGCGCGGCTTCCCGCTCGTTTGTCACAAATTCCCTATAGGCTGCGAGTCGGACACCTCAACTCCGAAGCGACGGACGGCCACCGGAGCGTGCCCGGTCCGCTGCTTGACTAGGCGACTGAAGTGGGCGGGATCGTCGAACCCCAGGTCGCGGCTGATGCGGTTCACGGATCGATCGGTGTAGCGAAGCAGCCTCTTCGCTTCCAGAACGACGCGCTCGAGGATGATCTCCCTCGGGGAGCGACTGCCAGCGTTGCGGAAGACGTTGGCTAGGGTCTTCGGTGACTTGTGCATCATGGCTGCGTAGTCACTCACGCGTCGATGCTGCTTGAAGTGCTGCTCCACGAGGGCGGAGAACTGGCGGAGGAGCTCGACGTCCGACGTTTGTATCGCGGCCGCGACGAGCTGCTGACGAGCGATTCGCGTGCATTTGATGATGAAGCGCTTGAGGAGCAGACGGAGCATCTCCGGCTGCGTCATGTCCTCGATCCGGAACTCTTCCACGAGCACGTCCAAGAGTCGCGAGAAGCTCGCCGTAGCGCGGTCGTCGAGCCTCAGCACCGGAGGTCCGGACGCACCGTTGAAAAGCAACCCCTTGCACGAGACCTCCCTCTCGTGGAGGCCCAGGCAGTAGAAGTGAGGATCGAACGACAAAGCGACCAGCGACCCCGAGGGGCCCACGTACGTGATCACGTGCCCGGGCGTCAGAGACAGAATAGCCCCGGACGGGACCGGCACCGGGGTGCCGTCGACGTCGAATCGTGCGACGGCGGACGCTCGATTCCAGATGAAGTGGTACCGGTCCCGCACCAGTCGGCCTGCATGGAACGACCAGTCGGGATCCAAGGCCATCCAGCCCCCTGAGGCCGGGTCTCGAAACAAGGCGGTCATCCAAGCGCGAAGTCACCGGCTGCGGGACCGGTTCCGTCCTCGGCGTTGGAAACCGTTCGAGCCCGCGGACTTCGTGAGCGTAATCCCGTCCGTTCCGTCGAGACGTATCGAGGGATAACGGACGAGCCATTCGACAATCAACAGGAGATCGGGGTCCTCCGGAGAGTCCTCAGAAGTCCTGTACCTCGAGCCCTTCGAAGTCGACCCGTGACTCCGCTCTCGGGAACAAGGGTTGATGGGTTCACGATCCGATTCTGAATAAGGTGGTCGGTAGGGATCGAGTCCCGTCACTCCCCCGTCCCCGATGTATCCTCACCGTCGACTTCCGCGCCGGCGTCTCGGAGCACCGCGAGGGCGTCCTCACGTAGCTGGACCGGATCGGTGTGTCTCCCGCCGAACCTGGAGAGTGTGCGCACGATCCGTTTCTCGCAGTCTAGTCCCCCCACCGACAGGGAACGACCGGGCGCGCGAAATAGGCAGCTCGACCCCCCCCTCGATTCAAAGCGGGGGCGGGTGGAGGGGCCTGGCAGTCATATACTCCGCTCTTGCTCCGAACGAGTGAACCGGGGTCTCTCGTTTCTTTTCCCCGGGCCGCAGACCGAGCTTTGACTGCATCCCAAAATGCATCCGGGAAGGCGGCGAAACCCGGCGGAACGGCCCTCCGAAGCTGGCGGAGTCGCCACCCCATTCCGCCTATGTGGGTGAAATCCGCCCGGATGGAGTAGCTGGGGGAGTCGGTAGGTCCCAGGTTCGATCCCTGGCGGGCCCACTTGGAAAGCGTCGATGGTGGCGTGATGGCGGTGGCTCGCGCGTTCATGACGCCGGTTGGGCTTATGACTGCGGAGGGCGCTGTCGTACGTCTCAACGCGGCCTCGAAGGCCACTACCGCATCGAGTGGCAGCTCGGCGAAGGTGGGATGGCCACGGTCTACCTGGCTGGAGACCTGCGACGTGAGCGCAAGGTCGCCCTCAAGGTCCTGAAGTCCGAGTTGGCGGCCGTCGTCGGGGTGGATCGCTTCCTCGGTATGCCAGCAACTCCGATGTCGTCGCGCGTATGCCCAGCGAATGGGAGTCTTTCTTGCGCGCCGTGCCGTTCACGCAGGGGAGTCCGATCGCGGATGCGTCCGTGCACGTCGGGTTCAATCGGGCTGCCCGGAGCGTCGATAGCGAGCTGAGCCTGACGCGTCGAGTGGGGCGGGTGCGGCTGCTCGCATCCGGGAGGACGTTCAGCCTCGCTTTTGACGAGGATCGACGGCGGCGCGCGGTAGCGGGCGGGGTCGTGCTGCAAGTGACTCGCCAGGTGGCCGTGGCGGTTGACGCCGCAACCCTGCTGGATCGGGAGCAGTCCGAGCGAGTCGGGTGGAGCGCGGGAGCGCAACTCGGTGGCCCGAGTACGCGCCCGCTCCTTCTCTCTGCACATGACCAAAGTCACGACCAAGACGCTGGAGGGCGCGTCCCGCGGCGCTGTGAAGGTTTACCTGGGTTCGAGTGCACGGTGTCCATCTCGTTCGCGCGACGCGCCGCGTCCCGGACCCCACCGCCACCCGGGAACGACGCAGGCTCGAACAGTCCGAGTGATCTGCACCAGGCGGCTGCTCCCGCCGTCGTGGTGATCCGATGAGCGTGGTAGCGAGGGGCGCCCGTGTCGGAGTGTCGCGGGGCGTGGCCGGCACCACCGTGACCTTGCGCGTGCCATGAACGAGGTGACCCGTTCAGCCTTGCGCCCAAACACGACTCGAGGGCAAGTGCCCCACCTGCGGCGGCGAGCTCGTCGCCCGTCCGCGCCCGCCGAAGGACGCGCTCGACGATTTCTGCACGAACGCCCGTGCACGTTGATGCGGCTTCCAGCGGCGGACGCGGGCGCGGATGCGGGCATCGAGCGAGTCGACCACGCCGGACTCTTTAGCCGGCCTGCTCGACGTTTGACGTGCGAGCTCGGCGCAGACGAGCGCTTGGATGTCGGTGGCCGGGGGCTTCCAGTCCTCACAACCGAGCTAGTGGCTCGGTCCCGAAGTCCCTTGGAATTCGTGCGCTGCTGCTTCCGCGTCGGCACCCTCGGTTCCGCAGGGGACCGCGGGGCCGAACCCCTGGGCAGCAGAATCGGGCGAGCGCCGCCGGAGGGAACGGCTTCGCAGCCAGCGATCCACGGACAGCGGTCCAGCGCCGCCCACGGCAAGCACCAGAAGGCCTGCGATGTACAAGAGGTTCAGCTCGTACCCGATCGGTCCGAACTCGGCCCCCGAGGCTGTTACCGCCCTCAGTCGAACCGACGAGAATCCGTATTGCGCGTGCACCGTGAACGCCGCCGTCAGCATCACGATCGCCAATGGAATGCTGAGCAGCACGACGGACGCGCCAGCTATGAGGCTGATCCCGCCAACGAACTCAAGGAGGGACGTCGCCCACGCCATCACGGTCGGCTGCGGGACTCCCAGGGCTGTGAGTATGACGGCGAAGTTCTCCGGGCCGCGACTCAGCTTCGCGTACCCGTGCGCTGCAAAGCCGAAGCCGATGATCAGACGAAGCGGTACGGATGCCAATTCTCTGCGCGACATCACTTCATGATCCTCAGGTGGTGGTCGTTGGCTCTCCTGCCATTTCGGCCAAACGCCATGTGCCCTGTCCCGGTTCCAATCCCGCCGACGTCATCCGCTTCCTGGAGCGATCGATAGGAGACCCGCTTGCCAGGCCGGCAACCAGCCAGCGCAGCGCGAGCTCCTGGTCCGCGTCTCGGAACTCGAACGATCCAGGCTGGCTTCGTCCAGGCGTTTCCTCCAGCGGGCGCCGCACCCCGAAGCGTGCAATTGCCCCTGCATGGAGAAGGGAGGGATCGAAGTCGCACATCGAAAGGAGGCGCGGGCGTGAGGATCCGAAGGGTCCGACGACTGATGGGGGGCGCCGTGATCGCCGTCGCGTCACTCGCGGCCTGCGGCGGCGGCGACAACGGCACGGGGCCCGCGGCGGGCATCGACGTCACGCTGTCTTCGCAGACGCTCACCCTGGAGCGCAACACGAGCGCCGCGATCGAGGTCACGATCGTCCGCGTCGGCGAGGTCACCGGGACCGTGGCGATTACGGTGACCGGAGCGCCCGCCGGCGTGGACGTGACCGCTACGCCGCCCTCGATCGCGCCGGGCTCGACTTCGAGCACCCTGACGATCGTCGTCGGCCCCACTGCAGCCGCCGGTGCAGCGACGCTCACCGTGCATGTGACGGCGCCTGGCCTCGCGGAACGGGCCGAAACGGTCGCGCTCACCGTGACGGATGCACCGGCAGGCGCCACGACCATTTGGGAGTTCTGCCGGCCGGCCGACGCACCCATCTGGTTCGCCGTGCACGACGGCTCCGGGGATTGGATGCGCATCACCCCGAGCGCGACGAGATTCGCGTTCGATGTTCCGTCCGGCGGCGGCGGCGTTGCCTACGTGAGCAGCGCGGACTTCGACCCTGCGGATACCACGACCACGCCGCCCTACCTCCTG
>Ga0075327_1000156_pt1 | contig 17071 bp, 18 predicted proteins | sample MayberrySE_Catta_2_FD_120056 | JGI IMG/M metagenome (GOLD analysis project Ga0075327, IMG submission 120056) | Natural and restored wetland microbial communities from the San Francisco Bay, California, USA, that impact long-term carbon... | ecosystem: Environmental > Terrestrial > Soil >...
CGAGTCCGACCGCAAACCGAGCCCGGCGGATCGCGCAGGAGAGCGCGGTTCCGTCAAGCCGCCCCGGCAACACATGACAGGAGGCGATACCGGTGGCGATGCGCTCGGCCCGCGCTTTCTCCCGCTCGCTCCCCCATGGCAGCACGATATCCATTCCTTCCGCCGACAGGCGTTCGGCGAGCCGCCGCCAGTTTTCTTCCGGCCACAGCTTCGATGGCCAGCTTGCGCTGTGGACGAAAAGACAGAACCGCTCGGGCAGCTCATCCGCCACGACGCCGGCGCCTGGCTCGAGGCCGAATGCGCCGGTCATATCGGCAACCTCGTAGCCAAGCGCCGCGGCGAGGAGGCGCCGGTTACGCTCGACCGCATGGAGGTCTTTGGCGACGGCATAGCGCCGCACATAGAAGCGGCTTGCCATCGGCTCGCGGATGCTTTGCGCGTTGTAGCCGGCAATCGGCGAACCGGCGAGACGCGCCACCAAGGCGCTCTTGAGAAGCCCCTGAAGATCGACGACGAGGTCGTAGTCTGCCCGGCGCAGGCGATGGCGCAGCTCGATGCGGGCGCGGAACCGGCCGGGCCAGCGCGCCGGCGGCCAGCGGAGCCGCCGCTCGGCATAGCCAACGACATGGTTGACCACCGGATGGAGCCCGGCGAAGGGGGCGAGGCTTTCGTCGACCAGCCAGTCGACCTCGACCTCCGGACGGGCGTGGGCAAGGTCGGTGAGCGCCGGATAGGTGTGGACAACGTCGCCGAAGGACGACAGCCTGACGATCAGGACCTTCATGGCGAAAGCGTCGAAAGATCGTCGACTAGTTCGACCGGGATCGGTGCGCGCCAACCGGCGACGTCGGCGCGGGCGGCAGTGCCCTGCCCGCTCGCGACATGGATGGCGCGCGGCAAGCCGGCGGCCGCGGCCGCCTCGAGGTCGCTGAGCTTGTCTCCGGCCAGGAGCGACCGCGAAAGGTCGATGGAAAGCAGCACGGTGGCTTCCCGGATCATGCCCGGCGCCGGCTTTCGCCAACCGCAGGGCGGGTCAGTCTCCGGTGAGTGGCCGCAAGCCAGTACGGCGTCGAAGACGACGCCAGCGGCGGCGAAAAGGGCCTCGATGCGCGCCGCGACAGCATCGTAGTCCGCCCAGCCATAGAGACGGCGGCCGATCCCCGATTGGTTGGTGACGACGACGAGAGCGTAGCCGGCGGCCCGGAATCGGCCGAGCGCGGCAGCGACGCCGGGTATCGGCCGGACCTCGTCGGGATCGGCGATATAGCCGGGATCCTCGATCAGCGTTCCGTCCCGGTCGAGGAACAGCGCAGGACAGCCGCGCACCGGACTTTCGGCAAGATAGATGCGGTGCGGTGTCTCGACCAAGGTTCAGCTCTTGTCCGCAAACGCCGCATCGACCGCTGCGCACAGAAGGTGGCCGATGAGGATATGCACCTCCTGGATGCGGGCGGTGTTGTCGCCGGGCACGACCAGACAATGGTCGGCGAGGCCTTCCCCGGCGATCCTGCCGCCGTTGCGGCCGGCGAGACAGGCGGTGACGAGACCCATTTCGCGGGCGGTCTTCAATGCTGCAATGACGTTCGCCGAGTCGCCCGAGGTCGTCAGTCCGATCAGCAGATCGCCTTTGCGGCCGAGGGCGGCAACCTGGCGGGCGAAAATCTGCTCGAAGCCGAGATCGTTGCCGGCGGCGGTGAGGACGGAGGTGTCGGTGGTCAACGCAACCGCCGGCAGCGCCGGCCGGTCGGTTTCGAACCGAACGGTTAACTCGGTCGCGATATGTTGGCTGTCGGCAGCGCTGCCGCCGTTGCCGCACAGGAGAAGCTTGCCCCCGGCGCGGAGCACCGATATAGCCCGTTCGGCGAGGATCGTCGCCGGCGCCAGCAGAATTCTGGCGCGCTCGACGGTGGCGAGGTGCTCGTCAACGAGGCGCGCGAAGTCCTGCGCAATGGTGGCGCGGTCCGGGCTCACTGAGGCGCCCCTTCGATTGCGTTGTCGGGAAGCGGGTCGAGGCGGTCAATACGGTTAAACATGGCCGAGCTAAGCTCTACTGTTATCGATCGGCTTGCACAAGCGAGCGTCCTGGTCATCGGCGACGTCCTCCTCGACCGGTTCGTCGAGGGCAAGGTTTCGCGGGTGTCGCCGGAGGCGCCGGTGCCGGTTCTCAAATACGGTGCTGCCCGTGCCCGCCTGGGCGGCGCCGGCAACGTTGCTGCGAATCTCGTTGCTTATGGCTGCGGCGCCGCCCTCGTCGGCCTGACCGGCGACGACGAGGCGGCACGCGAGCTCGGCGCGCTGTGCGCCGAGCATCCTCGTCTCGCCCCCCGCTTGGTCAAGGATCGGAGCCGGCCAACCACCGTCAAAACCCGCTATCTCGGCGGCTGGCATCAGTTGCTTCGCGTCGACGCCGAGGAAATCCATCCGATGGCAAGCGATGTCGCCGCCGCGATTCTCGATGCCGCCCGCCAGTCAATGACGACCTCAGGCGCCGTAGTTTTATCCGATTACGGCAAGGGCGTCCTCGATGCGACAACGATTGCGGCGTTGATCGCCGCGGCGCGCGAGGCCGGCCTGCCGGTGATCGTCGATCCGAAGAAGGCGACTACCGACATCTTCAACGGCGCCAGCTTGATCACGCCCAACGTCGAGGAGATGGCGCAGTTCACCGGCATCCGCGCCGAGAGCGACGAGGCCGCGGAGGCTGCCTGTCGGCGCGTGCTCGAGATCTCCGTCATCGATGCGGTGCTGGTCACCCGCGGCGAGGCCGGCATGACGCTGGTCGAGCGCGGCGGTGGTGAGCCCCTGCATGTGCGTGCCGCCACCCACCGGGTTTTCGATGTCACCGGCGCCGGCGACACGGTGGTCGCCACGCTATCGGCGGCCCTTGCCGCCGACGCCTCGCTTGCCGACGCCGTCCGGCTGGCAAATGCCGCTGCCGGCGTCGCCGTCACCAAACCCGGTACGGCCGTCGTCTATCCAGCCGAGCTTAGCCAGGCGCTCGGTGGCGACCAGAACGGCCGGGTTGTCGACGCTGCAGATGCCGCCCGACAGGTCGCCGGCTGGAAAGACCAGGGTCTGCGGGTCGGCTTTACCAATGGCTGCTTCGACCTCCTCCACCGCGGCCATCTCTATTCACTGGAACAGGCAGCGCGTCGAGTCGATCGACTGGTGGTCGGGCTTAACTCCGACGCCTCGGCGGCCAAGCTCAAGGGGCCGGGCCGCCCGGTCCAGGATGAGGCAACACGAGCGGCGGTAATCGCTGCTCTACGCTCCGTCGATCTGGTGGTGGTCTTCGGCGAGGACAGGCCCGAAGCGCTGATCGAAACGCTGGTTCCCGACGTGCTGTTCAAGGGCACCGACTACCGCGAAGACGAGGTCGCCGGCGGCGCCTTCGTCAAGGCCAACGGCGGCCGCGTCGAGCTCCTGCCGCTCCTGCCCGGCCACTCGACCAGCGCCACGGTCGAGCGGCTGCGGGGAGAAGAATAGCCGTCAGCAGAAATCGAAATCGCAGCCCTCGTCGGCCTGGAGGATGTGGGCGTGGTAGAGTCGGTCGTAGCCGCGGCGGGCCACCGGCTTCGGCTTGGGCCGTGCCGCCCGGCGCTGCTCGAGCGTCGCCTCGTCGACGAGGAGATCGAGACGCTTGTCCTTGACGCTGAGGTGGATCCGGTCGCCGCTCTCGACCAGCGCCAACGGCCCGCCGGTCGCCGCGTCCGGCGTCACGTGGAGAACGACGGCGCCGTAAGCGGTGCCCGACATGCGCGCGTCGGAAATGCGGACCATGTCCTTGACCCCGGCCCGGGCGAGCTTCTTCGGGATCGGCAGATAGCCGGCCTCGGGCATCGCCGCCGTGCTCGCCGGCCCGGCGTTCTGCAACACTAGAATATCGTCGGCATTGACGTCGAGATCGTCGGAGTCGATACGGTTCGCGAGGTCTTCGAGCGAGGAGAATACCACCGCCCGGCCGGTATGCTCGAGCAGGCGGCTATCGGCAGCCGAGCGCTTGAGGATGGCGCCGCCGGGCGCCAGCGAGCCAAACAGGGCGACGAGACCGCCCTCGCCTTCGATCGGCTCGTCGCGTGGCTTGATCACGGCGCGGTCGACCGGATCGGCCGGCGGCTTGTCGAGCCACTGGCCGAGCGTCTCGCCGGTGACGGTCATCGCCGACAGGTCGAGGAGGTCCTTGATTTCGCGCAGCACGGCATCGACGCCGCCGGCGGCGAACAGGTCCTCCATATAGTGGCTGCCGACCGGCTTGAGGTTGACCAGAACCGGGGTCGAATCCGACAGCTGGTTGAACCGGTTGAGATCGATCTTGATGCCGCGGCGACGCGCCACCGCAGCGAGGTGGATGACGGCGTTGGTCGAGCCGCTCACCGCCAACAGCACGCGGATGGCGTTCTCGACCGAAGCCTGGGTGATGATCTTCGCCGGAGTCAGGTCGCTGCCGATCAGTTCGGTGGCGCGGAAGCCGGTCTCCTCGGCGACCCGCAGGCGGTCGGCATGCACGGCTGGGATTGCAGCCGAACCCGGCAGCGACATCCCGAGCGCCTCGGTGAGGCAGGCCATGGTGCTCGCCGTCCCCATCACGGCGCAGCTGCCGGCGGTGGTGGCGAGCCGGCCCTCGACCTGATTGATCTCGGCGTCGTCGATATCGCCGGCGCGGTAGCGCGCCCAGAAGCGCCGGCAGTCGGTGCAGGCGCCGAGCCGCTCGCCCTTGTGCCGCGAGGTCGACATCGGCCCGCCGACCAGCATGATCGCCGGCGTGTCGCCCGAGGCCGCCGCCATCAGTTGCGCCGGCACCGTCTTGTCGCAGCCGCCCATCAGCACGACCGCATCCATCGGCTGGGCGCGGATCATCTCCTCGGTGTCGAGCGCCATCAGGTTGCGGAATTTGAGGCTGGTCGGCGACAGGAAAACCTCGCCGAGCGAGATGGTCGGGAACTCGAGCGGCAGCGCCCCGCCGGCGAGCACGCCCCGCTTCACCGCCTGGAGCAATTCGGGGAAGTGTCGGTGGCAGTTGTTAAAGCCGGAGTGGGTGTAGGCGATGCCGACCACCGGCCGGTCGAGCATGGCGTCGGAATAGCCCATCGATTTGGCGAAAGAGCGCCTGAGATAGCGCGCGAACGCCGGATCGCCGTAGTTCGTCAGACCGCGCGCGATGCCGCGCCGGCCGCTGCCAGCCTTGTCAGTCATAAATCGCTCCTGCCCGATTGCTTTAGCTTGTCATTATCGATCGGGACACTGCCCCGCAATACGGCGGAAGGTGACAAATCCTCGCCAAATGTGGAGGATCGCCCGAGGGATCGCAGATGGAACAGTGTCGGGAGGGAAATCATGGCGAAGCGAAGCGACACCCGCATCCTGCTGTCGCCGGGCGGCGACTCGATCTTCCGCCTGGCCCGGCCGGCAGACGAGCTCATCGTCGGTACCGTCGACGGGATTTTCGTGCTCGCCCGATCGGGCGAGGGATGGAACGTGGTCGACCGGGCGCTGGAGGGCTGCTTCGTAAGCGCCGTTGCCGCCCTCGCCGACGGTGCGCTGATTGCCGGCCTGCACGGTCAGGGTCTGGCGCGCTCCGATGACGGCGGCCGCTCGTGGCGCTGGGCTAACGCCGGCCTGACCCAGTTCGATGTCTGGTCGGTCAGGGCCGGAACCCTCGGCGGCAAAGATGTCGTGTTCGCCGGCACCATGCCGGCCGCGCTGTTCCGCATCGACGACAGCGGCGACAGCTGGCGCGACCTGCCCGCCCTCACCACCGTCCCCAGCCGGCCCAAGTGGACCTTTCCGCCGCCGCCGCATCTCGGTCACGTCAAGGATATCGTCGTCGCCGACGGCCGGCTCCTGGTCGCCATCGAAGTCGGCGCCGTGCTTTCTTCCGGCGACGGCGGCGAGACGTTCGAGGAGCTTCCGGTCGCCACCGATCCGAGCGGCTGCGATCCTCACCGCATCCTCGTCCATCCCGATCGCCCGGGCAGGATCTTTCTTGCCAGCGGCCTCGGCGTGCTGACCAGCCAGGACGACGGCCGCAGCTGGCAGCGCGGGTCGACGCCGGAAGGCCTCGACTATCCCGACCCGATGGTGCTGAGTCCGCGCGAACCCGACCTGATCTTCGTCGGCGGCGGCACCGGCTGGCCGCCACATTGGTACCAGCGCGGCCGCGCTATGGGCCGCATCGCCCGCAGCCGCGACGGCGGCAGGACATGGCAGCGCCTGTTGGGCGGGTTGCCGGACGGCCAGCGCCCGGTCTTCGGCGCCATGAGCCTCGCTGCCGACGACACGGGCACGATCGTGCTTGCCGGCGACAGCGACGGCCAGGTCTACGAGAGCCGCGACGGCGGCGACCGCTGGACGATGATCGCCGAGCTGGCGCCCCTGTCGAAGGGCGATTTCCATATCGCGCTCGCCAAGGGCCGCAAGCGCATCGCCCATGTCGACGACATCAAATTCTCCGGTCAGCAGAAGGAATTCATGGAGGCGATGAGACCCGCCGGTTAGGCCAGCCCGACGCGCACTTGAATCGCGCGGACGTCGCGCCAAGTCACGAGCATGTGTGATCGCCCGAACAACGGAAGTGCCCAAACGGCGTTGCAGCGCCCTAACGCCCGCGCATTTCCTACGCGCCGATCGCTCATCGGCAGCAGCGCGATGGTGGCCGCGTCGATGATGCTGCCGCCGATCGTTGCCGCCCAACCTTCCGAAATTGCCACGCGCCGAATTCCCGCGACTGGCGAGGCCGTCCCCGCTGTCGGCCTCGGTAGCTGGATCACCTTCAACGTCGGCAACGATCCGGTACTGCGCGACGAATGCGCCGCCGTGATGGCTGCGTTCTTCTCCGCCGGCGGCCGCGTCATCGATTCCTCGCCGATGTACGGCTCCTCGCAGGCAGTGATCGGCTACGGCCTGGAAAAGTTGGGGCGTCCCGACGATCTGTTTTCCGCCGACAAGGTATGGACCTCATCGCCGTCGGACGGCCCGGCCGATATCCGTCATTCCCTGAAGAATTGGGATATTCCCGCTTTCGATCTCCTTCAGGTCCACAACCTCGTTGGCTGGCAGGCCCATCTTCCCTTGCTGTTCGAGATGAAGGCGGCGGGAGACCTGCGTTACGTCGGGATCACGACTTCGGAAGGCCGACGGCACGACACTTTCGTGGAGATCATGCGAAAGTATCCTCTCGATTTCGTGCAAGTCACCTACAACGTGCTCGACCGCGAGGTCGAACGTCGGATCCTGCCGCTGGCGCAGGATCGCGGGATCGGTGTCATCGTCAACCGTCCGTTCCGCCAGGGCGGGCTGACCGAGCAGCTTGCGGCCGAGCCTATGCCGGAATGGGCTTCCGAAATCGGCGCCTCCAGCTGGGCGCAGTACATCCTCAAGTTCATCCTTTCCCACCCGGCGGTTACAGTCGCGATCCCGGCGACGACGCGGCCCGATCATGCGCTTGAGAACGTGGCCGCCGCCCTCGACCCGCTTCCCGACGGCAGCTTGCGCGAGAAAATGTCAGCCTATATCCGCGACCTGTGATGTCGGAATGGTGGACCTATCGGCCCGAAGACTTTTTGCTCTTTTCCGAGCGGGTCTATTGGCGGCTCTTCGAGCTCCACAACCAGGCGCTCTGGCCGGCGCAATCGGTGGCTGTCGCGCTCGGCGCGGCGATCCTCTTCTTCGTCTTCCGACCGAAATCCTGGTCGGGACGCGTGGTCGCGTTGGCGATGGCCCTCGCCTGGCTCTTCGTCGCCTGGGCCTATCATTGGAACGCCTACGCCACCATCAACTGGGCGGCGCGCTTCGCCGCCCTCCTGTTCGCCATCGAGTCCGTCCTGTTCCTTTGGTTCGGCGCAATTCGCAACAAGCTCGAATTCGCCATGGGGCGCAATCCGCGGAGCATGTTGAGGATCGCCCTCGTTATCTACGCGATCTTCCTTCATCCGCCCGTCCCTTTGGTCGACGGACGTCCGCTCGCCTCGGCGGAGGTATTCGGCCTGACACCCGATCCGACCGCAATCGCAACCCTCGGCCTCCTCGGACTGTCGGGTGGCGGCGGTCGTGTCCTCTTCCTGCTCCTGATCCCGATCGCATGGTGCCTGGTGAGCTGGGCGACGCTCGCCTCGATGGGGACGTGGGAGGGTTGGATTCCGTTGGCCGCCGTCGTCTTCGCCTTGTTGACGCGCCCATGGCGGCGGCCGCGGACCGCAGAATGACGCGACTTTTCGCACCACGCGCGCGGCCTCGCCCTTGCCTCGTGACGCCGGCTCGTCCAAATTGCCGCGCCGCCGATCGGCGCCGACAACAATCAGAGGGCAAGATCCGGAATGGACAAGAAAATAGCGGTGCTCGCCACGGGCGCGAACGGAAGCTGCATTGCAGCCGACCTGACCAGGGCCGGCCTCGACGTCACCATGATCGACCAGTGGCCGGCCCACATCGAGGCGATGCGCGCCAACGGCCTTACCATCAAGGTCAGGGACAAGGACGAGGAATACAATGTGAAGGTGACGGCCCATCACCTTTGCGATGTCTGCACCCTCAGCGAGAAATTCGATGTCGTCCTGCTCACGTCGAAGGCATACGATTCGCGCTGGCTGACCGAATTCATCAAGCCCTATCTCGCTGACGACGGGCTGATCCTCGCCGTGCAGAACTGCATGACCGCCGAGATGATCGCCGAGATCGTCGGACCCGAGCGCACCGTCGGCTGCGTCGTCGAGCTCGCCTCGCAGCTGTTCGATCCCGGCATCGTCACGCGTAGCACGCCGCAGGAGAGAACCTGGTTCGGCGTCGGTGCCTTCGACCCGGCGCATGCCGATCGCGTCGAGGAGGCGGCCGAGGTTCTGCGCTATGCGGGCAAGGTCGACATTTCCGACGAGATCATTTCGGCGAAATGGATGAAGCTCATCGTCAATGCGATGACCATGGCGCTGAAAGCAATGGCCGGCGCCACCAACGAGCAGTTCTACAAATATGAGGGCACGCGCGACCTCGTCCTGCGCTCGGGCGAGGAGGCGCTCTCCGCCGGTCAGCATCTCGGCCACAAGGTCGTACCGATCTTCGGGCTCAACCCGGAAGACCTTCAGGGCTCGAACCGGATGCTCGAGATCCTGCTCGACAAGATCACCCATGACGTCGGCCCGACCGCGCTCAACACGGTTCTGCAGGATCACATGAAGGGCCGCTACAGCGAGATCGACCTGATCAACGGCATGGTCGCCGAGGAGTGCCGCAAGCATGGGCGCCCCGCCCCGGTCAGCGAAGCGGTGGTCGAGATCACCCGAGAGATCCACGCCGGCCGGCTCAAACCCGATCCGGCCAACCTCGAGCTGGTGTTCCAACGGCTCCAGCACTGATTGGCAACCACGTTACCCTGCGGGAACAGGCCGTCGCGCTGTTCGGAAGGGAGAAACCAAGAGAGAAAAGCGGCATGGTCGACAACATGGCGTCATGACGATCGATATCATCGTGCTCGTTCTGCTCGCCGCCGCCCTCCATGCAGGGTGGAACACGTTGATCAAGATCAGCGGGGATCGCGTTGCTGTCATGGCGTTCGTGACGCTGGCAGGCAGCCTTATCTCGCTCCTGTTGCTGCCTTTCGTTGAGGCGCCGGACTCCGCCAGCTGGCCGCTTCTGGGCCTGACGATCCTGCTGCACACCGGTTATCACTTCTTTCTGCCTGTCGCCTACGATCACGGCGACCTGGGCCAAGTCTATCCGATGGCACGCGGATCGGCTCCACTCTTGGTCACGCTTGGCGCAGTGTTATTCGCCGGTGAGTTTCTCGATCTGTGGGCAATCGTCGGCGTGGTCAGCCTCGCGGTCGGCGTTACCGTGCTGACGTTCGACAAGACAGATGGCATCGCCAACAATCCTAAGGCCGTTCTCTTCGCGCTGGCCACGGGTGCTTGCATCGCGTCCTATACCTTGGCTGACGGGCTTGGTGCCCGCGAGGCCGGATCGGTGCTCGGCTTCGCCGTCTGGCTGACGATTGGCGACGGGCTACTGACCTTCCTGCTGGCCTTGATGTGGAAAGGTCACGCGATCTGGCGCGTCGCCCGCTCAAACTTGGCTACCGGATTTGCCGGCGGCGCAATGCAGGTCGGCGCTTACTGGATCGTCGTTTGGGCCTTAGCGCTTGCGCCGATGGGTATGGTCTCCGCCCTCAGGGAAACCAGCGTTTTGTTCGCGGCGCTGATTTCGACCTTCGTCTTGAAGGAGGGCTTTGGCGTTTGGCGCTTCGTCTCGGCCGGCCTGATCGCATTCGGTCTGGTGGTCAGCCGGAGCCAGAAATAAGCCGTCGCGCGCGACCTCACGCTGCCGCAGCATGCCGCTCTATGACCGCCTCCGGCGGGAACAGCGGCTTCATCACCAGCACGCAAAGCAACGCTCCGACGAATTGTGCCAGGATGAACGCCGGCGCATGCGCCGGAGTAATCCCGGAAAAGGTGTCGGTGAAGGCGCGGGCAACCGTGACCGCCGGATTGGCGAATGAGGTCGAGGCGGTGAACCAGTAGGCCGAGGTGATGTAGAGGCCGACCGCATAAGGCACCGCCGCCGGAGTCTTGGCTACGCAGCCGATGATGGTCATGACCAGGCCGAAGGTCGCGACCGCTTCGGCGAACCATTGACCGGCGCCAGTGCGCAGGGTCGCAGAGGCCTGCAGGATCGGCAGGTCGAACATGAAATGCGCCGCCCACGCGCCGGCGATGCCGCCGATCAGCTGGACGACGATATAGGCCGGCACTTTCGGCCAGGGGAACATGCGCCGCGCCGCCAGTGCAACCGTCACCGCCGGGTTGAAATGGGCGCCCGAGAGCGGCCCGAACACCAGGATGATCACCGCCAGGATAGCGCCGGTCGGGATGGTGTTGCACAGCAGCGCCAGCGCCTGGTTGCCGCCGGCCAGCGCCTCGGCCATGATCCCCGAGCCGATGACCGCGGCGAGCAGGAACGCGGTGCCGAGCCCTTCGGCAAGAAGCTTGCGCCAGTCGTCGTTGGTCATGTCTCCCCCCTCGCTTTCTCCGTCGCCCCTTCGCCGCGTCCGATCTCGTGCAGCTTTGCCTTGAGCACCATACGGTCGAGCGAGGCGATCGGCAGCGACGCGAAGATCGTGATGCGCTGGCGAAGCAATCGATAGGCCTCCTTGAAGGCGAAGGCGACCTCGGCCTCGTTGCCGGTCGCCGCCGCCGGATCGCTTATCCCCCAATGGGCGGTCATCGGCTGGCCCGGCCACACCGGGCAAGTCTCGCCGGCCGCGTCGTCGCAGACGGTGAAGACGAAGTCGAACGCGGGCGCGCCCGGCTCTACGAATTCGTCCCAGGACTTCGAGCGAAAGCCGGCAATGTCGTAGCCGAGGCTTTCAAGCAGGGCCCGCGTATTGGGATTGATGCTGCCCTTGGGATGGCTGCCGGCGCTATACGCCGTAAAGCGTCCCTTGCCTTCCCGGTTGAGGATCGCTTCCGCCATGATCGAGCGGGCCGAATTGCCGGTGCATAGAAACAGAACGTTGTATGGGTGATCAGCCATCCTCCACCTCCAGTCCGAACGGCCTTTGCGCACACGACCGCGACAGGTCGGCGGCAAGCGGCAGGCACAGCTCCGGACGGCCGTCGCAGCAGTCGCGCGCCAGGAAGGCGACGAGCTCGCGCAGCCGGTCGAGGCTGGCGCGATAGCGGATCACCCGACCGTCGCGACACGCCGTGGTAAGGCCCGCGCGGGTGAGGATCGCCAGATGCGACGACATGGTGTTGTGGGGCACGTCGCAAGTGCGGGCGAGGTCGCCGGCCGGGACAGCGTCGGGATAGGCGGCCGCGAGCTGGCGGAAGACAGCGAGCCGGGTCGGCTGGGCCAGCGCCGACAGGGCTTCGATCGCCGAAGATTCGTCCATAGGTCGAGAGATATCGACATTCTGTGACAACACAGTGACACATCCACGGCGACACCGGATGCCAAGGACACGACAAGATTGAGCACCCAAAGCCGGTTGACCGCCAGCAGGTGTGAAAGACCCCGTCCCACCTGCCCGTTCCCGCTCCCATCTCCGGTTTGACAAATCGCACTGACTCCGCCACGGAAACAGGCCCGTCGTCGGCAAAAGGGAGGATGAACCATGGCCCTCTATATGTACCAGGGAGCATACACGCCCGAATCCTGGGCCGCGCAGATCGCCGATCCGCAAGACCGCGTTGATGCAGTTGGGCGAGCCGCTGCCGAGTCGGTTGGCGGCAAGCTGGTCGGCGGCTGGCTTTCGTTCGGCGAATACGACATCGTCTTGATCATCGAGGTGCCCGACAACGTCAGTATGGCGGCGATCGGCCTTGCGGTGGCAGCCGCCGGCGCCATCAAATCCGCCAGGACGACGGTTCTGATGTCCGGCGAAGAAGGCGTCGCCGCCATGAAGAAGGCGTCCTCGGTCAAGTACGCGCCGAAAAAATAGTGCCCGAATCGGTGCCGGTCGACGCGACCGATTGCGGGCGCTGGCGACAACTACTGCCTCGCTCAAAGCCCGCCCCACCACTGGAACAGGAGACCGGCCAAGAAGGAGCCGGCAAGCGCCAGCAGGATATAGAGCGTGAAGACCGGCACCTTCACCAGGGCAAACACGGCCAGGGCAGCGGGCAATGAGGTCACGCCGCCGGCAACCAGAAAGGCCAAGCCCGCGCCGGGCGCCATTCCCTGGTCGATCAGTCCGCCGACGAGCGGAAGTGCCGCGTAGCCGTTAAGATAAGCCGGCACGCCGATTAATGTCGCCACCGCGATCGGCTCGACCCCGGTGCCGCCGAGAACCCGGCTGACTAGATCGGCCGGCACGTAGGCGAGCATCAGGCTTTCCAGGAGGAAGGCGAGCAGCAGCCATTTGGCGAGAAACAGCGTCGTCGCCAGGCTCTCGCGCCGGAATGTTTGAGTCCGGTCTGCATCTTGCCAGAATCGCCAGGCCACCGGCTTCGGCGCACGAACCTTGGCGCCGCCGCATCCGCCGTTGCCGACCCCTTCCCGCAGCGGATCGCCGAGACCGCCGGTACGGTCGATGGCATGCACGGCAAGGCCTCCGAAAAGCCCGAGGCCGATAGCGGCGAGCGTTTTGGCCACGGCAAAGGGGAACCCGAGCACGCCCACGGTCAGCATGAACATCGACGGATCCATCACCGGCGAGGCCAGCCAAAACGCCATTACCGCCGAGAGCGGCACGCCCATCGACAGGAGGGCGGCGATCAGCGGAATGACGCCGCATGAGCAAAACGGCGAAAGTCCGCCCACCACCGCCGCCACGACGATCATCGCATAGGGCGATCCCTTGAATGCCTGTGCGACGATGCCGTCGGCGCCGGTCGCACGCGCATAGGCGACGAGCCCGACCGACAGTACGAGGAACGGCGCGGTGTCGACGAGGTTCGAAACGACAAAGCGGGCGCTTTCGGCCCCTTGCGCCGGATTGACCGCGACCAGGACGCCGAGCAACAACGCCGATGCGAGCCAGATCGGATCCGCCCTTCGCAATCGGCGCCAGAGTTCGGCGCCGCGCATACGTTCTTGCAGCACAATATCGGTCACAACGATACCTCTAGATAAATAGTTGTTTCCGGTTAAAGAGAAACGCGTCTGCTCATCGCGCAACATCTTCCTTGATCGGGGCGACCCCGGCACAGCATTCCGCAGTCAGGAACGAAACTGTGCGCCGCATCGCGTCATAGTCGACGCGATTGATGACTTCGCGGCCTTGTCGCTCCTGGATGACAAGCCCGGCATCGACCAGGCTCGTCAGATGATGGGAAAGTGTCGATGCCGGCATGCGAAGGTGTGCACCGATCTCGCCGACGTTCAGGCCCTCGTCGCCGGCCCGCACGAGAAGGCGATAGATCGCCAGCCGGGCTTCGTGACCGAGCGCCGCCAGCAAACGGGCAATTTTTGCGTTTGAAACCATAGCCACAACATAACTATATTTCTAGTTATGTCAATATTTCCTTTGCTGGCCGACGCGGCTCGGCCTTCGGACCAGCTAAGCCTGCTCACGCGTCCAGACCAGGCAGACAACGGATTCGGCGCCGCCGAGCGGTTGCGGTTCGGTGCGATAGATTGCTTCGTCGCCGTTGAGCTCGACCGTGCGCACCACTTCGGTACCGACCCAGTTCGGGTACGTGCAGACCTCGACCGTGTGAACAACCGTGCGCCCGTCAAAGCGATAGCGGCCGGCATAGGCGCTGGCGGCCGAAAAGGCGCGGGCGCGCTCCTCGACCGGCGCGCTCAGACGATCGCCGCTGAGGTGGGGCTGGTCGGCGTCGGCAATCACGGAGATCATCCGCCCGTTCGGCAAATACGCAATGGTGCCCTTCGGATTGGAACCGAAAGCCGGTCTGATTTTCCGCCCCTGCACGTCGGCGATGAAGGCCTCCTTGAGCGCCCACACGCCGACGAGTGATGCGGTCGCTGCGGCATCGATTTCGGTCATCGGTCAAGCGCCCTTGGTTCCTGGAATTCCTGCTTACCGATAGAGGTTTACAGCAAAGACGGAAAAAGAACTTGCCCTGACTCGGCATCCACCCGACATTGTTGATGGCTTGGTATTGACGGTATGGCCTCACGACACACATCTCCGCGTGCCCGGGGCCGATTCGCCTGGGCGTCGCTTCCTGACGACCAGCTTTTGCAGCTGCGGCTCAAGGACCTCCGCGTCACCGTCGTCGGCACCTGGCTCGAAAATCAGGTTCGCCAGCTTCACGACGAACTCGCTCATCGCGGCCTGCTCCTCAAGCCACACACTTGGATTTCCGACGAGTGGTTCAGCCCGAAGAGCACGCCCGGCATCGCGATTCCCTTCTACCTCGCCCATCCCCGCCTCATGCGGCTTGAGCGCAAGATGATCCTCGAGGTCGAGGGCGGCAACGAGCGCGACTGCCTCAGGATTCTGCGACACGAGGCCGGCCATGCCGTGCAACACGCTTTCCGGCTGCAGCGCCGCCGGCGATGGCGAGAACTGTTTGGCTCGCCGTCGACCCGCTACCCGAAATACTATCGGCCCAATCCGGCCAGCAAGAATTTCGTCCAGCATCTGCGCCTCTGGTATGCGCAAAGCCATCCCGACGAGGACTTCGCCGAGACTTTCGCGGTCTGGCTGAGACCGCGGTCTGACTGGCGCAAGCGCTATGCCGACTGGCCGGCAATCAGGAAACTCGAATATGTCGACGAGCTGATGGCCGAGATCGCCTGGCAGAAGCCGCTGTTGACCCGCCGGCTCAAGGTCGATCCGCTGAGCCAGCTCAAGCACACGCTCGCCGAGCACTACACCGAGAAGAAGAAGCACTATACGAGCGACGCGCCCCGCTTCTACGACCGCGAGCTTCTTCGCATCTTCTCCGCCGATCCCACGTCGCGCGATGCTCCGGCCGCTTCGACCTTCCTCAGGAAGAACCGCGCCAGGATCAGGCAGATGGTGGCGCGCTGGACGCAGGAGTATCAATTGACGCTCGACCACGTTCTCGACGATATGATCGACCGGTGCCGTGAGCTCGGGTTGCGCGCGGACGGTCGCGAGCAGCAGCTGACGACCGATTTCACGCTGTTGCTGACCGCAATGACGGTGCACTCGCTGTATGACCCGTCGCGCCGCAGATGGTTTGCCCTATGAGGCCGCTCCGCGTCCTGTTGCTGTCTCACCCCGGCCTGATCCCACCAGAGTCGGTGGAAGGGCGGAGCGAACGCGAGCTTCACGAATGGAAGACCGTGTCGAGCGTCACGGCTGCGCTCAAGGCCGCCGGGCATCATGTCCGCGCCCTTGGCGTCCAGCTCGAGCTGCAGCCGATCCGCGACGAGATCGACGACTGGAAGCCGCATGTGGTCTTCAATCTGCTCGAGGAGTTCCATGGCCAGACCGCCTACGACCAGAACGTCGCCAGCTATCTCGAGCTCCTACGCGTGCCCTATACCGGCTGCAATCCGCGCGGCCTGATGCTCGCCCGCGGCAAGGACCTGTCGAAGACACTGGTCGCCTACCACCGCATCGCGACGCCGACGTTCCACGTCTTTCCGATGCGGCGCAAGGTCCGGCGGCCGCCGCGTCTCCAGTTCCCGCTGATCGTCAAGACCTTGAGCGAGGACGCCTCACGCGGCATCGCCCAGGCGTCGGTGGTCAATTCCGACGAGAAGCTGATGGAGCGGGTCGACTTCATCCACGAGCGCATCGGCACCGCGGCCATCGTCGAACAGTATATCGAAGGGCGCGAGCTTTATGTCGGTGTACTCGGCAACGAGCGGCTGCGCGTGTTTCCCGTGTGGGAGCTCGAGTTCGGCGACAGCTCGACCCGCGCCAACAGGATCGCCACCGCCAGGGTCAAGCACGATCCGGTTTATCAGGAACGCCGCGGCATTCTGCAAGGACCGGCAGAGGACCTTGCGCCGGAGCTTGCCGCGCGCATTCAGAGGATCGCCAAGCGCATCTACCGGACCCTGGCTCTCGACGGCTACGCCCGCATCGACTTCCGCCTGTCGGCCGAGAGCGTCCCCTATTTCCTCGAGGCCAATCCCAACCCCGAAATCGCCATCCACGAGGAATTCGCCGAGGCCGCCGACTACGACGGCCTCGACTACACCGCCTTGCTCGAACGCATCCTCGCGCTCGGCATCAGGCGGGCGGAGATCAGGGGTTAGGACGGGCACGAGTTGGGCCTACGAGGTCTCTCTCACGTGCGGCGGCGGCCAGTCATCCGACTTGTTTTTGAACGACAGATAGACGAACTCGACGTCGCCGGTGTTCCTGAACTCGTGAACCGCGCCTTTCGGGATGTGGATGACGTCGCCGGCCGCCACCTCCTTCTCCTCGTCGCCGACACGGAACCACGCCGTACCCTGGACGACGTTGATCATCTGCTCGCAGCCGTGACTGTGCGGTCGGGCAAGCTTGCCCGGCGCGGCGACCGACCGGTTGAGGGTGACGTGGTCGCCGATGATGATGCTGCCTTCGGAGTCGCTCGGCTTGCCGAGATTCTGGCGAGTCTGTCGTCCCATCTGAAGAAAGGCATCGGGCGTCTCCTCCTTTTCGTGTTGACCTGCCAACGGACTATGGCGCTTGGCCATCTTGGGCGACACA
>Ga0075327_1000157_pt1 | contig 17057 bp, 15 predicted proteins | sample MayberrySE_Catta_2_FD_120056 | JGI IMG/M metagenome (GOLD analysis project Ga0075327, IMG submission 120056) | Natural and restored wetland microbial communities from the San Francisco Bay, California, USA, that impact long-term carbon... | ecosystem: Environmental > Terrestrial > Soil >...
CGAGCGGCATGACGATTGCATCGTTGCTGGCAACGGCCACGATTTTTCTCGCGCTCGGCTGGACCGACCTCACCGGCAAAGCCGCTGCGCTGACCGTCGGCTGCGTGGTCGCGATCGCCGCTTCGATCGCGGGCGACATGTCGCAGGATCTGAAGACCGGCTATCTGCTCGGCGCCACGCCGCGCCTGCAGCAGACCGGCGAGTTGCTCGGCGTGCTGACTTCGGCCACCTTCGTCTGCCTGTCGGTGCTGCTGCTGGCCGAGACCTTCGGCTTCGGCAGCGAGGAGCTGCCGGCGCCGCAGGCCACTCTGATGAAACTGGTGATCGACGGCGTGCTGGACCAGAGCCTGCCGTGGGGCCTGGTCGCGATCGGCGTCGGCATCGCGGTGGCGGCCGAACTGGCGCGCATCCCCTCGCTGCCGTTCGCGGTGGGGGTGTACCTGCCGGTTGCGACGATGACCCCGATCTTTTTCGGCGGCATGCTGAAGCTGTGGCTGGAGCGCCGCGCCCGCGACACCGAGGAGGCCACGGCGCGGCGCGATCGCGGCGTGCTGCTGGGCTCGGGCTTCGTCGGCGGCGAAGGCCTGCTGGGCGTCGCCATCGCCGGCATCGCGTTCTTCCAGGGCGCGCGGCCGGCCGGCATCGGCACGGCGTGGCTCGGGCCGGATTGGGTGGTCACGGCGGTGAGCTTCGCGGCCTTTCTGCTGTTCGCCGCCTGGTTCGTGCGGCGCGTGAAACAGGGCTGAGAACGAGGGCAGGATCATGAGGCTGCGCGTTCCCCATACGCTGGTGCTGTTGTACGGCATGGTGGTACTGGCCTGGCTGCTGACACTGGTGCTGCCGGCCGGCAGCTTCCAGACCGAGGTCAATCCGCACGGCCATGAAGTCGTGGTGCCGGGCACCTACACGGTGCTGCCGGACGTCGAAGCGCTGCCGCCCTGGGCGCTGTTCACGGTGATCCCGCGCGGTCTGGCTTCGGCCCAAGGCATCATCTTCTTCGTCTTCATCATCGGCGGCGCGCTGGCCGTGATCCGCGCCACCGGCGCCCTCGATTCAGCGCTGGCGCGCGTGCTGCAGCGCTTCGGCGGGCAGCCGGCCTTGCTGATCCTGATGGGCATGCTGGCCTTCGCGGTCGGTTCGTCGACCATCGGCATGGCCGAGGAGTACATCCCGCTGGTGGCTATCCTGATCACGCTGTGCGTGGGCATGCGCATGGACACCGTGGCGGCCGTCGGCATCATGGTGGTGGGTTACGGCATCGGCTACGGCACGGCCGTGATGAACCCGTTCACGGTGCTGGTGGCGCAGGAAGTGGCCGGGCTGACGCCGGTGTCCGGGCTGTGGTTCCGGGCGGTGCTGTTCGTGCCCTTTTTCCTGCTGGGTTTCGGTTACGTCTTGCGCTACGCGCGCAAGGTGCGCCTCGATCCGACCGCGTCGCTGGTGTACGACATCCCCGAGGCGCAGCCGCCGGCGCCGCCCGAGACCGGCCCGATCACAGGCCGCCAGAAGGGGGTGCTGGCCGCCACGCTGGTCACGCTGATCGTGGTGGTCTGGGGCATCAAGCAGTACCAGTGGTATTTCGTTGAACTGGGCGGAGCCTTCTTCGCGCTGGCGCTGGCGACCGCGCTGATCAACCGCACGCCGTTCGACGACATGGCGAAGCAGTTCGTGCAGGGCGCCGGAGAACTGGTCAACACCGCGCTGCTGATCGGCTTCGCCCGCGCCATCGAGATCACGCTCAGCGACGGCCAGGTGCTGCACACCATCGTGCACGGCCTGTCGCAGCCGCTGACGGCGGTCGGCGCCGGCTTCTCCGCGGTCGGCATGCTGTTCATCCAGAGCGCGCTGAATTTCTTCATCCCCTCGGGCTCCGGCCAGGCCTACGTGACCATGCCGATCATGGCGCCGATCGCCGACATCGTCGGCCTGACCCGCCAGGTGGCCGTGCTGGCCTACCAGATGGGCGACGGCTTCATGAACATGATCGTCCCCACCAACGCGGTCCTGATGGGCATCCTCGGCATCTGCGGCATCCCCTTCGGCCGCTGGTTCCGTTTCATCTGGCCGCTGATGGCGATGATCCTGGTGCTGGGCAGCGGCGCGATGCTGCTGGCCGTGGCGATCGGCTACCACTAGTGTCCTGTCCTACTCAAATCCGTCGATGAAGATGATCTCCTCACCGGTCGTGCCGGCGCTGAAATCGCCGACCGCATACGGTGCGGTCCAGTATGGCCTTGGATTCTGATCGAACACGAGTCCGCTGTCCGCAATGACAGTGACGTTGGCCAGCCGGTAGGGCCCATCGCGACCCGCCGCCAAAATTTCAGCGCCATCGAAGCTGAGCTGCACCATGGCCGCTTCCACTGATCCAACAAAACCGCCCAGGTTTGCGTTCAGGCGGGTCGCCGCGATCAGACTCCCCAGATCGTCTTCGAGCCGCGCGGTAATCAGGTAGGGGCCGGGGACCATCGAGTCGATAACAAACGTCACGTCCAGTGTGGAGAACTTTCCCTGTTCATCCAGTTCACCGCCCATGTCCGTGTAACTGTTTTCGTCAATCGCGACACCGGATTGCTGGAAGTCCGAATGCAGATAGGCCGAAGTCATCCAAGCCTGTTCCTGGAAATCCAGCACACCGTCATCCGCGAGATTGGTCAACTTGAGGTTGGCAATCTGAAACGGACCATCCTCGCGATGGTAGAAAATGGACGCGCCGTCAAAGCTGAGAAGCACCGGCGTAACGACGGTGCCCAACGGCACGGATACCTGGCCGGCCAACGCCGCCCCCTCGGCCGGGTCCACCGGTTCGAAAATCGCAAGAGACATCGAGACGCCTTTCAGAACGGCCGAAACTTCGTATTCACCCGGGTCGTTGATGCTGATGTCGATCGCAAGGTCCAATTGGTCATACAGTCCATCCATATCCAGGTCCACCGGCATTTCGGAAACGACACCGCCAAGGGTGGCTGCAGGCGGATCGAAGTCAGCGGAGATGAATGCCGTTAGGTGGACGTTTTCGGCAAAATCCTTGAGCACCTGGTGTTTCCCTACAATGGCATAGACCTGGACCAGGCTCACTTCGAATGGCAGCGTCACTCCCGCGCGATTCAGCATGGGACCATCGAACGCCAATTGCACGGTGTGCGTTCCAGGCGTCAGATCGACGTCGTTCCGGGCCCAGACAATGTTGACGCCTTCGTCATCGGCTAGCCAGCCCAGCACGGAATAGGAACCCGATACGGGGACATTGACCTCAACGTCCAGTAACAGCGCGTTGAACAGGGTGTCGTCATCGGTATCCAGTCCATTCGAGTCATAGGTCCCGGTCAGGATGGTTCCAGGTCCCTGAACGCCGCCCAAGGCATGAATGGATGCGTCCACGTCGGGTCGCTCGAAGGTGGCCCAACCGCTGCCAGCCGGCGGCAGAGGCAGCGATGCGGCCGCGGCCGCTGCCATGCTGGCCTTGCGGCCCGGCAGCGCCCAATCGTTCTCCGGGACACCGACAACGCCCAGTTCCGCCATGCGTGCAATGAATTCGTCGTCTCCGTAGGTTGCATAGTCTGAATGAATCACCGTTGCCAGACTGCAACTGTCCGGGTTGCTGGGGCTGGTACCCGCCTCCGCCGTATCGGGAACGCCGTCACCATCCGTATCGGTACCACCCAACCCTGCAATCTCGATGTGTTTTCGTTCGTGCGCCAAGGTCAGAGCGGCGAGGTCGATGTCCGAGGCGCCTGGAAAGGAGCCTCCCGGGCAGAGTTCGGTTGATGGAACCGTCAGCGGCCCATCGACCGTCGCCGCGGCGGGACCCAAAAAAACGATGCCACCGGACGCGTAGGCAATGGATGTCTGCGAAGCGTCGTAACTCACATCAGGAGCATCCATCGTGGGCACGGCACCGTCGTCGCCCCAATAGTCGAACCAATTGGGCCGCTTGTTGGTATTGTCGTCCTCGTCGCGGCCGAAGAACACCTGGTATTCCTTCGTGCGCGATTGAGTGAGTGCGGATGGCTGTGCCCCGATACCGTAGACGACGACCAGCTGCACATCCTTGTCGCCATAGGTTTCCGGTTTGGGTCCCTGATCGGCCTCAGGCGTGTAAGTCCATTGGCAATCGTTCTCAATGTCGCCCTCGCCAGGGCCGGTGAAGTTGTTTCCGGTCCAGGTGCAGCGTTGAATTTCGAATGGGCTGGGGACAAATAAATCCGCGGACAGCTTGATGTCTTTCCCCGTTTCGGGATTCTCCACCGAAGTGCCCATGGACTCGACCAGGATCTCATCGATTCGCGGCAGTTCGAGCGCATGGGTCAACTCGATGGTGGTCAGTTCCTCCGTGACGGTGCTTTCGAGCGCCATGCTTCGGTCGTAAGTCTTGCGGGCGAAAACGTCACCGACGGGATAGTCCCAATTCACGACACGATAACCGGCGCCGCCCAGGAACTCATCCAGGTGCATGAAACCGAATGCGCTGAACCACTGGTGAAATGGCGTTGTCCCGGCCCATTCGGCAGGTTTCGGATCGCCCGGGAACAGGTCGAGTACGACCGTGCCGTCGCCGGGGGAGATTTGCAGGTTCAATATGCGCAGGACACCGTCTGAGGGAGTCGCGGGAAATCCGGCTAAACTCACATAACGCAATCGTCCAGAGCCCTGAAATTGGCTCGCTTCTTCTCCGGACGCCTCGATGAGAAACTTGCCCCGGACATGCGAAGTGATCGAGACGCCGGCGCTGGTGGTGGTGAGGATGGAATCGAAGCTTACGTAGATTCCCCGGGGCTCAGCAACCCCGGCCCAGGCGACCGGCACGCCGATGGCTGCCAGGCAGACAACGCAACAAAGCACGAACGGCAGTCTCATCGGGCACCTTCCTTCTGGTTTGCCGGCTGCGGAGAAAGTGCCACGTCCGGACCCACCAGTGCAGGCCGTGATGCAGATTCGGAAAAAGCTTCTTCCGGCGGCTGTCGGGAGTCCCTCGGCGTTGAACCAAACCGGGCCAACGCGGATTGATTACCGGCATCAGGTCACTCCTCCAGAATAAATATAGTTCACGCTGCCGCCGCGTGCCTGCATAGGCGGGGATACGGCGCTGATGGGCATCCTCGGCATCTGCGGCATCCCCTACGGCCGCTGGTTCCGCTTCATCTGGCCGCTGATGGCGATGATCCTGGTGCTGGGCAGCGGCGCGATGCTGCTGGCCGTGGCGATCGGCTACCGGTGACACACGCTGAGCGGCACAACCCTATTCGCCGGCCTTCGGTTCAAAGGTGAACTTCTGCCCGCCCACTGTGGCTGCCGCCATCAGTCCGCCCGCGGCGTGCGTGAACACCGCCACGCCATCGTCGTAGCTGGTGTCCAGCGTGGTGCTGGCAGTAACCGCGACCGCGGAGACGTTGGCGCCAAATTCGAGGTTGCCACGCTTGAAGTTGTTCAAGGCCACGTCATCCTTGAAAAAGATGAACTCCGCGAACTTCTGTCCCCCGATCTGCGCGCCGACCGAGAATTCGATGAGCGTCGTGAAGCCTTCCACCCGGCCGTCGACGATGACGAGGCCGCGCCCGTAACCACCGCCGACGATGTAGCCGCCCTTGCCGACGCTCGGAAAGACTGCGTAGCCGGCGGCATGGTCGAAATAGGCCTGGATACCGGGATTCCTGGCCTTGATCGCCACAATGGCCTGTTGGACTTCGAGTTCGAACTCGTCGGACGTATCGGGCTGGAAAGCCGGCAGGGGTGTGCTGATCAACGAGAACGCCAATAGCGTAAGGAGGGATCTGAACATGTACATTGCGCAGCCTGTTTGTTTGCTTGTGAGCGGGTGAAGGCAGCTTAAGTTCACTCAATTCCAAAGTCTACATTAGCCGGAACAACCCGGGGCCTTGCGCTTCGAGTTCACGGAAGCATTCCGCCGATGCGTTCGAACTGCAGGGGTCCGGACACTCGAAGAGCCGCAGGTCCGGCCGATCGGGCAGTGCGCAAACGATGCCCGCTGTGCAGCCGGCAAGCCGGCCCTGCCAGGCGAACCAGGTCCCTTGCTCCGCCGTCCGGGCACACGGGTCTTCTCCCGATCTCTCCACAACCAGCCGGTTCAGGTCGGTGAACACGCTGCCGCGCGTGGCTTTGACCATGGATTCCTTCAAGGTCCAGTGCCGCAGAAACGCGGCCTCCCGCTGATTCACGGGAAGGCTGCGGATGGCCCGGGCCTCGTCGGCGGAGAAGTACAGGTCGGCCATTTCGCACCAACTTCGATTTCTGCCGGGCCCTTCACAGTCGATGCCGATACGGCCGGGTGCCAGTCCGGCCATGACCAGACCGCGGCAATGAGCGAGTGAGACTTCGACGCCGGAGTGCTCCTGTATCAGCTTGAACAATTCAAGAGCGGGGCACACCGACTGCTCGGCGGTCAGGTGAATGCCGTTGGCCGCGAGCGCGACGCCGAGCAGGCGCCGGGCAATTTCCGAGGACTCCCGCCGGCCAGCCACGGCTCGGCGCGTCGATGTGTCGACGCAGTGCAGCCAGAGCTGAATCCCGGATACTTTACCTGTTGCAAATGCGGTCAGCTCAGCGCTTCCTTTGCCTGTCCAGGGGCCGACTATCAAACCCCGACAACTTGGTTATAATGCCCTCGACGCCCGCGGTACAGATCGGGGTCGAGGGGCGGTCGATCGGCGGGTGACCTATCCGCCCGGGAATTATAATCAGACACCACACCATCCGTGCCTGACTGGGGTCGGATCAAGGGGTGCGGGACCTTCAGATTCATGCGTAGATCCAGTCTGAGTCTTACCGTGCAGAGGTGGAGCGATTGGCAGCCCGTGGCGAGCGGTCGGGCGCTTTGCAGCTGTTATCAGCTCGGAGAAATCATTACCCGCGAATGGGCCAGTCCGGATACGGCCGGAGTATCTGCCCTGTTGCGGCGCCGTCTCGGCCCGGTAGCGCGCGTGGTTTTCCAGGTATTGAACCACTGCGCCGATATCACCCGGCAGGAGCCCGTGGTATTCAGTTCCGTGTTGGGCGACATCAACCGCACCCAGACCATTCTGGAGTCGATCGTATCCGGGGCGCCGGTTTCCCCTGCCGCTTTCAGCCTCTCCGTGCACAACGCCATCGGAGGGCTGTGGTCGCTCGCGCATGGCATCACTGCACCCATGGTGGCATTGGCGCCGCTCGACTACAGCCCGGTCCCTGCTCTCGTGGAAGCTGCCGGTTTGCTGGACGAAGGCGGCTATTCCGCTGTGAATGTCGTGTTTTTCGAAGACGAGTACCCGGAATTCTATGATGGTTTTTTCGAGCCCCCACCAGGCCCGGCTGCCGTCGCCCTTCGCTTGGTGGCGCCTGAACTCGATTCGGGCGAAACCGGCCTGCGGATCGAATTGAAGCACGGCGGCCCCGCTGCGCCACCGGCGCCAGAATCGAATTTCGCGGCTCTGACCGACCTACTTGCGGGCCGGCGAACGGCGATCGCCATTCGGGAGCCCCAGTGTGAGTGGCGATTGGAACGATGCGCGTGAAGCCACGGACCGATTTCTATTATTGGCGCATGTTGGGGACCGGGCTGAGCTTCACGACCTTCGGAATCGGCGGCCTGGTTCTGGGTTATCTCGTGTTTCCGCTGGTCTGGCTGTTCAGCGCCTCTCCGGAAAAGGCCCGACGCCGATGTCGACGCCTCGTGCAGGCGAGTTTCGCCGCATTTGTCTGGTTCATGAAATCCCTCGGGGTGCTCACCTGGGAAGTGGACCGGCGGGAAAGACTGCAGGGTGGTGGAAAGCTCGTCCTGGCGAACCACCCGACGCTGATCGATATCGTATTACTGATTTCCATGATCCCCAATGCGTGCTGTATTGTGAAAGCCGCGCTGTATCGCAACCCGTTTACTCGCGGCCCGGTGAGTCGCGCAGGCTACGTTCCGAACAACGCACCAGAGCAGCTTCTGGGTGACTGCGTCGGCGAACTGAAAAAGGGCGCCTCCCTGGTCATTTTTCCCGAGGGCACGCGGTCGGTGAACAATCGGCTGTTGAGATTCAAGCGAGGGGCGGCTTACGTATTCCTGGAAGCGAAATGCGCAGTATCCCTGGTAACCATCAGCTGCAAACCGCCCACTCTGGCAAAGCACGAAAAGTGGTATCAGATTCCGCCCGCCCGACCTCATTTTCGACTTGCGGTGCGGGAGGATCTGAGCTTTCGGCCCACGAAGGTGAATACCGGCAGAAACCAGGGCGCCCGGGAGTTGACCCGCCATTGGCAGGAGCACTTTACCAGGGAGATGTTTACATGAGCGAAATCGAGTTGAAGATCAAGGAGTTGATTGTAAGCGCCCTCGAGCTTGAAGACATTCGTCCGGCTGATATCAGCAGCGATGAACCGCTGTTCGACGGCGGGCTGGGATTGGACTCCATCGACGCCCTGGAACTCGGGCTGGCCCTGCACCGGGCGTTCGGAGTCCGGCTCGACGCTGAGGACGAAACGACTCGGGAGCACTTCAGATCGGTGAGTAATCTGGCGAAATTCGTAATGGCCAGCAAGGCTCCAGAGCAAGGGAACACGGCGTGAAATCCAGAGAGGACATTCTCACCGTACTCGAAGACCTGCTGATAAACATTTTCGAGGTTGACCCGGCTTCGATACGCCCGGAGGCCAGGCTTTATGAAGATCTGGAGGTAGACAGCATCGACGCGGTCGATCTCGTGATCGAGCTCAGGAAAATAACCGGCAGACAGATTGACCCGGACGAGTTCAAGTCGGTCCGGACAGTCGACGACGTCGTGGCTGTCGTGCAGGCCCTTATCGACACTCCATGAGAGGCGCGTTGACCATTCTGAGCTGGCTGCTGATCCTGGCATACCCTCTGATCGTCTTCTTTGGTCTGCACGTCGTCCCGGTCGCTTATCTTGGTGTCTTTCTGGTGATCCTGGCCGCGGCGCGGTTGTGCCTGGCGCCGCCAATGGCGAGAGGCTGGGTGCTCTCGATGGTCATCCCGTCAATCGTGATACTGGCCGGGCTGCACGCCTTTCTGACGGAAAGTGAACGCGGCCTACTGTTCTATCCCGCGATCGTCAATACCGTTCTGCTTTGCGTGTTTGGCGCATCGATGCTGCAGAAGCAGACGTTCGTTGAGCGCCTCGCCCGCCTGCGTGACCCCGACCTGTCGCCCGCGGCCGTGGCCTATACACGCGCCGTCACTGGAGCGTGGTGTCTCTTCTTTGCGGCGAATGCAGCGGCCGCTTTGTACACGGCGATGTACACCAGTCTGGAGGTATGGGCGCTATACAACGGCCTGCTGGCATATCTGTTGATGGGTGCAATGTTTGCCGGGGAATGGTTGGTGCGCCGAAAGGTCATGCGGTCAGGCGGTGTTCAGGCTGGTTGATCTGGACAAGTCGAGCTATCCCGGTGATCACGTCATTGCACGGGGTCCTGATGGCACCTTGTGCTGGCGAGATTTCGTTGGCGCTGTAACGGCCATGCGCGGGGTGATTCGAGGCGGGACGCAGCGGAATTGGGCCCTGTTCGAAAGCGATACCTACCGTTTCCTGGTCGGTCTCGTCGCATTGTTGGCGGAAGGGCGGCGTGTGTACGTTCCCGGCGAGAACCACGCGGCGGTCGTTGCGGCGCTCGCAGGCGCAAACGTCCGGCTCGTGGGGCAGTTCGCAGCCCACGGCGTCACCCCGATCGAGGCGGCGTGGACGGCAGACCGATCAGGGGTCCAGACGGGCTTTCGACTGAGCGGCGAAATCGTGGTGTTCACATCCGGTTCGACCGGCGAGCCGACCGCCATCGACAAGAACCTGGGCCAACTGGACGAAGAGCTGAGCGCACAGGAGGGGCTGTGGGGCGACCGCCTGCAGGATGCCCTGGTATTGGGGACGGTGAGCCACCAACACCTTTATGGCCTGCTGTTCATGGCGCTGTGGCCGCTGTGTGCGGGGCGGCCCGTTTGGCGGAGGCCGTTTGTCGACCCGGTCTTGTTGGCGCGTACCGCGTCAGCGTATTCCCGATCGGTATGGATAATGGGGCCGGCCCACCTGCACCGCCTGGGCAGCGACATGCCGTGGCAGGACGTGCGCGGATCCCTGGCGGCAATATTTTCCTCTGGTGGACCGCTGCAGGCGGCGGCCGCCAATGAGGTTTACGCGAAGAGCGGACACTACCCGGTGGAAATCCTGGGCAGCTCGGAAACGGGCGGTATGGCCTGGCGCGAACAGCGCCGCCCCCGTGAACCCTGGACGCCCCTTCCCCGCGTGGATGCGCGCCAGGGGAGCGGGGCGGCGCTTGAAGTGCGTTCGCCCTTCCTGCCGACAGGGGAATGGTATCGCACCAGCGACGCCGTCAGGCTGTTGGACGACGGCCGGTTTGAGCTGCTGGGACGCCTCGACCGAATTGCCAAGATCGAAGGCAAGCGTGTGTCCCTCGAAGCAGTCGAAGCCGCTCTTCGGCGACACCCATGGATACTCGATGCAGCGACCGTGGTTCTGCATCGGCACCGCCAGTTCCTCGGCGCCGTCCTCGTGCTGGATGAACCAGGCGCGCGTGCATACGAGGAGGGAGGGCACCACCGCCTTGCGCAGGCTTTGCGTGCGCATCTCAGCGAGCATGTGGCCTCAGCCGCAATTCCCCGGCTCTGGCGGTTCGTTGACGAGCTTCCACGCAATCCCATGGGCAAGGTGCAGCATGGGAAACTGCGACTCCTGTTCGTAGCGGAGCGGTATCCGCAGGTGCTCGAACAGCGCGATGCCGAATCCGGCTGTCGACTGCGGCTGCGGGTCAGTCCCGACTGTCCGTACCTGGAAGGCCATTTTCCCAATCAGCCGGTATTGCCGGGCGTCGTACAGGTTTTCTGGGCGGACCATTTTGCCCGGGAGCTGCTGGGCGTGAGCGCAGCCTTCCGGGGCATGCAGGCCCTCAAATTCAAGAACCTCGTGCTGCCCGGGATGGAAGTGGAGCTTACGCTGGGGTATTCGAGCATGTCCGGCCGGCTCGAGTTTCACTTTGAATCGACCGCAGGCCAGCACAGCCAGGGCCGCCTGGAGTATGGGATCCTGCGTTGATCAGAGCCTGCATCGTCGTACCCGTCTACAATCACACTGCTTGCCTTCCCTGGCTGGTGGATCGGTTGCGCGCAATGAATCTTCCGACGATTTTGGTCAACGACGGCTCGGATGGGCCGTGCACCTCAACGATGAGGCAGCTGCGAGACGCCAATCCCTGGATTACCTTGATCGAACGACCAGAGAACGGCGGCAAGGGCGCAGCCGTCAAAAGCGGCCTCTGCGCAGCGCACAGCGAGAGCTATACGCATGCTCTGCAAGTGGATGCCGATGGCCAGCACAACCTCGAAGACGTTCCGGGAATGCTCGCGCTTGCCGATGCCAACCCGAGTGCGGTTATCGTGGGAACGCCCGAGTTTCGCAACGTTCCGCGCCTTCGGTTTTATGCGCGTTACCTCACGCATGTCTGGGTGTGGATCAATACCTTGTCACTCGAAATCAGGGACTCGATGTGCGGTTTCAGAGTGTATCCACTGGATGCGACCTGCCAGGTGCTCGAGCGCGCGCGGACGGGCAACCGAATGGACTTCGACCCGGAGATTCTGGTGCGTCTCCACTGGGCAGGTGTACCGATCGTTCAGATGCGAACGCGCGTTGAATACCCGCGGGACGGGGTCTCCCATTTCCGCGGTTTCCACGACAACGTGCTGATCAGCTGGGCGCACACCCGGCTGTTCTTCGGCATGGTGAAACGGTTGCCCCGCTTGCTGCAACGCAAATGGCTCGGCCATGGCTGAACGCAATCGCTGGTTCGCCATTGCGGAGTTCGGGTTTGTCTCCGGAATGCGCCTGCTGTTCTGGGCTTATCGGCATTCCGGGCCGTTTCTGTTCAGCCTGGTGTTGAAGCCGGTCGTGTTCTACTACTTCCTGACCAACCGGCTCGCCCGCAACGCCTCCCTGGAATTCCTGCAGCGGGCCCATCGCTTCGGCGCCAGAGGCATGGTCACCCAGCCCGGTTGGCGCGACGTCTACCGGCACATGAGTGCGTTTGCCGAATCCGCGGTCGACAAGCTGGGTGTGTGGACAGATTCGGACATTCTCGACCGGGTTGTGTTCCCGCACCGCTTCGTATTGGTGGACGAACTCGAGCGGGGACAGGGCGTCGTCATTCTGGGCGCCCATCTGGGCAACCTGGAGATATGCCGCGGCCTTTCCCGCCGAAACCCTCTGCTGAAGCTGAACATCCTCGTGCACACGCGTCATGCCGACAAGTTCAACAAACTACTGGCGGAGAGGGAGGCGCATCGGGAGTTGGAACTCATCGAGGTCAGCGAATTGTCGCCCGCGACCGCCTTGAGATTGACTGAAGCCGTGAAGCGAGGAGAGTTTATCGCCGTACTGGCAGACCGGATTCCCGTCGCCAGCCGGCAGCGCAAGCGGCGCCTGGAGTTCCTCGGCGAATGCGCGGAGTTCCCTGAAGGCCCGTTCATCCTGGCGAACCTGTTGAAGTGCCCCGTGTATACGCTATTCTGCACGCGGACCGACAGTGGCTACGAAGTACGCTGCGACTTGTTGTCGCGGCAGATCGTTCTGCCGCGTGGGAACCGCGAGGCCGCATTGGAACACTACATGAACAGGTACGTGAAAACACTGCAGCAACATGTGCTCGACACGCCCTACCAGTGGTTCAACTTCTACCCGTTCTGGAGCCACGATGGACCGTGAACTGCGCCAGGTACTGTTCGACGGCACCCCGCTGGCGACCGGCGATATCATTGCCCTGGCCACCGGACGCGCACAGGCGAAGCTGTGCGGCACGGATGTCTTCAGGGCACGTATCGACAAGGGCGCTGAGTTTCTCGACCGGCTGCTGCGAGAGGACGGCGTCGTTTACGGGGTGACGACGGGTTTCGGTGATTCCTGCAGCACGACGGTCCCGGCGGATCTGGTCGACGCGTTGCCGCGGAAACTCTACACCTTTCATGGATGCGGGCTCGGCGAGCCGTTCGGCGTCGAGGAGACCCGCGCCGTGGTGGCGGCCCGCCTGGCCAGTCTTTGCCAGGGCTATTCGGGCGTGCGCTACGAGCTGCTGCGGCACTTGACCCGGCTGCTGGAACTGGACCTCGTCCCGGTCATGCCCAGCGAAGGGTCGGTCGGGGCGAGTGGCGACCTTACACCGCTGTCCTACCTGGCCGCGGTGTTGGAAGGCGGCAGGGAAGTCTGGTACCAGGGCCGACGCCGGCCAACCGCCGAGATCTTCAGTGCCCTGAAACTGCAGCCGATACGGTTGCGACCCAAAGAAGGCCTCGCGCTCATGAACGGCACGGCGGTCATGACCGGAATCGCGTGTCTCGCCATGCATCGCGCGGCCTACGTGGCCCAATTGGCTTCGCGGATCACCAGCCTGTGTTCGCTGGCGCTGCAGGGTAACTGTTTCCATTTCGACCCGGTCTTGTTCTCGGTCAAGCCGCATCCGGGGCAGGCGGAGGTGGCCGGCTGGATCCACGGCGACCTCAGGGTCGGCAGCATGCCGCGCAACAGCAGCCGTCTGCAGGATCGTTACTCCCTGCGCTGCGCGCCCCATGTCATTGGCGTGCTGCAAGACGCGCTGGCCCTGTTCACCCCAATGGTCGAAACCGAACTCAACAGTGCCAACGACAACCCCATCATCGATGCGGAGGGCGAGCACGTCATGCACGGTGGCCATTTTTACGGCGGTCACATCGCCTTTGCGATGGACAGCCTCAAAGTGGCCGTAGCCAACGTGGCCGACCTGGTCGATCGCCAGATTGCACAGCTGGTCGATCCCAAGTTCAATCACGGCCTGCCGGCGAATCTGTCGGGCGTTCGCGGCGACGCACGGTCGATCAACCACGGCTTCAAGGCGGTTCAGATTGCGGTCTCCGCCTGGACAGCCGAAGCCCTGAAAGGCACGCTGCCGGCCAGCGTGTTTTCCCGTTCCACCGAATGCCACAACCAGGACAAGGTCAGCATGGGCACCATCGCTGCGCGTGACTGCCAACGGTTGCTGACGTTAACCGAGCAAGTGTTGGCCGCAGGCATGCTGGCGGCCTGGCAGGGCGTCCAGTTGCGCCTGCGGGCGGGGGAATTGACGCTGGGCGATCTGCAGCCCCAGGTGCGCGAGTGCCTGGAGCTGACCGGGGGGTTCTTCGCGTTCCTCGAGGAGGACCAGGAGTTGGAGAAGAGCATTCGGGAGGCTTTGGCCCGCCTCGAGCAACGCTACTGGCCCGTGTACGACTAGGACGTATATGAGCAGGATATACGCCAGCGCCGAAATCGAGATGGAGGTCCCGTTTCACGACGTGGACATGATGGACGTTGCCTGGCACGGCCACTACGTCCGGTACCTGGAGATTGCCCGGAGCGCGATGCTCGATACCATCGACTACAATCTGCCGGGGATGAAGGCCTCGGGCTACGCATGGCCCGTCATCGAACTCCATATCCGGTACGCCCGTCCCCTGCGGTTCCAGCAGAAGGTGCGCGTACGCGCCGAACTGGTCGAGGTCGAGAACCGCATGAAGGTCCGCTACCGCATTTTTGACGCAGCGAGCGGTCAACGCCTCACCAAGGCGCACACGGTCCAGGTCGCGCTCGATATGGCCAGCGGTGAAATGCTGTTTGCCAGCCCCCGCGTACTGCTCGAAAAATTCGCGCCGTGAGACCTCCGTTCCGGTACCTTCCACTAATCTTGCTGCTGGCTGTCGGGGCTTGTCTGGCCGACGAGCAGACGCAATGGCTGCAGCGCCTGGCGGAACGATTGTCGGTGGCGCAGGAGCTCTCGGGTCGGTTTCGCCAGGAAAAATACGTGAGCTTCCTGCAGAAGCCCTTCGTGTCGAAGGGCGAATTCTCGCTCAGCCGAACGGGCGGTTTGCGCTGGCAGGTCACCGAGCCCATCGACTCGCTGATGAGTGTGCAGGGCGACGTGGTGACGCTCGACGGGCGACCGGTGCAGGATTACGGCGTCGCTCGACTGATGACACGACTGATGTTTGCCTTCATGGAAGGAGACGTTTCGGGCCTCGGCCGCACGTTCGATGTGCAGGCCAAGGTCGACGACGAAGTGTGGCAATTGAGCCTGATACCGAAAGGCGCGCGCCTGCAGGCTGCGTTCGAACGCATCGACCTGCTGGGCGACGACCATTTGCGCGAGGTCACCGTGCTCGAGCAGGAAGGCAACCGTACCCGGGTTCGATTCCTGGAGGTCCGGGCTACCGGGTCGACCGCGCCGCAACCGGGAGTATTCTCGCCGGATGAGACCAGCGATTAGCCGCCGCACAGGATTCCTGTGGTGGGTTGCCGCCATCTTCTCGGTGTTGCTGCTGGCTGCCGCTCGTTGGCCGGCCGGCGCCTGGTTGACGACCGGTTTCGACACGCTGCTGCCGGCGACGGAGCAGACTCGCTGGCTGGCAGAGGCCAATCGGGCGATGTCCGCCACTTATTCGGACAAGCTGATCGTACTGGTGCGCGGGCCGGATCGGGCGAGGGCAGAGGCGTTTCAGACGAGTATCGCGGCACAGTTGGTTGAGTCGGGATACGCAATTCCTGACTTCGAGGCGGAGCAGGCGCGGCGTTGGGCAGCCCTGGCGATGGCCTTGCATCCGTACCGCATGAACCTGGTGACGGCTGCAGATCGCGTCAGTCTGGAGCAGGATCCGGAACGCTTTCTGGCCGATTACCGCCGCCTCTTGTTCTCGCCGTTGGGCGGTCCGTTCCTGAACAGCTTGCAGGCGGATCCGGCGGGGCTGCTGCGACGCTTCATGCAATCGGCGGCACCTGAATTGCCGGCTGTGGTGGGATCGGCCCAAGAGGATACCGTCGCGGCGGAGTTGGCGATCTACCGCATTCCGGTGGAACGTCTCGAGTTTCGCGCGCTGGCCGGATTGTGGAACCAATACCTGGAACTGCGGGAAGCGGCGGCTGCGCAAGGGTTCGAATTACATGCCACCGGCGCTCCGCTCTATTCGGCCTATGGGGTGTTCAGCGGTCAGCGGGAGATATCCACCGTGGGGCTGGTGTCGCTGGCGCTGCTGATCACGTTGCTGCTGGTGGTCCTGCGCTCGCCGTCGGCGCTGGTTCTGGTCCTGACCTGTGTGGCTTGCGGCGTGTTTTCGGGGTTCCTGGTGACCGTGGCACTGCTGCAGCAGATTCACATTTTGACTCTGGTCTTCGGCGTGACCCTGATTGGCATTGCCGCGGACTACGCATTTCATTTTCTGGCCCATTCACTGCTGCCTGGCTGGCGACCGGAGGATTCGCTGCATCATGTGTGGCGCAGTTTGACCCTTGGCCTCATTTCGAGCGCGCTGGCTTTTTCCCTGTTGATTCTGCTGCCGTTTCCCGGCCTCCGCCAGATCGGCCTGTTCATGGCTGCCGGCTTATTGGGCAGCTATTTCACCGTCTGCCTGTTCTTCCCCTTCGCCTATCGGGGTCCGCCGCGGCGGGCGATATTGCCGAGGTGGGCATCCTGGCAGCCCATCGAAGATCGCAGGGCGCCGAGGTTGCTGTTGCTGTTCGCCGTGCTCGCATTGCCCGGCCTCTGGCTGCTGCAGGCCCAGGATGATGTTCGTGATTTTTACGCCGCGCCACCGAGCCTGCGTGACGCCGACCGTGTGGTAACCGAAGTCACGCAACGCCAGTCGGGCGGGCGGTTTTTCCTGCTGCGGGCCGACAGCGCGGAGCATCTCCTGGCGCTCGAGGAGCGACTCTTCGCGGCCGCTTCTGACTTGCGGCGTGAAGGCCGGCTCGGCGAGTTGTCCGGGATCAGCCGCCTGGTTCCTTCTGCTCAAACGCAGCGGCGCAATTTCGAGCTCATGCGAGAACTCCTGTCTGCGGGGTCCTTGGCAGGGCATTTGGAAAAGCTGGGATTGTCGCCTGACGATCAGCAGAGGATTCTGGCGGATTGGCGGTCCGCAACCGAGGAGAGGGCTTTCCGTCCTCTTGATCCGGGCGAGGTTTCCGGTCTGGATCTTCCCGAGGGGACCTGTGGATTTCTCGGCTGTGCGGACGCCGGCTGCGGCGCCTGGGTAAACGTGACTGGCAGCGAGAGCCTCA
>Ga0075327_1000158_pt1 | contig 17004 bp, 16 predicted proteins | sample MayberrySE_Catta_2_FD_120056 | JGI IMG/M metagenome (GOLD analysis project Ga0075327, IMG submission 120056) | Natural and restored wetland microbial communities from the San Francisco Bay, California, USA, that impact long-term carbon... | ecosystem: Environmental > Terrestrial > Soil >...
ATAACCCATGTCGCGTTTCCTGCTGATCTGGCGTTCCGCGGTCCCAAGCCCACGGCAAAGGGTCAAAAAATTACTGAAAGGACCACCCGGCTGCACGCCGGAGCGTTGATGACTCTCCTTTGGACGCGACCCCCGATGTGACCGGGGGAGCGCCCCCGGGGTGAGATGAAGACGATCGGCGAACTCCCCTTGCATCTGTAATCCGCAGCGTCGATACGGATGGCGACGACAGGGGTCAGCCATGCCGCCGCCGGCCATTCTTTTTCGCAATGCCCGCCTTCTCGACGGTCGCGAGGACGGCGCGCTCGATGATCACGACGTCCTCTTGGAGGATGGCCTCATCCGGGAGGTGACGGCCGAACGGCTGTCGGCGGAGGGGACGATGGTCGTCGATCTCGCCGGCAAGACGCTGATGCCGGGATTGATCGATTGCCACGTGCATGTCGTCGCCGGCTCGGCAAACCTTGCGGCCAATGCCGAACTGCCGAACACGCTGGTGGCCCTGCGCGCGGCAAAAATCATGCACGGCATGCTGATGCGCGGCTTCACTACCGTGCGCGACCTCGGCGGCGCCGATATCGGTCTCAAGATGGCCATCGACGAGGGCACGATTCCCGGCCCGCGCCTGGTCATCTGCGGCAAGGCCCTGTCGCAGACCGGCGGCCACACGGATTATCGCGGCCGCTTCCACCATCGCGATGTCGCCTACTATGCGGGAAGGGCCGGCGCCCTCGGACGCATCGTCGATGGTGTCGAGGCCGTCCGCCGTGCCGCCCGCGAAGAGATCAAGGGCGGTGCCGAGTTCATCAAGCTGATGGCCAATGGCGGCGTGTCGTCGCCGACGGATCCGATCGCCTTTCTCGGCTTCTCGCGTGCCGAGATCGCGGCGGCGGTCGAGGAAGCGCGGAACGCGCAGACCTACGTTGCCGCGCACCTCTACACCGACGACGCGATCCGGCGCGCCGTCGAGTGCGGCGTCACGTCGGTCGAGCATGCCAATCTCATTCGTCCCGACACCGCCCGCCTGCTCAAGGAGAGCGGCGTCTTCGCGGTGCCGACCAACATCACCTTCGAGATGCTCGCCAGGTTCGGCGCCGAGCTCGGCCTGCCGCCGGAGTCGGTCGCCAAGATCGAGGATGTTCGCGAGGCCGGGCTTGCCGCTCTCGCGACACTGGCCGATGCCGGCGTGATGATGGCCTACGGCAGCGACCTTCTCGGCGACATGCATCAATATCAGTCCGACGAGTTCACCCTCCGCGCGCGCTACCTGCCGACGATCGAGGTCATTCGCTCGGCGACCGTCAATGCGGCGAAGGCCATCGGCCATGACGGCAAGCTCGGGGTTATTGCGCCGGGCGCCCATGCCGATCTCGTCGTCGTCGACGGCGATCCGCTCGCCGACATTGCGCTGCTCACCGGCCAGGGCCGGCATATGCCGGCGATCGTGAAGGGCGGCGTCTTCGTCAAGAATCGGCTCGGCGCATCGTTGCCTTAGACGCTTCTTCAGCAGGGGCGGTCGGCGTACAACATGCGATGATGCCCGATTTTCATGTGCTGCCGTTGGCGCTCAACTTCGGCCTTCTCCTCCTCTGTGCGGCGATCGTCTGGTTCGCCGGCACTCGGCTCGCCTATTTCGTCGATGCCATTGCCGTGCGGATCGGTATGGGCCGGGCGCTTGCCGGGTTCCTGCTGTTGGGCGGGGTGACGTCGCTACCGGAACTGGCGACAACGGCGACCGCATCGCTCGGCGGCAACGCGACGCTGGCGCTCAACAACATCCTTGGCAGTATCGCCACCAACGTGCTGCTCCTGGCGATCGCCGACGCGATCCTCGGCAAGGACGCGCTCACCTCCGTGGTCGCCCATCCGGCGACGCTGCTGCAGGGCGCACTCGGCATCATCCTGCTCGGCGTGCTCGCAGCGGGGATTGCGGTCGGCGACGTCTCGCTGTTCGGGCTTGGGATCTGGTCGGCGGCGCTGGTGCCGCTGTTTGCTCTCGCGGTCTGGCTGTCCTCGCGCCACGAGAACCGGCCGACCTGGATCGCCTACGATCATGTCGAAGTGTTCCTCGCCGGCCAGCAGGGGATAGCGACGCCGGTGCCGGCAGAGCCGGTGATCGTGGTGCCCACCGGGCAACTGGTGCGGCGGGCCTTCGGCGTCGCGCTGGTCATCGTCGTCGCCGGCTACACCCTGGCCGAGACTGGCGACGCCGTCGCCGCCGAGAGTGGGCTCGGCTCGAGCCTGGTCGGCTTCCTGCTGGTCGGCTTCGCTACCTCGCTGCCCGAGATCAGCTCGATGGTCGGCGCCATCCGGCTTCGCCGTTACGAACTCGCCATCGGTGACATCTTCGGCACCAACCTGTTCGATCTCATGCTCGTGCCTGTCGCCGACATCCTCTTCCGCGGAGGGCCGATCCTGAATCAGGCCGGACGCTTCGAGATTGTCGCGGCGATCCTCGGCATCGTACTCACCGGGATCTACATCGTCGGGCTCCTCGACCGCCGCAACCGCACTGTCCTGCGTATGGGCTACGATTCGCTCGCCGCCATCGCCGCCTATGCCGTCGGCGTCCTTGCCCTCGCCTTGGTGTGGGCGGCGAATTAGAGGCGGTGTCATGCCGATCCCGGCGATTCGGCGGGTAGAGGCGGGCTCGTGGGGCCGGACCCCCTATCTTCGGCAAAATTCGCCTGTGGACGGCGGGCGCCGTCGATTTGACCCGGCCGCTGTTCTCGCCGAATTTCCCTCCATGACGCTGCATCTCATCAAGCTCTGTGTCGGCGCCGAGTCCATCGACGATCTTGCCGACTGGATCGAAAGAAAGCTCGCCGAGAAGCGGGCGGCGCGGCTGCCGGCCGAGCAGTGGCACACCACCCGCATGGTGCCGCGTCGCATCGCAGAGCTCCTCGATGGCGGCTCGCTCTACTGGGTAATCCGCGGTAACGTCCAGGTCCGCCAGCGCCTTCTCGACATACGCCCGTTCACCGATGATGAGGGCATCGGCCGCTGCCGGCTGGTGCTCGAGCCTGTGCCGGTGCCGACCGAGTGGCAGCCGAAGCGAGCCTTCCAGGGCTGGCGCTATTTCGATCCCAAGGACGCACCGCGCGACCTCGACGACAGGGGTGGCGAGGGACTGCCGCCGGAGCTCGCCGCCGAGCTCGCCGGGCTCGGTCTGCGTTAGACAGCGATATTGTCGATCAGCCGCGTCTTGCCGAGCTTGGCGGCTGCCAGCAGGCGCAGCGGCTCGGCGCCGAGATCGGCAACCGGCGCCAGCGTTTCGGCGTTGCGCAACGCGACATAGTCGACCGTAAAGCCGGCCGCTTGCAGCGCGGTGCGGGCGGCGGCCAGCGCCTGATCGACAGGGGTGTCGGTGGAGATCGCCGCTGCCGCGTCGGTCAGGACCCGGTAGAGGGCGGGGGCGACCCGGCGCTGGTCGGGCGACAGGTAGCTGTTGCGTGACGACAGGGCGAGGCCGTCCGCTTCGCGCACCGTCGGGTGTCCGGCGATTGCAATCGGCAGCCCGAGATCGGCGGTCATGCGTCGGATGACGAGAAGCTGCTGGTAATCCTTCTCGCCGAAGATGGCGATGTCCGGGATGCAGGCGATCAGGAGCTTCGAGACCACGGTGGCGACGCCGGTCAGGAACTGCGGGCGGAACTCCGTCTCGAGACCGAGGCCCGGCCCGCCGACGGTGATCGTCGTGGCGAAGCCGTCCGGATACATCTCGGCGACGTTCGGCGCGAACAGCGCATCGACGCCGAGGCGGGCGAGGGCGGCAAGGTCGGCCTCCCAGGTCCGCGGATAGGTGGCGAGATCCTCGCTCGGGCCGAATTGGGTCGGGTTGAGGAAGATCGACACCACCGTGCGGTCGGCGTCCGCCTTGGCGGCGCGGATCAGCGCGAGGTGGCCGTCGTGGAGCGCCCCCATGGTCGGCACCAGGACGACCCGTTCGCCGGCCTGCCGCCATCCTCCGACCCGGCGCCGGATATCGGCGACGGCCGGATCGACCGGTGGGGCGGTGGCGCTGGCATCGTTCATGGCGCCGGCATATACACCCTGCCGCGCGTCGGCGCACGTGCCGGGAAGACCGTGCGTTCACGCCGATCGCCGCGCCAGCAGCGATGCCATGGCGGCGGAGATCAGGAAGGCGGCGCCGGTACGCCTCGCGACCCGCAGGATCGATGGCCGCTTCATCCAGCGCCGCGCCGAGCCTGCAAGCGTGGCGTAGCCGGCGGCATTGATCATGCCGAGCAAGACGAAGGTGACGATCAGCACACCGGCCTGCGGCGCGAAGGCGTGGCCGGGCGAAATGAACTGTGGAACGAAGGCAGCGAAGAAGACGATGCTCTTCGGGTTCAACAGCGTCACCAGGAAAACGTCGCGGAAGACCGGCCAGCTTCGCGCTACGCTATTGCCCGCCGCCGTTTCGATGGCAAGTGGCACCACTGGCGAACGCCACATCTTGATTGCGATCCAGATCAGGTAGGCGGCGCCCACCCATTTAAGCGCGACGAAGGCGGTTGCCGAGGCGGCGAGCACGGCGCCGACGCCGAGGAGCGACAAGGTCGCCGCGGCGAGGTCGCCGATCCCGACAGCGATGACCGATGCGACGGCGACGCGAGCCCCATGACCAAGCGCCTGGCTGACGACCGTGATCACCGTCGGTCCGGGAATGGCCAGCAACGCCACGCTGGCGGCAGCGAAGGCGACAAGGAGATGCGGTTCGACCGGAAACGGCATGATGTGCCCTTGTCTGATACGCGACGCAGCAAGGCCAACCTTCGGGGCAATGTCAAATACGGCTGGTCGTTCCCGACCGTCGTCGTGGCGCCGTCGTAGATCGGGCAGCCGCCGCATTCGCCATTGATCCGGGTCAAGACATCCTTCTGCGGGAAAGCGCATGGCGGAGGGGCGGGGGCGGGCGGCCCCGCAAGATGTTGCATCCGGGCGGCCCTGCGCCACATGATGCCATGAACGGCGCCGCCTCGCGGGCGGTGGAGGTAAGAGGTTCGGCTGATGCCGGAAGACAAGAACAAGCCGCTGGCACCGAAAGGCGGCGACGCGCCTGCTCGAACGTCGGAAAAGGGCGAGATCGAAGCGTTTTTGGCTGAGGCGCGCTCACTCGGGCCGGCGACCGGCGAGGGCCGGGGCCGGCTGATCATGGCGCTTGATGCGACCATGAGCCGCCAGCCGACCTGGGACGTCGCCTGCCAGCTTCAGGCGGAAATGTTCCGCGAGGCCGGCCGAATCGGCGGCATCGAGGTCCAACTCGTCTATTTCCGCGGATTCGGCGAGTGCCGGGCGAGCCGCTGGGTGCGCGACACCGCCGCCCTCGGCCGGCTGATGACCGGCATCCAGTGTCGCGGCGGACAGACCCAGATCGGCAAGGTGCTGACCCATGCCCGGCGCGAGAACGCCAGGAAGAAGATCGCCGCGATGGTCTTCGTCGGCGACGCACTCGAGGAGCCGATCGACGCCCTTGCCGCCAAGGCCGGGGAACTGGGGCTGCTCGGCGTGCGGGTGTTCGTCTTCCAGGAAGGGCGAGATCCGGCCGTCGAGCGCGGCTTTCGCGAGATCGCGCGCCTGACCAACGGCGCCTATGCGCGCTTCGACATGAATGCCGCCGGCCAACTCAGGGACCTCCTCAAGGCGGTCGCGGTCTATGCTGCCGGCGGCCTCAAGGCGCTCGCCGACAAAGGCGGCGCCGGCGGCCGGCGCCTGCTCGAGCAGTTGCGATAACCGTGGATTTGCGAAATCTCTATGGGCCCTGCGTCGGTCTCGAGGGTTAATGTGGTCAGAAGGCCGGCGGCAGACAGTGGTTCCGCACCAAGCAAGGAAGCGGGTGACGGGGCAATCCGGGTTGGATATCCCTTCCGGGAAGGTAGGCATTAGCGCCCCATGAGCTACTTCGTCGGTGGACTGATTGTTCTCGGCATTGTGATTCTGCTCGGCCGGCTGTTCGTCACGGCGGACCCGCGCACGCTTGTCAGGCTCGTCCGCTACGGCGTCGGCTTCGGCATGATCGGAGTCGGAGGGGTGATGACGCTGTCCGGACGCTGGGGTCTCGGACTGCCGCTTGTCGCCGGCGGCCTTTCGGCGATTTCGCTCGGACGGATCGGCCCGATCGATCTCGGCGGCCACGGCCGCACGCCGGGGACCGGCTCGCGCGTGCGGTCGCGCTATGTGCGCATGCAGCTCGACCACGATACCGGCGCGCTGACCGGCGAGGTGATGAGCGGCACCTATGCCGGTCGCAGTCTCGATGCGCTCGATCGCGGCGAGTTGCTGACGTTGCGCCGAGAGGTCAGCAGCGACGGCGAAAGCCTTGCGCTGGTCGATGCCTATCTCGATCGCCGGTTCCCCGACTGGCGCGACGAGGCCCAGGGGGAGGCGTCGGCCGGGGCGGGCGGTGCGGCGGCCACCGGGCCGATGACCGATCAGCAGGCTTATGAGATCCTCGGCCTTGCGCCCGGCGCCAGTCAGGCGGATATCCGGGCGGCGCATCGGCGGCTGATGAAGAAGGTCCATCCCGATCAGGGTGGGTCGACGTTCCTTGCGGCCAAGATCAACGAGGCCAAGGACCAACTGCTCGCCAGAGGCAGGTAGATCGGTTGGGCGTTTCAATGTACTTCGGCAACCTGATGAGTTCGGAAGACGACAAGTCGCATGGCGGAGCCCGCAGATGCCGCCAAGCGCGCTGGGCGAAATGGTCTATGGACGGGGCCGGTACCCCAACTAGTGTCCCGAATCCGACATTCGTATCCCGTTTCCGGCAGGCGCCGCACGAATGTCGGATTCGAAAGGACACTAGCAACTATAAGAATCTAGTGTGGTTTTGGAATTGACATTCGTTTCTGCGCCAGCTGCATACGAGCGTACGAATGTCAATTCCACCACACTAGCCGGGTCAGAATTGCAAGATGACTGACTACTATGCAGCCTTGAAGAGTGCGATCGAGAGACTCGACCGGAACTCGGCTGAGGCGCGTCACAATTTTTACGACAATGCGCGCGAAGTCCTCAATCAGGGTCTCGACGCGGGCGATCCCCCGCCTCCGGCATCGGAGGTTTCCCGGCAAAAGCAGGAGCTCGAGGAAGCCATTCGGCGGCTTGAACGAGAGCTCTCCGCTGGCGCCGAAGACACTGGGCGAAGGCGCCCGCAGGGTGAAGCCGAAACAGGCCGCAGGGGTTCGGCACAACGGCCCGCATCCAGATCCGGTGAGGGTCGGCGGCGCTCCCCGGCGGCGGCGCCCGCGCCCGATGCCGGCTTGCGCGCCAACCGACGATGGTCGGACGACTCGGCCGAAGCCGGAGGGAGGTCGACGGATCGGTCTTCCCGGCGCTCGTCCGTCCCGACAATCCTCCTCATCGCGGTGATCGTCGGTGCGGTTCTCGGACTCGGCGCCCTCGCATGGTTCCAGCGAGGTGTGATTGTCGGTCTTTTTTCGCTGTCCGACAGCGCGCCCACTGAGGTCGCCGCGCCCGAACCCGCACCGCCGCCGCCCGATACGGCAAGCCCGCCGACCGCCGATGTGGCAATTCCGCCAACTGCCGATGCGATGACCCAGCCGCCGCCTGTAACCGAGGGGGTTGCAGTCGGCGGACTCAAGGCAATGCTGATCGAGGCACAGCCACCTGAGGTGGCCGAGGCGTCCGGCGATACCGTGATCCCCGCCACGATCGACTGGCAACTCGTTGAAGACGCAGCCGAAGGGCCCAAAATAAGGGCCGATCTAAAAGTTCCGGCACGCGGTATGACGGTCAGTCTCGTCATCCGGCGCAACACCGACCCGGACTTGCCGGCGAGCCACCTCGTCGAGGTGACGACCGACACGCCCGATGGCTTCCCTGGCAAGGGGATTCGCGGCGTGCCCGGCCTTGCGCTCAAGCCGGGCGAGAAGGAACCGGGCGAACCGCTCTCGGCCGCGGCGGTCACTGTCGCCGACGGGATTTTCTGGATTGCGCCTTATACGACCGAGCCCGAGGTCTCACGCAATCTGTGGCTTCTGAAAGAAAGACCGTGGATCGACCTTCCGATGGTTTACGAGAGTGGCCAGCGGGCGATCCTGACCTTCGAGAAGGGACAGGAAGGCACCGAGATATTCAATCGTGCCTTCGCCGCCTGGGAAGCAGGTTAGGAATCCATTGGCGGGACATACAGGCACAGCAAATTCTCCGGCCTGGTATCGTCGCCTTGCAGCCAGCAACTGTGAAAAAGGCCGTCCCTGCTCTTATGGAGCATGAAGGATTTGTACGGAATGACGAGACCGTGGCGCTCGATCAGCCATCCCTGGTCTATCGGCGTTATCTTGCCGCTGTCGACGTTGCAGTCATGGCCGGAGCAACACCCTCGATCGTAAGCCCAGCCGGACGGCGCGTCGTGCGCGATGCCGGCGGCACAGCTCGCGAGCGTAACGAGAAGGGCTGCACTTGCACGGGCCGCGAAGACCAACAAGGCACAGGACCTTAGATGCGTTTCGCTGTCGAAGTCCGCGCTGATTCTAGGCGGATTCGGAGCGCCTCGCCAGCCCGAAAGGTCGCCACGGGCTGGGCTGCGCAACTCACGGAATCGTGCTGGCGCTGGCGGGAATAATCCGGACGGCATGGGCGTCCGCTGTCATGGGCAATTCTGCTCATGATACGGGAGAACATCATGCTTCGAACGACTATTGCCGCATTTTCCATAGCTGCATCCGCCCCGATTGCGGGACTGTTGGCCGGACCGGCGTTGGGCCAGGGCGAGGATCGGTCGATGAGTTTTTTCGTCACCAGCGTCGGGCTCGGCAACGGCGGCGATCTCGGCGGCCTCGAGGGCGCTGATGCTCACTGCCAGCAGCTGGCGGAGGCGGCGGGCGCCGGCGACCGCACCTGGCGTGCCTATCTCAGCACCGAGGCGGCCGATGCCCGCGGCGAGCATGCGCGCAACCGCATCGGCCAGGGCCCATGGTACAACGCCAATGGCGTGCTGATCGCCGCCAACCTGACCGATCTGCATCTTTACAACACGACCATCACCTACGAGACCGCGCTCGACGAGAACGGCAATCGCGTCAAGGGGCGCTACGACGACGCCAACGAGCACGATATCCTGACCGGCACCATGGAGGACGGCACCGCCTACTTCCCCGACGACCAGGACCACACCTGCAACAACTGGACAAGCAGCGGCGAGGGCAGTGCGCAGGTCGGGCACCACGATCGCCACGGCGGCGGCAATGTCTCGTGGAACTCCGCGCACCCGTCGCGCGGCTGTAGCCCGGAGAATCTGCGAAGCACCGGCGGCAACGGCTATTTCTACTGCTTCGCCGCGGACTGAGACGGTGCGATGAGCGCTGCAGGCTAAAAAGCCCGGAGCGCGTGTCTTTGGCCTGCGCGGGCGGCCCGCCGCCGCCCGCCCTGGCTTTGGCACGGTCACGGGGCACGATACGCGACGATCTTACCCGCTTCCGACGTGGTTGAGCCTCGACAGAACACCGGGTACCATTGCGACCGGGGCGGAAAACGGCCTCTCCGGACACTCTTTGATCTGATCGGCGTTTGGCTGCGTAATGCAAAATCAGGGGACCTCTGTCGTCAGCCGTCCACCATTGCTGCGTGCCCTTGGCGATCGGGAGCCGCCGGCCGAAGTTGTCGTTGACGGAAAGACTTACCGTCGCGAGCTCGTCTTCAAGCACGACTCGTGGGCGGCGACCGCTCTCTACCGGGAAGACGGCGGCATCCAGATCACCTGCAAGTTCAATCGGCAGACGTCGATCTTCGGCCTGCCGATGAAATGGTTGGGACGGCGCTTGGCCCGTCGCGAGACCTGGTTCCTGCAACGGCTTGCCGGACTCGGGATCGCGCCTGATCATATGGGGGAAGTCTTTGTCGACGGCGTCCGGCAAGAGCATGCGGTCGCCCGTCGCTATATTCCGGGGGCGCCCCTCTTCAAGCATCAGCGGGTGCAGGACGATTTCTTCCCGCGGCTCTTTGCGGCGGTCGACTCGATGCACGAGCGCGGGATCGCCTATGTCGATCTGAACAAGAAGGAGAACATCGTCGTCGGGGACGATGGCCGTCCTTATCTCGTCGACTTTCAGATCGGGTACCGCCAGCCGGAGACCTGGCTCGGGCGACGCAGGTTTTCTCGCGCGATCTTTTCGCAGCTTGCGCTGATGGACCGCTACCATGTGTACAAGCACCTGGCCGATTGCCGCCCCGATCTTGCGACGCCGGAAGAGCTCAGGCGCGGCCGCGAGCCGCCGAAAGTGATCAGGGTCCTTCGCGTGCCCGCCGACCGGCTTCGCTATCTCCGGCGTCGCCTGCTGGTGGCAATGGGCGTTCGCAGCGGTTCCGGCCTTTCGCGCACCGAGTCGGACCCGGAAGACGCGGTTCGCCGGTCGATACGGAGGAGTTCCGAATGATTGCCCGGATTGGGGACGGTCTCGGGCTTTAGGTCCGGCAGGCGCAGAGAATTTCGGTGATCGGACGAACCCTCGCTTTCTATTTTGCCACCAGCTTCGCCAAGATGGTTATGGCGATGTTCGTCATGTACCTCCTGCTGATCGCGATGGTGAAGTATTTTGAGCTCGTCTGGGAGATCCTGAGGGAGGACAAGACCGACGTCTTGCTCCGTACGGCGGTCGCGATGCTCGAGGTCCCGGCCATCTCGGAGCACGCGTTTCCGTTCGCTGTCCTGTTCGGCTCGATCGCCGCGTTTGTGAGTGCGAACCGCCGCCGCGAAGTGGTGGTTGCCCGCGCTGCCGGCATATCCGCTTGGCAATTCCTGCTGCCGGCGACCATCGTCGGGCTTTTGATCGGCATCTTCGCCGTCACGGTCTACAATCCGCTCGCCGTATCGGCGCAGCGCTACGGTTCAAGCTTGAATGCCTCGCTGCATACCCAGTCGCAGACGGTTTTCGAGAGCAGCGATGGCCCGGTATGGCTGCGGCAGGCCGGCGAGGATCGCGAGTCGATCATCGGCGCCAGCGAATCGTTCGACGGCGGCCTTGGGCTGACTGCCGTGACCGCCATGGTTTTCGACCGGCAAGGGCGCTTCATCGAACGGGTCGATGCCGGTACCGCCGAATACACGCCGGGCCAGTGGATCCTCACCAATGCGACGGTAACCGCCCCGGGGAAAACGCCGGAGAAGTCCGAGATGTATCGCCTGCCGACGGCGCTTGGCCCCGACAGCGTCAGGCAGACATTCGAGAACATCAATGCAGTCTCCTTTTGGGACCTGCCGGACCTGATCGCAGTTGCCAAGCGCGCCGGTATCACGGCGGATCGCTATCGGCTGCGATACAACTCTCTCCTCGCCATGCCGGTTCTTCTGGTCGCAATGGTGCTTGTCGCTGCAATCGTTTCCCTGCGGTTCTCCCGCTCGAAGGAGCTGGGGTATATGATCCTGGCCGGCATTGGCGCTGGCTTTGCGCTTTATATCGTAACCAAGATCGCCCGCGATCTGGGGGGCGCCGGCATCGTACCGGCGCCGCTTGCGGCATGGTCGCCGGCCGTCGTCGCGGCCCTGATCGGCGCGACGGTGATCCTCCATTTGGAGGACGGATGACGGTGTACCGTCGCCTTCTGTCAACGCCAACGTCGTTGGGCCGATCCCCGCAGCACGCATGCGGTTGCTGAACCGGAAGCGAGTCTTCTGCGTTGATTGGCCGACCGGATCGTCCCAATGTGGGGGCGCGAACGTCATCCGGCGCGCGGGCTCATCAGGATCGGAACAACCGTATGGAATTGCGATTTTGGGGGGTGAGAGGCACGATCCCCAGCCCAGGGCCGCACACCCTGGCGGTCGGCGGCAACACCGCCTGTTTGAGCATCGAGCGGAATGGTCACTTTTTAATTGTCGATGCCGGCACCGGAATCGTCCGCCTCGGCCGCCAGCTCGAGAGCGGAGACCGTCCGGAAATCACCGGCAGCATTTTCCTGACCCACTATCATTGGGATCATATTCAAGGCCTGCCGCATTTCATGCCGGCTTTTCGCGAGGAGAGCAGGTTTCACGTCTACGGCGAAGCGAACAATCGCCTCAGGCTTCACGAAATCTTGGCCGATCAGATGCAACCGCCGTATTTCCCCGTCAGCATTGACAACTTGGACGGCCTCGTCATGTTCAACCCGCTGCAAGCAGGCGATGCTGTTGCCTTCGGTGATGAGGTGACGGTACGCACCTGCAGGCTCAACCATCCCAACGGCGCAATCGGATATCGCTTCGAGATGCCGGAAGCGACGGTTTGTGTCGTCTCCGATCACGAGCATCCGGCCGACGGGCTGGACCAGAACGTCGTTGCCTTTGCGAAGGGGGCCGACGTGCTGATTCACGAAGCCGCGTATCTGCCGGAAGAAAAACGAGGTCCGAAGGCGGGTTGGGGTCACAGCAGTTGGGAGGACGCGGCACTTACGGCAAAGGCTGCGGGCGTCGGCCGTCTCTTCCTGACCCATCACGAGCCGAGTCGCAGCGATCTCGAGATCTTTGACATCCTGTCGATGGCGCGGCGAATCTTCCCCGATACCGACGTAGCAACGGAAAGCACTGTGCTGCGGATTGGCGACACGAACGCCGGATAGCGGAACAATAACAGTACGATCCGTTTAGCCAAGCGAGCCCATCACGTTCGGGCTGAGGCGTCTGCCCCCTACTAAAGTAGCTCAAGACGCCGGGTCGGCGCAGATATATGCTGCCGGCACTTTCGTGATGTCACGCGTTCGCCGCAGGCATCCGGAAGCACGTGCATTCCCTTCGATACTTGTAGCTTCGCATCGACCGTGCCGGCGTCCGGGCCCCGGCGGGAGGCTCCCGCTCGCGGCAACGCAGCTGGCGCCGCGACTTCAACCGGTGGCTCGCCCGAGGCCGCCGACGCCATGAGGAGACTGCAATGGATCAGATCGTCACCAAGGGCCCAACTGAAGAGACGTTCGAAAGCGTCGGCGGGCTCAGGATCTTGATGCGCTCGTGGCGTCCGGCCGAAAAGCCGCGCGCCGTAATCGCCATTTGCCACGGCGTCAATTCGCACAGCGGCCAGTATTTCTGCGTTGCCGAGGAGTTCGTGGCCAGTGGCTACGCTGTCTATGCCCTTGACCTGCGCGGCCGTGGCAAATCCGACGGCGAGCGTTACTATGTCGAGGATGTCGCCCACTATGCCGCCGATCTGGCCGGTCTGATCGGAATTGCCAAGTCGCGCGAACCGGGGCTGCCGGTTTTTCTCCTCGGTCACAGCGCCGGCGGTGTCACCTCCTGCATCTACACCCTCGACAACCAGTCCGAGCTCGCCGGGCTGGTTTGCGAAAGCTTCGCCTACCAGGTGCCGGCGCCGGATTTCGCGCTTGCTGTTCTCAAGGGGCTGAGCCACCTTGCACCGCATGCCCACGTCCTGCGCCTCAAGAACGAGGACTTCTCGCGTGACCCGGCTTGGTCAAGTCGATGAACGAGGATCCGCTGCTCGCCGACGAAGTGCAGCCGACGCGGACCGTGGCGGCGCTGGTCCGCGCCGACGAGCGACTCAAGAAGGAGTTTCCCAAGATCATCCTGCCGGTGCTGATCCTGCACGGAACCGCCGACAAGGCCACCAGGCCGAGCGGCAGCCAGGAATTTTTCGATCGCACCGGCTCAAAGGACAAGACGCTGAAACTCTACGAGGGTCACTTCCACGACCTTCTCAACGACTACGACAAGGAAACGGTAATGGCCGACATCAAGGAGTGGATCGGCGCCCGCCTGCCGAAATCCTGACGGCGACCAGCGCTCTCCGACCCATGCGCTCCTGCACGCCTGGCCGCTGAATTCCCCAATTAACCGAACGGAGCAGACCCATGCCTGTGATCACGACAAAGGATGGAACTGAAATCTACTATAAGGATTGGGGGAGGGGAGAGCCGATCGTCTTCCATCATGGCTGGCCGCTCAGTGCCGACGACTGGGACAGCCAGATGCTGTTCTTCCTGAATGAAGGCTATCGCGTCATCGCCCACGACCGCCGCGGTCACGGGCGCTCCACGCAGACGGACACCGGCAACGAGATGGACACCTACGCCGACGACGTTGCAGCGCTCGCCTCGGCACTCGATCTCAAGAACGCGATCCATATCGGTCACTCGACCGGCGGAGGCGAAGTCGCGCGCTATCTCGGTCGCCACGGCACGAAGCGCGTCGCCAAGGCCGTCCTGATCGGCGCGGTGCCGCCGGTCATGGTCAAGTCCGACAAGAATCCCGGTGGCCTTCCGATCGAGGTCTTCGATGGCTTCCGTGCCTCGTTGGCCGCCAACCGTGCGCAGTTCTACATCGACGTTCCCGCCGGTCCCTTTTACGGGTTCAACCGCCCCGGTGCGAAGGTGTCCCAGGGGCTGATCGACAATTGGTGGCGCCAGGGGATGATGGGCGGCGCCAAGGCGCACTATGACTGCATCAAGGCCTTCTCGGAGACCGATTTCACCGAAGATCTCAGGAAGATCGACATCCCGGTGCTGGTCATGCATGGCGATGACGATCAGATCGTCCCGATCGCCGATTCCGCGCTGCTGTCTGCCAAGCTGCTCGAGCAGGGAACACTCAAGGTGTATGAAGGCCTGCCCCACGGCCTCTGCGCCACCCATCCTGACATCGCCAACGCCGACTTGCTGTCGTTCATTCGGGGCTGAAGCTTTCCGAGAGCGGATCGCGTAGCGAGGCGCTGGTGGACATCTGCCGGCTGACAAGCCTATGACCTGATGGTGTCGCCCTGCTGCAGGCTCCGGTTTGATCCGTGGCCCGCGGCCGGTGCGGCGGAGTTGATATTCGTGCCATCATGGGCTGCGGGCGCAGAACCGAGCAGCAGTCCCAAAACCAACCTAGAATCATATCGTTGCAAGTGCTCTCTCGAATCCGGCATCCGTCCGATGCCTGCTGGCAAGCCCACCACACCGGCATTTGACCACATGCCCCGCTCCACAGCGCTCGCACCGTTCCGGGTCCGCAGCTACCGCTTCCAGTGGCCGGCGGACATGCTGACCTCATGGGCTCTCGAAATGGAGCTCCTAATCCTCGGCTGGTATGTGCTGGTCGAGACCGGTTCGGTCCTGCTGCTCAGTCTGTTCGGCGCCCTCCAGCATGGCGGCACGCTGATCGCGCCGATGATCGGTGTGGTGAGCGACCGGATCGGCCCGCGCAACCTGCTTGTCGGCTTGCGGCTGATCCACGCCAGCATCGCCACCACGCTGATGATCCTGGCGTTTGCCGGCGCCGTGACACCGACGATCGTTCTGGCGCTGGTCAGCATTACCGGACTCGTGCGGCCGTCGGATGTCGGCTTGCGCGCCGCGTTGATCGCCGACACGATGCCGCCTCGGGAGCTTCCGGGCGCGGTGGGGCTGACCCGCATCACCTCCGATTCGGCGCGCATCGCCGGCGCCGTCACCGGCGCCGGGCTCTTCGCCGTTCTCGGCATGGCCGCCTCCTATACGGTGATTGCCGTCTTCTACGCGCTCGGGGTTATCCTGATTTCCCAGGCCGGCTCTGCACAGCCTGTCCCCTCGGCGGGCCGGATCGCCGGTGCGGTTGCCGGCGGCGCCTCTGCGTGGCGCGAACTCCGCGAAGGCTTCATCTACATCTGGAACACGCCGGTCCTTGCAGCAGCCTTGTGGCTCGCGCTCCTGGTCAACTTCACGGCCTTCCCGATCACCAATGGCCTCCTGCCCTATGTGGCGCGTGATATTTACCACGTCGACCAGACCGGGCTGGGTTACCTGATCGCAAGCCTTGGCCTCGGCGCGGTTGCCGGAAGCCTGCTCATGTACCGCGCGCCCACCGGCGGGCGGCTTTCACGATTGATGATCGGCGCGGGGGTGGCGTGGCACGTCTTGCTGATCTGCTTCGCCCAGATCGAAGGTTTCGCCCTCGGCGTGGCGGCGCTGTTGATTGCCGGGGTCGCGCAGGGCGTGACCATGGTCAGCCTGACGGTCATCCTGATGCGCGACGCCGAGCCGCGTTTTCGTGGACGTATAATGGGCGTCCGCCTGCTGGCGATCTACAGCCTTCCCGTTGGCCTGCTCTTGGCTGGAGCGCTGATCGAGCAGATCGGCTTTGCCGCCACCGCGACGATCTACGCCGCCACCGGCCTTGCTTTGACGGTCGGCATCGCCGCGCGCTGGCGCGCTCACATGTGGCCTGCGCGCGAATCGCCTATCGCTGAAGCCAGCCCGGCGACCCGCGATTCGGATTGAGCCCTTGGTGTGCCCATCCGAGGCGGCAATTTTTCGAAAGCGCTGTCGGATACGACCGGAAGCGGACCGGATCTGGGGATCATCCCGGATTTGCCACATTCGGTCCCATGTCGGCCACAGGGATACCCGATTCTTGCGGGAAAGTTACCGGAATCGATAAACAGCCGTCGTCTTTCCGATCGACCGCAGCGCAGAGGACAAATTTAGAGAATCTTTGGGGGGCCGGAGGTGTCGAAAATTGGATACTTCGGACTTACGCGGCCAATTGAGCGAGGAGCAGTTGGAGCTGTTGTACGCGCTCGACCGTCTGTTCTTGCGACGAAGCGAATGGACCAGTCAAAGGGATCGCCCCAACAGCGTCGCTGACATTACCGACGACTTCACGCGCGACAGGCGTGAGCGTCACGGTCCCGACACACCCGCTCTTCGATGAGCTGCCGGCGGTGTCGGCTCAGAGCGCCGTGGCCACGATCTCCTCGTCTCCGGTAAATCCGGGACGTTTCCTTGCCGCTACCGTGCCGGGTCGCCGGTGACCTGGGCGGAGGGTTCCGCGCTCAGCCAGCGATAGAGCACGCCGCCCAGCGCCCCGCCGACCAGCGGCGCCACCCAGAACAGCCAGAGCTGGCCAAGCGCCCAGCCGCCGACGAACAGCGCCGGACCGGTGCTGCGGGCCGGATTGACCGAGGTATTGGTGATCGGAATGCTGATCAGGTGAATGAGCGTCAGTGCAAGGCCGATGGCGAGCGGCGCAAAGCCCGCCGGCGCCTTGCCGTGGGTCGCACCCATGATGACGAACAGGAACATCATGGTGAGCAG
>Ga0075327_1000159_pt1 | contig 16938 bp, 15 predicted proteins | sample MayberrySE_Catta_2_FD_120056 | JGI IMG/M metagenome (GOLD analysis project Ga0075327, IMG submission 120056) | Natural and restored wetland microbial communities from the San Francisco Bay, California, USA, that impact long-term carbon... | ecosystem: Environmental > Terrestrial > Soil >...
CAAGGACGGCAAGCCGGTAAAATGGATCAGCGAAGGCGCGATACGGGCCTTTGCCAGCCGGCTCATTGAGCAGTTCAAAGTGAAGACTGCTTCACTCGATTCTCCCGTATCGTCGCTGTCCGGCGGCAACGTCCAGCGCGCCGTGCTCGCGCGCGAGCTGACCGGCGACGTCGACCTTCTGCTCGTGTCGAATCCATGCTTCGGCCTCGACTTCTCGGCGGTCGCCGAGATCCGTGCCCGTATCATGAAGGCGCGCAATCAAGGTGCTGCGGTCTTGCTCTTGTCGGAGGATCTCGACGAATTGCTGGAGCTGTCGGATCGTATCCTCGTGATGTCGGACGGCAAGCTCGTCTACGAGACGTCGATCGCAGCCGCCGATGTCCATACGATTGGTCGCCACATGGCGGGCCATCATTGATGGGCGAAATCGACGCGAAGCCGTTTGCATATTCCTTCGAGCCCGAGACGATCGCGCTGGTGGTCATCGACATGCAGCGCGACTTCGCCGAGCCCGGCGGCTTCGGGGCTAGTCTCGGCAACGACGTCAGCCGCGTTGCTGCGATCGTGCCGACTGTGAAGCGATTGATTGAAGGGTTTCGTTCGTCCGGCCTGCCGGTCATTCATACGATGGAGTGTCACCGCCCCGACCTTTCCGACTGCCACCCGGCCAAGCGTCGACGCGGCGAGCCGGCGCTGCGGATCGGCGATCTCGGCCCTATGGGGCGGGTTCTGATTGCCGGAGAGCCGGGCACCGCGATTCTCGAAGAGCTTGCACCGCTGCCGGGCGAAACGATTATCGAGAAGCCTGGGAAAGGCGCATTCTATGCCACCGATCTCGGCTTGGAGCTGGAGCGCGCCGGCATTCGGCAGCTGGTATTCGCTGGTGTCACCACCGAGGTCTGTGTACAGACGACCATGCGCGAGGCGAATGACCGCGGATACGAGTGCCTGGTGGCTGAAGACGCAACCGAAAGCTACTTCCCGCATTTCAAAGCGATGACCCTGGAAATGATCCGGGCACAGGGGGCGATCGTCGGGTGGACAGCGACCACCGAAGCCATAGTCCAAGCGATATCGCATGCCCGTGCATGAACGCGTCATTCCCGCCCTCTTGTTCGACGGCTGGAGGGGACTCGCGTTCGAGCCGTTCCGTGACGGCGTCGAGATCCATTGGATATATTGCGGATCCGAATGCGAGCCTTCGGTCGCGCTCCTGAAGTACGCACCTGGTGCCGGCGTGCCGCGTCATCGTCATCCCGGGCTGGAGACGATCCTCGTGCTCGACGGCGCCCAAAGCGACGAGAGCGGCTCGTACCCGAAAGGGTCGTTCGTCTTCAATCCGGCCGGCTCGGTGCATTCCGTATGGTCTGACGAAGGATGTGTCGTCCTGATACAGTGGGACAAACCCGTAGTCTTTGTCGAATGATGACACTCCACGATCAGCCGTTTGATTTTGCGCATCTTCAGGCAGCCTACGCTGACGGTTTCTCGCCGAAGGAAACCGTGGAACTGGTGTTCCGTCGCTTGGCAGAGGCGAACGACGCGGGAATATTCATTCACGTCGCGGACAAGGATGCGCTGCTCGCCGAAGCCGAGGCCCTCGGCTGCCTGGACCGGGAAAAGCGCCCGCTATGGGGCATTCCCTTTGCCGTGAAAGACAATATTGATGTGGCCGGAATGCCGACCACGGCCGCCTGCCCGGATTTTTCGTATGTTCCCCAAAATGACGCTACATCGGTCCGCTTGTTGAAGGAGGCCGGGGCTCTCGTCGTCGGCAAGACCAACCTCGACCAGTTTGCCACTGGCCTGGTCGGTGTGCGCACCCCATACCCTGTACCGAAGAATGCGATCGATCCGGCGCTTGTCCCCGGTGGCTCGTCGTCGGGCTCGGCTGTGGCAGTTGCACTGGGCATCGTCTCTTTTGCGCTGGGGACGGACACCGCCGGATCCGGCCGCGTTCCGGCCGGCTTGAATAACATCGTCGGTCTGAAGCCGACTGTCGGGGCAGTCTCGACGACAGGGGTCGTGCCTGCGTGCCGGACGCTCGATTGTGTGTCTGTCTTTGCGCTGACGGTGGACGATGCTTTCGCGGTTTTCAAACGGATCGCGCAGCCGGATGCGTCCGATCCGTATTCGAGGGCAATAGCCCTCGGTTCCGCTGCTTCACGCCCGTCGGTCTTGAAGGTGGGCGTTCCGGCGCAGAAGGATCTCGAATTCTGCGGCGACGATGCGATGCGGGAAGGCTTCGAAGCCGCCCTCGCGGCGCTTTGCGCGCTGGGCTGCCGGATCGAAGAAATCCCATTCGCGGATTTCTACGCCACCGCCCGGCTTCTCTACGAAGGTGCCTGGGTCGCCGAGCGCTATGCAGCGATCTCGGACTTTTTCGAGAGCCACGAGACCTCGCTTCACCCGGTGACCCGGCAGATCATCGGCGGAGCCCGGAAGCTTTCGGCAGTCGACGCCTTCAAAGGGCTCTATGCCCTGCAGGAATTCAAGGCCAGGATCGCCCCGCTCCTGGCCTCTGTCGATCTCCTCTGCGTGCCGACGGCGCCGACGCACTATACGGTCGAGGCGGTAAGTGCCGAGCCGATCGCGACCAACAGCCGTCTCGGCACATATACGAACTTCGTCAACCTTCTCGACCTTTGCGGTATGGCCGTGCCGACGGAATTGCGCCGGGACGGTCTGCCGATGAGCGTGACGCTCGCCCGGGCCGGGCATGATGCGACGGTTGCCGGAATTGCGCGCGACCTGCACGCGGCCTCGAATCGTCCCCTTGGCGCAACCGACTGGAAGCTGCCGCCGGCATCGGTAAAGGCTGACGTCAGCACGGCTGAGAGCGATATGATCGACCTGGTGGTGGTCGGTGCGCACCTCTCCGGCATGCCGCTCAACTGGCAGCTCACCGAACTGGGTGCGAAACTTTGCCGGGTCGCTCGGACGGCGCCATGCTATCGGCTCTACGCGCTCACCGGCCACTCTGTGGCGAAGCCTGGACTCGTCAGGGTTGCGAATGGACGAGGGGCCAAGATCGCGGTGGAGGTCTGGCAGCTCAGTCCTGCCGCGTTCGGCCGCTTCGTCGCCAAAATCCCCCCTCCGCTGGGGATCGGCACGATCGTTCTCGAGGATAGAACATCTGCAAAAGGCTTTCTCGTCGAGCCCATCGGCGTCGAAGCCGCCGCCGATATCACCGAATATGGCGGTTGGAGACGTTTCGCGGCCGGCCAACTGTCCCGGAACCGCTAGAGTCTCGGCGCGTCCGTCGCCGGGTGCTTGGTGTATTGCGATATCCAATCGAATCCGACGAGGTCGACGTAGGCTTGCATGAGCCGGTTCGTTATCGGACCTGGCACAGTGCCGTCGCCGAAGAGCACGCCGTTGATGCTGCGCACCGGGCAAATACAGAAGCTCGTGGACGTGATGAAGAATTCGTCGCCATTGTAGGCATCGAAAAGGTCGAAATCCTTCTCTTCGACGGGGATGCCTTCGGCAACAGCCAATTCGATCACCGTCTCGCGGCTGATACCCGGCAGCACATAGCGCTCGCGCGGCGTGACCAGAACCCGGTCGCTCACCATGAAGATGTTGCTGCCGCGCCCCTCGCACAGGTTGCCGTTTTCATCGAGCAGAACCGCGAAGGCTTCCGGGTTCTGCGCCTGGACCTCGAGATCGGCGAGAATGAGATTGAGGTAGTTGTGTGTCTTGGCGCGCGGGCTCTGCATGGAAGGCGACGTGCGTCGCGTCGCCGGCACTACGACGTCGATACCGTCGCGATAGAGTTTGGCGCGCGTAGTCAACGGCAGCGGAAGGCATTCGACGATGACCGTTGGGCCGACGTAGTCCGGCCATGCGGACCGTTCGTTCGGGTCAATGATTCCCCGTGTAATCCTCTGGCTGACCCAGTAATCCTCATCGGGACCTATGAGCGGCAGGTTGCGGGTCACCACGTCCTCGGTGATCGCCGCCATCTCATCGAGCGACAGGCCGGGATCGATTCGGACGTAGCGCAAGGACCGATAGAGTCGCTCAAGATGCTCGCGCAGCTTGAAAATGCGGTGGCCGAAGGTCCGCGTCGTATCGAACACGGCATCGCCGTATTTGACACCACGGTCGCGAAAGGGCAGGACCGCCTCGCTTTCCGGAAGGATCGTTCCGTTGAGATAGACGACACGCTGATTTAGGATTGTCATGCTGGACCCGGCCGGTAACGTATTCTGAGCGCTAAGAAAACCAAGAGTACTTATAGGACCAGATGCGGTTTGCCGTCGATACCGGGGGGACCTTCACCGACCTGATCGTCGAAGATGACGATGGTCGCTTGAGCATGTTCAAGGCGCCGACGGCACCCGACGATCCGGTGCGCGGCGTGCTCGACGCCCTGTCCCGGGCGGCTGACCACTTCTCCGTGTCCCTCGGCACCCTGCTCGGATGCGGCAACCTGTTCATTCACGGAACGACCCACGCCATCAACGCAATCATCACCGGGAATACTGCGAAGACCGCTTTCCTGACGACCGAAGGGCACCGCGATATCCTTGTCCTGCGAGAGGGCGGGCGAATGGAGCCGTTCAACTTCACGGTCCCCTATCCCGATCCCTATGTCTCGCGGGCACTCTCGTTCGAGGTGCCGGGTCGCATCTTGGCGGACGGTTCCGAGCGGCGACCAGTCGACGATCAAGCGGTATTGACGATCATCGAAAAGTTGCGCGAGTTGGAGATCGAAGCCGTCGCGGTGTGCTTGCTATGGTCGATCGTCAATCCAACTCACGAACTGAGAGTCGGCCAACTGCTTGACGCCTGGCTGCCCGACGTCCCCTATACGCTTTCGCATCGCCTTAATCCGTCGCTTCGCGAGTATCGTCGGGCCTCGTCCGCCGCGATCGACGCGTCGCTGAAGCCATTGATGCAGGCCTATTTGCGCAGTTTCACGGGACGTCTGTGCGAGGCCGGCTTCGACGGCCGGATCCTCATCGTCACATCGCAAGGCGGTGTCATGGATGTCGATGAGGTCGCCGAAGCACCAATCCACCTTGTCAACTCGGGACCGTCGATGGCGCCGGTCTCCGGACGCCATTTTGCTCGCCTGGATGAGAATGCGGACACTGCCGTGATCGCCGACACCGGCGGCACGACGTACGATGTCAGTCTCGTTCGCCGCGGCAATATCCCGTTGACGCGCGAGACGTGGATTGGTCAGCCGTATCGCGGACATATGACCGGGTTCCCTTCGGTCGATGTGAAAAGCATCGGCGCCGGTGGTGGTTCGATCGCTTGGGTCGATGGCGGTGGCTTGCTGCATGTCGGGCCGCAGAGCGCAGGTGCGGTTCCCGGGCCGGTCTGTTACGGCCTGGGCGGCAGCCGACCGACCGTCACCGACGCCGCACTGATCCTCGGCTATCTCGACGCGGATTTCTTCCTTGGCGGAGCGATGACACTCGATATCGGCAGCGCCCGGACCGCGCTTGCCGAGTGCCTCGCCGCCCCCCTGGGAGTGACCGTCGAGGAGGCCGCGACCGCCGTGATCAGTATAGCTACCGAGAACATGGTACAGGCAATCGTCGACATCACAGTTTCACAAGGCATCGACCCGAGGACGGCCGTCTTGATCGGAGGTGGCGGTGCGGCGGGCATCAATTCAGTCGCGATCGGGCGACGTTTGGGTTGTGCGCGTGTGGTGATCCCGGAGGTCGGTGCGGCGCTCAGTGCAGCCGGTGCAATGATGTCCGATCTCACCGCGAAGTGGAGCCGCACGTTTTTTGCCAGTTCGGACGCGTTCGACTTCGCGAAAGTCAACGCGATCCTGGACGACCTCGAGGCGCAATGCCGCTCTTTCGTGGATGGGCCGGGCAAAGGCTCACTGGAGCAGTCGATCGAGTTGATCGCCGAGGCCCGCTACCGGGATCAGGTATGGGAGATAGAGGTTCCGCTTCCGATCCGGCGTTTCGAAAGCCCCGACGATCTCGTTGCCTTTGTCGAGAGGTTTCATCGCGTTCACGAGGAGGTTTTTGCGGTCCGTGACCCCGGTTCAATCGTCGAAGCCGTCGGTTGGACGGCGACGGTTCGATGCCGGTTGCGCGAAAACGACGCGGTATCGCTTGTTCCGTCCGGCAGGGACCTGGGGGCGGAGCGTGCCCGCCCGGTCTATTTTCCCGGCGACGGGTGGCTAAATGCCGAGGTCCGCAGCTTCGATTCAATTGGATGCGGAGAGCGCCTCGCGGGGCCCGCGATCATCGAATCACCGTTCACGTCTATCGTGGTCGATCCCGGGGCGGTTGCGGTGCGACGACCGTCGGGCAGCCTGTCGATCGTGCCTGGCACAGAGCTAGTCGGAGAGGAAGTGCAATCATGAAGCCGGCGATCGACGGCGTCCGCCTTGCCCTTCTCAACAATCGCCTGGAGGGCATCGTCCGCAAGATGGCAAACACGCTCCTGCGGACCGGACGATCGGGCGTGTTGAACACGGCTCGTGACTTCTCATGTTGCATCGTGACGGCCGATGACGAACTCCTTGCTGCGGCCGAAAGCCTTCCAATCCATGTCCTCTCCGGACCGGACCTTATGGCGGCCGCGATGCGGACGTTTCATCCCGAACTTCGGCGCGGCGATGCCTTCCTTCACAACTCGCCGTATCACGGTTGCTCGCATCCTGCGGATCACACGTTGCTGGTACCGGTGATCGACGATGCCGGCCGGCACCGCTTCACCGTCCAGGCGAAGGCGCATCAGGCTGATATCGGAAATTCAATCCCGACCACCTATCACGGAACGGCGCGGGACGTGTATGAGGAAGGTGCCCTGATCTTTCCTGCCGTCCAGATTCAGCGCGACTACGAGAACATAGACGATATCGTTCGCATGTGCCGTATGCGGATCCGGGTGCCCGATCAATGGTGGGGCGACTATCTCGCCATGGTCGGTGCGGCCCGTATTGGCGAACGCGAGTTGCTCGCCCTTGGCAGCGAGATCGGCTGGGATACGCTGGAATCCCATACCAGCGACTGGTTCGACTATTCGGAGGGGCGGATGGCGCAGGCCTTGTCGCAATTGCCGGCGGCGAGCGCCGAACGTTCGAGCGTTCACGATGCACTTCCCGGCCTGCCGGACGACGGCATCAGGATCACGGTCAAGGTCGAGATTGATAGTGCTGCCGGCAAGGTCGCGGTCGATCTCACCGACAATCCGGACGCGCTGCCCTGCGGCCTGAATCTCTCGGAAGCCTGTGCCCGCACGGCGGCGCTGCTCGGCGTGTTCAATTCGATCGATCACAGCGTGCCCAAGAATGCCGGCAGCATGCGGCGGATCGATATTCGCTTGCGCGATAATTGCGTCGCCGGAATCCCCTGCCATCCGTCGAGCTGTTCGGCGGCGACGACCAATATCGCCGATCGCGTCGCCAATGCGGTCCAGGCCGCCATCGCCGAAATTGCCGAGGGTTTCGGCATGGCCGAGTGCGGGGCAAGCACGGCCCCGGCCGCCGGTGTCATTTCCGGCGTCGACCCGCGCAACGGCCGTCGTTTCGTCAATCAGGTCTTTCTCGGCCGCACCTGCGGCGCCGCCGGACCGGTTGCCGACGCGTGGCAGACCATCGGCCATGTCGGCAACGCCGGAATGTGCTATGTCGACAGCGTCGAGCTCGACGAGTTGCGGCATCCGCTTTACGTCCATGCGCGCGGCTTCCTTGGCGATACGGAAGGCGCCGGCCGGTTCAACGGTGCTCGCGTGGGTTTCGCAATTTACGGCCCTTCGAACTGCGCTCTCGAGGTCGTCTACAACAGTGACGGGAACATCAATGGCCCGCGAGGCGTGCGTGGCGGCCACGACGGCGCCCGCTCGCGTCAGCACAAGCTTGATCGCAATGGCCATCGGGTTGCGGTTCCGCAGTTCGGCCGCGTCGTGCTCGAGGATGGGGAACTGATGTGCTCCTATTCCTGCGGCGGCGGCGGGTACGGCCCTCCGCACGAGCGCGCTGTCGAAGCGGTGCTCCATGATATCGCCATGGGCTTCGTCAGCCCGGAGCGAGCGCGCGACGTCTACTGCGTGGCGACTGACGGAGACGGTCGCCTCGACGAAACGGCAACGACGCATCGTCGCGAGGTTTTGGCTGATGACGACTGAGGAGTTTTGAATGCGCTTCAACGACAAGGTGGTCCTGGTGACCGGCGGCTCGCAGGGGATCGGCGAGGCCATTTGCAGGCGCTTTGCCGCCGAAGGAGCAAGCGTCGCGGTCGTGGCAAGCGCCAGCGTCGACAAGGCCGAAGGCGTGGTTGCAGCGATTGCGGCGGCAGGCGGCAGCGCGAAAGCCTTTGTCTGCGACGTCACCTCGGTTCACGCGATCGAGGCGCTCGTCGGCGAGGTGATCGCGGCATTCGGCCGAATCGACGTGCTGGTCAACTCGGCGGGCGTGTTCTACCCGACCCGGCTCGGCGAGACGGATGAGGAGATGTTCGACCGTATGTGCGACATCAATCTCAAAGGGACGTTCTTCACGTGTAACGCGGTCGCACCGCACATGATCGAGCGCGGTTCCGGGACAATCGTCAACATCGGTTCGACGTCGGGCGTGGTCGGACGTCGCGATTATATTGTCTACAGCGCGACGAAAGCAGGCGTCATGCACATGACGCGGGCAATGGCCGTCGCCTTGGCGCCGCACGGCATCAATATAAATGCCATCGCACCAGGCAACACCGAAACGCCGATGAACGTGCATATCCGGACCGAGCCGGAGCATGCCGCTACCCGCGAGACGATCGCCGGGAGAACGCCGAGCAAGCGCCTGTTTGCCGATCCCCATGAGATTGCCGGTGCGGCGCTGTTTCTGGCGTCCGACGATGCAAAGTCGATGTTCGGATCGGTCGTCATCATGGATCAGGGCATCACGGCAGGCTACTGATATCGGCAGCGAAGCCGCTTCTCGAACAGTCGGGCCTGTTTGGTGCCCGCGTGATCAGACAACCACCTCGATCAGAACCGGGCCGGCGGTCGACAGCCCGGCGTCGATCTGATGTGAAAGCGCGTCCATGGTCTCGGCGCGCGAGGCACTGACGCCGAGGCTGCCGGCGAGCGCAACCCAGTCGATCGTCGGCCGGTCGAGGTCGAGGAGTGCCGAAGCGTTCGGTCCGATGTTCGAGGCGCCGACGTTGGCCATCTCCGCGCGCAGGATCTGATACTTGCGGTTGGCGAAAACCAGCGTCAGCACGTTCAGTCCTTCGCGCGCAAGTGTCCACAGCGATTGCGGCATATACATCCCGCTGCCGTCGCTCTCGAGGCAAATCACCTTCCTCTCCGGGCACGCGACCGCCGCGCCGACTGCGACCGGCAAGGCAAATCCGATCGCGCCTCCGGTGGGCAGGATCCAGTCATGCGGACGCGCAGTTTCGCTGGCGGCCATGAAAGTGCGGCCGGTGGTGATCGATTCGTCGACGACGATGGCGTCTTCCGGCAAGGTTGCCGCAATCAACGCTCCGAGTTTCTCCGGCGAAATCGCACCTGTCGGCCGATCGGGCAGGTCGAGCGGTGCGAGCGGGGATTTGGCGCGCGCGGCACCGACCGCATCGACAAGCGCTTCCAGCGCATAGGGTATGTCCTGATCGATGCGCGCCAGCGCATGAACGCGGGTGCCGGGCGGGAACAGTTCGCTCGGCATGCCGGGATAGGCGAAGAAACCGACCGGAGCCTTGCCTCCGATCAAGATCAGATTCCTGACGTCCCTCAGCAGGTCTATTGCCTGCTTTATCGGATAGGGGATGCGTCCGATCGGCACGCGTCCGGCGCCGCGGGTAATGCGAGGGCTGTGGGTCTGGGCGTAGAGTCTGGCGCCGGTTGCAGCCGAGATCTTGCCGGCGAGTTCCAGGCTGTGTTCGCGGGTGGCCGGCCCCGCGAGCACGATCGCCGTCGTCTCGCCGGAACGCAGGATCCCGGCGGCGGCATCGATGGCCGCTTCGCTCGGCCTTTCGGGTGCGACGATAGTTGGCCGCGTCGCAGTCGTGTTGTTGGACTCGTCGACTTCGCACCACGCAGTGTCGGCCGGCAGAATGAGCGTGGCGACGCGTCCGGGTGGCGTGCCTGCGGCCGCGACCGCTGCGGCGCCGTCGGCGGCGACGGTGTTGGCGTTGGGCGAGGTTCGTACCCATGCCGAGAAGGGCCGCGCCGCGCCTTCTATATCCGAGGTCAAGGGCGCGTCGTACCGGCGGTGATAGCTGGCGTGATCGCCGACGATGTTGACCACCGGCGAATTGGCGCGGCTGGCGTTGTGAAGATTCGACAGGCCGTTGGCGAGGCCGGGTCCGAGATGCAGAAGCGTCGCCGCCGGGCGGTCGCGCATGCGGCCATAGCCGTCCGCTGCACCGGTCGCAACGCCCTCGAACAGTCCGAGAATGCAGCGCATGCCGTCGACCCGGTCGAGCGCCGAGACGAAGTGCATCTCCGAAGTCCCCGGATTGGCGAAGCACGTATCGACGCCGTTGCCGACCAGGGAACGGATGAGGCTCTCGGCGCCGTTCATCCTTCGCGCTCCGAAGCGCTGTTTCGTGCGATCGAGACCAAAGCGGATGCCGGATTTGCTAATGAATTTCGCGCGACTTGATCACGGCCTCCCGGAGCTTCGCCGGGGTGAAGTCGGGCGAGGCGCAGAGGTCGAGGATAACCCTTTCCCGCCGCGCGATCAGACCGATCGCTTCGGGCAGTTTCTTGACACAGTCGGCAGGCACCGCCACGGCGCCGTGACAATCGGCGTGGATGACGTCATCGTGGGCGGCCTGCATGCCGAAGACGTTGACCGGTCCGCCGAAATCGACGACGTGGATATGAGCGTGGCTCGGGCCGACTCGCCCGCCGATGATCTGGAAGTCTTTTGCCGACTCGGACAGGTCGCGGAAGGAGCCGTTGGTCACGCAGCCGACGGCGCCGAGTTGCTTGTGAACATTGGTATGGACCTCGCCCCAGAAGGCGCCATAGCCCGGACGGTCGTCAAGATCCTGCATGACGACGATTGTCGGAAAAGACGCTTCGGCGACGTAGTCGTACCAGTCCAGGCGATCGGCAACGCGCCCGCGTGGCGGCTCCTTGGCACGGACGGTGGCAGTGCGCGCCAGACCGACGATCGGCCCGGCATCGGGATGCAGCACGGCCATGGGTTCGACGGTGAAGCCGGTGGCGCGGCGTTCCGGCACAATCACCTCGAGACCGTTGCAGATCGTCGGGGTATCCCAGCGCGCCAGCGTTTCGAGGTCGGCAAGGGTGAAGGGAAAGGTCGTCATCGCGCTTCCTTGAAGGTTGGGGAGTATCGATCCCCTCTATCGGCTCGTATTCGGGCGAATTCGTCAGCAGGACCTTTTAGTCTATCTTCCTGTCCGCGTCTGCGTTCTCGAACGGGATGAGCGACAGCCGGGTAACGCGACTCGCCGAACGAAGCTAATGGAAAAAGCCAATGCCGAAAAAACTCGACATCATCTGCATTCCCGGTGACGGAATCGGTCGGGAGGTGATCCCGGCAGGGCAAGCGGTCGCCGATGCGGCCGCGAAGCGGCACGGATTGACCTTGAAGTGGACCGAGGTTCCGTGGTCGTGCGCCCGCTATCATGAGACCGGCCGCCTGATGCCCGAGGACGGCATCGCGCAGGTCAGATCCTATGACGCGATCTATCTCGGCGCCGTCGGGTGGCCGGGTGTTCCCGATCACGTCTCGCTGTGGCAGTTGCTGATTCCGCTCAGACGGGAACTCGATCAATACGCCAATGTGAGGCCGGTTCGCCTCCTCAAGGGAATCCGTTCGCCCCTTGCCGGGCGGGGGCCGGAGGATATCGATTTCATCGTCGTCAGGGAAAATGTCGAAGGTGAGTATTCGCAGATCGGAGGACGTGTCTACGCCGGAACCGAGCATGAAGCCGTCGTCCAGGAGGCCGTTTTCACGCGGCGTGGTGTCGATCGCATTCTCAAATACGCGTTTGAGTTGGCCACAACCCGCGAGAAGAAGCATCTCACCTCGGCCACCAAGTCCAACGGCATCATCCACACCATGCCGTATTGGGACGAGCGGTTTGCAAGAATGAAGCAAGACTATCCCGACATCGAAACGGCGCAGTTCCACATCGACATTCTGACCGCCAACTTCGTCCTGCACCCCGACTGGTTCGACGTGGTCGTCGGTTCGAACCTGTTCGGCGATATCCTCTCCGACCTTGGCCCCGCCGTCGCCGGCTCGATCGGCATCGCACCATCGGCAAATATCAACCCGGCCGGCGAGTTCCCGTCAATGTTCGAGCCGGTTCACGGCTCGGCTCCGGACATCGCCGGCAAGGGCATCGCCAATCCGATTGCTGCGGTTTGGACGGCGGCAATGATGTTGGATCACCTCGGCGAGACGGAAACGGCCAGGACCATCGAAAACGCCATGGAGCATGTGCTGCAGGATCCGGCGGCAAGAACCCGGGACCTCGGCGGGACGGCGACGACACAGGAGTGTGTCAGGGCCCTGCTCGATGCGGTCGCCACGCCCGGCGCCGCTTGACGGTCCGCTCGGTTCAGGAGAACGAAGCGCACCTCGCGGATTGGCGCCGGCGACCCGATGTGCCGCCTAAAAAGCTAGGCTAGTCCTTCCTTCTTTGCCGTATCGGCGGCCGCGCCGACGACGTCGCCGGCCTTCTCCGCCAGCGTTTCACTGCGACTGCCGCTTTCGGGCATCAACCCTTTTTTCTCGGCTTCCTCGGTCGCCGCCTCGTACGCCTTTTCAGCGACGTGACCGGCGCGCTCGGCAACCTCCTCGCCATAGGCGTAAGCCGTATCGCGGGCATCGTCACGGATCGGACCGAGAATCCGGTCCTCACGCCGGGTGGAGGGCAGCGACACGCCGATCGCTGCGCCGACGGCAAGGGCCACGCCCCCGATGATCAGCGGTTCCTCGTAGAGCGTGTCGAGGAACGAGCGGTGCAGGCGTTGGCCGCGGACGTAGAGGTCCCTTCGTATATAGCGGCCGTATCGACCGGCTTCATCGGCGGCAAACCGCGCGGCATCGGACGCTTCGTCGCCGTAGTAGCGGGCGCTCTCTACGAGAGAAGTTGCGGTGTCGGACGCAGACTGGCCGGCGCGCCCTGCCGCATTCGACACGCCTTCGGCCGCATCGGCAATTGCACCGCCTGCCCGTCCGGCGGCATCCGAAGCGTCGTCGGCGAGCGTCGCGGCGCGCGACTTGGCCTTGTCGAACAGGCCGGGCTCGTCGCCTTCGTCAGCACCGGCAGCGGTCCGGTTGTTTCGCGGATCGAGACCGGCGGCAGTGCCGTGGCGTCGGTACGGCGACCGTGAACCGTACCCGCTGAATGGATCGTCGCCAGTCGAATCGTCGCTCCACGCTTCGTAGCGCCGTCTCAGGTTGTGTCGTTCGGCGCGGACGCCCTCGCCGGCCAGCAACTAGGCAACGCCGGCTCCGATCAGGCCGAGCGCCAGCGGATTGTCGCGGGCCTGCCGGCCGATATTCTTGACCATGTCGCCGCCCTGGCCGCGCCTGAGCTGATCCCAGACCTCATCGACGATCTGTCCGACCGACAGGCGATCGCGGAGTTCGTCGAGCGTGGAGTCAACGCGTGCCCGGTGGCGTTCGGCCTCGTGCGCGAGGTTTTCGGTTTCCATGCTCATTGGGTCTGCTCCTTGACGAGCTGCGCATCCTTGCGCAATTGGCTTGCGGTGCGGTCGGGCGCCAGGTTCTTGGGGTTGAGATCGTTGCGTCCCTTGGCCAGGAAGGCAGCGCCGACAGCGGCGAGAACAACGCCGACGAGGAGCGCCGCCCAGGCGTCGCCAATATAGTTGCCGAGAGCGACGACCATGGCTTGAGAGAGGACGAACAGCGCCACTAGCAGGCAGATCGCCCCCGCGGCAATCGCGCCACCGCCGACTTCAACCTGTCGGATCTTGTCGGAGATCTCGGATCGAACCAGCTGTGCCTCTGTTTTCAGAAGATCGCTGACCTCGCTGACGATATCGGCGATGAGTTCGGGCAGGGAGCGGGCGTCGCGCGGACTACCGGTCACGGGATCCTCCAGCGGTTGGGGTATTCGGCGATGCCGACGGTCTCGACGGCTCTCCCATCGGCATCGCCCTGGCGGTCTTCGCTTGCCTTGACAAAGCGGCCCAGGGCGATGCCTGCAACGGTTGCCCCGAGCAAGAACGCTGCGGGCTGGCGGCGGGCGAAGTCGCTTAATGAGCGCGTCAGGTCGCCGACGCTGCGGCCGTGTATCGCCCGCGAGGCATCTTCAAGGCCACTGGCCACTTCGCGAACCAGGTTTGCCGCCATCGACTGGTCGCGCTCGCCGAGTTCGTCCGAGGCTCGTCTCACTGCCGCGGCAAAGTCGGTCATGCTGGCGGCGACCGTTTCTTTGCCTTCATGCGCGCGTTCGTTGACGGCGTCCTTCGCTTTGCCGGCGATGTTGGATGCCTCATCGCGTAGCCGTTCGCCGGCTTGGCGAACCTGGTCTTTGGCAGCGTCTGCCTCGTTCGAGATTGCGGTCTTGGCGCGCTCGGGATCCTCTGCCGCTTTACTCGGTGCGGTCGTACCTGTCTTGGGCGGTGTCATGGCGTCCTTCTCCTTAGCCAAGGCCAAGGAAAGAGAGGATGGCCAGGACCACGACAATCAGCCCAATCAAATAGATGATTCCGTTCATGGCTCGCTCCGTGTCTTTCGTGCGATAGCAAAATTCATACGAACGCCGTCGCATCTCCGGCATGCGGGAATAACAGTGCTGGCGATGAATGGTTCCGTGCCGCCGGTCAGATCTCGTCGGCGGTCCTACCGAGCGTATCGGCAACGTAAGCGCCGCGCTCGCCCATCGGCTTCTCGGGGCCAATCGTCGAATCGATTCGGGTCTGATGCTCGATCTCGGCGTTGAGCTCGGCCCCCACCAGCATGATCGTCATTGACAACCATGCCCACATCATGAAGCCGACGACAGCACCGAGGGAGCCGTAGACGGCGTTATAGTTGGCGAAATTTTCGAGGTAATAGGAAAAGCCGATCGACATGGCGAACCAGGCGATGGTCGCGAAAATTCCCCCCCAGGTGATCCAGCGCCATTTCGCACGCGTGCGGCTTGGTCCGTAGCGATAGAGAACAGCGATGCCGCAGCAGACGAAAATCAACAGAAGCGGCCAGCGCAGGATTCGTATTAACGCTTCGATCAGGTTGCCGAGCGGGAAGAGTGCGAGGATTGCCGGTACCAGACCGATCGCCGCGAAAATGACCATGCCGATCATCAGGGCGCCAAGCGTGAAGGCAAACGTAACCAGATGCAGTTTGACGAAGCCGCGCTTTTCCGTCTCCTCGTAAGCGACGTTGAGCGCCTCGAACAATGTCTTGATACCGTTGTTGGCGCTCCACAGGGCGAGTGCGAGCGAGAAGATGAACCCGAAGCTGAGCGCATCGCGCGGCTGCATGGCCAGCGACGTGAGCTGGCTCTTGACGATCTCGAGCCCGCCGGCCGGAATCAGCCCGGTGAGGAATTGGATTTGGGCGGTGACCGTGGTCGGATCCGAGATTATCCCGTAAAGCGAAACAAACGCGGCCAGGGCGGGGAAAAGCGCCAGCAGCAGGTAGAACGCCGAGCCGGCAGCGATCAGCATGACCCGGTCCTCGCTGATTTCGCGGACCAAGCGCCAGAAGATGTCCTTCCACCCCTTGAAGGGAATCTGCGAGGGCCAGATCGCTTGTCTGCCGCGGGAGGCTTGCGCCTCCTCGCTAGCAGGAGTCGACACGGACACTTTTCCTGTTCCTTGGTCGTTGAAGGGAGCGGAGTTGAAGGGGCCGCCTATAGGCCCGGCAGGTTCTTTCGCGCCTAAACTTCAATGCTTTGCGCAAGTTCGATCAGCTGAAGCCAATCCGCGGCTGCCAGCAGCGTCCGGCTGACGGCGCATCCATGGGTACCGATCTCGACGACATCGACGATCGGATTGCCGCCGGGGTCGGGAATCACGTGGGCCACCACCAGCGCGATCTCGACACGGCTTTCGCCGACGACTCCGCGCCAGGCATCGGAAAATTCCTGCTGTGCGCCTTCGGTCATCAGCACGATCTCGCCGCCGACATTCTCCACGTCGAGAACGAGCCCGCCGAAAACGTCGTCGGCGGTCAGACAGGCTTTGCCGTTCCCGCCAGCCCCATAGGGGGAGGCGACTGGCGCGAAGAGATGAACACCGGTGATCGGCCCTGGCATCTCGCCGCCTTCGTGCATGTCGACCTGTTCGCGGTGCGGTCCAAGCTCTGCTTCGGAGAATGTGCCGGCACCAAACAACGACATCGCCGCGGTGGCTCCGACAGCGGCACGAAAAATGGAAGGGCCGGATAACGGCATCAAAACCTCCTTTGAGGTTGGCCAATTGCAGCGACTCACCGCTCCGCTGGCGGCGCTCCACCGAACAACGTCTGAGTGGTCGATTGGTTCGGCCGATTTGGTCGTGGATTGGGCTCGACTGTCCCTGTTTGGCCGGGATTGTTGTCGTTGTCGCCCGCAGATGGGCTGACATCTGCAGTCGATGGGGCCGCCTGAGGCCCCGTTTGACAAGCCAATCGATCCCGGGCTTATGTCGAACCATCACGGAATTGCGCCGGGCCGATTGGGGTCGACAACAAGATGGATCTGCAGTTGCGCAAGCGCGTCGAACTTGCCGACCAATTTCTCGCAACGATTGTCGAATCCTCCGATGATGCAATCATCGCGAAAGATCTAAATGGTATTGTTGCGAGCTGGAATTCCAGGGCTCAGCGGCTCTTCGGCTATTCGCCGGAAGAAGCCATCGGGCAGCATATTTCGATCGTGATCCCACCCGAGCGAGCCGATGAGGAAACCAGCATCATCCAGAGAATACGCCGGGGTGAGCGTGTCGAGACCTACGAAACCGTCCGCCGGCGCAAGGACGGTAGCCTCGTCGATGTCGCGCTCACGGTATCCCCGGTTC
>Ga0075327_1000160_pt1 | contig 16924 bp, 16 predicted proteins | sample MayberrySE_Catta_2_FD_120056 | JGI IMG/M metagenome (GOLD analysis project Ga0075327, IMG submission 120056) | Natural and restored wetland microbial communities from the San Francisco Bay, California, USA, that impact long-term carbon... | ecosystem: Environmental > Terrestrial > Soil >...
GCCGCCGTCCCTCGTCTCAAGGCTCAGGCAAAAGCATGCTGTCCATTGAGATCAGGATGCTTTTCCCTGAGTCCTGTGAGCCCTGAAGTCGCCCTGAGCCCTGAGTCCGTCAGGTCCACACCTACGACGTTTGTCGTATTGACATCTACGAAAAAAGTCGTAGACTGTCCGGCGTGAAGCAGAATCCCAGGAAGCCAACCAACGCCGAGGTCGCCATCCTGCGGGTGCTGTGGTCGCGCGGGCCGAGCACGGTGCGGGAAGTCGCCAGGACCATGGGCCGGGAGGCGGCGTATACGACAGTCCTGAAGCTCCTGCAGAACATGACGGACAAGGGCCTCGTGGTCCGCGACGAATCGTCCCGGACCCACGTCTACTCCGCGGCCAGCCCGGAGGAACAGACCCAGCGGCAACTGGTCGCCGACATGGTCGACAAGGTCTTCGACGGCTCAGCAGCGAAGCTCATCATGCAGGCGCTGGCGGCGGCGAAGACGTCACCGAAGGAACTCGCGGAGATCCGGAAACTTCTGGACAAACATCGAGGAGGGCGCCGATGAACGCGCCAATGCAGGCCTGGGTACAGGTCACCGGCTGGACCTTGATTCATTTCGTGTGGCAGGGCGGGCTCATCGCGATGGCGACAGCTGCGGCATTGCGGCTGTACCGGCGCCGCTCCCCTGAGGCTCGTTACGCGATCGCGTGCCTGGGGCTGACGGCGATGCTGGTCGCCCCCGTCGTGACCGCAGCGGTCTTTGGGGTCCCAGCGTCAGTGCCGATCCGAAGCGACGCCGGCGCCTCTACGATGTCAGGGCTCGAAGCCCCTTCGCCCGGGCCGCAACCAGCCACCGACCGCCAGTCTTCTTCGCCCACGGGCCCGATCACCACTCGCGTCACGCTCGAGGAATGGCTACCGATCGTCGTGTGGACCTGGCTTGCGGGCGTGACGCTGCTCCTGGCGAGGTTTGCCGGCGGTTGCTGGCGCGTGCGCCGACTGCGGATCGCGGCCCTCGGCGAACCGGTGTCGCCGTGGCAGACATCAGCCGAGCGGCTGGCCGCCCGGCTTCGAATTGACGTCGCATTCCGCGTGGTCGAATCAAGGCTCGTCGATGGACCGAGCGTCATCGGAGCGATGCGTCCGGTGATCCTCCTGCCCGTTGCGGCCCTGACCAATCTGGCGCCGGGCCAGATCGAGGCGCTCCTCGTGCACGAGCTCGCGCACATCCGCCGGCGCGACTACGCGGTGAACGTGCTCCAGACGATTGCCGAAACGCTCCTGTTCTTCCATCCGGCGGTCTGGTGGATCTCGACACGGATACGCGAGGAGCGCGAGCAGTGTTGCGACGATGTCGCGGTGCGGTTGTGCGGAGAGCCGGCGGCCTACGCCGAGGCCCTCGCCGAGCTGGCGTCCTGGCGGACCCGCGAGATCGCCCTCTCGGTCGGCGCGGCCGATGGCCCGCTCCTGGCCCGCGTCCGCAGGCTCCTCGGCGCCCCGGACGAGCACGAGCCGCGACCCGCCAGCGGGCTGATCATCCTGGCGCTCGCCATGACGTTGATCGCCGGCGTCGCGGTGCACTCGACGCCGCAGGGCGCGTCGACGCCCGGTGCGCCGGCGAGCGCGAAACCCGCTTCGGTCACACCCCAGCTCGCGGGCACCTGGCTATTGTGGAAGGCCGATCACTTCGACGTCTACTACCCGCCGGATCTCGATCTGCACGCCGAGCGCGTCGGGCGTGAGGCGGAACGCGCATACGAACACGTCAGTTCGGACCTGAAACACAATCTGGCATTCCGGGTACCGGTATTCCTCCTGCCCGCAGGCGAGCTCCCTCCGAGCGTTCAGGCAGGACGGCCCGGAACTCCTCAGGCGGCTTTCGCCATCGACTCCGAACGCGACCGCATTCTGCTGCCCGTAGATCAGCCCGCCGACCAGTGGTACGGCCGCATCGTTCACGAAGTTGCCCACGTGTTTGCCTTCGACATCCTGCCCGGGAGTGCCACACCCCGATGGATCATGGAGGGATTGGCGGAGTACGAGCGGCCCGCGTGGGACCCGCACGACCTCGTGGCTCTTCGCGCCGCCGTCCGCGCCAATGCGGTTCCGGAGATGAGCAGCTGGCGCGGGGACGACGACAGCAGAGACGCTCGACTGGTCTCCAGCCTCGGCCACGCCGCGTTCGACTTCATCGAGTCGCGCTGGGGGAAGCCGGGCGTGCGCCAGTTCCTGTTCGTGTTTCGGCAGAGCGGGAGTAGCGGCGCCGACGCATTCGAAGGTGCTTTCAGGATCAAGGGCACCGAGTTCGATTCTGCGTTCGAACAGTACCTGCGCGAGCGGTTTGCCGCCGCCAAACCGTCATCGGCCGACAGGTTCGACCATCGCGCGACGATTCGCCTGGAGGGAGAGGTCACGGCAATCCCGGCGCCGGGTGAATCGGGGCTGGCCTGTATCGAGCTCTGGGTGTCTGCCGAGAGCGGGGCCAGGCAGCGATGGGGTGTCGAATGCGGCAACACGCCTGCCGCCGGCGTGGTCCGGGCCCTGAAGCCCGGCGATCACGTTGTCGTCTCGGGACGGCCGCCGCGCGAGGCCGCAGCTCAGCGCGTCCTTGTTCAGAGTCTCGACCGCCCGTCGGACGGATTCACCTGGCGCGCGGAATCGCGGTAAGCCCGGAGTCGCGATGTGTCCCGACACGTTCTCTCTCAAGAACAGCCCGTGTCGTCCGTGTCGTCCGTGTGATCCGCGGCGTCACTCCCACCGGAATACTCTGGCCGAGATAGCGATGAACACCACGAACAGCACGGCGAGCATCAGCACGTCCCCTCCATGGGCGGCCCATCCCTCGCCGCGCCAGATGCCTCTCAGGAGGGACACGGCGTAGGTCGAGGGCAGCGTGCGAGCGATCATCTTCAGCACGGGCGGCAGCGAGTCGACCGGCACGAACAGCCCCGACAGGCCGATCATCGGGTAGATGATCGCGGTGCCGATCGGCTGCGCAAAGCGCGCGGTGGGGACGATGCTGGCGATGAGAAAGCCGAGCGACAGGATGCTCACCGTGCAGGCCAGCAGCGCGATCGTGAACGACAGGAGCGGGACCTCGGGGCCGACGGGGTAGAAACGTCTGCCGACGAGCACCAGCGCGGCGAGCGTCAGCGCGGTGAAGAGCAGCTTCACCAGCACGTGGGCGGTCAGGATGGTGTAAGGCTGGAGCGGCGTCGCGCGGAGGCGTTTGAGAATCCCGCCCTCGCGGTAGATCGCCATGATCGCGATGAGCGACAGCACGGCGCTCGCGGCGATCAGGAGCGACGCGAAGATCGGCAGATCGATCGAAACGTAGGCTGGCACACCCGGCGAGGGCGCAGCGGCGCGCCTGCCGAGCAGGCGACTCAGCACGACGAACAGCAGTACCGGGAAGCCGACGGTCCCGATCACGCCCATCGGCTCGCGCACGAAGATCTTGATCTCCAGCCACGTCAGTCCGAGAAGTCCGCGCAGCATGGGTTGGCGGCCTCAGTCACGCATGTGATGCCCGGTCAGACGGAGAAACACGTCTTCGAGCGTCGGAGTGTCCGTCCGGAAGTCGCTCACGCGAATGCCGTGTTCGCTCAGGCACTGGATGACTTCGGTGACGAGGTCCTCCCCGCGCCCGCGAACGGTGAGCTGCGGTCCCTGGTCGCTGACCGATACAACCGACGGGATCGCCTGAAAACGCCCGCGGGCCGTCGGATCCGCGGTCGAGACGACGACGGTTCGTTCGGGGCAGTGCCGGCGGACGAGCTCGGCGGGTGTGCCGATGTCGATGACGCGGCCGTGGTCGAGGATCGCAACCCGGTCGCACAGCCGCTCCGCCTCCTCCATCAGGTGCGTGGTCAGGAAGACCGTTTTGCCGCGGTCCCGGATGCCGCGCACCAGATCCCAGATCGCGCGCCGCGCCTGCGGATCGAGTCCCGTCGTCAGCTCGTCCAGGAACACGAGCTCGGGGTCGTTGATGAGCGCGAGCGCGATGAACAGCCGCTGCTTCTGGCCGCCCGAGAGGGTCATGAACCAGGCGTTCCGCTTGTCGCGGAGGCCGAGCTGGTCGAGAAGACGATCGCCGTCGATCGGCGCCCGATAGAGCGACGCCCAGAAGCCGACGGCCTCTTTGACCTTGATTCGCTTCTGGAGCTGCGCCTCCTGGAGCTGGACGCCGATCCGGCCCTGCAACCGGTAGCGGTCCTTCCCGGGATCGAGGCCGAGCACGGAGATCGCGCCCCGATCGGGTGTGCGCAGGCCCTCGACGCACTCCATCGTCGTCGTCTTGCCGGCGCCGTTTGGCCCGATCAGGCCGAACGTTTCTCCGGACCGTACTTCGAACGAGACCTCGTCGACGGCGATGGTGCCGCCGTAGGTCTTTCTGATGGCGTCGACGCGGACGACCGGCGTTGACGTCATGCGCGCGCGGGCTTTCGGCCCTTGGCGGTACGCGCAGGGTGTTCCCCAGCCAGCTCGTGCGCCCGGCGAAGCCGCTCCGCGACGTCAGCCCAGTCGGCTCCACGGTCCAGATGCATGCCGATCCAACCGCTCGGCCCGACATAGGGGGGCTTGAAGTAGACCTCGGGTGAGCGCGCGATCAGGAGATCCTGCGTAGCCGGCGTGGCCTTCAACCACACGGCGTCGCGTCCGGCGCCGTGATGGTTCGTGCGGCTCGCAAACATCGCAAACGTCCTCTTGCCCACCCAGAACGTCGGCTCGCCGTGCGACACTTTCTCCCAGGCGCCGGGTAGCGCGAGGCACAGGCGGCGGAGGCGATCGAGGGGGCTACGAGTCACTTGGGGCCTCGGACATGCTGGCATAGATCAGCGGCTTGACGAAGCGGAAGCCGGTTCGAAGGTATCCGCGCCGCTCGTAGAAGCCATGCGTCTCGGCGCGATGAAGCGCGCTGGTGACCACGATGTCGCGCGCGCCGTTGGTTGGGGCCCAGCGCTCGACCGCCTCGACGAGTTGCGTGCCGATGCCGCGCCCGCGCGCCGCCGACGCGACGCTCAGGACGACCAACTGGGCATATCGGCCGTCCTTTTCGTAGTACAGGCCGAACCTCGTGCCGGCCACCCCGACGACTCCTGCGTTCGTATCGGCGACGAGGGTGAGGTAGTCCGGGTCGGCCAGGATCGCCGACAACCGTTCCGTCATGATCTCGAGAGTGGTCGGGTATCCGAGCTCGGTGATGAGCTCTGCGATGCGGCTGGCATCGCCGATCTCCGCCGGCCTGATGACGACCGCTTCCGTGTGCGTCGTACCGTTCATGGCTCCAACCCGGGAGGTTCCGGCCTCGCGAGGCCGGGCCGACAGGCTATCAGGAACAGAGCCTCTTGCAGAGACGTCCAGCCTGCAGCGCGATGCCAGCCTCGTTGCGGCATCCTCATCGACGGGCAATCGAGAGCTGCGTGACGTCTGGTTTGCTGAACACAGCGCAGCACTTGTTTGTCGTTGCGACATCCTCAGCTGAAAGCGCGAGAACAGACGCGATAGCGACTCAGCGTGCGCCGGCCGGCCGGGCACGCTCCCGCCGCCGGCGTGCCTGCTCGAAGACGCTGGCCGCGACCACGAGTCCGAGCGCTGAATCCTGGTGTGCCGAGCCACGCGCGTCGCCCTTCGGCTTGGCCAGCCACGCGATCCCAATTCCGAGGATGTACATCGCCACCATCGGCGCGGCGAACACCAACTGGTTCCAGGGATCAGATGACGGCGTCAGGAGCGCCGCTGCGACGACGGCAGCCAGCACCGCGTAGTTCAGGTGCCGCCACAGAAAGCGCGCCGAGACGAGGCCGAGCCTGGCCAGGACGAAGATGAGCGTCGGAATCTGGAACACCGCGATCATGCCGATCAGAGTGTTCTTGTAGAGCGCGAACGTATCCTCGATGCGCGGCACGAAACGCATCCGCGGCGAGTCGAAAGCGCCGAAGAACGCCATCATGCCCGGAAAGAGCACGTAGTGGCTGAAGAGCGCTCCGGCAATCGAGCCGCCGATCGCCAGCAGCAGGAACGGCACGAGCAGCCGCTTCTCGTTCGTGTGCAGGCCGGGGGCAATGAACCGCCACACTTGATACGTCACGAACGGCGCGGCCAGCACGAGGCCGCCCATGAGCGATAGATCCAGATAGAACGCGAAGCCTTCACCCGGCCGCGTGTAGATAAGCTCCGAGCCGGCGGGAATCGACGACTCCACCGCACCCAGTACCAGGTCGGCGAGGCGATTCATGAACGCGAACGAGACCGCCATGCCGGCCCCGATCGCGATGCATGCCCGGATGAGACGCATGCGGAGCTCGTCGAGGTGCTCGAGGAAGCCCATGCGCGCGCCTCCATCGTCACGATCCTCGTTGTCTTCTACGTCGCGTCGGCGGCTCGACAGTGCCATGGCCAGAACCTCCAGGCTGATCGAAGCGATCGACTGGGAGTCTACAACGGCGGTGAGCTCGTTGGATCGCCGGGCATGAGGAGCAAGAAGCGCGACGAGGTGCCGATCAGGGCCCGGCGTTCGGCCGCCCAGGGTCGTAGAGGGCCGCGAGAAGGGCGGCGGCAATCACGCCGTGCAGGATGCCAGCGCCGAGGGCCGCGAGGCCGCCGGGCAGCGGAGGGTACGCGCGGATCAACACCGCGCACGCGACAACGTTATAGGCGAGGAAGCCGCGGCAAACGCCCAGGCCGGCCGCAGTCGTCGGCGTCCGGCGCGCCGACCAGCAGGCGAGCCCCACGGCCAGCAAGCCGCCGCCCGCGAGCCGCGCGATCACCAGGCCGGTTCCGTCGAGCGGTGCGCGGAGCAGCATCTCGGCGAGACCCGCAGGGGCGAGCAGCAGTCCCAGACCGACAGAGACTTCGAGTACCGCGCCCCCAATCAGGATGAAACCGAGCCAGACGGAAGCGCTCATAGCGTCCTTACGTGCCTTTGGCGCCACCCAACCGCCCAACGGCTTCGATTCTGTGTTGAAGGCCGGGAGGTCGGCGGTGAGTACCTGCGCCAGATCGGCCTGGAATATATCAGGAAGATAGCGCCTGCGCCGGCCGATCTGAGAAGGTACGCGAGCGAGTCAGCGCCCGTGCGGACGCCCGGACGGATACATCGATTCCGCGATCTGGACCAGCCGCGCCGAGGGCAGCTCGCCGCTCGCAATCAGATAGAACATCTCCGCGTCATGCCAGGCCACGACCGACGGCATGCGCCCGTCGATGTCGTCAGGCGGCGGTACTGGCCCGAGCTCATAGACGCGCGCACCGTGTCCGGCAATCCGCGCCTCTCGCGCCGCCTGACCATACGCGACATCGAGTGCGAGACGGCGGGCCTCCTGAATGCCTCTCCGCGACTGACTCAGGACGAATGCGCCGAAATGCGCTTCGAGCGTGCGCTCGCCGACGGGCACCTCGCGCTGCCTGTGATCGCGCACGTGGATTCTGATCGACTGCAGCCGAAATCCCTTCACGTGACGCGGTTCGAGCGGTTCGAACGTGACCAGGGCTCGAGCCGCCTTCCACGTCGGCACGGTCTCGAAGTGTGGTTTGTCCGTCACTGGCGAGATGATAGCGCGCGTTTGGGCGAAAGTCGGTAAGCGGTTACGGGCGGTGAGCAGCCGGGCAAAAGACGACGTGCCGCGGTCAATCGCGGTTCCGACGCCCGCCGGAGCGGGCCGGTCGGGTCGGGTCGACCTCTGAGCGGCGCGAACAGGCGCAAGCCACGAAAACGGTCCCGTAGCGGCTCCTATCGGCGGCGGCGCCGTTTCGTCTTCGGCGGTCACTCGGTTTCGTTGCCGAACCGATGCTTCGCCGGCGCCCGGATCACGAGAGCCGCCGCCGTCAACGTCAGCACTTCCGCGGAGGGCCCTTTTTCCGCGTCGCGAAGCGGGAGACCCGAGCCGACCGGCACGCTCCGGCGCTCGGCACATTGCGCTCGTGTGGTGATTGTGGCTGGGCGATTCGCCGCCCCCATCACGCAGTTCTACCGCACCGGCTTCAGCGAGTACTCCGTGCGATGCCGCACGTCGACGCCCGGACGACGGACTTTGATTTCAATCACGCGCCGCCGCCTGGACGGGTCCGTGTTGGTCGAGTAATAGCCGAGCATGTAGTAGTCGCTCGTGTCGGCATCGATCAGGTCGAGTGCCTTGTCGAAGTCGTTGCGGTTCACGATCGCGCGGCCGCCGGTCTCGTCGGCGAGCACGCGCAGCGTGTCCTGCGTTTTCGACACGTGTCTCTGGTACGCCACCATGTCGACCGGCTGGTCCAGATCGGGCGACGCGGTCAGGCCGCGCGGGTCGATCGTGTAGATGGCGACATTGGCGCGCACCGCGGCGCGCGTGAGCTCGGCGAGCTGCGATACGAGATCCGCATCCGAGAAGTTCGACTGCTGGCGGGACGGGTTGCTTTCCGTTTCGCCGGCGCGTTCCCTGGCCTGCTTCTCGCGCGCGTCGGCGAAGGGATCGAGGTCGTATCCGTTGCTGACGTAGACGAGCGCCTTGCGCCGGTCGTGGATCTTCGACATGTTCTCGACGAGGCCGCGCGCCGTGCTGAAGGCGACATGGGCGCGGTGGCGGACCTCGGACAGGCCGGCGCTGCCGATGGGCGCGTCGAGTATGTCGCGCGGCGACAGGCCCGACCCCATGATCTTGCCGGCCGCCTGGTCGAGCCGCTTCGGGTCGTAGGTCAGCTCGACCTGGATAGACGATGGGCCCGTCGAGATGATGCCGAAGAGGTCGCCCGGGTGAACGAGCCGCTTCGTGATCCGGTTGAAGAGGTCTCGCACGCGCGGCGTCTGGCTCGGCTCGAGGTGCGAGTCGTCTATGAAGATCAGGAGGATGCGGCCCGAGGCGTCGTTCGCCGGCCGTGAAGGCGGAAGCACCAGCCCCTCCCGCGCCGCAACGGAGGGCTGCGTGACGTTCAGGATTCGCCCGCCATGCGACAGCGAGAAGGTGACGAGCGTCTGCCGGACGCCGTCCTCGTAGAGATCGAACTCGTCTGGCTTCAGATCCGCAAGGAACTGCCCTCGACTGTCACGTACGGTGACCGACGTCGTCACGAGATCGACGCCGACTCGTATCCGGCCGGGCGGGTCCTGTGGGGTTTGCCCGCGGAGGGCGTGAACAGCCAGCAGCACACAGACGATCGCCACGACCCAGGGCCGCCGGCCTGAGCGGATGTCGGACATGCGTCTCCTCCCGATGGATAAGACGCATGGCCGTGCCGTTCAGCCTGACACCGGCTTCGAGACGAGCGAAGTTTGCGGGGCCGGCGCGGGCACGAGGTCGGCCCGTCGCGACCTGAGGTTCAGCGTTCCGCGCTAGGAGCTCACAGCCACCCTTTCTGCCTCGCTACCCGCGCCGCCTCGACGCGATTCTTCGCGCCGAGTTTGCCGATCGATTCCGACAGGTAGTTGCGGACGGTTCCCTCCGAAAGTCTCAGCTGCCGCGCAATCTCCGCTCCCGAGAGGCCTTCGTCTGCGAGCCGGAGCACCTGGCGTTCGCGATCCGTGAGCGGGTCGGGCTCGGTCCACGCCTCGGCGGCGAGCGAGGGATCGATGGCACGACCGCCGGCGGCGACGCGACGGATCGCATCCGCCAATTGGGCGGACGGGGCATCCTTCAGAAGGTAGCCCGACGCGCCGACGTCGAGCGCGCGGCGCAGGTAGCCCGGCCGCGCGAACGTCGTCAGGATGATCACACGGGGCGGGCGGTCGTGCTCGCGCAGCGCCGCCGCGAGATCGAGCCCCGTCATCCCCGGCATCTCGATGTCGGTGACGACGACGTCGGGGCGGTGCTTCAGGGCGAGCGTGAGTGCTTCGGACCCGGTCCGGGCCTGGCCGACGACTTCGAGGTCGCTCTCGATCTCGAGGAGCGCGCTCAAAGCGCCGAGCACCATGGCCTGATCTTCGGCGATGAGGATCCGGATCACGACGCCACCATCGCACGTGCGGCATCCGGCTTGCGCGGGACGACGAGCGTCAGGCGCGTGCCACGCTGGGCATCGCGCTCCATGCTCCCGCCGACCTCTGCCAGCCGCGCCCGCATCCCGGAAAGCCCGGCGCCTTCCACCGCCTCGCCGCCCACGCCGTCGTCCTCGACGGTCAGGCGGGCGCCGCGGTTGTCCTCGGCGAGGGTGACCCGGCAGTTCCGCGCCCGCGCGTGACGGATGACGTTGGTGACCGCCTCGCGCAGGCCGAGCGACAGCGTGCGCTCCTGATCGGGGTCGAGCGCAATCGCGGTTACGCTTGCGTCGAATGTCACACCGGCGGCCTCGAGGGCGGTCCGCGCGGTCTCGAGCTCGTCGTCGAGTCGCTCGCCACGATAGCCGTAGACCGCCTGCCGGACTTCGGCGAGCGCGTTGCGCGAGATGCGCTCGACGTCGCGGATCTCGCGGATCGCCCGGGCGAGATCGCGGTCGGCCACCTTGGCGGCCAGCTCCGACTTCAGGACGATGATTGAAAGCGTGTGGCCGAGCAGATCGTGGAGGTCCCGCGCGATCCGCTCTCGCTCGGCGATCGTGGCCAGGTGCTCGGCGGCCTCGTGCGCCCTGATGAGGGCGCGGTCCTTCCGGCGCATCTCACAGAAGTGGATGTTCGAGCCGCCGACGAGCACCGAGATCACGAGCGCGGGAACCCAGAACGCCGGCGAGAGCGAGAATGCGTAGGTGACGGCGACGACGATCGCGAGAATCGCGAGGAGCCACCTGACGGCGATCGCGGGCCGATCGACCTCGCCAACGAATCCGGCGGCAAAAATGAAGAAGCAGCTTGCTCCGACGTTGTGCGGCGCCGTGATTATGCCGACGGCTACGATGCCGAAGATGATGAAGAGGAGGGGCCGGCCGCACAACCAGAAGCCTCGGAAGTAGAGCGCGAGGAACGCGACGAGCGCCGGTCCGTCGACGAGCCACTCGCGCCACGAGTTGTTGAAGACGGCGTAGACGAGGAAGAACGACAGGTAGACGAGCCACGCGTACGGCGTCCATCCGAGCGGCGACGATTCGGGGAGGAGCCTGATGCGCATGCGGGGCTGCAATCTCAGGGACACGTCCAACGTTTCAATCGCGAAGTTACGAAGACCGCGATGATCGCGAAGACGGATTTGGCAATGGCCCTTCGCGGGCATCGTGAGCTTCGCGGGCCTCGCGACCCGTTCGTGAGCCCGTGACCTTCACGGGGTCTTGCCTTTACCGGAACCGCACGTCGTCTATCGCAAACCGGTACGGCCCGGGCTTCGACCCGGCGGAGAATAGCACGCCGCGCAGGTCCGAGCCGTCGATGTTCGAGAACGACGACAGCGGCAGGACGTACTCGCGCCACTCGGGGCCGGGCGTGAACGGCTGGGACGCCGGGATGTTGCCGAGCCGCGCGGCAAACACCATCACCTGATGCGTGCCGCCGTCGCCGCGCGCCCAGAAGACCAGCTCCTTGAACTTCGAGAGGTTGACGGGCGCCATCGGCGTGGAGGCGGGGAAGAACATGGCTCCCGCCCACGGGTACGGCGCGCCCGCGGCCAGCGTGCCCGACACCTCCAGCGCGCCGCGCGACTGGTTGGCGCCGCCTGCGACCAGGGCCATCGATGCCGTCGAGGCGCCGCCCATCAGGCTGTCGGTCGAGGTCTGCCAGCCGGCGCCGAACTCGGCGCGCACTCCCGTGTCCTCGAAGTCGCTGACGAGTCCCGTTGTCGTCGACGCCTCGGCCGCGGCCGCCGGAGCAGTGGCCTTCGCCCTCTCGAACCGGACGCCGCGTTTCCAGACGGCGACGATGTCGCGCGTCGCGGTGATATCGCGGCCGGGATCGCCGTTCACGAGCAGCAGATCCGCGCGGAGACCTGGGGCGATGCGCCCGCGGTCGCGCAGGTCGTACATACGTGCCGGCACGGCCGTGGCGGCTGCCAGCGCAGCCTCCGGTGTCAGCCCGGCCTGCACGAGCAGCTCGAGCTCGCGGTGCAGGCTCGATCCGTGCGACGTGCCGGGATTCGGCGCGTCGGTGCCGGCAAGGATAGGGACACCTCGGTCGAAGAGCGCCTTTGTCGCAGCCATCGCGACGGCCAGGTTCCTTTTCGATCCCGGGCGGCTCGGAAACCGGCCCTCGAGCGACGTGCGTTCGGCTGTCGTGATGAATGGCGACAGCCGGGCGTCGGCGAGCAGCGGTGCGCCGCTCGCGACGCCGGTGGTGCTCTCGGTGACGGAAAGCGTGGGGGTGACGAACGCCCGCGAGTCGGCCACGCGCTTGACGAAGTCCGCGTCGGCCGGCTCGTCGGCGAAGATGTGCACCAGTCCGCTCGCGCCCGCGGCGATCGCCTCGTCCGCGCCCTGGCGGGAGCCGACGTGGACGACCGCCATTTTGCCGCGCGCATTCGCCGCGGCGATGGCCGAGGTGAGCATGGCGCCGTCGATCGTAGCAATCTTCAGCCCGTACGCCGCCCCATTGTCGTACACGATCTTGATGTAGTCGGAGCCCTCGGCAATCCGGGCGTCCACGAACGCTGGCGCGTCGCCTGCCGATGCCAGGGTCGGGATCGGCAGGCCGTACTCCGTGCCGTGGCCCTTGGGCGCCGTGACGAGCGTGCCCGCCGAGTAGAGATCGGCGCGGCCAGGCGCGCCTTCCGTACTCCGCTGCTCCTTGCGCATGGTCGCGGCGAAGCGGTGATCGGTGAACATGTCGAGCTCGGTGGTGACGCCGAACACGAGCGCGCGCTCCAGCGCGTCGCCAAAGGCGTGCGTGTGCGCGTCGATGAGGCCCGGCAGGAGCGTCCGGCCGCCGCCGGCGATCGATTCGACTCCAGACGGCACGGTCGACCCGCCGACGCTGACGATGACGCCATCGCGCACCTGAACGCTGGCTTTTGGAATCATGCGCTCCCCGTCGAACACCCGCACGTCGCGAATGACGAACTCGCGCGGCGCGGGCTGAGGTGTAGGAGCGTTGGGCGCTGGTGTGCCGGTCCGTGTACCTGCCACACCGACGCCGACCAGCGCGAGTCCGCAGGCGATGACGAAATAGATGTTCTTGTTCATTGCACGCCCTTCAGCATTCCTTCAAGGTTCCTCATTCACTTCAGCATTCGGCATTTCCCATGCGAACCCTGCGTGGGCTTTGCGAGCGTCGCGGGTTTCGCGATGGTTTGTCGTGTGTCAGAGAGCCTTACTCATCCCGCCGGTACCCCCACAGCGCGAGGCCCAGCCCGAGAAGCGTAAAGCCGCCGAGCGCGGTGACGTGGCTCCACGCCGGCGCGCCGGCGCCCGCGCCGATGGCGCCGAGCGCGAGCTGACCCAGGTGGAACGCCGGCAGGAACGGCGCGATGGCTTTCACGGCCGCCGGAAGGATCTCGAACGGGATCCAGAGACCCGAGAGAAACGACATCGGCAGGTAGATCAGGTTGACGATGGGTGGCGCCGCGTTCGGTCCGACGAGGTAGCCCAGCCCGAGGCCCAAGGCGCAGAACGGGATCGCGCCGAAAACGAGTGTCGCGCCGAGGCGGAGCCACACGGCCGATGGCATCCGGACGTTGCCGAACGCCACGCCAAGCACCGACAGCACGAAGACGACGGCCGTCGCGAAGATCGCGCACATCACGAGCTTCGCCACGAAGAACGCCAGCGGCGGCATCGGGCTCGCGCGCTTGAGCGTCAGCCAGCCCTGGCCGCGCTCGACCGCGACGCCGACGCCGAACCCGAAGAGCGACGCGCCGATGACGCCGAACGCGCCATAGGTCGCGATGAGGTAGGTCGGCATCGTGACGCCGCCGACCGTGCCGCGTCCGAACATGACACCGAAGAGCAGGTAGAACATCGCCGGAAACGCGATCGACGGGATGGCGTAGCCGGGCATGCGCAGCAGCTTGAGGAACTCGTACTTCGCCTCGAGCGCGTAGGTTCGTCCCGGCGACCACGCCGCCGTACCGACCGTCACAACTGTTGGTGCACTCATCGCGGGCCTCCCACGTCGGCCATCGGCCGGCTGTCCTGAGTCTGGCGTCCCGCCTGGCTCGACGTGAGCGAGAGGAACGCCTCTTCCAGTCTCGCGCCCGCCACCTCGAGCCCCGACAGTTGCGGGTCGCGTGTCAGCAGCTGACGCGCCACGCCCTCGGCGTCGGCGGTCGCGATCTCGGTCGCCGATCCGTCGCGCCGCACGCTCACGACGCCGTCGATGGCCCCGATGGCCGCGGCGGTCAGCGCCGTCACGCAGCGGATCCGCCGCCAGGCGACCCGCGCCTTGATCTCGTGCGGCGCCCCGTCGGCGACCATGGATCCCGCGCTCAGCATCACGACGCGGTCGGCGAGCGCGTCAGCCTCCTCGAGGTAGTGCGTCGTCAGGACGATCGTCCGGCCGGCGGAGGCGAGCTGGCGGACCTGCTGCCAGAACCCGCGCCGCGATTCGACGTCGAGGCCCACAGTCGGTTCGTCGAGGAACAGCAGATCCGGATTGCCGCAGATGGCCAGCGCGAACTGCACCCGCTGCTGCTGGCCGCCCGACAGGTGTCCGTACCGCCGGCCGGCGACGGCCGTCAGATCCGCGGCGGCGAGCGCAGCCTCGACCGTCATCGGCGAGGGGTAGTAGCTGCAGAAGAGATGGACGTGCTCGCGCACGGTCAGCGTGTCGGGCACCTTCGCGATCTGGAGCATGACGCCCGTACGCCGGCGCACCGCAGGCGATCGGGGATCCGCCCCGAAGAGCGCGACCGTGCCCTTCGTCGGTTGCGTGAGGCCGAGCAGCAGCCGGATGGCCGTCGTCTTGCCGGCCCCGTTGGGACCGAGGATGGCCGTCACGCGTCCCGCCTCGAGCGCCAGCGTGAGATCGGCCAGCGCCGCCACCTTGCCGTATGTCTTGGTGACGCCTCGAAGTTCCGCAATCATCGATGCACCTTCTTTCTTCACGGTGCGTCAACAATGCGGCCTTGTGCTGATCGGGCGGTAGTGTGGGAGATCAGGTGTGCGAGATGACAGACGTCATGGGCAGGAGGCAGGAGGCAGGAGACAGGAGGTAGGAGGTAGGAGGTAGGAGGTAGAGACCGGAGGGCACGAGACAAGAAGTGCTCCCAGCAGGCAGTCGCCTCGAGCTACCGGCGCGAGCGAGAGCGAGCGCTGGCAGGTCGTGGGGGTGGGGCCCCACGACAAACTAAGAAAAGTTTTCACCGCTCGAACCCGTCGATCACCCAGGCAGCCTCCTGCCGTCGCAGGCGCATCACGCGCGTGACGGTGGTGTTCTGCTTCGATCCCGCCTTCGGTGTGAAGGCCTGGGTGACGCGGCAGCTGACGCGAGCCGTGGCGCTGTCGGTGGACAGGATCTTGATCGTGTCGATCGTAACTTTCAGCTCGCGCGCCTCACGAAACGCGCGCCTGAGGCCTTCGCTGTCGACCGACGGGTGGATCTTCTTCACCTGGTCCGCGTCGAGCGATTCGAGGGCCGCCGAGTACTGCTGGAGCGCGGCGTGCACGGCCGCTTCGACCGGCGACTGGGGCGCGGTCGCGGTCGCCGGGCGGGGAGGCGTCGTCTGCGCCGACAGGACGCCCGCGATCGGCCAGCACGGCCACATGGATGCCGCCACCAGCCACGCGGCGCAGCCAGACCCGATCCGTCCGGCGCGCGCGTGCGCCGTCGGTCGAGGCACTCGCCTCGAGCCCGGACTGCTCGGCCGGATCGGCATGCGCCGGCCACTGTAACACGTCCGCCTGCCTGGACTTCGAGCGGTATAATCCGCGTCAGAGCAACACCTGTGCGGCTTTCCCCTGGCAGCTCTATCGGTCCGTACCGGATACTCGCGTCGCTTGGCGCCGGAGGCATGGGCGAAGTCTACCGGGCCGAGCACGTCCGGCTCGGCCGCGAGGTCGCCGTCAAGGTTCTTCACGAGCTCACGTCCGAGAACCCGGAGTACAAGAGCCGCTTCGAGCGCGAAGCGCGCGTGCTCGCCTCGCTCAACCATCCCAACATCGCCACGCTGCACGGTCTCGAGGAAGTCGGCGACGCGACGTTTCTCGAGATGGAGCTCGTGCCGGGCGAGACGCTGGCCGAGCGGCTCGAGCGCGGTGCGATGCCGCCGAGCGAAACGCTCCCCATCTTCAAGCAGATCGCGCAGGCGCTCGAGGCTGCGCACGAGCGCGGCATCATCCATCGCGATCTCAAACCGTCGAACGTCAAGGTCACGCCGGAGGGGCGCGTCAAGGTCCTCGACTTCGGGCTCGCCAAGGCGTTCGAATCCGAGCGCAAGGAGTCGTCCTCGAATGCCGCGATGTTCACGACGACGACGCAGAAGGGCCTGATCCTCGGCACCGCTGCCTACATGAGCCCGGAGCACGTCCGCGGCAAGGCGCTCGATCGGCGCACCGACATCTGGGCGTTCGGCTGCATGTACTACGAGGCGCTCAGCGGCAAGCCCCCGTTCGCGGCCGAGACGATCTCGGACACGCTTGCGGCGGTGCTCCGGGAAGAGCCCGACTGGCGCGTGCTGTCGCACGCGCCGATTGCCGTGCAGCGGCTCATCAAACGCTGTCTGAAGAAGGACCCGACGGCCCGTTTGCACGACATCGCGGACGCCAACCTCGACATCGAAGACGCCGTGGCCGAGAGCACACCGCTCATGGTGCAGGTTCCCGGCGTCGAGCCCTGGCGGGTCTCGCGCAGGCGCGCGGCCGTCACCGCGCTGGCGGCGCTTGCTGCGGTGGCCGCGATGGCCGCGGCCGGCTACTGGATCGCCACGCGCCCGTCCACGCCGGCGGGCGCGGACGGGATCTCCCGCGTCGTCGTGCCCATCCCCGCCAGCCAGCAGCTGGAGCATGGCGGCCTCGCCCCGCTCGCGATCTCGCCCGACGGCACGCGGCTCGTCTATGTCGCGGTGGAGCAGGAAGGCCGGACGCAGCTCTTCATGCGTCCGCTCGATCGCTTCGAGGCGACGCCACTCGCGGGCACCGAGGGGGGCAGCGCTCCGTTCTTTTCGCCCGACGGAC
>Ga0075327_1000161_pt1 | contig 16861 bp, 13 predicted proteins | sample MayberrySE_Catta_2_FD_120056 | JGI IMG/M metagenome (GOLD analysis project Ga0075327, IMG submission 120056) | Natural and restored wetland microbial communities from the San Francisco Bay, California, USA, that impact long-term carbon... | ecosystem: Environmental > Terrestrial > Soil >...
CGGCTGGATCCCGACGCTGCTCGAGCAGAGCGACGACATGTTCCGCCGCTACCGCTGGTGGACGGGCGCGCACGCGGAGATGTCGGAGATGCCGAGCCGCATCTTCCACCGCAACTTCTGGGCGAAGTTCATGGTCGACCGCTCCGGCATCGAGCTGCGCCATCGCCTGAACGTGGACCACCTGATGTGGTCGACCGACTACCCGCACAGCGGCTGCGACTGGCCGGACTCGGGCCTCGTGATCGAGCGCGTGTTCGAGGGCGTACCGAAGGCCGAGGTGCGCAAGATGCTGCACGGGAACGCGAAGCGGCTCTACCAGCTCGACCACGTGCCGGACCGCCTGCCGGGTTAGGCGGCGCCGGATGCACGGGCTCGCCGACCTCCGCGTGCTCGACCTCACGGCGGGCAGCGCGGGCGCGTACGCCACCAAGCTCTTCGCCGACGCCGGCGCCGACGTGGTGAAGGTCGGCGCCGTCGCCGACGCGCCGCTCGAGCGCTTCCTCGGCGCCGGCAAGCGCGTCGCCGCGCGCGCCACGCCGGCATTGCTCGAGCGCGCGGACCTGGTCGTGTGCAGCGAGGCGCCCGCGCACGTCCCGTCGGCGCAGCAGGTGCTCCTCGTGATCACGCCCTGGGGGCTCGCCGGGCCGCTCCGCGAGCGGCCGTGGAGCGAGCTCGTCCTCCAGGCGGAGTCGGGCTCGATCGGGACGCGCGGGCTGCCGGGGAAGGAGCCCTTCCAGGCAGGCGGCCGCATCACGGAGTGGATCGGCGGCACGTATGCGGCAGTGGCCGCGCTCGCGGCCCTCCACCGGATGCAGCGCAGCGGGCACGGCGAGCGCATCGACTTCTCGCTCTTCGAGGCGATCACGCTCGCGGGCACGAACTACCTCGACCTCTCGTTCCGGCTGCTGGCCGGCCCGCCCGACCCCGAGAAGCTGGGCCCCTTGCCGCAGTCGATCGAGACGCCGTCGATCGAGCCCACGCAGGACGGCTACGTCGGCTTCTGCACGAACTCGCGCCAGCAGGTCGCGGACTTCATGCTGCTGATCGGGCGTCCCGAGCTGCGCGACGACGAGCAGCTCGCCCAGGTGGCCGGCCGCCTCGCGCGCCTCGACGAGTGGAACGCGCTCGTGCACGCGTACACGAAGGCGCGTACGACGCGGGAGGTGCTCGAGGCGGCGGCGCTGCTGCGCATCCCCGTGGCGCCCGTCCTCTCGGGCGAGACGGTCCGCCACCACGAGCAGCTGGTGGCGCGCCGCGCGCTCCGCCCCTCGCCGGACGGCTGGCTCGTCCCGTGCCGGCCGTACCGCGTGAACTTCGAGGACGCGCCCGAGCCGAAGGGCGTCGCCGCGCCGCGCGGCGACGCCGCGTTCCCGGAGCGCGCGCGCCCGGCGCCGGCCGGCGCCGTGCGCCTCCCGCTCGAGGGCATCCGCATCCTCGACCTCACCGCATGGTGGGCCGGCCCCTCCGCGACCGCGCTGCTCGCCGCGCTCGGCGCGGACGTCATCCACGTCGAGTCCCCGGCGCGGCCCGACGGCATGCGCATGGTGGGCGGGATGGCGCGCCACCGCTTCCCCGCCTTCTGGGAGGCGTCCGCGTTCTTCCTCGCGGCGAACGCGAACAAGCGCGGCGTGACGCTCGACCTCGCGCGGCCGGAAGGCGTCGCGCTGGCGAAGCGGCTCGTCGCGCACTGCGACGGCGTCGTCGAGAACTTCACGCCGCGCGTGCTCGAGGGCTGGGGGCTCGGCTGGGAGGCGATCTCGGCGGCGAACCCGCGTGCGATCCTGGTGCGCATGCCGGCCTTCGGCCTGACGGGGCCGTGGCGCGACCATCCGGGCTTCGCGCAGACGATGGAGCAGCTCAGCGGGCTCGCGTGGATCACGGGACACCCGGACGACCAGCCGCGCATCCAGCGCGGCCCCTGCGATCCACTCTCGGGCATGCACGCCGCGTGGTCCTTCCTCGTCGCGCTCGCGGAGCGCGAGGCCACCGGCCGCGGCGTTCACGTCGAGTGCACGATGGTGGAGGCGGCGCTGAACGCCGCGGCGGAGGCGATCGTCGAGTTCGGCGCCACGGGCCGCGTGCAGGAACGCCTGGGCAACCGCTCGCGGGACGCCCGGCTCCAGGGCCTGTTTCCGTGCGCGGGCAGCGCGCCGGGGCGCGAGAAGTGGGTCGCGGTCTCGGCCACCGCGCCCGGCGAGCGCACGCCCGTGCCGCTCGACGAGGCGGGGCTCCGCGCGTGGATCGCCGCCCGTCCGCGCGACGAGGTGCTGCGGGCGCTGCACGAGCAGGGGATCCCGGCGGCCGCGGTCGCCGACCCGCGCGCCGCGAGCCTCCATCCGCAGCACGCGGCGCGCGGCTTCTTCGAGGAGATCGACCACCCGGTGGTCGGCCGGCAGCCGCTCCCGGCCGTGCCGTTCCGCTACGAGAGCGTCGCGCGCTGGCTCCGTCAGCCCGCGCCGACGCTCGGCCAGCACAACCGCGACGTGCTCGGCGGGCTCCTCGGCCTCGGCGACGCGGAGCTCGCGGCGCTCGAGGCCGACGGCGTCATCGGGACGCGGCCGCGGACCTGAGCGGATCGGGGCGCAGCGCGCCGTCGAGGCCGTGGAGCGCGAGCGGGATCATCTCGAACCAGATCCGGTACTCGGTGATCACCCCGAACAGGAAGTTCCCCGCCGCGAAGGCGAGGGCGATCGCCTTGAACGCGACGATCGTCCGGCTCGCGTGCGGGAGCAGCAGGAAGCCGAGGAGCGTCCCGCCGTTCACGGCGAGCGGCAGGCCGAGCGCGAGCTGGCGGAGGTTCCACCACCAGAGGCTTCCCTCGTCGTAGAAGGAGCCGGTCGCCATGGTGAGGCCGACGGCGGTGTTCCCCGTCGCGAGGTCGAGGCCGACCTTGACGGCGAGGCAGCCGGCGAGCGTGGCAAAGGCCCAGAGCGCGCGCCGCCGCCAGGAGAGGTCGAGCGCGAGCGGGAAGAGCGCGAGCACGACGGCCGTCTCCTTGAACGCCATGCCGGCACAGATCGCGAGCGCGATCTGCCACGGCGGGCGCCGCAGGTGCACGAGCGCGACGAAGAGCACGAAGACGGCGAGCGCCGGCAGGTCCCAGGGATAGATGCGGAGATCGAGGCCGGCGCTGTAGCCGAACACGACGCAGGCGTAGGTGCCGAGGATCGGGAAGAGCGCGCGCTCGCCGCGGGCCGCGATCCAGAGGCCGCCGATCGCGGCGAACCACGCGGCGACCCACCACGCGATGGCGAGCGTCTCGAGCGTCGGCGCCGGAAGCGAGGTCGGGAGCTCGGGCAGCCAGGGCGCGACGCTCCAGAGCCCGCGCGCGAGGAGGAGCGAGAGCACGCGCGGCCTCCACGCCTGCACCAGGCTCTCGGGCCAGACGCTCTCGAGGTCGAAGAAGGCCTGCGCGCTGTGGAAGTAGAGCGGAGCGACGAGCAGTGCCTGGTAGTGGAGCGCCATCGCGAGCGAGAGCGTGACGAGCACGGAAGGCGCGAGGCGCTGGACCCCTTCGATCCCTCTTCGAGCCCCGGGCCCCGCGTGCATCGCGCGACGATAGGACGGCCGTTCAGAGGCCGGCACGCCCCTCGGCGACGCCGGGCGCGCGGTCGAGCTCCTCGACGAAGCGGCCGAGCCGCGCGCGGAGCTCGCCGTGGCCCTCGAGCTCGAAGCGCAGCGCGAGGCGATCGGGGTCGCGCCGGACGACACGCGCCCAGACGAGGAGCGGCTCGCCCCCCGCGGCCGGGGGCAGCGCCAGATGGACCCGGCCCGCATGGGCGAGCGCGGCGCTCGGCTCGACCGCGATGCCCTCCGGCGAGACGTCCCGGCCGAGCAGCGCGACGATCGGCGGATCGTCGAGCGAGAAGCCGGCGATCCGTCTCGCGAAGCCGCGCCGGCGTTCGCGCCGCCGCTCCGCGTCCGTCGCGGGTGCCTCGAGCGCGCGCAGCACGTCGCGCGCCAGGTGGGTCATCTGGCGGTGGACGAGCGAGCCGGGCGCGCCGTGCAGGATCGAGTGCGCGCGCCACTCGCCGCTCGTGGTGAGCGCCTCCACCTTGGGGCTCCGGGACAGGAAGCTCTCGAGGCAGGGCTGGCCGCGGCGGCGGATCTCGGAGAGGAGCAGGGCGAGCACGTCGGCGTCTGCGCCCGAGCGGTACTTGACCCGCCGGTCCACCAGCGAGAGGACGAGGGGCGCCCGGGCACGCGGGCGGCCCCACGCCTCGAAGAGCGCGTGGATCCGCCCGGCCTGGTCGAGGGAGGTCTGGTCGGCCACCGGCACGAGCGCGAGGTCCGCAGCCGCGAGCGCGCTCTGCGTGAGGCTCCCGAGGTCGCTCTTCGTGTCGATCACCACGAGCCCGGGCCAGCCCGATGCCACGAGGAGCGCGCGCAGCGCGAAGGGGTCGGTGAGCCCGGCCGCGGCGTCGGAGATCGTGGGGCAGGGCGGGACCCAGTGGACGCCGTACTGGCCGAGGCGGATGGCGGGCTCGAGCTTCCCCTCGCGCAGCGCGTCCAGCACGGTGGGAGAGGCCGGGGCGGCGGCGTCGAGGGCGAACATGCGCCGGATGACGTCCTGGTCGTCCAGGCCGAGCACCAGGATCGGGAGGTCTTCCCGGAGGGCGCGCAGATAGACGGCCAGGTTGGTGGCCAGCGTCGTCTTTCCGACACCGCCCTTGTTGCTCGCGACCGTCAGGACGCGCAAAGAAGGCACCGCTCCACTCCCGTGCGGCACCCTCGTCGGAGGAGGATAGATCCGATACTGGAGCAAGCACAAGGTGGAGCTTCCAAAGCGCTCTCTTGACGCGCAACGGGAAACGGCGTATGAGGGGCCTCGGGGGCCGAACTTGCACGCCGCTCGCGATCCCTTCGCCGACGTCCCGAATCCGGCCCTCTACGTCCCGCGCGAGGCCAGCGACCGCGCGCTCCGCGACCTGCTCGCCGCCGTCGAGCGGCCCGAGCGCCCGGCGCTCCTGCTCGCGCCGCCCGGCCACGGCAAGACGCTGCTGCTGCGGCTGCTCGCCGCACGCCTGCCGGCGCCGCTGCGGGCCGTCTACGTGCCGAATCCGGTGCTGACGCCGGCCGAGCTCTGCACCTGGACGCTCGGCAGCCTGGGCTCGCCGCCCTGGGCGGATCCGGTGCCGGTGGTCGCCGCGTACGCCGAGCACCGCGCCGCCGCGGGCGGAGCGCTCGTCTGGCTCGTGGACGACGCGCAGCTCCTGCCCGAGGAGACGGCCCGCTGGCTCGGGCACGTGCTCGCGCATTCGAAGGGCGCGCTGCGCCTCGTGCTGGCCGCCATCGAGGACGAACGCGGCAAGACCCTCGACGCGCTCGGCCCGCGGGTCCGGATCGAGGCGCTCGCGAAGCCCATGGAGCGAGGCGAGACGGCGAGCTACGTCCTCGAGCGTCTGGTCCGCGGCGCCGTGCGGAGCGAGCTGCGGGCGCGCTGCAAGGCCGCGCTCTCCGAGCTCCACGAGGCCAGCGGCGGCATCCCGCGCGAGGTGAGCGCGGCGTGCTCGGCGCTCCTCGCACGCGCCTGAGCGCCCTCCGCGTGCGTGCGCCCGTCCGGGGAGTCTCGTAGCCTCGCCGCCCATGATGGGGGCGCGGAGAGTCCGAAGCAGCGCCCGGCCGCGATGACCCCGAGGGCGGGAGGCTTCTCCCGCTGGGCGTTGGCGATCTTCGGCCTCGCGCTCGGGCTCCGCGCGCTCCACCTGTGGCAGCTGCGCGACTCGCCCTTCCTCGAGGCCGAGCTCGGGGACGCCGCGGTGTACGCGGCGTGGGGACGGCGGATCGCCGCCGGCGACTGGCTCGGGAGCGAGGTCTTCTTCCAGTCCCCGCTCTATCCGTACTGGCTCGGCACGATCTACGCGACGCTCGGCGACGACCCGCTCCTCGTGCGCGGCCTCCAGTGCGTGCTGAGCGCCGCGGCCTGCGGGCTGCTCGCGAGCGCCGCGGCGAGCCTGTTCTCGCCCGGCGCGGGGCTCGCAGCCGGCCTGCTGCTCGCGACCTATGCGCCGTCGATCTTCCTGGACGCGTTGCTCCAGAAGTCGGTGTTCGACGTGTTCTTCGTCTGCCTCGCGATCTGGCTCGCCGCGGGGATCGCGCGTTCCCCCCGGCTCGGCCTCGCCGCGGCGCTCGGTCTCGCCGTCGGGCTCCTCGCGATCGCGCGCGAGAACGCGTTGATCCTCGCCGTCGTGCTCGCGGCCTGGCTGCTCGCGTCGCGGGGCGTGGCGCGCCGCCGGCGCCTCGCCCTCGCGGGCGTCTTCGCCGCGGGCCTCGCCGCGGCGATGCTGCCGGTGGCGCTGCGCAATCTCTGGGTGGGCGGCGAGCTCCACCTGACGACGTCGCAGCTCGGCATGAACCTCTACCTCGGCAACCACCCCGGCGCGTCCGGTCACTACCAGCCGCTCGACCCGAGCCACGGCGTCGAGACCGAGCCGCGCGGGATCAAGGAGATGGCGGAGCGCGCGGTCGGCCGCCCGCTCTCGCCGGCGGAGGTGTCCGACTACTGGACCGCGCAGGCCCTCGACTACATCCGCTCGCAGCCGCTCGACTGGCTCGCGCTGATGCTGCGCAAGCTCGTGCTGCTGTGGAGCGCGGTCGAGCTCGTGGACGCCGAGGACCAGTACCTCACGAGCGAGTCCTCGAGCGTGCTGCGCGCGGCGGGCTGGTTCGGCCACTTCGGCGTGCTCGGTCCGCTCGCGGTGCTCGGGGCCTTCGTCACGTGGCCGCGCCGCCGCGAGATCTGGTGGATCCATGCCGCGATCGCGGCCTACGCCGCGAGCGTGCTGATCTTCTACGTCGTGACGCGCTACCGCTATCCCCTCGTCCCCTTCCTCGCGTTGCTGGCCGGTGCGGGCCTCGCCGGCGTGCGGCCGTGGCTCGCCTCGCGGAGCCGCCGCGAGGTGGCGCTCTGCGTGGCGCTGGTGACGGGCCTGGCGCTCCTCTCGAACGGCGTCTCCGGCGTGCCGAAGGCGAGCATGGCGGCGGTGACGCACCTCAACCTCGGCAACTTCTTCCAGAAGGACGGTCAGCTCGCGCGCGCCGTCGAGCACTACGAGAAGGCGCGGGCGCTCGAGCCCAGCCTCGACGTGGAACGGAACCTCGCGCGGGCGCTCGTCGCGCTCGGCCGGCCGGAGGAGGCGGTGTCCGTCCTCGAGCAGGCGAGCGCGGAGGACCCGCGCGACGCCGCGCTCCACGCGAGCCTCGCGCGGCTGCTGCGCGGGCAGGGCGCGACCGAGCGCGCGCTCGAGCACTCCCGGCGCGCGTTCGAGCTCGACCCCGCGGACGCGGAGGCGCGCCGCGAGCTCTCCGATCTCCACGTCGAGCGGGCCGGGGCCCTCCGCGCGCGAGGGGACGCCGCCGGCGCGCTCGCGCACTACCGGAGCGCGCTCGCGCTGCGCCCGGAGGCGCCGGCGGCGCTCTGGGGCGCGGCCTGGGTCCTGGCCCACGAGGCGGACGCCGCGCCGGGAGAGGCGCTCGCGCTCGCCGAGCGCGCGGCCGCGCTCACCAGGCGGCTCACGCCCGCGATGCTCGAGACGCTGGCCGCGGCGTACGCGGCGGAGGGCCGCTTCGAAGAGGCGCTCGCGCGGGCGCGCGAGGCCGTGGCGCTGCACGCGGCGGCCGGCCGGCCCCCGCCCGAGCGCCTCGCGGACGCGCTCGCCCGCTACGAGCGCCGCGAGCCCCTGCGCGAGCGATGAGCCCGCCCGCGGCGCCCCGGCCTCAGCCGTCGCTCGTGGAGGCGCGCTCCTTCCCGAGGCTCGCGAGCGGCACGAGCCAGCAGAGGAAGTAGAAGAGGAACCCGTGCCGCGGCAGGAAGTGCAGGTGATCCGCCGCGTGCTCCGACACCAGCGCGACCCACGCGAGCGAGATGGCGAAGGCCGCCGCCACGGCCGCCGCGCTCGGTCCGCGCCGCACGTGCCACGCGGCGCGCCCCCGCACGGGCTCGAAGCTCTCGACCGCGCCGCGGTTCACGATCCAGGACGCGAGGAACCCGATCCAGGCCAGCGGCAGGGCCCACGAGAAGAACGGCGCGCTCGGCGCATGGAGGGTCGCATACTCCCACACGAGGCGGAGCCGGTCCGCGAGCGCCGGCGCCGCCGCGCGCTGCCGCGCGCTGGCGCCGAGATCCGCGAGGGCCGCCTCGACGCCGCCGTGGAACGCGACGACCTGCGCGAAGTGGAGCCCGTGCGCGAGGGTGAAGCCGGCGCCGAGCAGGACGATCGCGAGCGCGGCGCGCCGGATCCCCTCGCGGCGAGGAGGCTCCGCCCAGAGCAGCGCGAAGGGCAGCGGCGCGAACGTGACGAGGAAGCAGTAGTCGAACGACAGCCAGCCCTGGAGGAAGCCGAGCGCGCACAGGGCGGCGAGATGGCGTGCGGGCCGCCGGGCGGCGTGCGGGCCGAGGAGCCGGATCAGGAGCCCGAGCTCGACGAGGAGCAGGCTGAACGCGTAGCCCTGGTAGTGCAGGCCGTGCATCATGTTGCCGAACATGGGAGCCAGCGCGCAGACGGTGAGGAGCCCCGCGGCCGCGAGCGGGCCGAAGGCGCGCGCGAGCAGCCCCGCGAAGGCGGCGAGCGACAGCAGGCCGACCAGGAGCGGCGCGATCCGGTAGCGCCCGACGTGGCCTGCGCCGAACGCCTTCGTGAGCAACCCCACGAGCAGGTCCGGCCCGGGCGGATAGTGCGTGTAGACGGCCGCGCCCTGGAGGCGGAATCCCGTTTCGGGGAAGCGATCTCCGTAGCCGGGCATCGGCAGCCCGGCGTGGAGCGTGAAGCCCTGCTCGGCGTAGCCCTCCCCGGAGCGGATCGCGTTCGCCTCCGAGAAGGGGTCGGCGAGGGGGGACAACGCGTCGCCGAGTGCGGCCACGGTGGCGACCTGCTGTCCGAAGACCACGAGCACCACGAGCGCGGCCGGCAGCCGACTGCGCAGAGTCATCCCCTGTCCTCGTGCACGGCGCGGAAGGTATCAGCGCAGCGCCGTGCGGCGTTCGCCCGGCGCGACACCCGTCGGGCTAGGCTGCGCGCATGCGCAGCATCGATCTCTCGGGACAGACCGCGCTCGTCACGGGAGCGGCCCGCGGCATCGGTCGCGCCGTGGCGCGCGCGCTCGGCGAGGCGGGCGCCGACCTCGCGCTCGTGGATCGCGACGTGGAGGCGCTCGCGCGCACGGCGCGCGAGCTCGAGGCGGCGGGCCGGCGCGTGGAGGCGATCGAGGCCGACGTGCGCGATGCCGCCGCCGTGAAGCGCATGGTCGCCGCGTGCACCGAGCGGCTCGGACGCCTCGACGTGCTCGTGAACAACGCGGGCGGCACCTTCGAGGCACCGTTCCTCCAGGTGAACGAGCGCGGCTTCCGAACGCTCCTCGACCTGAACCTCGGCAGCGTCTGGTTCGCGACGCAGGCCGCGGCCGCACATTGGATCGCGAACGGCGTGCGCGGCCGTGCCATCAACGTGTCCTCGACGGAAGGCCTGAAGGCGTGTCCGGGCTATGCGGCCTATGCGGCCGCCAAGGCAGGCGTGCTGAGCCTCACCCAGACCCTCGCGGTCGAGCTCGGCCCCTACGGCATCCGCGTGAACGCGATCGCGCCCGACTACACGCGCCTCGAGGCCCCCGTCGGCGTCGAGGCGCCCGACGAGGCGGCGATCGGCGCGCGGATCCCGCTCGGCCGCTACGGCGAGCCCGCCGATCACGCCGGCGCCGTGCTCTTCTTCGCCTCCGAGCTGTCGGAATGGATCACCGGCCAGACGCTCGTCGTCGACGGCGGCGCACTCGTGGCCGCGCGCGTCGAGGGCGCGCTGCCGGTGAAGCCGCAGGACGCGCGCACGCGCTGAAGCGCCGCGCGCAGGGCTATGTGTTGTACCCCGACTCGTCGTGGAGCGAGAGGTCGAGGCCGCGCGTCTCGCTGTCGGTGTCGACGCGCAGCCCGCCGAGGGCGGCGGACACGCCGCGCAGCAGCGCCCAGCTCACCCCGCCCGTGTACGCCACCGTGATCACGCACGCGATGAGCTGCGTCCCGACCTGGCCCGCCATCGAGTACGTCGCCGGATCGGCCTTGCCGCCGAACATGGGCGCATAGAACACGCCGGCCAGCACCGTGCCGAGGAAGCCGCCCACGCCGTGGACCCCGAACACGTCGAGCGAGTCGTCGTAGCCGAAGCGCCGCTTCAGCTCGGTGGCCGCGAAGTAGCAGCAGGCGCCCGAGACGGCGCCGATCACGAAGCCGCCGAAGGGCCCGACGAAGCCCGAGGCGGGCGTCACGGCCGCGAGCCCGGCGATCGCGCCCGTCGCGATCCCGAGCACGCTCGGCTTGCGCCGGATCCACTCGATCGCCATCCAGGTGGCCGCGGCGGTGGCGGCCGAGATCTGCGTGGCCGTCACGGCCAGCGCCGCGTTGCCGTCGGCCGCGAGCGCGCTGCCGCCGTTGAAGCCGAACCAGCCGACCCAGAGCATCGCCGTGCCGATGAAGCACATCGTCATGTTGTGCGGGAGCATCGGCGTCCGGCCGTAGCCCTGGCGCGGGCCGACCGCGATGCAGGCGACGAGCGCGGCCACGCCCGCCGTGAGATGGACGACGATGCCGCCCGCGAAGTCGAGGACGCCCCAGTCGAAGAAGAGCCCGCCCGGGCCGCCCCACGTCATGTGGCAGATCGGCACGTAGACGAAGAACAGCCAGAGCACGGAGAAGGCCAGCATCGCGGAGAACTTCATGCGCTCCGCGAAGGCGCCGACGATCAGGCCCGGCGTGATCACGGCGAAGGTCAGCTGGAAGACGAAGAAGGCGGCCTCGGGGATCGCTCCGCTCGCGCTCTCGGGCCCCATGCCCGCGAGGAACGATTTGCCGAACGTGCCCACGAAGGAGTGCAGGTTCACGACGCCCGCCTGCATGCCCGTCGCGTCGAAGGCGAGGCTGTACGCGAACGCGAACCAGAGCATCGTGATCACGGCCGTGAGCGAGATGCACTGCATCAGCACGGAGAGCACGTTCTTCGTGCGGACCAGCCCGCCGTAGAAGAGCGCGAGCCCGGGGATCATCATGAAGAGCACGAGCGCGCTCGAGACGAGCACCCAGGCGGTATGGCCCGAGTCGAAGTCGGCGGCGCTGGCGCGCGCCGGCAGCGCGAGGAGCAGGAGCGGCGCGAAGCGCGCGAGCCGTCGTTGCGGGCAGGGGCGAGCCATGGGCACCTCGATCTCGGGTGCCGTTCATGTACCCGGACGCCACCGCGGCGTCTACCGAAATTCGCCCGATCGGGCCGTTCATTGCCGGCACCTGTGCCGGAGACGGCACAGGTGGGTGCAGAACGCGTCAGGCCCGCACGCGCGCCCCGGCCGGCGAGCTCCAGCGGGCGCGCTCGCCCACGAACGCTCGCCCTCCGCGCGTGCCCCTCTATGGCCGGGAGGCGCGCCCTGGCAGCCGCAGCTGAGCCAGCGGCACCAGCTCGGCGCTCGGAGTCTCGATCGCGCCCTCGGGCAGGAAGAAGCGCCAGAACACCATGCCGAAGGGGCGGCCCTCGGTGTCGAGCCAGTTCGGCACGCCCGGATCCTCGTGCGCGATCACGATCCGGAAGCTGCCGTCGGGCTCGAGCTGCGTCTGCTTGCGGTTGAGCGTCACCTGTCGGTTCGCGTAGTCGAAGGTCTGCTGGAAGCGGTTCCAGAGGTCGACGTTCGCGCAGCGGCACGTGGGCCAGCGCCCGCGCATCACGAGCGCCTGCTCGGGGCCGAGCAGGTACGGCGCCATCGAGTAGCAGGCGTCGAGCGCGGCGAGGCCGAGCCCGGCCGGCGAGCACGGCACCGGGAACTGGTTCGGCGTGGTGGAGACGAAGGCCGGCTGCACGCGCTTGGCGGGCGCCGGCATCTCGAGCGTGCGCGCGCGCACGAAGTTCGCGACGCGGCGAAGCCCCTCGGCGACGCTCGCGTCGTTCGGCGGCGTCGGCGGCCCGACGGGGTCCAGCACCTCGATCGAGAGCGCCGGGTGCTTGGCCGGGTCGGCCGCCGCGCAGGTCTCCTCCTCGTAGTAGTGGCGCGTCGTCACGCGCGAGGCGTCGGGCGGCAGCGCGAGCCAGTTGCGCGGCTCGGGCGGCCCGCCGAGCCGCACCTCGAAGCGCCCGTCCCGGTCGACGTCGAACTGCGTGTCGTTGATCACGCCGTCGGTGCGGCCGCCCATGCGGCCGTCCTGCGAGCCCGCCTCGACCGTGAGCGAGACGTAGACGGCGCCGTCCATGCGCCCGCGCACGCGGTAGCGCAGGTCGCCGCGCACGGCCGCGTCGAAGTAGATCGCGTCGGCGTTGTCGCCCGTGAACTTGCGCCACGGTGCCACGATGCGCCGGAACCCGGGGTGCTCGGGGTCCGTCTCGAGCCAGCCCTGGAGCCCGCCCTGGAGGACGTGCAGCACCGCGCGCATGCCCTCGGCGACGTCCGCCGGGCTCTGGATCCCCCACTCGGGGGAGAGAAAGCGCTCGTCCACCTCGCGGAGCAGGTCGAGCAGCTCGTGGAGCGCCTTCCGGGCTTCGGTCGGATCGGGCATGGCGGGCACCTCGCGCGGGAGCGGCGACGGTAGCGTGGCCTCACGGGGGCTTCGTGTAGACGACGCCGGGCGCCGGGGTCGGGTAGCGGTAGAGGCCCGTCCGGACGCGCAATCCGAGCCGTTCGCCGATCTCGCGCATCGTCTCGGGGCAGAACGCATAGCCGCGCAGGCGCGCGATCCTCCCGTCCGCCTCTTCGATGCGCAGCACCTGCTCGAGCGCCTCGCGCCCGCGCCGCGTCGTGAAGCCGAGCAGGATCGGCTCGCCGTCGAGCTCGGCGCGCGCGAAGCGCGCGCCCGTGTACTGGAGCTCGGCGGGCCACTCGGGGTGGCCGAACACGGCGCGCTGGAACCAGCCGTCCTGGCGCGTGAAGTTCTCGCGCCCGAGCTCGACGCCGCAGCCGACGTTCTCGATGCTGCCGCCGTCGAGCATGAGCGCCACCAGCCCGCGGACGTCGGCGGCCTGGTAGAGCGCGACGAAGCGGTCGAGCAGCGCGAGCGAGGGCCGCGGCCGGCGCGAGGCGGCGCCGCCCTCCGGCTCGTGGAGGCGGCCACGCCCGCGATGGAGCGCCGCCTTCACGGCGCCGACCGTGGTGCGGAGCACGTCGGCGATCTCCGCGAGGCTCATGTCGAACGCGTCCTTGAGCACGACCGCGGCGCGTTCCTGCGGCGAGAGGCGCTGGAGCAGGCGCTCGCCGGCGTCGCGCAGGGCGCCGGGCGCGGCCGCGGCGGGCGCCTCCTCCAGCTGCGCGAGCGCGGCGCCTTCGCTGGCGCGTCGCCGCTGCGCATCGATCCACAGGTGCGTGGCCGTGCGCAGCAGGTAGGCGCGCGGGTTCTCGACGGGATGATGGATGGAGCCGAGCGTCGCGAAGGCGCGCAGCAGCGCGTCCTGGACGAGGTCCTCGGCGTCGAACACGTCGCCGGTGAGGCGGCGGCAGACGGCATGCAGGTCGCGGCGGAAGGGCGCCACCAGATCGACGTAGCGGTGCCATGCGGCGCGCAGCTCGTCGCGAAGGGCGTCGGGCAGCTCGGGATCGCTCATCGGCTCAGTGCGCCGCGCGCGGCCGCCGGATCTCGTAGAAGCCGCCGCGCAGCGCGCCGAAGAGCTGCGCCACCTGGGGATGGCGGACCGGCCGCCCGCTCTCGTCGGGCAGGAGGTTCTGCTCCGACACGTAGGCCACGTAGGTCGTCTCGGCGTTCTCGGCGAGCAGGTGGTAGTAGGGCTGGTCCTTGCGCGGGCGGAGCGCCTCGGGGATCGAGAGCCACCACTCCTCCGTGTTCGAGAAGACGGGGTCGACGTCGAAGATCACGCCGCGGAAGGGATGGAGCCGGTGGCGCACCACCTGGCCGATGCGGAAGCGGGCCTGCCGCGGGGCGAAGTCCGGGTCGCTCACGCAACGGAGTATGGCATTGCTACGGTCCTCCGCCGTGCCGGAGGCGCGACCGCTTGGACTCGTGGTGAACCCGATGTCGGGGCGCGACGTCCGTCGCCTCCTCGGCCGGGCCGGCCACGACACGCCGGACGCGAAGCGGAACCAGCTGGAGCGCGCCGCGATCGGCGCCGCGCTCGCGGGCGTGGAAAGGATCCTCTGGACGCCCGACGTGTTCCGCGTGAGCGAGCGCGCGCTCGAGTACCTGCCGATCGCCGCCGTGCGCGAGAAGCTCGAGCTCGGCCGGCCGGAGACGCGCCCGGGCGACACGCTGCGCGCCGTCGAGGCGATGCGCAAGGCCGGCTGCGGGGCGCTCCTCGTCCTCGGCGGCGACGGCACGAACCGCCTCGTCGCGCAGGCCTGGCCGGACGCGCCCATCGTTCCGCTCTCCACCGGCACGAACAACGTCTTCCCGCAGCTCGTCGAGCCGACGCTCGCGGGCGCCGCCGCCGGGCTCGTCGCCTCGGGCCGCATCGCGCTCGCGGACGTCGCGCGCCGCGCGAAGTGCGTGCACGTGCGGACGGCGGACGGGCGTGAGAGCCTCGCGCTGATCGACGCGGGGCTGCTCGTCGGCGACCACCTCGGGAGCCTGCTCGCCCTCGACCCCGCGCGGCTCCGGCTCCTCGTGCTCGCGCGCGCCGAGCCGGCCTCGGTCGGGCTCTCGCCGCTCGGCGGGCTCGCGGAGCCGTGCCTTGCTTCCGACGACTTCGGCGTGCTGGTGCGCTGCGCCGCCGGACCGGCGGGCGGGCGCGCGCTCCTCGCACCGATCTCGCCCGGCGTCTATCGCACCGCGTTCGTCGCGTCGGTGCGGCGGCTCGCGCTCGGAGAGCGCGTCGAGGCCGAGGGCCCCGGCGTGCTCGCCTTCGACGGCGACCGCTCGCTCGAGCTCGCGCCCGGCGAGCGCGCCGAGCTCGCCGTGCGGCGCGACGGCCCCTTCGTGATCGACGTGGCGAAGACGCTCGCCGTCGCGGCCGAGCGCGGCCTCTACTGGGACCGGCCGCACGTCCACGAGCCGGGCGAAGGCGGGCACGGGCCGGGCTGCTGCTGAGCCGAGATGCGGGGGAGAAGCGGCGCGGGCCGCGCCGTGCGGCGTGAGCGCTTCTCCATGCGGGCTCGGCTAACCCGCTGCCGAGGCCAGCGCGGCGACGTCGATCCCGTAGAGCGCCGCCACGTTCTCGCAGAGGATGCCGCGCTTCTGCTCGGCCGTGAGCTGCTGCGTGTGCTCGGCGAGCATCTCCTGGCTCCACGGCCAGGTCGAGTCGCTGTGCGGGAAGTCGTTGGCCCAAAGCAGGCGCCGCCAGTTCATGAAGGCCGCGACCTTGAAGGCCACCCAGTCGTCCTGGAAGGTCACGTAGATGTTCTCGGCGAAGTACTCGGAGGGCAGCTTCGAGAGCTCCTGACCCGCGGGCAGCCAGTAGCGGTGGCGCTTGTAGGCGTGGTCCATCCGGTACATGTAGTGCGGCACCCAGCCGGCGTCGGCCTCGACGCACACCACCTGGAGCCGCGGGTGGCGCTCGAACACGCCCCCGAGCACGAGCGTGCCCAGGATGTCCTGGCAGCCGCGCACGATCGAGAGGAAGCCGTTCATCTTCGGGCCGCGCACGCGGTGCGCGAAGGCGTAATTGCGGTCGGTGAGGATGTGGAACGAGAGCGGCAGCCCGAGCTCGATCGCCTTCTCCCAGAACGGGTCGTAGGCGCGCGAGTCGTAGTCCTCGAGGGCGGGATTCCCGGGCATCATCACGCCGCGCAGCCCGAGACGCCGGATCTCGTCGAGCTCGCGCATGCCGTCCTCCGGCGTCTTCATCGCGAGCTGCCCGCAGCCGAGCAGGCGCTCGGGATGCGCCGAGCAGTACGCCGCGAGCCAGCGGTTGTAGGCCGCGAAGCAGGCGCGCTTGAAGTCGAAGTCGGGGTGGTTGCAGAGCACCATGCCGACCGTCGGGTAGATGACCTCGGCCGCGACCCCGTCCCGGTCCTGCTCCGCCATGCGCGCATCGGGGTCCCAGCCGCCGCGGTGCATCTCGGCGAAGCGGACGCCGGTGGCGCGGATCTCCTGCGGCGGCTTGCCGGCCGCGGCCACGAGCCCCATCGGCACCGGCGACGGCAGCCCTTCGACGAAGAACGCGTCCCCGAGCTTCTCCACGTACCGCATCCGAGGAGCGCGGTCCTTCCACTTCGCCTCGATGAAGTCCACGTAGGTGTTCGGAGGCTCGGTGATGTGGGAGTCGGCGGAGATGACGGGGCCGTCCATGGCGGACTCCTTGCGGCGACCCGGGCAGTGTAACGTGGGGGGATCCGTGGAGGACGCACCGTGAAGTTCGGAGTCATGTTCGCCAACGTCGGTCCCTTCGGTCAGGCCGAGGGCCTCGTCCATCTCGCGCAGACGGCGGAGCGGGTCGGCTTCGAGTCGCTCTGGACGGTCGAGCACGTGGTGGTGCCGAAGGGCTACCAGTCGCCGTACCCGTACAGCAAGGAAGGCAAGATGCCGGGCCCCGAGGAGGCGCCGATCCCCGACCCGCTCGTCTGGCTCTCCTACGCCGCCGCCGTCACGAAGAAGATCAAGCTCGGGACCGGCATCCTGATCCTGCCGCAGCGCCATCCCGTGTACGTCGCGAAGGAGGTCGCCACGCTCGACCAGCTCTCGGGCGGACGCGCGCTGCTCGGCGTCGGGATCGGCTGGCTGCGCGAGGAGTTCGAGGTGCTGGGCGTGCCCTTCGAGGAGCGGGCCGCGCGCACCGAGGAGTCGATCCGAGCGCTGCGCTCGCTCTGGGCGGACGGCCCGTCGCGCTTCGACGGCACGCACTACCGCTGGGCGGCGCTCGAGTCGAATCCGAAGCCGCGCCAGCGTCCCGCGGTGCCGATCGTGATCGGCGGCCACACGCCCGGCGCCGCCAAACGCGCCGCGCACCTCGGCGACGGCTTC
>Ga0075327_1000162_pt1 | contig 16845 bp, 20 predicted proteins | sample MayberrySE_Catta_2_FD_120056 | JGI IMG/M metagenome (GOLD analysis project Ga0075327, IMG submission 120056) | Natural and restored wetland microbial communities from the San Francisco Bay, California, USA, that impact long-term carbon... | ecosystem: Environmental > Terrestrial > Soil >...
AAGATGTGCATCGCCCCGAGCGTGAAGACCATCGTCGCGCCGTAGTGCCGGCAGCGGTCCCAGAAGTCGTGCAACGAGAAACGCTCGTCGATCGCGCACGGCACGCCCGAGACGAGCGCGCGGTACACGTTCGCCACCCAGGCCGCGGACTGGTACATCGGCAGGCACGAGTAGATCACCTCGCCCTCGCGCAGGTGCGAGTTCACCGCGCCGTCGAGCGCCGCGCGGATCCACACGTTGTGGCTCTGCATCACGCCCTTCGAGCGGCCGGTGGTGCCCGAGGTCCAGAGGATCGCGGCGGTGTCGCCGAGGAAGAGCTCGGCGTCGTCCGGCTCCTTCGCGGGCGCGCGCTCGAGCTCGGCGAGCGCGAGCGCCGGCGCCGCGAGCGAAGAGGCCTTCGGGTCGCCGCGCACCACGACGTGCTCGAAGGGCAGCCGCCCGCCGGCCTCGGCGACGCGGGGCAGCAGCGCCTCGTCCACCACGAGGACCTTCGCGCGGCTGTCCTCGAGGCTCTCGCGCAGCCACTGGCCCTTGTAGTCGGTGTTCGTCGGCACCCAGATCGCGCCGAGCTTGTTGAGGCCGAGCGTCGCCCACACGTAGTCGGGGCAGCTCTCCATGAGCGTCGCGACGGTGTCCCCGCGCCCGACGCCGAGCGAGCCGAAGCCGCTCGCCATCGCGTTCGCGAGGTCGTTCACGCGGCCGAACGACCAGCGGGCGTCGCCGGCGACCAGGAAGTCGCGCTCCGGGATCGCGTCCGCCTGGCGGCGCAGGCAGCGTCCCAGCAGGCGCTCGCGGCGGTCGTCGAGATCGAGCTTGTGCACGGGTCCTCCGCGGCGGGTCGCCCATTCTATCGCGGCGCCGCGTAGAATCGGCGCATGCCGGGGTCGGACTGGTTCGAGAGCTTCTTCGGGCCGGACTACTTCGAGATCTACGACGGCTTCTTCCCGGCCGAGCGCACGGCCGCCGAGGTGGACGGCATCGTGGCCCGGCTCGGGCTCCGAGAGGGCGCGCGCGTACTCGACCTCGCCTGCGGGCACGGGCGCCATGCCGTCCCGCTCGCCGAGCGCGGCTGCGCGGTCACGGGCTTCGATCTGAGCGAGGCGTGCCTGGAGCGCGCGCGTGCGGACGCCGCGGCGCGCGGCGTCGACGTGCGCTGGGTCGGCGGCGACATGCGCGCGCTGCCCTTCGACGCCGAGTTCGACGCCGTGATCAACGTCTTCACGGCCTTCGGCTACTTCGCGGACGAGGCGGACGACGTCGAGACGCTGCGCGGCGTCCGCCGCGCGCTCGTGCCGGGCGGGCGCTTCCTGCTGGAGACCCTCCACCGCGACGCGCTGCCGGCCCGCTTCCAGCCGCACCTCGAGTACACGACCTCGAGGGGGGCGCGCGTGGTGCGCGACTACGTCTGGGACCTCGCACGCGACGTGATGGAGGACCGCGTCGTCCTGACCCGGCCCGACGGCTCGCGGACCGAGTACGCCACGCGCGTGCGCATGCGCACCCTCCGCGAGTGGCTCGCGCTCTTGCGCCGGGCCGGCCTCGAGCCCGTCGCCTGGACGGGCGGCCTCGACGGCAGCCCGCTCCGCCTCGACAGCCGCCGCCTGGTGCTGATCAGCGCGCGTCCCTCGGAGTCCGGACGGCCGTCTGCCACGCCGCCGACGCGATGAGCGCGCCGTCGCGCGCGAAGATCTCGCGGCGCGAGAGGCAGCGGCCGCCCGTCGCCACGTCGCTCTCCGTCTTCACCAGCCACCAGTCGTGCCAGGGCTGCCCGCGGTGGATCCACAGCGCGTGGTCGAGCAGCGTGAGCTCGCTCTCCGGGAACGCGGCGCCGAGGCGGCGCTCGACGGCCCAGTGCGAGCGGTACTCGGCCACGAACGCGAGCGCGGCGGCGTGAAGGAGCGCGTCGTCGCCGAGCGGCGCGCGCGGCCGCAGCCAGCCGAGCCACGCGGCCGGCTCGTGATCCTTCACCGGGTCCGCCGGCGTGATGCGCCGCGCTTCGATCGGGCCCGCCGCGTACGGCGCCCAGCCTTCGCGCGCGGCGAGCTCGGCCTCGCTCGGAAGCTCTTCCGGCGCGGGCAGCCCGCGAGCGGCGACGACGCTCTGGTACCGAACCCCGGCGCGCCGGGCCCCGAAGCGGAGCTGCACCTCGGCCAGGCGCTCGTCGCCCTCGCGCACCGTGACGCGGGTGCAGTCGGCAGCGAGCTCCTCACGGGCCAGCGTGAGCGTGACCTCGGGCCTCGCCTCGCGCAGGAAGATCGCGTGCACGGAGGCCGGCGCATCGCGCCCTGCGCCGGCGCCCGCGAGCACGGCGCGGGCGAGCAGATCACCGGGCATCGAGGCGCCCCAGAAGCTCTCGAGCCGCGCGACGGCGGGGCGGTCGCCTCCGCGCTCGACGCGGAGCATCTCTCGCAGGGACTCTCGGGGCACGCCCGGCTCGCTCAATCGCACCTCCTTCGCCAGCATACGACGGACGAACGGTGCCGGGGGATACGGAGCCGGCCGTGATACGATGGCGCGCCCCGGCGCCGCCCGCCGGGGCGTCCTGGAGCCGAGGCATGCGGATCGCCCGTTCCGTCGCGAGCCGCCTGGTGATGCCGGCGACGCTCGCGCTCGCCCTCGGCGCGGCGCTCCTCGCGATGGAGCGCTTCGGCACCGTGAACGTGATCCTCCCGATCCTGCTCGCGTCCATCGTGTGGGTGGCCTGGCTCGAGCGCGTGCTGCCCCATCGCGCGGAGTGGAACCGCGCGCGCGGGGATCTCCTCGCGGACGCCCTCTACCTGCCGACCACGTCGGCCGTGGCGGCGCTGGTGCGGCCGCTGGTGGTGACCGCCGGCGTCGGGGTCGCGAGCCTCGTCTCCGCGCGCTTCGGCGCCGGGCTCTGGCCGCACGACTGGCCGCTCTGGCTCCAGCTTCCCCTCGCCTGGGTCGTCGTCGAGCTCTTCGCGTACTGGCCGCACCGCTGGCTCCACGAGGTGCCGTGGCTCTGGCGCCTTCACGCGACGCACCACAGCCCCGAGCGCCTCTACTGGCTGAACGCGACCCGAGCCCACCCGCTCGAGCACGTCTTCCGCTCGGCCTTCGGCATGCTGCCGCTCGCGGTGGCGGGGGCGTCGGGCGAGCTGCTCGCGCTCCAGGCCGTCACGGACGCGGTCGTCGGGCTCTTCCAGCATGCGAACGTCGACATCCGGCTCGGTCCGCTGAACTACGTCTTCAGCGCGGCGCCCGTGCACCGCTGGCACCACTCGCGCTCGCGCGCCGAGGCGGACCACAACTACGGCGACACCTTCATCTTCTGGGACCTCGTGTTCGGCACGTACTACCGGCCGAAGGAGCGAGAGGTGGAGGCGCTCGGCATCGCGGGGCTCGAGGCGTTCCCGAGCGGCTACCTCGCCCAGCTCGCCGCGCCGTTCCGCTGGCGCGAGATCGAACGCGAGAGCCTCGCGAGCGCCGGCCGCGCGAGGCTCGCGAGCGCGGCCCGCGCGAGCCGTTAGCCTTCCGCCTCGTGCTGCGCCGCCGGCCCTGGCTCTTCGCCCTCGTGCTCGTCGCCTGCGTCGGCTGCGACCACGCCACCAAGCAGGTGGCCGAGCAGTGGCTCGCCGGGCGCGACGTGCTCTCGCTGCTCGGGGGCTTCGTCCAGCTCCAGCTGGTCGCGAATCCGGGCGCCTTCCTGAGCCTCGGCGCCGGGCTGCCGGAGGCGCTGCGGCACTTCCTGCTGATCGGGCTCGTGCCGCTCGCGCTCGCGCTGGTGACCCTCCTGCTCTGGCGCGCGCCGGGCGCCTCGCGGACGCAGGTCCTCGCGCTCGGCCTCGTGGCCGGCGGCGGGCTCGCGAACTGGCTCGACCGCGTCTTCGGCGGCGGCGCGGTCACCGACTTCGTGAGCCTCGGCGTGGGCGCGCTCCGGACGGGCATCTTCAACGTGGCCGACGTCGCGATCGTGGCGGGACTCGCCCTGCTGCTGCGCGGCGCGAAGAGCGGCGCCGGTGGGCCGACCGAACCGGGAAGCGATCACTCCTCGCCCCGCGCCTCGACGTGGGGGAGTCCGTAGAGGCTCGCGGTCACGCGGCTCATCGTGTCGATGAGCTGCGGACGCGGCAGCGCCGCGAGCGCCTTCGCGGCCGCGCGGTTCGCGTCGCCCGCGAACCAGACGGGGCCGCGCCCGAGGGCGTCGAGCGCGCCCCGCGCCACGTCGTCGGGCTCGGCGGCGTGCACACCGGGCGGGAAGTGCGGGTCCGACGCGAGCAGGCTCGGCGTCTTCGTCATGCCCGCCACCGCCGCGAGCACGTCCACGCCATGAGGCTGGAGCTCGTGCCAGAGCGACTGCGCCAGGATCCAATCGAAGGCCTTGGTCGCGGCGTAGGTCGCGACGTACGCACTGCCCGAGAGCGCCACCATCGAGGTCACGAACACCATGCCGCCACGCCGGCGCTCACGCATGCCGGAGCCGAGGCGGTGCGCGAGGAGCAGCGGGCCCGAGCAGTTCAGCGCGACGAGCTTCTCGGCGTTCGCGAGCGGCTGCTCGTGGAAGGCGCCGACGCCGTGCACGGCGCCCGCGTTGTAGACGAGCAGGCCCACCTCCCGTCCCCGGGTCGCGGCCTCGACGCGCGCGCCGAGGTCCGAGGCGGTGAGATCCGCGACGAGCGGGTGCGCCTCGACCGCGTGCTGCGAGCGGATCTCGGCCGCGAGGCGGGCCAGGAGCGCCTCGCGGCGGGCGAGCAGCAGCACGTTCCCGCCGCGCTCGGCGATCCGGCGCGCGAACGACTCGCCGATCCCGTCCGAGGCGCCGGCGACGAGCGCCCAGGGGCCGTAGCGATCGCGGAAGCTCATGCGGACCGTCTCCTCCCCGTGGCATCATGCGCCGGGGCGGCGCGTCCGTCGACGCGACGCCGCGGAGGTGAGGAGATGACGACAGCGAGCCATCGCGGTTGCTGCCCCTGCGGCGCCGTCGAGATCGAAGCCGCGGGCGAGCCCGCGGTGATGGGTTTCTGCCACTGCGCGTCGTGCCGCGACTGGCTCGCCGCGCCGGTGCACGGCTTCATGCTCTGGCCGCAGGCGAACGTGAAGGTCGTGAAGGGTGCGGACGAGCTCGGCCTCTACAAGAAGACCGAGGCGAGCCAGCGCCAGTTCTGTCGCCGCTGCGGCGCCGCCGTGCTGGTCGGGCATCCCGGTTTCGGCATGACGGACGTGATGTCGGTGCGGCTGCCGAGCTTCGCGTTCCGGCCCGCGCTCCACGTGCACTACGGCGAGAAGGTGCTCTCCGTGCGAGACGGTCTGCCGAAGTATCGGGACCTGCCGAAGGACTTCGGCGGCTCGGGCGAGACGCTGCCGGAGTGATCCGGCAGCGCCTGCGCGCGGCGGCGGCCGAGCCTCATCTTCTCGAGAGAACGCTGAACCGGAGGAACCTTGGCCGAGCCGCTCCGAGTGGGCTTCTATGGCGCCGGCTTCATCGCGCGCATGCACACGCTCTCGCTCGCGACCTGCCCGGTCGCACACCGCCTGACGGCCGTGCACGACCCGGACGCCGCGCGCGCGCAGGATTTCGCCGCCCGCTGCGGTGCGGCCGTCGTCGGCGAGGACGAGCTGCTCGACCTCGTGGACGCCGTCTACGTCAATACGTGGACCTCCGAGCATCCGCGGCTCGTCGAGAAGATCGCCGCGCGCGGCAAGGCCGTGTTCTGCGAGAAGCCGCTCGCGGTGACCGCGGACCTCGCGGAGCAAATGGCCGCCACCGTGGACAAGGCGGGCGTCACCAACCAGGTCGGCCTCGTGCTGCGCTTCCTGTCGCCCTTCCGCTTCGCGAAGCACCTGCTCGCGGACCCGCGCGCCGGGCGCGTGATGTCGGTGGTGTTCCGCGACGACCAGTACCTGCCGATCCAGGGCCAGTACGGCTCGGACTGGCGCAAGGACCCCGCCCGCTCCGGGCGCGGCGCGCTGCTCGAGCACTCGATCCACGACCTCGACATCCTCCACTGGCTGCTCGGCCCGGTCCGCTCGCTCTCCGCGCGGGTGCGCGAGCTGCACGGCTTCGCCCGCATCGACGACGTGGCCGTGGCGCAGCTCGAGTTCGCGAGCGGCGCGCTCGCGAGCCTCGTGTCCGTCTGGCACGACGTGCTCGAGCGTCCGAGCAACCGCCGCATCGAGATCTTCTGCGAGCGGCTCTTCGTGGCGATCGAGGGAGACCTCGTCGGGCCCGTGCGTTTCCAACTGACGGGCGAGCCCGAGCAGTGTCTCGAGCGCGGCGCGTTGCTCGATGCGCTTCGCGCCCGAGGTGACGACGTGATGAACCCCGCGACCGCCTTCCTCGCGGCCGTCCGCGACGGCCGCCCGGCGGCGCCCGCCTTCGCCGCGGCGCTGCCGGCGCAGCGGCTGGCCGACGCGGTCTACGCCTCGGCGGATGCGGGCGGCGCTCCGCTCGGCGGCCTCGACCGCTGACGGAGCCGGCGGCGCCGCGCCGCCTACTTGTAGGCGACCGCCGCGCTCGACGCGCCCGCCAGCGGGATCACGTCGAAGCGGCGGAAGCCGACCTCGCTGCACCAGCGGCGGAAGTCTGCGCCGGAGAAGTCGAAAGCGTCACCGAACTCGATCAGCATGTTCAACGACATCAGCAGCCCGTGCGTGTTCGTGCGCCGCTCGTCGTCGATCAGCGCCTCGATCGCTACCAGCGCGCCGCCCGGCGGCAGGGAGGCGTGGGCGGAGCGGATCAGGTGCATCTTCTTGTCCAGGTTCCAGTCGTGGAGGATCATGCCCATCGTGATCACGTCCGCCTTCGGCAGCGGGTCCGCGAAGAAGTCGCCCGAGGCTGTGCGCACGCGCTGCTCGAGGCCCGCCGCGGCGATCGCCCTCTTCGCGATCGGCTCGACGGCCGGGAGATCGAAGGAGGTGCACTGGATGTGCGGATGGCGCCTGGCCACTTCGGTGGACAGCAGGCCGGTCGCGCCCCCCACGTCGCACAGCGTCTCGAAGGGCCCGAAATCGAACTTCTCGGCGAAGGCCTCGAAGTTGATGCGCGACACACCCGTCATCGCGCTCATGAACTGCTCGAGCCTCGGCAGCTCGGAGTAGAGCTCCTCGAACATGCCCTTCCGTCCGTGCTTGACCTCGTTCTGCGGCTTGCCGGTGCGCAGCGCCGTGGGCAGGTCGTTCCAGAAGCGGAACAGGCGCGCGTTGAGCATCTCCAGCATGCCGCCGACGTAGCGCGGGCTGTTCCGGTCCAGGAAGAGCAGCCCGGCCGCGGTGTTGCGGTACTTCGCCTCCGCGCCGTCGCCCTCGCGCTCGAGGAAGCCCATCGACAGGAGCGCATCGAAGAAGTCCGGGATGCCGCGCGGGTGCAGCTCGAGCTCCGCTCCCAGCTCCGCCCCCGTCATGCGCCGCGTGCCGAGGCGCGTGAACACGCCGAGCTCGGCGGCGGTCAGGAGCACCTTGGACGACCAGAAGGAGAAGGCGGTCTGGAGGATCGGTCCGACGTCGGGCTGCCCGGCCATCCCCGAAGGGTCCGGGCAGCGCTCGAACCGCGCAAGCCGCCCCAGCTCCGGTGAGGAAACGGCCCGGGGCGCTACCGTCCGACCCGCTCGCCCACCCGGCGAGCCCACCGAAGGGAACCGCGAGAACCATGTCCCGACCCGCTGCCGCGCCGAAGTCCGACGCCTTCTTCCAGTTCTCCGGGACGAAGGGCTACATCGCCTCGTCCGCGCTCGTCGACGCCGTGAACTGCGCGATCGCCCTCGAGCGCCCGCTGCTCATCAAGGGCGAGCCCGGCACCGGCAAGACGCTCCTCGCCCAGCACGTCGCCGAGGGGCTCGGGCTCGCGATCGAGCGCTGGCACATCAAGTCGACCAGCAAGGCCCAGGAGGGGCTCTACGTCTACGACACCGTGCAGCGCCTCAACGACGCGCGCTTCGGCGAGGGAGACGTCTCGAACATCCGCGCCTACATCCGCATGGGGCCGGTGGGGCGCGCCTTCCAGAGCGAGGAGCGCAAGGTCCTGCTGATCGACGAGGTCGACAAGGCCGACCTCGAGTTCCCGAACGACCTGCTGCGCGAGCTCGACGAGATGCGCTTCACCGTCTCCGAGACCGGGGACGAGATCGCTGCGAAGCACCGGCCCATCGTGATCATCACGTCGAACAACGAGAAGGAGCTGCCCGATGCGTTCCTGCGCCGCTGCGTGTTCCACTTCATCGAGTTCCCGGACAAGGAGCTGATGAAGCGCATCGTCGCGGTCCACCACCCGCACCTGAAGGAGCAGCTCCTCGACCAGGTGCTGATCAAGTTCTACTGGCTGCGCGAGCAGAACGAGCTGCGCAAGAAGCCGTCGACCTCGGAGCTGATCGACTGGATCGCGGCGCTCCAGCGCTCGGGCATGAGCGTGGACGACATCGAGCTCCACATTCCCTTCCTGGGCGCGCTGCTCAAGAACGAGCAGGACACCGAGGCGCTCGACAAGTACCACGCCCGCGGCGGCCGCTATCCGACGGAGTGGAAGGAGCTCGGGCCCAAGTTCAACAACTAGAAGCACCCGGATGTTCACTGATTTCTTCTACGAGCTCCGAGACGAGGGCGTGCCGGTCGGCACGCAGGAGTGGCTGCTGCTGCTCAGCGCGCTCGAGAAGGGGCTCCACGGCTCGAGCCTCGAGCGCTTCTATCACCTGTCGCGCTCGCTGCTCGTGAAGAGCGAGACGTACTTCGACGCGTTCGACCGCGCGTTCCTTCGCGTGTTCGCGGGCGTCGAGGGCTCGCTCGACATCGAGGAGGAGCTGCTCGAGTGGCTCCGGGACCCGAAGAACTTCCGCGAGCTGAGCGACGAGGAGCGCGCGCAGCTGGAGCGCCTGTCGGGCGACGAGCTGATGCGGAAGTTCCTGGAGACGCTCGCGGAGCAGACGGAGCGCCACGACGGCGGCGGGCGCTGGATCGGCACCGGCGGGCGCTCTCCGTACGGTCACGGCGGCGAGCACCCGACCGGGATCCGCGTCGGCGGCCCCGCGAAGAACCGCTCGGCGATGAAGGTGGCCGAGGAGCGCCGCTTCCAGGACTACCGGACCGACGAGACGCTCGACCTGCGCCAGACGCGCGTCGCGCTCCGCCGCCTGCGCCAGCTCACGCGCACGGGCCCCGAGAGCGAGCTCGACCTCGAGGAAACGATCGACGAGACCTGCAAGAACGCCGGCGAGATCGAGCTGGTCTTCCGCGCCGAGCGGCGCAACGATCTGCGCCTGCTCCTCTTGATGGACGTCGGCGGCACGATGGAGCCCTTCTACGAGCCGGTGAGCCGGCTGCTGACCGCGCTCCACGAGGAGCGCGGCCTGCGCGAGCTCCAGGCGTACTACTTCCACAACTGCATCTACGAGGAGCTCGGGCGCAACGCGCGGCTGCTGCGGCGCGAGGCGATCCCGACCGGCGACCTGCTCCGCAAGCTCGATCCGCGCTGGAAGGTGATGATCGTGGGCGACGCGGCGATGCATCCCGCCGAGCTGCTGGAGGCGAACGGCAACATCGACCCGCGCCGCGGCAGCGCGACGCGCGGCATCGACTGGCTGCACCGGGTTCGCGACCACTTCGAGCGCGTCGTCTGGCTGAACCCGGAGCCGCCCGGTGAGTGGCCGCGTTATCCGACGGTGCGGCTCATCGAGCGCATCTTCCCGATGTACCACCTGAGCGTGGACGGCCTCGCGGACGCCGTCGCCGCGCTGGTCGGCGCGCGCGTCTCACACTGAGCCCGGCTCAGCCCGGCGCGCCGAGCGACCCCGCGAGCGCGAGCAGGTCCTCGCGCACGGCTTCGGTGCCGAGCAGCAGCGCGAAGCCGAGCGCGGCGGCGGCCGCCTTGCTCCGGCTCCAGGCACGCTCGAAGAAACGCGGCACCCGAGTGGCTCGCTCAGCGCCGCTCTGCGGCGGCCTCGGCACGCAGCCGCGCGCTACTCCACGATCGCGACGGCGTGTTCCGAGATCTTGCGGAAGCCGAGCTTCTCGGGCTCCGACCAGATGCGCGGCTCGTGACCGGGGATCAGCGTCCCGCCCCCGAGGATGCGGCGGATCTTCTTGAACGATTCGACCGCCTCGCCGGCGTCGAGCGCGAGGCCGAGCGGAACGTCCTCTTCGAGGTTCCGATACGTGTAGACCGCGTCCGAGCTGTAGCAGACGCGGCCCTTCACGGTGTCGAGGCATACGGTCATCGTGCCGTTCGTGTGGCCGGGCGTGAGATACAGGTCGACGCCGGGCAACACGCCCTCGACGTCGCCGTCGACGAGCAGCACGCGCCCCTCCCAGTTGAGCCGCACCACGGCGAGCACGTCCTCGGCCTCGAAGGCGTTCCGCGCGGCGCTGTTGTGCGGCATCGCGCCCGCCGCGTACTCGAGCTCGCGGCGCTGCACGATGAACTTCGCGTTCGGGAAGCGCGAGGTGCCGCCGGCATGGTCCCAGTGCAGGTGCGAGAGCGTCACGTGGCCCACCGCCTCGGGCCTCACTCCGACCTCGGCGAGGAGCCCGGCGTACTCGCTCCAGTCGCGCACGCCGAACTGCTCGCCGAGCGCCTGGTTCACGTAGCCGGCGTCGAGCACCAGCACCTCCTCGCCGCGCGTCGCCACGCACATCGCGAAGGGCAGGTCGGCGCGCGCGTCCGGCGCGGCGTCCGCGTGCACGATCGAGAGCGGCGCCCCTCGCGCGGTCGCGTAGCGCAGGCACCAGACCTTCTCGAAGGGCCCTTCCGCAGCCGCGGTCGACGCGCACGAGAGCGCCAGGGCGAACGCGACGAAGCGCATCGTTCCCTCCCGCGGGCGCGCCGCCGGCCCGGACCGCGGCGGACCCTACCACAGGCCTTTGCGTGCCAAGGACGCGCCGCGACGCATCCGGGCGCTCGCTGCCGTTTACATGTGGTGCACATGCAGATAGCGTGCCTGCATGTCACGGATGATCCAGATCCGGCACGTGCCCGACGCGCTGCACCGCACGCTCAAGGTACGCGCCGCGCAGGCCGGCATGACGCTCTCGGACTACCTCCTTGCCGAGGTCCGCAAGATCGCCGAGCGGCCCAGCCGCCAGGAGCTGATCGAACGCCTGGCGCAGCAGCCCCCGGTGAAGCTCCGGGTGCGGCCGGCCGACGCGGTGCGTGCCGAGCGCGAGCGGCGGTGATCGTCCTCGATGCCTCGGCCGTGCTCGAGCTGCTGCTCGGGACTCCGGCCGGGACGCGGGTGGCGCAACGAATCGAGGCCCCGGCCGAGACGCTTCACGCTCCCCACCTCGTGGACCTCGAGGTCGCGCAGGTGCTGCAGCGCTTCCAACGTGAGGGAGACATCGATCAGGCGCGCGGACGAGAAGCTCTCGAGGTGATGCGCGAGCTGGACCTCACGCGCTACCCGCACGACGTGCTGCTGCCTCGCATCTGGCAGCTGCGGGATGCGGTGACCGCCTACGACGCCGCCTATCTCGCCCTCGCCGAGGCGCTGGCGGCCCCCCTGCTCACGGCGGACGCGAAGCTCGCGCGTGCACGCGGTCATCGAGCCGGGGTCGAGCTGGTCGGCACCGACTGATCGCAGAGTTCCGCGAAGCGGGTAGACGCGGCCGTGCGCACGGACGGCCTCCTGCGGGCGGGCTCCGTGTACACTGCGGCCCGCCCAGCAGGCGCCCGCGCGCCGGAGCCGCACGATGAACGCAGCGCCCGACCTCCAGCTCGACGCGCTCCTCGCCGAGGCCGAGCGGCGCGCCGGCGGCCTTCGCGATCTCGGCAGCGGCCCCTTCGTGGAGCCGCTCGCGCTGCTGCTCGACTCCCTCGAGCGCGAGGGGCGGCTCAACGCGCTCGGGCGCGCGATCGCGCGGGAGCGCGTGCTCGGCCACGTGGTCAACCGGCTCGGCTACGTCGACGACCGCAAGCGCTTCCCCGAGATCGCGAAGCAGGAGATCGTGCGCCCGCTCTTCATCATCGGGCTCCCGCGCACCGGTACCACGATCCTGCACGACATCCTCGCCCAGGACCCGGCGAACCGCGCGCCGCTCACCTGGGAGGTCATGTTTCCGTCGCCGCCGCCCGAGACGGCGACGTTCGAGAGCGACCCGCGCATTGCACGCTGCGCGGCCACCTTCCCCTCGGTGGACGCGCAGATCCCCGCCTTCAAGGCGATGCACCCGATGGGCGCCCAGCTCTCGCAGGAGTGCGTCACGCTGATGGCCGAGGCGATGTGCACGCCGCTCTTCCACAACCAGTTCCGCGTACCGTCCTATCAGAACTGGGTCGACGGCGACGCGGACTGGTCGCACGTCTACGCCTTCCACCGGCAGCAGCTCCAGCACCTCCAGTCGCGTCACATGTGCGAGCGCTGGGTGCTCAAGACGGGCGCGCACCTCTGGGGCCTCGACCCCCTGCTGCGCAGCTACCCCGACGCCCGCATCGTCTTCACGCACCGCGACCCCGTGAAGTCGATGACGTCCTACGCGAGCCTCACCTCGCTGGTGCGCTCGATGGGCAGCGACGAGGTCGACCGCTTCGAGGTGGCGCAGGACTGGTCGGCGCGGCTCGCCCGCGTGCTCGAGCGCGCCCTCGAGGTGCGGCGCCGCGGCGAGTACCCGCAGGCCACGTTCTACGACATGTACTTCCAGGATTTCGTGGCCGATCCCTTCGCCGAGGTCCGGAAGATCTACGCCGCGTTCGGCCTGCCCATGACGGAGGCCGGCGCCGCGCGGATGCGCGCGTACATCGCCGACCATCCGAAGGGCAAGGACGGGATCCACCGCTATGCGCCGGAGGCGTTCGGCGTCGAGCCGGCCGCGGTGCGGCGCGACTTCCGCACCTACATCGAGCGCTTCGATCTCGCGCCCGAGGCGCCGGGCGAAGAGCCGCGATGAGTCGGTATCGGGAGACTGCGTCCTCACGGCCGTCGCGCAGGGCATCATGCTCGGCCGCGAGCACTCCCGCGATGCACGGCTCATGCCGTGGACGGACCCTCGGCCGAGGCGGCTCGACGCACCCTCGCAGGCCTCGAGATCCCGGTGCTGTCTCGCGTGGACTTCGTGACGAACGAGCGAGCGCTCGGGCGCCCCAAGGACCTGGCGGACCTCGCCTGGCTCACCGGGCAGGCGACCGCGCGCTGCGCGCCGTCCGCATCGAGCCCCGCTCGCGCTCGATCAGCAGCCAGGGGGCGTGCGGCGTCGGCCGTTGGCCAGGTGCGGTCAGCGGATCAACACGGCATGCGGCAGTCCCTCGAAGTCCGCGTCCGCCGTGACCAGGGTCGCGCCGTGACGGAGCGCCGTCGCATAGACCACGGAGTCGGCCATCGCGAGCCCGTGTGCGAGCGACACGTCCGCCGCCTCGATGGCGAGGCTCTCGTCGAGCGAAATCACCTGCGCGCGATGCATGGCCGCGACCGCCTCGATCGCGCGTTCCTCGGACAGATCGCGGCGGACGACCTTGTAGACCTCGTAGAGCTGGAGCGATGCCACGATCTGCGCCTCCCGGCCCTCGAGATAGGGAGCGAAGGCGTCCGCACGAGGCCTCCCGGCCAGGTACTCGATCCAGCCACTCGAGTCGACGAGGATCAGAGGCGATCCTTCTTCTCTCGCAGGCCGCGCGGACTGGCGCCACGCACGAGCCCGCGCCGGCTCCGGATCGGCCGCTCGGGCACGAGGTAGAGGACGCCGCCTTTTTCGAGCACGGTCAGCTTCGTGCCCGGCACGAGCCCCATGCGCTCGCGGATGCGGCGCGGAATCACGAGCTGGTACTTGGTCGAGAGGGTGGCGGTCTCCATCTTACGTGTACATTATCGATCGATAATCAGTAGGTCAACGAGTCTCACGCCGCACGCGGCCCCGTCACCGCGGATGCACGCGCACCGGCAGCTTCGCGAAGCCCTTCACGAAGGGGGACTTCACGCGCACCGGCGCGCCCACCACCTCGACGAAGCGGAAGCGCCGCATGACCTCTTCCCAGAGCACGCGCAGCTGCATCTCGGCGAGCCGGCTGCCCATGCAGAAGTGGATGCCCCAGCCGAAGGAGAGGTGCTGCTTCGAGTTCTCGCGGTCGATCAGGAACTCGTTCGCGCGCGGGATGGCCGTCTCGTCGCGGTTCGCGGAGACGTACCACATGACCACCTTGTCGCCCTTCTTGATCCGCTTGCCGCCGAGCTCGGTGTCCTGCGTGGCGGTGCGCCGCATGTGTGCGAGCGGCGTCTGCCAGCGGATGATCTCGTTCACCATGTTCGGGATCAGGCCCGGGTCGCGGCGCAGCTTCTCGTACTCGGCGGGGTTCTCGTTCAGCGCGAGCACGCCCCCGGAGATCGAGTTCCGGGTGGTGTCGTTGCCGCCCACGATGAGCAGGATCAGCGTGCCGAGGTAATCGAGGGGCGCGACGTCGGGCGCGATGTCGCGCATCGCCTCGGAGTTCGCCATCGCCGACACGAAGTCGAGCTCGCCGCTCTGGGGCTTGTTCGCGCGCTCCTTCCAGAGCCGCGTGAAGTACTCGAGGCACTCGAGCAGCACGGCCCGCCCGTCGTCCTCCGTCATCCCGATCTCGGCCAGCTGCTCGGGGCTCATCGTGGCGATGTCCGACCAATGGGTGAGCTTGCGCCGTTCCTCCCACGGGAAGTCGAACATGGTCGCGAGCATGCCGGTCGTCAGCTCGATCGAGACGCGGTCCACCCAGTCGAAGCTCTCGCCGACCGGGAGCGCGTCGAGGATCTCGCCCACGCGCTCGCGGATCAGCGGCTCGAGGCGGGCGAGGTTTCGCGGCGACGCGACCGGCTGGACGCTCTTGCGATGGGCCTGGTGCCGTTCACCGTCCATGGCGATGAAGCCCGGCATCAGCGGGAAGTCCGGCTCGGGATCGACGATCACGATGGTGGGCGCGGAGGAGAACAGCTCCGGATGCTTCTCGACGTACACGATGTCGTCGAACCTGGTGATCGACCAATACGGCCCGAACTCGCTCTCGGCGCACCAGTGCACCGGGTCCTCCTTGCGGAGGCGCTCGAAGTAGCCCCAGAGCGTGTCCGTCTCGAAGAGCTCGGCGTCCGAGACGTCGATCTTGTCGAGGGGGATCGACCAGGGATCGGCTCCGGCCTGGCCCTTCGACGGCGCGGGCTTCGCGGCGGCTTCGCTCATGGGTTCTCCTACGGGCGGGCGGCCCGATCAGGCTACCGCGTCGCGGGGCGCCGCGGGGACTCCCGATTCGTGTTAGCGTGCCGCTCTCGACGGAGCTTCCCGCTTGAGCCGGGCACAACGGCAGGTCCCCATCGCCGAGGGTCTCTTCACGGGTCCCCCCGACGCTCCGCAGCTCGTCGGCAGCCGCTGCACGCGCTGCCGCGAGGTCGCCTTCCCGAAGCAGTCGAGCTGCCCGGCGTGCACCGGCGACTCGACCGAAGAGGTCCTGCTCGCGCGCCGCGGGACGCTCTGGACCTGGACGATCCAGCGCTTCGCGCCGCCGCCGCCCTTCATCGGCGACACGGAGCCCTTCGCGCCCTACGGCGTCGGCTACGTCGAGCTGCCCGAGGGCGTGCGCGTCGAGTCGCGCCTCACGACGGCCGATCCCGCGGCCCTCGAGATCGGCATGGAGATGGAGCTCGTGCTCGAGAAGTTCGTCGACGGCCCGGACGGCGAGGCGCGCATGACCTTCGCCTTCGCGCCCGTTGCGCGGACTGGAAGCTGAGCAGGAGCCCGGCATGGACGTCGCCATCATCGGCATCGGTCTCCATCCCTTCGGCCGTCACGAGGGCGTGCCGGCCCTCGCGATGGGCGTCGCCGCGGCGCGCAAGGCACTCGACGACGCGAGCCTGCGCTGGGAGGACGTCCAGCTCGCCGCGGCCGGCAGCCTCGAGGTGCTCCAGCCGGACACGATGAACAAGTTCCTCGGGCTCACCGGGATCCCGTTCACGACGCTCTACAACGGCTGCGCCACGGGCGGCAACCTGCTGATCACGACGGCGAACGCCATCCGTGCCGGCGTCGGCGACGTCGGCATCGCGATCGGCCTCGACAAGCATCCGCGCGGCGCGTTCTCGGTCGGCGACGACCTCGCGGGCCTCGGGCTCGGACAGTGGTACGGCGAGACGGGGCTCGCGCTCAACCCGCAGTACTTCTCGATGAAGACGAAGCGCTACATGCACGACCACGGCATCAGCGAGGACTGCCTGCACCGCACGGCGCTGAAGGCCTTCAAGAACGGCTCGCTGAACCCCGACGCCTGGCGCAGGAAGGCGCTCGGCTACGAGGAGATCGCGAGCGCGCCGATGGTCTGCGACCCGCTCCGCAAGTACCACTTCTGCTCGCCGTCGGAGGGCGCCGCCGCCGTCGTGCTCTGCCGCGCGGACGTCGCAAGGCGCTACACGAGCCACCCCATCTACCTGCGCGCCGCGGAGTTCAAGACCCGCACCTACGGCTCCTTCGAGACGCTCTCGCCTTCGGTGCCGGTGCGGATCTCCGAGGGCCCGAGCGTGAAGGCTTCGCGGTCGGCCTTCGAGGCCGCCGGCATCGGGCCCGAGGACATCGACGTCGCGCAGCTCCAGGACACCGAGGTCGGCCACGAGATCATGCACCTGGCCGAGAACGGCTTCTGCAAGGACGGCGAGCAGGAGGCCTGGATCCGTGCCGGCGAGACGGAGATCGGCGGGCGCCTGCCGGTCAACACCGACGGGGGGCTGCTCGCGAACGGCGAGCCGATCGGCGCGTCCGGCCTGCGCCAGGTCCACGAGATCTGCCTGCAGCTGCGCGGCCGGGCTGGCCAGCGCCAGGTGCCCGGCGAGCCGCGCACGGGCTACACGCACGTCTACGGCTTCCCAGGCGTGAGCGCGGTGACGGTGCTCTCGCGGTAGTCGCGCGGGTTCCGAGGAGCGAGCGTCTCCCCGCCGCGGGCGCCCGGATCTCAGAGCGCCAGAC
>Ga0075327_1000164_pt1 | contig 16795 bp, 17 predicted proteins | sample MayberrySE_Catta_2_FD_120056 | JGI IMG/M metagenome (GOLD analysis project Ga0075327, IMG submission 120056) | Natural and restored wetland microbial communities from the San Francisco Bay, California, USA, that impact long-term carbon... | ecosystem: Environmental > Terrestrial > Soil >...
TCCTCACCATCCTCAACGCCATCGCCCGGGAAAGAAGCGACTGGCAAGACTACATCGGTTGACTTCGATCACGATCGCCAGTTAGGCCGCAGCACGCGCGGCTACCTGAAACGGATGCCATGGGAACGAAGCCACTCCCGGGCGATCTCTTCGAAGGGGGCGCTTCGGAAGGAGTGCCACTGATCGCGCAGCCCCAGGCGGTCGAGGGTGTTGCGGAAGACCCGAAACGCACCACTGCCGTGAATCGCATCGATGAGTTCGCGGTGCATTGCGGGCGCATCGATCGTGTTGCAGAAGCGCTCCACGATCGACCACTCGTGGATCTCGAACGAGTCGGGCAGCCGAAGAAACCGGTCTGATTCAAGGACTTCGCGGACCTTGGGTAGATCTTCACGTTGCCACTCGGGCAGATGCTCGGGCGCCTCTTCGAGGGAACTTCGGTCCTCGTCCGTGATGGTGATGATCTCGCCGGTCTCGGGATCCAGGAACGATTGCCACTCCTGGTTGGGCAGGTCCATCGCTTCGACGGTGTCTTGGAGGGAAACCTCGGCGGGCATGATCTCGTCCTCTTGCGGCGGCCTAACGGATCGGCGCTCAGCTGCGAGCGCCGCTGACCGGAGACGGTAGCCCACCCGGCCCCGCCGCCAGAGGGCACGAGCCGCCCCGCGAGCGAAGCGAGCAGCGGGCGGCGCTGCCACGCGACGCCTTCAGGGCGCTCGTCAGCTGCAGCGCCTTGTTAGGCGGCTTCACGGCCTGTTTCCGGTGGGCGCAAGCCCGCAGCCCTTTGCCCGGAGTTCGCGGACCTCGCCGCCTTCGCTGCGGACCCGCATGGAGAAAGGCAGGATCCCGCCCAAGGCATCCAGGAACCGAACGTAGTCGCTCAGCGAACTGATCGGCTCATCGTTGAGGCTGAAGAGAAGGTCGCCGTCACGAACGCCGAGCCCGGCGATGCAGCTGTCCGAGACGACGTGTGAGAAACGCAGCCCGATGGGAGCACCGGATTCGAAGACCGGGTCCATCTTCGCGCCACCAACTCGGAACGGCTCCGGTTCATGCGCACTGGAGCAGGCGACCGCAGCGATTGCCGATCCGATGCAGAGCGTTCGTAGGGCACCGTGCAACGTTTTCGAAGCCGCCTAACTACGTATTGGCCTGCAACCCCGCCCATTCTGCCTCGGAGAAAGGCTGCGAGTCAACGTCTGCCGCGGCGCGCCCCGAGGGCGGAAATCCCCAGGGTTCTTGCCGGCACGGAGGGGGAAAGGGCTGCGACTTCTCGCAGCCTTCTGTGTCGCGCGAAGGGAGGTGCGTTCGCTCGGTGGGTGGACGCGGGCGCCCGCGGCTAGGTGCGTCGCGAGCCGTGCGAATGGGTCACGAGGCGACCACGTAGGGAGGGACGGCCGTTCCCTCGGATCCGGCCGCGCATGCAACTTGACCTGGGGGAGCCGCCGGGCGGGGGAGCGCAGCCGCGGAGCGCCCTACGGGTCCGGCGCCAGCGGCAGGCGCACCTCGAAGGTCGCGCCCTTGCCGGGGCTCGAGATCACGTGGATCTCGCCGCCGTGGCCGCGCACGATCTCGTGCGAGACGTAGAGCCCGAGGCCGGTGCCCTCGCCCGCTGGCTTGGTCGTGAAGAACGGGTCGAAGAGCCGATCGCGGTGCTCGGGCAGGATGCCGGCGCCGTCGTCGCTGACGCGCACCACGGCGCAGTCGCCGTGGAGCGCCGTCTCGACGCGCACGGTGCCCACCTGGCCGACCGACTGGAGGGCGTTCACCAGCAGGTTCACGAACACCTGCCGCAGCTGGCCCGCCGATCCCCATACCGCCGGGACGTCGCCGTAGGCCTCCTCGATGCGCGTCGCGCCCTGGCGGTGCGGGCCGGCCACGCGCACGCACGCCTCGAGCACCTGGTTCACGTCGATGGCGCTCCGCCCGTCGCTCCCCGTGTGCGCGAACTCGCGCATGTCGCGTGCGATCGCAATCGTGCGCTCGATGCCTTCGAGGGACTCGTCGATCAGCGCCTCGCACTCGCCGAAGCGGTCGGCGAGCGTGGCGTCGCGGTCCGCCTCCGCCAGCTCCTTGCGAAGCGTATGCCATTCCTCGCGCAGCACGGCGAGGTTCGTGCGCACGAAGGCCATCGGGTTGTTGATCTCGTGTGCGATGCCGGCCGCGAGCTGGCCGACGGACTCGAGCTTCTGCGAGCGGCGCAGGCCCTCCTCGAGCGCACGGCGCTCGGAGACGTCCTCGACCAGGCCGAGCGCGCCGGTGACCGTGCCGCTCGCGCCGCGGATCGGAGCGACGAGCAGGCGTACGTCCGCGACGCGGCCCCACACCGACGTGTAGCGATGCTCCGCGGTGACCACCTCGCCGCGGCGGAGGCAACGGCTCACGGTGTCCGCCACACCCGCCGCCACGCCGCGCGGGCTGGTGAGCACGTTCCCCTCCCCGCGCGGGGCGTCCTGCGGCATGCCCATGATCTCCAACAGGCGCGGATTCATCATCGTCACGCGGCCGAAGGGATCGCAGGCGAAGATGCCGATCGGAGCGTTGTCGATCAGGCCGCGGTAGCGCGCCTCGCTCGCGGCGAGCTCCGCGGTGCGCGCGTCGACCAGCGATTGCAGCGCGTCCTCGAGCCGGCGCTGGCGGTGCACGAGCAGGAACGACAGCCCGGCGCCCATCACGACGGGACCGTACTCGGCCGTGCCGGGCATCTCGATCCAGCGGCTGCTCGACAGCACCGACAGCACGCCGAGCGTCGCGTACGCGGCGATGCTCCCGAGCAGCACGTTGCGCTCGAGCGCGGAGAGCTCCGGCGAGCGAGCCAGCTCCCGCACCACCCACGCGAGCGCGCCCGCGATGTACGGCGTGAGGAGCAGCATCGCGCTGCTGCCGGGGACGCCGATGTGCGAGTGGCCGAACCAGTCGACGGCCGGGAAGGTCGCACCGGATACGAACGCGTCCGTACCGATCACGGCGGCCGCGAGCGCGAGGTTCCCGGTGAAGAAGGCTGCGGCGTGCCAGCGGCGCGTGGGCCGGCCGCCGAGCGAGCGCGCGAAGCCGCACAGGCTCACGATCAGGAAGGGCGCCGCGGCGACGGAGCAGCGCGCCGCGACGACGGCGACGAGGGGCTCGTGGGTCGAGAGCTGGACGTAGCGTGCCGCCTGGAAGGCGAGCGCCGCGCACGACCACATCGCCACCCAGAGGTGCGGGTCGCGCCAGCGGCGCGTGTAGCCGAGATGCAGCACGCCGATGTAGGCGCACATGCCCATCGCGAGCAGGATGGTCGTCTGGCTCGAGAACAAGGGGTGCATCGGCCTCGCGGGGTTATCGGCGGAACTGCGCACCGGGTTGACCCGCGGCGCGCGGGCGCGCTCGGTTGCTGCGCCCGGGGGCGGCGTCTAGGGTCTGGCGCCCATGCTGGAGCCCGCGTCCCCCGTCCCGTCGCGGCGACCCCTGCTCTGGCTCGCGAGCGGTGCGGCCGCCGGAGTGGCGCTCGCCGCGTGGGGTCTGCTCGGCACGGACGCGAGCGGCGGCGCGCTGCCCCGCGGCGTGGTCGCGTCCGTGAACGGCAACCTCATCCACGTCGACGAATGGCAGCGGCTCGTGGACGGGATCGAGAGCGACACGCGCGAGCCGGCCGGCGCGGAGCTTCGCCGCCGCGTGCTCGACCGCATGATCGACGAGGAGCTGCTGGTGCAGCGTGGCGTCGAGCTCGGCCTCGTCGAGAGCGATCGCCGCGTCCGCGCCGACCTCGCCCAGGCGATGATCCAATCGATCGTCGTCGAGACGGAGGACGAGAGGCCGAGCGACGACGAGCTCCGTCGCTTCTACGAGGAGCAGACGGGCTTCTTCACCCAGCCCGGGCGGGTCCGCGCCGCCCACGTGTTCTTCCGCGTGCCTGCGCCGGGCGAGGACGCGGCCGCCGCGGCGCGCGCGAGCGAGGCGCACCGGCGCCTCGCCGCCGGCGAGCCGTGGGAGCGCGTGCGCGAGGAGCTCGGCGACCAGGAGATCTCGCCGCTCCCGGACGCGCTGCTGCCGCTCGCGAAGCTGCGCGAGTACGTGGGGCCGACGGCGCTCCGCGCCGTGATGGAGCTCGCGCCCGGCGAGGTCGGCGCCCCGGTGCGCTCGGGCACCGGCTACCACGTGTTCCGGGTGGTCGAGCGCGAGGCGCCGCGCCTGCCGCCCTTCGAGGACGTGGAAGAGCGCGTCCGCGCGGAGTGGGTGCGGCGCGCCGGCGACCGCGCGCTGCGCGGCTACCTCGACGACCTGCGCGAGAACGCACGGGTCGTCACCGTGGAAGCGCTGCCGTGAAGCGCCTGCTCCGGCTCGCCGGCGTGGCCGCGCTGCTCGTGTGCGCGTGCGCCGGCGGCGCGGGGGCCCACACGCGCAGCACCTCGTGGTCGAGCTGGGAGGTCGAGGGCCGCGAGGCGCGGGTGCGCTTCCGCATCCCGCAGCTCGAGCTCACACGCCTGCCCTGGGGCATCGTGACGCCGCCACGCCTCGCGCCCGAGCTCGGCCGCTATCTCGGCGAGACGCTGCGGCTCGAGGCGGGCGGCGTCGCATGCGCGGTCTCCGAGGCGCCGCGTGCGCTCGCCGCCCCGAGCGACCGCGCGCTGCTCGAGTGGCGGGTGCGCTGCCCGGCGGAGGGCGGGCTCGCGATCGTGAGCGACCTGATGCGCGAGGTCGCGCCGAGCCATCTTCACTTCGCGCGGCTGCGCTCGCCCGACGGCGGCATCCGGGAGCGCGTGCTCGCCGGCCCCGAACGCAGCTGGCGCCTGCCCGGCGCGGACGCCGACGCCGCCGACTCCGGCGCCGGCAGCGGCGTCGCGGACTACGTGTGGCTCGGCATCGAGCACATCGCGACCGGCTACGACCACCTCGTGTTCCTGCTCGGCCTGCTCCTCCTGGCGGGCCGGCTCCGCGAGGTCGTGACGATCGTGACCGGCTTCACGGTCGCGCACAGCATCACGCTCGGCCTCGCCGCGCTCGGGCGCGTGCGCCCCGACGGCGCCGCGGTCGAGGCGCTGATCGGCCTCTCGATCGCGCTCGTGGCGGCCGAGAACGGCTGGCTGATGTCGGGCCGCTGGCGCGGCGTGCCGGTCCTCGTGGTGGGCGCGCTCCTCGTCGCTGGCGCCCTCGCCGCGTTCGGGATCGGCGCCGTGCCGGCCGCGACCTGCGCCGGGCTCGCGCTCTTCGCGGCCTGCTACTTCGCGCTGCTCGAGCGGGTCGAGCGGCCGACGCGGCTGCGCTTCGCGATCGCATTCTGCTTCGGCCTCGTGCACGGTTTCGGCTTCGCGGGCGTCCTCGCGGAGATCGCGCTCCCGCAGGGCCGTCTGCTGCCCGCGCTGCTCGGCTTCAACCTCGGCGTCGAGGCGGGCCAGCTCGCGATCGTCGCCGTCGTGTGGCCGCTGCTCTGGTCGCTCACGCGCGTGCGCGCGGGTGCGGCGTACCGGCCCCTCGTCGAGGCGGGCACCGCGCTCGTGTGCGCGCTCGGCGTGTTCTGGTGGATCGAGCGCGCGTTCGCGTAGCGCCAGTCGGAAGACCCGGAGCGGGCGTTGCTGCCGGGATCTCGCGGGTGCTCCCCGTCGGCGGCGGCGAAGCCGCGTTTCTCATCGCGCTCCGTTCCCCGCCTCCGCCCAGCCGAGCGCCGCGACGATCGCGTGATAGACGAAGTGCTGCTCCTGGACGCCGCGGAACAGCTCGGCGCCCGGGCCGCCCGCGTAGACGGCGACGTCCTCGCCCGAGTGCGCGGCCGACGCGAGCGGCGCGAGCGACTCCTGGAGGTGAGCGCGGTTCTCGACGGGCACGGTCGTGAGGTCGGCGCGGCCGTGCGCGGGCGAGACCGTCTGAGGATGATGCGGGAAGCGCTTCGCGCCCTCCGGCTGTGCGTCGCTCGCGCCCGCGTAGCCCGGCCCCGTCGCGTAGCTCAGCGATGCGAGCGGGCGGCCGGTGAGGTCTCGCAGCGGCGCTTCCCGGCCCGGCGGCACGACGAGGCCGAGGATCGGATTCCCGCGCCGCGGATAGCCGGACAGCGCGAGCGTGTGGCCGTGGTCCGCCGTCACCACCACGAGCGTCTCGTCCGCGCGGGTGAGCGACAGCGCGGCCTCGACTGCGGACGCGAGCTCGATCGTCTCCGCGAGCGCGCGATGCGCGTTGTTCGCGTGGTGCGCGTGATCGATGCGGCCGCCCTCGACCATCAGCACGAAGCCCCGCTCGCTCTGCGCGACCACCCGGAGCGCGGCCACCGTCATCTCGCGGAGCGAAGGCTCGCCGCCGCGGTCGCTCGCGCGGTCGACCTCGTACTCCATGTGGCCGGGGTCGAAGAGGCCGAGGAGCGGCCGCGCCGTGCCGAGGTCGAGGGCCTCGAGCTGCGCGCGGCTCCAGACGTAGGCGCCGCCCGGATGGCGCTTCTGCCACTCCGCGACCAGGTGGCCGCGCTCGCGCCCGCCGCGCCGCCCGGGCTCCTCGGGATCGGGCTCCGTCCTGGGCAGGAACTGCGCGCGCCCGCCGCCGAGCACGACGTCGATGCCGTCGCCGGCGGCGAACTCGACGAGCTGGCGCGCGATGTCGGGGACGCCGAGCTCGCGCGCGGCGCGCGGCAGCTCGGCGTCGCTCTCCCAGTCGCGCTGGGGCAGGTGCGCGTAGCAGGCGGCCGGCGTCGCGTGCGTGACGCGGGTCGTGGTGACGATGCCCGTCGCGAGGCCGCGCGCCTCGGCCTCCTCGAAGAGCGTCGGGACCCGGCTCGCCGCGAGCGTGCTCGGGTCGCCGGTCTTCGCGAGGTCCGAGAGCCCGAGCACGCCGGCCTTCGTCTTCACGCCCGAGACCAGCGCCGTCATGGTGCCGGCCGAGTCGGGCACCTGCGCGTCGGTGTTGTACGTCTTCGCGAGCGCGAGGAAGGGGAGCTTCTCGAAGGCGAGCCAGTGCTCCTCGCCGCTCGCGCCCGCGAGCTGCCCGGCGCGGATCCGCGCGGCGGTCACGGTGGTCGGGCTCATGCCGTCGCCGACGAAGAGGATCACGTTCTTCGCGCGGCGCTGCGGAGGTGTCTCCGCGCGGAGCGCGGCCACCGCTTCGCTTCCCGCACGGAACCAGGCATCCGCGGCGCGCGTCGCGGCGGCGCGCTCCGGCGAGCCGAGCGCTTCGCGCTTCGGATCCTCCGCGGCAGCCCCGCGCGCGGCGCACACGGCGAGGAGGGCGCCGGCGAGCGCGCGCCGCCCGCGGCCGCGCGGCCTCATCCCACGCGCCAGCCGGCGATGTCCTCGTCGAGGCCGCTCTGGATGCGCTCGACCATGGCGCCGCGCAGCGCGCGCTTCGTCTCGGCGAACGCGCGCCGCGGCAGCTCCGCGAGGCGCGCAGCCTCGGCAAGCGTCTCCGCCTCGAGCTCCTCCGCGGGCACGACGCGGTCGAGATAGCCGGCGTCGCATGCGGCGGCCGGCGCATAGACCTCGGCGAGCGCCGTCGCACGGAGCAGGTGGCGCTTCGAGAGCCGTTCGTTCGCGAGCTCGAGCGCGAAGGCGGGCAGCGTCATGCGGATCGCCACCTCGTTGAGCCCGAGCTTGAAGTCGCCCTCGGCCCCGATGCGGACGTCGGCGCCGAGCAGCAGCAGCGCGCCCATCGCGAGCGCGTGTCCGCCGCAGCCGGCCACGACCGGGAGCTTCGTCCCGGCGAGGCGCGCGGCGAGCCCCGCGCCCCCGGCCACGAGCCGGCGTGCGGCGTCCTCGCCCTCCTGGATCGCGTTCAGGTCGAAGCCCGCGCAGAAGCGGCCGCTCCGGCCGAAGAGCGCCACGGCCCCCGCCTCCTTCTCCGCGCGGTCGAGCGCGGCGTGGAAGGCGGCGAGCGAGGCGGGCGAGATCACGTTGGCCTTGCCGTCGTCGAAATCGAGGCGCGCGACGGAACCCGAGAGAGAGAAGCGGACCAGCTCCGGCATGGGCGCGGAGCTTACCGCGCCCGCTCAGGCTCTCAATTCGTCCTTCACGAAGGCGCCGGCCTTCACGATCGCGCGCAGGCGCTCCGGCACGCCGAGCACCGTGATGTCCACGCTCGGGTCGCCGTCGACCACGAGCAGGTCGGCGCTTGCCGGCCTCGAGCGTGCCGAGTTCGTGTGCGCGTCCGGCCAGCTCGGCGCCGTGGAGCGTCGCCCAGCGGATCACGTCGAGTGGCGGGATGTGCGCGCGCTTCACGTAGAAGGCGAGCTCCTCGGCCTGGCTGCCGTGCGGCAGGAGGAAGACGCCGAAGTCGTCTCCGAGCACGATCTTGACGCCCGCCTCGTTCGCACGCGGCAGCTGCTCCAGCACGTTCGCGAGCTCGCGCTCGGTCTCGTCGGCCATGAGCGCCGCCTCGCGCGTGCGGAGCGCCTCGCAGGCGAGGAGCTTGTCGAGATAGAGCGCGCTCGGCACGAGGAACGTGCCGCGCTTCTTCATGGCGGCGATGCACTCCTCGTCGAGCGCGTCGGCGTGGTCGATGGCGTCGAAGCCGAGCTCCACGCATTCGAGCAGCTCGCGCTTCCACGCGCAGTGCGCGCGCACCTTCGCGCCGCGCTCGTGAGCGGCGGCCACGATCGCGGCCAGCTCGTCGCGTCCGAACTCGCGGGCACGATGCGCGGGCCCAGGACGAGGCCGTCGCGGATCGCGCGGTCGAGCTGCCCGTCGAGGTCGTCGCCGCCGCCGGCCCCGATCACGCCCGTGAAGCCGCAGTCGAGCGCGAGGCGCGCGTTCTTCGCGGCGCGGAGCATCAGGACACCGGGGGGCTCGTCGATCCCCAGCGGGCGCAGCTCGAGCGTGGCGTTCTCGAAGGCCGCGTGGAAGTGGCAGCTCCACATCCCGGGCATCAGCGTCCGCCCGGCGAGATCGATCACGCGGTCGCCGGCGGCGGGCGCGAGATCGCGCCCGCCCACCGCGGCGATGCGCTCCCCCTCGACCGCGACGCTGGCGTCGGCGCGCGCGGCGCTCCGCCCGTCGAGCAGGTTCGCGTTCACGAAGAGCGTGCGCGGCATGACTTCGCCTCCCCTCGATGCAACGCGCGTGCCGGCGGCCGCGCTCCGCCCGGCGCAGGGTGGCGGCGCGCTGAGGCTCCTCACCCCACGCGTGCGAGGCGCAGCGCCCCGGCGCGGCGCACGCACGCCCCTGCGCATGCGGCGCAGGGCGGCACGAGGCTTGCGACGGCGCTCCGCCGGAGGTGCCCGCTCCGATGCTCGACTACGACCCCTTCGCCGAGGACGTCCGCCGCGATCCGCTCCCGTTCTACCGCCGGCTGCGCGAGGAGGCGCCCGCCTACTACCTGCCGAAGTACGACGCCTGGGCGCTCTCGCGCTTCCAGGACATCTGGGACGCCTCCTTCGACGCGGCCTCGTACTCGGCCGCAAAGGGCACGACGCCCGCGCAGGTGCTGACGAAGGACCAGCCGGTCACGCCGATGCTGAACACGATGGACCCGCCGGCCCACACGCGGCTCCGCGCCGCGATCCGCGAGTGCTTCCTGCCGAAGCACGTGAAGCAGCTCGAGCCCGCGGTGCGCTCGATGTTCGAGGGCCTCGTGGACGGCGTCTTCGAGCGCGGCCGCTGCGACGTCGTGCAGGACCTCGGGGCGCCGCTCTCGGTGCGCGTCGCCTGTCTCGCGATCGGCATTCCGCTCGCCGACGCCCCGTGCCTGAACGGCATGGTGACGCGCTTCTTCCACCACGATCCCGCGACGGGCGGCATGACGGCCGCCGGGCTCACCGCGCTCCAGGAGCTCACCGACTACTGCCTCGCAGCGATTCGCGAGCGGCGCCGGCGGCCGCAGCCGGGGCCCGAGGCGCTGAACGCGCTCGCCGCGTTCGAGTCCGAGGGACGGCGCTTCACGGACGAGGAGGCGGCGTCGCACGCGACGATGCTCGTGATCGGGGGCTCGGAGACGTTCCCGAAGACGCTCGCGAACGGGGTGCTCCGGCTCTTCGAGCACCCGGATCAGCGCGCGCGCCTCGCGGCCGGCCCGGCCGGCATCCCCGCCGCGTACGACGAGATCGTCCGCTACGACATGCCGACGCAGTTCCTGTGCCGGACGCTCGTGCGCGACGTCGTGCTCCACGGGCAGGTGATGCGCGAGGGGCAGGGCGTGATGCTCCTCTACCCGTCGGCGAACCGCGACGAGCGCGAGTTCCGGGACCCGGACGCCTTCGACGTGGCGCGCCGGCCGCCGCGCATCCTCTCCTTCGGCGCGGGGACGCACGCCTGTCTCGGCACGCACGTGGCGCGGCTCGAGGGGCGCGTCACGCTCGACACGCTTCTCGCCCGCATGCCGGAGTACACGGTGGATCTCGCCGGCGCCAAGCGGCTGCGCACGGAGTTCGTGCAGGGCTTCGCGGAGCTGCCGATCGCCTGGTAGCTAGACCGTGAGCTCGCGCGCACGCGCGTCGGTGAAGCCTTGCAGCGCGCGCTCGGCGCGCGTGTCGAGGCCGAGGAAGCGGACGCCCATGCCGATCGGCAGGTTCCTCCGGCGCAGGTTGCCGGGCACGTTCGTGGCGACGACCTCGCAGGCGAGGCGCAGCTTCTCGCCGGCCTCGTCGGCGAGAGGCAGCGTCACGTGCACGAGCGAGCGGCGGAGCGCCGGCCCGGCGGTGGCGAGGAAGGCGCCGCACGTCGAGACGCTGTAGACCTGCGCCGGCCGCGTGCGAGCGCCCATGCGGACCTCCACGGGCCAGTGGGCCGGCACGCGCAGCGCACGCCGCGGCGCGGGGGCCGGGCCGTGCGCGAGCGCGCGGTTCACCTGGAAGCGCAGCGTGTGATCGTCGAGCGGCTCCCAGATCGCGAGCCGGGCGCCCGCCGCGCGCAGTCGCGCCCGCGCCTCCTCGTCGGGGCGAGGCCCGCACACGAGCAGCGGGAGCGCGCGGCCGTCCGCCGCCCGCGAGAGCGTGCGGAGCGCCCGGGGCAGGTCGAGCGCCGGCGGATCGGGCGGGATCAGCACGGCTCCGATCAGCGCGCGCGGCTCGGCCAGTGCGGCGCGCGCCTCCGCCGCGGTCTTCGCGCGCGTGGCGGAGATGCCGAGCAGACGCAGGCGCTGGGCCACCGGCTCGAGCGGGTGGCCGCCCGCATTCACGACGAGGACGCTCTGCGGCGGCGACATGGAACCCCCGGAGCCCATCGGCCGGCCCGGTGGCGCGTTCGGTGACGGACGTCACGCGCTAGCCTCGGCGCATGCCGCTCGCCGTGGGCGATCCCGCACCGGACCTCTGCCTGCTCGACGCCGGCGAGCGCCCGGTCCTGCTCTCCACGCTCTGGAGGCAGAGGCCCCTCGTGCTGATCTTCCTGCGGCACTTCGGCTGACCGATCTGCCACCGGCACCTGGTCGAGGTGCAGGGACGGCTCGGGGAGTTCGAGGAGCGCGGCGCGCAGGTGATCGCGGTTGGGCAGGGCACCGGTGCGGAGGCGGCGGCCGCGGCGCGCAGGCACGGCGTCACGTACCCGTGCCTCGGCGATCCCGGCCACGAGAGCCATCGCACCCTCGGTCTCGGGCGCACCGGCTGGTTCGGGCTCACGCTCGCGCCGTTCTTCGAGGACCCGCGCGGCGCCTTCCACAACCTGAAGCGCGCCGACCTCGCGGCGTCCGCGAACCCGCGCAGCGACGTCCGCCGCCTCGGCGGCGCGCTCGTCGTGGACCGCGCCGGCCGCGTGCGCCTCCTCCACCGCTCCGCCACCACCACCGACGTGCCGAGCACCGACGCCCTCCTCGCCGCCCTCGGGAGCGGGGACGTTGGTTGAAAAGGTCAAAAAGTCGGCCCGGACTTCTTTACCTTTTCAACCAACGTCCCCCCCTATCACACGCGGCGGACGAGGCGGGGGCCGCGGAGCCAGATCAGCAGCACGAGGCCGATCGCGACGACGACGAGCCCCGCGCAGAGGCCCCACCAGAGGCCGGGCAGGCCGGCGCCGCCGCGCAGCGCGAGCCAGCCGCCGAGCGGCAGCGCGAGCACCCAGTAGCCGACCAGGTTGAAGGCCGCGGCGGGCCCCGGCCGTCCCATCGCGCGCAGCACCCCGGACGCGACGGACTGCGTGCCGTCGAAGACCTGGAACGCGCCCGCGATCGGCAGGATCGCGGCCGCCGCCCCGATCACCACGGCCTCGGGCGTGTAGAGGCGCGGCAGCACCTCGCGCCCCAGCACGAAGCCGACCGCCGACAGCGTCATGAAGCCCGCGCCCATGCCGATCCCGAGCCAGGCCGCGCGCTGCGACTCGGCGAGCTTCCCCCCCGATCAGGTTGCCCACGCGCACGGCCGTGCCCTGGGCGATGCCGAGCGGCACCATGAAGGTGATCGAGGCCAGGTTCATGACCAGGCTGTGCGCGGCCACCGCCTCCGCTCCGAGCCCGCCCGCGATGAAGTTCGAGCCGGCGAAGGCCCACATCTCGAGCGACATCTGGATCGCGATCGGGAAGCCGATCGCGAGGAGCGCGCGGAGCCCGGCGCCCTCGAACGCGCGCCGCGACCACGGCACCCAGGCGCCCTCATGGAGCCGGAAGCCGAGCACGAGCCCCACGCCGGCGCCGAACATCGCGATGCGCGTCAGGCTCGTCGCGAGCCCCGCGCCGACCAGGCCGAGCGCGGGGAAGCCCCAGTGACCGAACACGAGCACCCAGTTCGCGAGCGCGTTCACGACGTTCCCGAGCAGCACCACCCAGAGCACCGGGCGCACGATCTCGCGGCCCTGGAGGTACTGGCGCAGCGCCGCGTAGCTCAGGAAGAAGGGCACGCTCGGGATCTGCACGAGCAGGAAGCGCTCGGCCTGGTGCGCGAGCGCCGGGTCCTGGCCGAGGAGGCGCAGCACCTCCTCGGTCTGCGTCCACGCGAAGATCACGAAGGGGCTCATCAGCAGCGCGAGCACGATGCCCTGCTGGAAGGCGAGGGCCGCGCGCTCGCCCTCGCGCGCGCCGTGCGCCTGGGCCACCAGCGGGTCGAGCCCCATCAGGATCCCGTTCGCGAAGAGCAGCGTCGCGTACTGCCAGGGGTTCGCGATCGCCACCGCCGCGAACGCCTCCACCGAGACGCGGCCCACCACGACGAGGTCCACGAAGCCCATGCCCATGATCGCGAGCTGCGCGAGCGCGACCGGGACCGCGAGCGAGGCGAGCCGCCGCGCCTCGACGCGGAGGCTCCGCGCTCCGGGCTGCTCGCCGCCCATGGCTACGGCAGCGCGAGCTCGAGCTGGCGGGAGAGCTCGGCGAGCGCCGGGCCCGGCGCGTCGACCTTGATCGTCGCCATGCCGAGCTCGCGTGCGGCCTTGAGGTTCCGGCCGATGTCGTCGAGGAAGACGGCCTCGCGGGGCTCCACCGCGAGCGCGGCGCAGACGTGGCGGTAGATGCGCGGGTCGGGCTTGCGGAGCCCGAGCTTGCTCGACTCGACGAACACGTCGAAGAGCCCGCGCAGCACGTCGGTCTCCGCGCCGCCCGCGTCCTCGTTCGCCCAGTTGTTCGTGAGGGCCGCGAGCGCGAGGCCGGCGCCGCGGAGGGTGCGGAGCGCCTGGAGCATCTCCGGGCGCGGCCCGCAGAGCGCGATCCGCTCCATCAGCGCCGCGGCCGAGAGGGCGAAGCCGGCCGCCCGGCACTCCGTCTCGAAGGCCGCCTCGAAGGCGCGGCGCGAGAGCTCCCCGCGCTCGAGCCGCGACCAGGCGCCCGCCGGGCCGGTGTCGACGACGAGGCGGTTCACGGCGCCCGGCGGGATGCCGAGCTCCTGCTCGTAGCGGGCGATCGCATGGAGCGGAGAGTCGAGCACCACGCCGCCGAGGTCGAAGATGACGGCCCGGAAGCGCATGGAGGAGCGACCGTAGCACCCCGCGGCACGCGTCTCGCAGCGGCCCTCGTGCCGAGCACCCGTCGCGCCTCAACTCCCGCTCCCGCACGGCCGATGCCTCCGGCATGGTCGCCCCGGACGAAGTCCGCCTCGCGCTCCGGACCGTGCCCCTCCCGCATCTGGGGCAGGCGCTCGCCGAGGTGGTGACCGCGTTCGAGGCCCGGCCGCTGCTCGGCGTGGTGCTGGTCGACGCCTCCCCGATCGCGCTCGTCGAGGGCGCGCACGGCCACGGCGCGCGCGCCGCCATCATGGTGCAGCTCGGCGCCCTGGTGCGCGAGGTCGCGCAGCAGCTGCTCGGCGACGGCACGCTCGTGCTGGCGGGCGAGACCGGCCGGCCCGAGGTCATGGTGCTCACCTTCCGCGAGGGCCGCGACGGCCGCTTCTACCGCGAGGAGCTCCCGAACCTGGTCCGCGCGCTCGATCACGCGATCGAGAAGATGGGCCATCGCCTCGTCTACCCCTACGCGCGGAAGACTCCGGCGCTCGGCGTCGGCCTGGCCGCCCTCGTGCGGAACCCCTTCCTCGGCGCCGACACGCAGATCCGCTCCATCGTCGAGGAGGCGCGCGAGGACGCGGAGCTCCGGCGCAAGACGCTCGTGCGCGAGCGGCGCCACGCGCTGATGAGCGTGCTGCTCGCGGGCCGCGTCAGCTCGGTCTACGAGCCGATCGTCGACGTCGCCACCAAGACCGTCTACGGCTACGAGGCGCTCGCGCGCGGCCCGGCCGGCAGCGAGTTCCACTCGCCCGCCGCGCTCTTCGAGGCGGCCGAGGAGCACCGCCTCGTGTTCGAGCTCGATTGCCTCTGCCGCCAGAGCGGCCTCGACGGCGCCGTCGGCTTGCCCGAGGGCACGCACCTGTTCCTGAACGTGCGCCCCACCACGATCTACGACCCGCACTTCCGCCCCGACGTGGTGACGCGCACGCTCGAGCGCTCGAAGCTCTCGCCGAAGAGCGTGGTGTTCGAGATCTCCGAGAAGGAGTCGATCGCGAACTTCGCCGCCTTCCGCGAGATCCGCGACGAGTACAAAGCGCTCGGCTTCCGCTTCGCGCTCGACGACACCGGCGCCGGCTACGCGAGCCTCCAGGCCGTGATCGAGCTCCAGCCGGACTTCGTGAAGGTCGACCGCTCCTTCGTGGCGGGCGTCGACACCGACCGCGGCAAGCAGAGCCTGGTGCGCGCGCTCCAGAGCGTCGCCGACGGCATCGGCGCCCAGATCGTGGGCGAGGGCCTCGACACGCTCGAGGAGCTCGAGATGCTCGGCAAGCTGAACATCCCCTTCGGCCAGGGCTGGCTGTTCGGCAAGCCCACCCCGCTGCGGTAGGTGTCGAGTCCAAGCACGTTCGTCACGGATGCGTCGCCAGTCAGGCTCGAAGAGGCCGGACTCCAGCTAGGCGCCGTCACGAAGGGGACGGTCCTCGTCCGCCACTCGTGCGGCGCTCCCCGCCGTTTTTCGACGCAATCTGCCGCTCGCGCCGCCGTACAATGGCGCCGTGCGGTCCTGCCTCGCGATCGTCGTCTTCCTGGCGGCCGGCGCGGCCCTCGCGAGCCCCGCCCCCGAGCCGCCCGCGGACGCCGTCGTCGGCGTCCTGCCCTTCGAGGAGAGCGCCGAGCCGAACCGCGTGATGGTGGACCTCGCGCCCGAAGGCGGCCGCGCCTTCGTGATGATGCTCGACACGGGCGCGAGCGACTCCGTCGTGACTCCGCTGCTGGCGCGCCAGCTCGGCGTGCGGGTGCGCAGGCTCAAGACCGATCCGTATCGCCGCTCGACCCGCCTCGGCCGCGATCTCGCGTTCTGGGTCGACACGCGGCGGAGCGACACCGGCTCGGCCACGGGCTGGGAGTACGGGCTGCTGGGCGCCGAGTTCCTGAACGACTTCGTGCTCGAGATCGACTTCCCCGGGCGGGTGGTGCGCTTCCTCGATCCGAAGAAATACGAGGTGCCGGAGCAGGTGGGCGCGGAGGACGAGCGCGTCGTCCCCGTGAAGCTGACCTCCTCGCGGCCGCTCGTGCCGATCCGGGTGAACGGTGAGGAGACGCGGGTGCTGCTCGACACCGGCGATCCAGGCCCCGGCGTCCTCTCGGGGAAGGCGGCGCGCGAAGTCGGCGTCGACGTCGCGTCGCTTCCGGAGTTCGCGAGCGTCGGCACGGTGATCGGCCCGATGCAGACACGCCTGCTCGACGCGAAGAGCCTCCAGCTGGCCGGCTTCGAGCTCGGGGCGGTGCCGCTGCTCGTCGCGCCGAAGGGCTGGTACAACCAGGGCGGCCCGAACGACTCGACGATCGGCTACGACGTGCTCGCCTCGTTCGTGATCCGGATCGATTATCCGCGCAAGCGTCTCTGGCTGAAACGGAAGAGCGACGCGCCCGTCGGCCTCTATGGGAGCGACTACTCGCTCGCCAGGCAGACCGGCGCCTTCATGAGCCCGGTGCCGGGCGGCTGGACCGTATGGGCCGTCCTGCCCGGCAGCGCGGCCGAGAGGCTCGGCATGCGCGCCGGCGACGTCATCGTCTCATCCTCGAGCGGCGCAGCACCGCCGCCCGACGAGGTGCTGCGCCGCATCCTCGACGGGAAGGAGCTGCAGGTGAGCCGCCGGCAGGGCGAGCTCTGGGTCGACACCGTGCTCCCGGAGGGCGAGGCGGCGGACTGAGCCCAGCTGGCCCCGCGCCTTCACGGCCGCCGCGCGCCCGCCGCCGCGGCGGTATGCTGCGCCGCTCGGGAGGGAGACGATGGGCCGGCGCCTCCGGAACGCAGCGCTCGTGCTCGTCGCGCTCGCGCTGGTGCTCGCGGTGGCGTGGCGCTGGCTCACGGCGCGCGAGGCCGTGCCCGCGCACTCCGACTACCGGATCGAGCTGGAGTCGCTCCGCACGCTCGCCGCGTCGCTGCCGGGCCCGGGCCCGCGCGAGATCCGGAGCGTCCTCGTGGCGGAGGTCGCGCTGCCGCGCGGCGTGGTGTTCGCAGGCGAGCGCTTCGAGCCGCTTCCGCA
>Ga0075327_1000165_pt1 | contig 16785 bp, 13 predicted proteins | sample MayberrySE_Catta_2_FD_120056 | JGI IMG/M metagenome (GOLD analysis project Ga0075327, IMG submission 120056) | Natural and restored wetland microbial communities from the San Francisco Bay, California, USA, that impact long-term carbon... | ecosystem: Environmental > Terrestrial > Soil >...
ACAGGTAGTCATGCCACTGCCCGATTTTACCATGCGCCAGCTGCTTGAGGCCGGCGTCCATTTCGGCCATCAGAAGCACCGCTGGAATCCCAAGATGGCACCGTACATCTTCGGGGTGCGCAACAACATCCACATCCTCGATCTCGCCCAGACCGTGCCGATGCTGTACAAGGCATTGGAGACTGTCAGCGATACGGTAGCGGCGGGTGGCCGCGTGCTCTTCGTTGGAACCAAGCGTCAGGCGGCCGAGCCGATCACTGCCGCGGCCAAGCGCAGCGCTCAGTACTACGTCAATGCCCGTTGGCTTGGCGGCATGCTGACCAACTGGAAGACGGTCTCGCGCTCGATCCAACGTCTGCGCGAGCTCGACACGCTGCTCGAGGGCGAGGGGCAGGGCCTCACCAAGAAGGAGTTGCTGACCCTGACCCGCGAGCGCGACAAGCTCGAGCGGGCGCTTGGCGGCATCAAGGACATGGGCGGCGTGCCCGACCTGATTTTCGTGATCGATACCAACAAGGAAGCGATCGCCATCCAGGAAGCCGGGCGCCTCAACATCCCGGTCGCCGCCATCGTCGATTCCAACTGCGATCCGGATCACATCACGCTGCCGATCCCCGGCAACGACGATGCCGGTCGCGCGATCACGCTTTATTGCGATCTCGTCGCCAAGGCGGCGCTTGACGGTATTTCGCGCGCACAAGGGAACGCCGGCGTCGACCTTGGCGCCCAGGAAGAGGTGCAAGAGCCCGCCATTCTCGAAGCGGTAGCAACCAATGGCGCCGGGGAAGCCCCGGCCGAGGCGCCCGTCGACATCGCGGCCATCGAAGCCGACGCTGCAGCGTCGAGCGCGGAAGCCGAGGCGGAAGAAGTCGCAGACAAGCCACTCTTCGAAGCACCTCCGGGCGATCCCGACGATCTCAAGAAGATCGCGGGTATCGGTCCGGCGTTGGAGCGCCGGCTCCATCGTCTAGGTGTCACGAAAATCGAGCAGGTCGCCAATTTCACGGACGAAGACATCGAGAATGTCGACACCGTGCTGAACTTCAAGGGCCGCATCCAGCGCGACGACTGGGTCGGCCAGGCCCGGTCGCTCATTTCGGAGACCGCTTGAGCATCGCTCGGGCGGCGTCGGCTCCGCGGAGCACGGCGCGGCCGCGATACCTAATACGAACCGCATAGCGACGAGGGCTCGAGATGAGCGTTACCGCAAACATGGTGAAGGAACTCCGCGACAAGACCGGCGCGGGGATGATGGACTGCAAGTCCGCGCTGACCGAGACATCCGGTGACGTGGAGGCGGCGGTCGATTGGCTGCGCGCCAAAGGGTTGTCGCGCGCGGCGAAGAAGGCGGGCCGGGTCGCCGCCGAGGGTTTGATCGGCGTCGCCACGGCGGGCGACCGTGCCGTCATGGTCGAGGTCAACTCAGAGACCGACTTCGTCGCCCGCAACGAGGAGTTCCAGAAGTTGGTTTCGGCGATCGCGGAGGCGGCGCTCGGCACCGACGGCTCTCTGGCCGCGGTCGAGGCTGCCGAGACGGCCGACGGCACGACCGTCGGCGATGCAATCAAGGCGGCGATCGCGACCATCGGCGAGAACATGACCTTGCGCCGGGCTGCGATGATCAGCGCACCGTCAGGAACGGTTGCAAGCTACGTCCACAGCGCAGTCGCGCCCGGTCTCGGGAAGATCGGCGTGATCGTCGGCCTGCAGTCGAGCGGTGACAAGGCCAAGCTCGTCGGCATCGGCCGCCATGTGGCGATGCATGTCGCCGCGGCGAGCCCGCTCGCGGTGCGCGTCGAAGAACTCGACCCCGACGTCGTCGCCCGCGAGCGCGCCGTGTATGCCGAGCAGGCGCGCGACTCCGGCAAACCCGAGGCGATCATCGAAAAGATGGTCGAGGGCCGCATGCGTAAGTTCCATGAGGAAGTCGTCCTACTTTCGCAAGCTTTCGTCATTGACACCGACAAGACCGTTGCCCAGGCGCTGAAAGAAGCCGAGGCGGAGGTGGGTGCACCGGTCGAGGTGACGGCATTCGCCGTGTTCCGGCTTGGCGAGGGGGTCGAGAAGGAAGAGAGTGATTTCGCCGCCGAAGTCGCCGCGGCTGCCGGGAAGGGCTGATACACACCAATTGACCCAGATGCGTTTGGAAGGTGACGCCGCGGGTCCGCGTTTTTTTTCGTTCTGTTTGTTCAACAGACCGACAAGCGCGCCTGCAAGCTGGGTGACATGAGGTCAGGCTTCGTGTATCCGGAAAGCCGCTTGGCAAACCGGGGCTATTCCAGACGATGAACGCACGCCCCCGCTTCAAGCGGGTCCTTCTCAAGATTTCCGGAGAGGCGCTCCTCGGCGATCAGCCTTTCGGCATCGACAGCAAGGTCGTTGACCGCATCGCCGTTGAGATTGGTGAAGTGGTCAATCTTGGCGTTAAGGTCGGGCTCGTAACCGGCGGCGGCAATATCTTCCGCGGCATCGAGATCGCGAAAAAAGGCGGCAATCGGGTTGCCGGCGACCAGATGGGAATGCTCGCTACCGCGATGAACGCGCTTGCCCTGCACGAAGGACTGGAGCGACGCGGCGTACCCGCCCACATATTTTCCGCGGTTCCCATGCCCTCGATCTGCGAGACATTCACGCAGCAGCGCGCCGAGAAGGTGTTTCGCGATGGCCGCGTCTTGGTGTTTGCCGGTGGAACCGGCAACCCCTTTTTCACCACTGATTCAGGCGCCGCACTCCGAGCCGCGGAATTGGACTGCGACGCCCTGCTAAAAGGGACTCAGGTCGACGGCATCTACTCGGCCGACCCGAAAAAGGACAAAAGTGCTGTCCGTTTCGAGCGGTTGACCCACGCCGAGGTCCTTGCCAAGGGATTGGAGGTGATGGACGCGGCAGCGGTGGCGCTTGCTCGCGATAATGGTATTCCTGTAATCGTCTTTTCCATTCGCCAGGCCGGTGCCTTCGTCGATATTCTGAAGGGGGCCGGCCGGGGAACGATCGTCGCCGACGCCTGAGCCGCAGGAGCAGGTCGGCGCGCGGGCACCGGCCGCGATGATCGCGGCGCAGGAAACGACGGAGGAAATCATGGATATCTCCGATCTCAATCGCCGCATGCACGGCGCCATCACAGCTCTCAAAAGCGAGTTAGCCGGTCTGCGCACCGGCCGGGCTTCGGCCAATCTCGTCGAGCCGATTACCGTCGAAGCCTACGGCACGACGATGCCGCTCAACCAAGTGGCCACCGTCAGTGTTCCCGAACCGCGGATGATCTCGATTCAAGTTTGGGACCGCTCAATGATCCAGCCGGTCGAACGGGCCATCCGGGAGTCGAGCCTCGGTCTTAACCCAATCGTCGAGGGGCAACTACTGCGCATCCCGATTCCCGAACTCAACGCCGAGCGCCGCCAGGAACTCGTGAAGGTCGCTCACAAGTATGCCGAGCAGGCCCGCGTGGCGGTACGGCACGTTCGTCGCGACGGCCTCGACCAACTCAAAAAAGAAGAGAAAGGTGGTGGTGTCAGCGAGGACGATCAGAAAAAACTTGCTGACGAGGTACAGAAATTGACGGATTCAAGCATTTCCGAGATTGATAGCATTCTTGCCACAAAAGAGGACGAAATCACCCAAGTCTGAGTCGCGAGCGGCGTCAGTAGCACCATGGTCTCGAGCCCGGTTCCCCGGAAAGTTGTCGAAGAGCGCGCTGGCGGCGACGTCGCCTTGCCGCGGCACATCGGTATCATCATGGACGGCAACGGTCGCTGGGCCGAAGCTCGTGGCCTGTCGAGGAGCGAGGGCCACCGCCGCGGCATTGAGGCAGTTCGTCGTGCCGTCGCGACGGCGCTGGACCGTGGCATCGAATATCTGACCCTGTTCGGCTTCTCGTCGGAAAACTGGTCTCGACCGCCCGAGGAGGTCGACTTCCTCCTTCGGCTGCTGAGACTGTTCATCCGTCGCGATCTTGCCGATCTTCACAAGCAGGGCGTCAAGGTCAGGATCATCGGCGACCGCGACCGGTTGCCGGCAGACATCCGTGCAATGATTGACGATGCCGAACGCTTGACTGTGTCCAATGATCGGCTGCATCTCATCGTTGCGTTCAACTATGGAAGCCGGAACGAAATTGTGAGCGCGGTCCACCGGATCGTCGAAAAGGTCCAAGCCGGGAAGTTGGATGCCCGAACGATCGACGAAGCCACCGTTTCCGAGCACCTCGATACCGCCGCCATACCAGACCCGGATCTGATCGTCCGGACCAGCGGCGAGCAACGGCTGAGCAACTTCCTGTTGTGGCAGTCGTCCTACTCTGAGCTTGTTTTTCTGCCCGTGCATTGGCCGGACTTCGACGCAGTGGCATTCGATCTAGCGATCGACGAATATATGACGCGAATCCGCCGATACGGCGGTATTGAAGCCAGGAACAGCGCGTGAGCATCGACACGGCGGCAGCAGAGGGCAGATACGCCGTGAAACGTAGCGATCTCGTCGTCAGGACCGCCTCGGCGGCCGTGCTGTTGGCCATCGCCCTCGGCGCCGCATATATGGGCGGTTTTGCCGCCGGAGCCGTCGCAGCCGTCTTCGCGTTTCTCGTTTTGCTCGAGTGGGGGGCGATCACGGGGCGAACACGCCGACAGATCATTCCGTTTGCGGTCACGATCGCTGCCGCGGTGGCTGTCACAGGTCTCGACATGGCCCCGCTCGCTTGCACGATCGCCAGCCTCGCGGCGATCGCTGCTGCAATCCGATCGCGCGACGTCTGGCTGCCTGTCGGGGTGATCTACGCAGCGCTCCTCGGGATCGGGCTTGTTGCCCTGCGCATGGCGCCGGACCTCGGCCTCGCGGCTTTGATCTTCCTGCTGGCCGTGGTTTGGGCAACGGATTCGGCAGCTTTTTTCGCCGGGCGGACGATCGGCGGGCCGAAGCTTGCGCCGAGAATCTCCCCGAAGAAGACCTTGGCCGGTGCGCTCGGTGGTCTCGTGGCAGCACTGGCCGCAGGCGTTGCCGCGGCGCGATTGAGCGATGTTCCGGTCACTTTCGGGTTGATCTGCGTTGCGTTCGCGCTCTCCGTCTTCTGTCAGCTTGGCGATCTGTTCGAATCCTGGGTTAAGCGCCAATTTGGCGCCAAAGACTCCGGCCGCATCATCCCGGGACACGGCGGCGTCATGGATCGCGTCGACGGGCTGACCTTTGCCGCCGGCGCCGCCGTTGCGATCGGGGCCGCACACAACGGACTCGGCGGCATCGGCCGGGGGCTCCTGATATGGTGACACGCCGGGCTCTGCCACTGACATCGGAGCGGCCACGGCGGATATCCATCCTCGGCGCGACCGGATCAATCGGGTCAAGCACACTCGCAGTGATCTCTGAGCATCCGCGCGCGTTCGAAGTGGTCGCAGTCACCGCAAATGACAATGCTGCCAAGCTGGCGGAAATTGCGCGATCGGTCGGCGCCAGGCTCGCGGTTATCGCCAATTCCTCCTCCTATGGAGAGCTCAAGGCAGCGCTTGGCGGATCCAATGTGGAGGCGGCGGCGGGACTCTCTGCGGTGGAGGCGGCGGCGGGGCAGCCGGTCGACATCGTCGTCGCCGCTATTGTCGGGGCCGCGGGCCTCGCGCCGACGCTTGCCGCGGTCAAGTCGGGAGCGCACGTGGCTCTCGCAAATAAGGAGTGCCTCGTTTGCGCCGGCGACCTCTTCATGGATGCAGCGCGTCGCTCGGGCAACCCGATCCTGCCGGCCGATTCCGAGCACAATGCCATATTTCAAGCGCTTGACGGTGAGCCTCATGAGGAGGTGGAACGCATCATACTGACGGCCTCGGGGGGGCCGTTTCGCGAGTGGTCGTCGGAAGCAATGGCGACAGTCACAGCAGAGCAGGCCCTCAAGCACCCGAACTGGTCGATGGGACCCAAAATTACGATAGACTCTGCCACTCTTATGAACAAAGGCCTGGAGGTCATTGAGGCGCATTATCTTTTCGATTTCTTGCCGGACCAGCCGGACGTCGTGATCCATCCCCAGTCGGTTGTTCACGGCATTGTCGCGTTTCGCGATGGTTCGATGCTGGCGCAGATGAGCGCTCCGGACATGCGTATCCCTATCGCCCACTGCCTGGCCTGGCCCGGCCGCAAGTCGGTGACCAGCCGGCGCCTCAATCTGGTAGAACTCGGCCAACTGACCTTCGAGGCCCCGGACCTCGACCGCTTTCCAGCTCTTCGCCTCGCACGACAGGCGCTTGATACAGGCGGGTGGGCGACCAATATTCTCAATGCAGCCAATGAGATCGCGGTTCAGGCGTTTCTCGGCGGCGCCATCGGTTTCCTCGAAATTGTCGGAATCGTCGAGGAAACGTTGGGCCGGGCCGCGGCGCTGAATGCCCCGCCGGCGCCGAATTCAACCGAGGAAGCGATGTTCCTCGACCAGGAAGGGCGGCGGATCGCGAGCGACCTTGTCGCCGCGCGCAAGATTCCGGCAATCCTGGCGGCTGGGAGTGGGTGAGAATGGATTTTCTCGAAGTCTTTGGAATGTCGGCACCGGTTGCGATCGTTTCGTTCCTTTTTGTCTTGACCATTATCGTGTTCGTTCACGAACTCGGACACTTTCTCGTGGCACGCTGGTGCGGCGTTGCCGTGAAGGTTTTTTCCGTAGGTTTCGGGCCGGAGATTATCGGTTTTGACGATCGCCACGGCACGCGCTGGAAAATCTCGGCCATTCCGCTCGGCGGCTACGTCAAATTTCTCGGTGACGAAAATAAAGCCGGAGGAAACGACCGGGCGGTGCTGGAGCGCTTGAGCACTGAGGAGCGTGGCCGGGCCTTCGCTAACAAAGGCGTAGGCGCCCGGGCCGCGATTGTTGCGGCCGGTCCGCTTGCCAACTTCGTGCTGGCCATCGTTCTCTTTACCGCGATCTTCTCGATCTATGGCCGCCAGGTCACCGAGGCGCGGGTTGATGCCGTGCTTGCTGACAGCGCCGCCGAGGTTGCGGGTTTTCAGCCGGGAGACCTCGTTCTGTCGATCGATGGGACCCGAATTGAAAGCTTTACGGACTTGCAGCGAATTGTCGCCGTCAATGCCAACAACGAGCTGCATTTCGTCGTCGATCGCGACGAACGGGAGGTGAGACTTACCGCGACGCCGGAGCGCCAAGAGGTCGAGGATCGCTTCGGCAACGTCCAAAGCGTCGGCCGGCTCGGGATTTCCCGCAGCACCACGGCGGAGAATGTGACGACCGAGCGTTTGCCGTTGCCCCAGGCGGCAATACTCGCCGTGGGAGAAACCTGGTTCGTTATCGAGCAGACGATCTCGTCTTTGGCCGGAATTATCTCTGGTCGGGAGTCGACCGATCAGCTTGGAGGTCCAATCAAGATCGCACAAATGTCGGGGCAGATTGCCACGCTCGGCATCGTGCCGCTGGTCAACTGGGTCGCCCTCATTTCAATCAGCATCGGGCTTATCAACTTGTTTCCGATCCCCATACTCGACGGCGGGCACCTTTTGTTCTTTGCGGTCGAAGCGGTGCGCGGTCGGCCGCTGAGCGAGCGTGCGCAAGACATCAGCTTCCGTATCGGTTTCGCCGCGGTGGTCATGCTGATGATTTTTGCGACCTGGAACGACATAACGTGACGTTAACGATTTTTGCGACCTGGAACGATATTATTCATTTGAGATAATTTCGAAAAATGGCTCGGATGCGTGACCAATGAGCAACGGGCCGCAAGATTCGGCAGATGCGACCGACGGGGCGCTTGCATGGTTGAGAAAAGCCTGTAAATCTCTGTGATGTAGGGCGCTGGGGGCGAATCTGTCAGCCACGCGGCAGAACGGCGGGAAATTTCGGTAAGGTATTCAAACCCTATGAATTTGTTGAGAAATATCGCGTGGGCTGCTGCAGTCGCGTTTTTTGTTGCGTTCGCTGCGCCAATCTTTTCCGGAATCGGCGGATTCCCTGGTGCCTCGCCTGCCGAAGCGGCGGTCGTCAATTCGATCACCGTGCAGGGCAACCAGCGGATTGAGGCGGCGACCATCCGCAACTACATCACGATCAAGCCAGGAGTCAGCTTCGGACCGGCCGACATCGACGATTCGGTCAAGTCGCTGTACGCGACCGGTCTTTTCCTCGATGTCGACATCAACCAAAGTGGCAGCACCTTGGTGGTGGTCGTCGTCGAGAACCAGATCGTCAACAGTGTGCTCTTCCAGGGCAATAAGAAGATCAAATCGAATATTCTGGTGACGTTGGTCGATACGAAGCCCCGCGGGGTGCTGACCGAGTCCCAATTGCAGGCCGATGCGCAGCGTATCAGGGACTATTATGACCACAGCGGGCGCAGCGAGGCGACGGTTGAAACGCAGGTCACCCAGCTCACCAACAACCGCGTCGACGTCCTCTTCATCATCAATGAAGGCGGCCGCACCGGCGTCAAGACGATCTCCTTCGTCGGCAATCAGGTTTATTCCGATTCACGGTTGCGGCGGGTCATTGCGACGAGGGAGTCGAGCTGGCTGAGCTGGCTCAACCGCAAAGACGTCTATGACCCGGCAAAGATCGACGCCGATGAGGAATTGTTGCGCCGATTTTACATGCGCAACGGCTATGCCGATTTTCGGGTCCTGTCCGTCGACACGACCTTCGACGAGGAGAACGGCAAGTACCACGTCGTCTTCACGGTTGAAGAGGGTATTCGGTATCGATTTGGTGAGATCGCGATCGATTCCTCGATTCCCGACGTCGACGTAAGCGAGCTCTACCGCCTGGTCAGGATGAAGAAAGGGCGCGTCTTCGACGCTACGCTGGTGGAAGCGACGATCGAAGACATGACGATTTACCTGTCCGGTCGCGGATATGCGTTCGTCGAGATTACGCCCCGCGGCGATCGTGACTATAGCAATGCGACGATTGCGCTAACGTTGCTGATCGATGAGGGCGCGCGAGTCTATGTCGAGCGCATCGAGATTCGCGGCAACACCAAGACCCGAGATTACGTGATCCGCCGCGAGTTCAACTTTGCCGAAGGTGACGCCTACAACCGGGTTCTCGTCGACCGCGCCGAGCGCCGTTTGCGGGCCTTGGGCTTTTTCAAAACCGTTGTGATTACGACCGAACGCGGGTCGTTGCCCGATCTCGTTGTGCTCGTGGTCACCGTTACCGAGGAACAGACCGGATCCTTCTCGATCGGCGGCGGCTATTCTACCAGCGACGGGTTCGTCGCCGAGATATCGCTTGAAGAGAAGAATTTCCTTGGCCGCGGACAGAATCTTCGCATTTCCTATGGATTGGGCGAAGACAACAACACCTACAGCTTGTCGTTCACCGATCCCCGTTTTCTCGGCTACAATTTCTCGGCCGGTTTCGATGTCTATGGGCGAACCAGCGATTCCACCGATGACCGTCCCTACAGCTCTGACGAATATGGCGGGGGCATTCGATTCGGCCTGCCGATCACCGACAACCTCACTTTCTCGCCGTTTTATAAGATAAATTATGAAGATGTCACAGGCTCTACCGGGCAACCTTGGTACAACAACGGAACGACACTGACCTCTGCAGTCGGATACTCGTTCCTTTACTCGACCGTCGATAATATCCAGTTTCCGACCGACGGTATTTATGCCAAGTTCACGCAGGAGTTCGCCGGGGTCGGTGGCGACGTGTCCTATCTCCGCTCCTACGGCAAAGCCGTCTACTATCAAGAGCTGCTTTACAATACCGACATCATCGCCGTGGCCAGCGCCGAAGGTGGCAATATATTCGGGATTGGCGAGGATGTGCGCACCGAGGACAACTTCTTCAAAGGCGGAGAGACCATTCGCGGCTTTGCCCCTTATGGGTATGGCGCTCGCGACACGTCCGGTACTTCCACCGACGGAACGTCACTCGGTGGCAAGAACTATTGGGCAACCTCCGCCGAGCTCCAGTTCCCGGTCCCGCTTCTGCCGCCGGATTTCGGTCTTCGTGGAGCGGTGTTCGCCGACGCTGGCTCGTTGTGGGGTATCGACCCCCCACCAGGCGCCCCGGCTTTCAGCGACGGAGATTTCACAACAGTGCGTTCGTCGGTTGGTGCTTCGCTCCTGTGGGCCTCGCCGTTCGGCCTGCTCAGAGCCGACTTTGGATATGCATTGACCAAAGAGAGCTACGATGAGACTCAGATCTTCCGGTTTAGCGCCGGCACCAAGTTCTAGTGTCTCGACTCCGACATTCGTATCTGTTTCAGGCAGGCTCCGTACGAATGTCGGAGTCGACAGGACACTAGCAACTATATGAATCTAGTGTGGTTTTGGAATTGACATTCGTTTCTGCGCTTGCTGCAAATACTGATACGAATGTCAATTCCACCACACTAGGCGCTTTCTCTAAGGTGTCCGAAAGGCCGTCGGAATCTCGGCGGCCTTCTTGTTGGTCGGACAGGATCAATGGCGGAACCAGTCTTTTTTCCGACACCGACGCCACTCACAATCGACCAGATCGCCGCGATGACCGGCGCAAGTCTATCAGCCGATGCGGATGGCAGCAGGCGTATCGATGGCGCTGCCGCTTTGAGCGCCGCCGGACCGGGTGACATCACGTTCTTTGAAAGCGCAAACTTCGTTGCCGAGTTGAAGACGACCCGGGCGGGGGCATGCTTCTGCACGAGCCGGGACGTCGCCCTGGTGCCGTCGACGACGGTCGCCCTGAAAACCGATTGGCCGCACCGTGCATTTGCGACGGTGGCCGCCCGTCTCTATCCGACCTCCACACATCCGACCCCGGTGTTCGGTGCACATGGCGTGTCGGAAAGCGCTCACTTGCATGAACAAGCTGTCGTTGAGCCCGGAGCGACGGTTGAGACCGGCGCGGTGGTCGGTCCCGGCGCGGAAGTCGGAGCCGGCAGTGTCATAGCTGCGGGAAGCATTATCGGGCCTGGCGTTCGCATTGGCCGCGACGCGTTTATCGGCCCGCGCGCCGTGGTAATACACGCGCTGATCGGCGACCGTGTTATTGTTCACGCTGGCGCATGTATAGGCCAGGATGGGTTCGGTTTTATTCCCGGGGAACGCCACCACACCAAGATCGCCCAGATCGGCAGGGTCATCGTTCAAAACGACGTTGAAATCGGGGCAAATACCACCATCGACCGGGGCAGCAACCGCGATACGATCATCGGCGAGGGCACCAAGATCGACAATCTCGTCCAGATCGGCCACAACGTCGTCATCGGAAGGAATTGCCTGATTGCCGGTCATGTGGGTATTTCTGGGAGCGTGACCATCGGCGATTCCGTCATGCTCGGCGGCAAGGTCGGCGTAAAGGACAATGTTGTAATTGGCAGGGGAGCAATACTTGCGGCGGGGAGTGCCGCTGCCACGGACGTGCCGGAAGGCGCCCGCTGGGGTGGGACGCCGGCCCGGCCTTTGAAGCAGTGGTTGCGCGAGGTTTCGATGCTTCGTCGAATGACCCAGCGACGTGAAGGACATGATAGGAGAAGGGCAGGAACGAATGACGGCAGGAGAGCTTCTTCGGATGAGGGATGAGGCGACGGTGCTTGAGACTATCGACATCGGACGGCTTCTCGAACTGTTGCCGCACCGCTATCCGTTCTTGCTGGTCGATAGAATCGTTGCAGTTGACGCCGACAATTCCGCGGTCGGGATCAAGAACGTGACGGTCAACGAGCCGTATTTCGTCGGACATTTCCCCGGCCGACCGATTATGCCCGGCGTGTTGATCGTTGAGGGCATGGCGCAGACCGCCGGTGCGATTTGCCTGCATGCGCGAGAGAGCCGCGTGCCCGCCTTGGTCTATTTCATGACGATCGACAGCGCCAAGTTCCGCAAGCCAGTTCTGCCCGGGGACACGCTGGAATACCGGCTCCACAAGATTCATAACCGCAACAATGTGTGGAAATATTCTGCCGAAGCCTGGGTGAAAGAGACAAAGGTCGCCGAGGCTGTGGTGAGCGCGTTGATTTCGGACGAGTGACCGCGTGGCCGGTGAAATTCATCCTTCGGCGATCGCCGAGGACGGCGCACGGATCGGCGACAATGTCAAAATCGGTCCGTTTTGTGTGATCGGCTCCGAGGTTGAGATCGCCGATGACGTGGTTCTGGATAGTCACGTCGTCGTCAATGGACGGACGCGGATCGGCGCCGGCACACGGATATTCCCGCATGCGGTTATCGGTGCTCCACCTCAGGACATCAGTTACCGTGGCGACACGACGACGGTCGAGGTCGGCTCCAATTGCATCATCCGTGAGCATGTAACCATACACCGTGGCACCTCGCACGGGCGTGGCATCACCAAAGTCGGAGACGATTGCTACCTGATGGTGGGGGCGCATATCGCGCATGACTGCGAAATCGGCAACCATGTCGTCATCGTCAACAATGTCGCTTTGGCAGGACATGTCACGATCGGCAACCACGCGATCTTAAGTGGGTTGACGGGCGTGCATCAGCGGACGCGGATCGGCGCGCATGCCTTTATCGGTGGCATGTCAAGTATTGTCGCCGACGTCATTCCCTTTGCGGCGGCAAGTGGGAACCGAGCGGAACTCGCCGGGTTGAACATCGTTGGTCTGAAACGGCGTGGATTCGATCGTCAGACCATCCATGCGCTACGCGCAGCATATCAGGCGATCTTCAACGGCGTCGGCACGCTCCAAGAGCGTGTCGATACGGTCGCAGTCGATTTCGCCAACGTGCCGCAGGTCATGGAGATCGTTGAATTTATCCAGGCGGGCGGCGACCGTCCGTTGACCAGGCCACGGGAATGAGACCGGGAGCGGACGCTATGGCGACACCGTCAGACCGTCCTCTCGCGATTATCGCCGGCGGCGGATCGGTGCCTGCCCATGTGGCGCGAGCGGCGATCCAGGACGGGCGGCAGGTGATGGTCGTCGGCATCGAGGGCGAGGCTGACGAGTCGATATCGGAATTTCCCCATAACTGGTTCCAGTGGGGCCAACTCGGGCACCTGGAAAAGATACTTTCCAGCCACGGCAAGGGCGACGTGGTGCTGATCGGCGGGGTCAAGACCCGCCCGGACTTCAAGAGACTCAAGCTCGATCTCGGAGCGGTCCGAATGCTGCCGACACTGGTGTCGCTCATGGCGAACGGCGACAATACGGTTCTGATCGGCGCCATCAGGCTTGTCGAGTCGTGGGGGCACACCGTGGTTGGTGCCCATGAGATCGCCGGCGATCTGGTTGCGACCGTGGGCCCGCTGACGGAAAAGCACCCTCGGAGCGATGACCTGAAGGATGCAAACCGTGCCATGGGTGCAGCTCGCGCCATCGGCGCAATCGACGCCGGACAGGCGGCTGTGGCCGTCGATGGCCGTATTGTCGCCCTCGAGGCGGCGGAGGGGACGGACGGCGTGCTTGCCCGGATCGCGGCGCTCCGCCAGGGCGGTCGCCTCAAATGGAGAGGGCGGGCCGGCGTCTTGGCGAAGTGCCCGAAGCCGCAGCAGGATTTACGCGTTGATATGCCGACGATCGGACCAAGCACCGTTGCGGGCGTCGATGCCGCCGGACTGGCCGGGATCGTGATCGAGGCGGGGCATGTGATGATCGTCGAGCGCGAGGAAACCCTTCGCCGGGCAAAGGCAACCGGCGTGTTCATTTTTGCCGTGGACGGCTGATGGGCCGAGCGGCTGCCGACGGCCTTCTTTCATTCGCGCCGCGATCAGCTCTGGTGGGCCGACTCGCCCCGGCGTTCTGGCGACCTCAGCGGCGTTTTGAGATCGGCACGTAGTCTCGGCGGGTCTCGCCGGTATAGAGCTGGCGGGGTCGCCCGATGCGCTGCGACGGATCCTCGACCATCTCCTTCCACTGGGCGATCCAACCGACGGTTCGTGCCACGGCGAACAGTACCGTGAACATCGTCGTCGGGAAGCCGAGCGCCTTCAAGGTGATGCCGGAATAAAAATCGACGTTAGGGTACAATTTTTTCTCGATGAAATATTCGTCGCTGAGCGCGATCCGTTCCAGCTCCATGGCAACCTCGAGCAGGGGATCGTCCTGAATGCCAAGCTCCGACAGGACTTCATGGCAAGTCTTCTGGAGAATCTTGGCGCGAGGGTCGTAGTGCTTGTAAACGCGATGGCCGAAACCCATCAGCCGGAATGGATCGTCCTTGTCTTTGGCCCGTCCGATGAACTCGGGAATACGATCAGCGGTGCCGATCTCCCGCAGCATATTGAGTGCCGCCTCGTTGGCGCCGCCATGCGCCGGCCCCCACAAGCAGGCACAGCCGGCGGCGATGCATGCAAACGGATTGGCCCCCGACGAACCGGCGAGCCGCACGGTCGAGGTCGAGGCGTTCTGCTCGTGCTCGGCATGCAGGATGAAGATCCGGTCCATTGCCCGCGACAGGACCGGATTGGGCTTATAGTCCTCGCAGGGAACCGCGAAGCACATGCGCAGAAAGTTCGACGCATAGTCGAGTGAGTTCAGCGGATAAACGAACGGTTGGCCGACATGATACTTGAAGGCCATCGCGGCAAGCGTCGGAATCTTGGCGATCATGCGGATGGAAGCGACCATCCGCTGGTAAGGGTCGGAGATGTCCGTCGAGTCATGATAGAACGCTGACAGAGCGCCAACACAACCGACCATGATCGCCATTGGGTGCGCGTCGCGACGAAAGCCGGTGAAGAAGCGGCTCATCTGCTCGTGGACCATCGTGTGGTAGGTGACGCGATGGTCGAAGTCGGCCTTCTGGGTTGCCGTCGGCAATTCCCCATAGAGAAGCAGGTAGCAGGTCTCCAGAAAATCGCCGTGTTCGGCGACTTGCTCGATCGGATAGCCCCGATAAAGGAGGATGCCTTCCTCGCCGTCGATATAGCAAATCTTCGACTCGCACGATCCGGTCGACGTGTAGCCGGGGTCGTAGGTGAAACGGCCGGTCTTGGCATAGAGGCTGCCGATATCGATGACTTCCGGCCCGATCGTCCCCGGAATGACATCGAAGTCCCAGCTCTCGTTGCCGATTGTAAGTGACGCGGTCTTGTCGCTCATGTGCACACTCCCCACTGCGAAGGCTCGTACGACTTCACCTTCCTCTTGCGCCATCGCGCCAAGGCCCCGGTTTCGGCAGGATTTGGGAAGGTTGCCGAACGATGTGTTATTTTATTTGCCCCGCCACGGCAAGTCCATGCGCCGGCAACGCTACGACGCTGATCGCTCCGACAGGATGACAGCCGGCAAGCCGCCGGCCGCGCGGCCTTATACGCGAATTTGATCGCCGATACGCGCAAGGCACTCCTCGCGGCCGAGAATGCCAAGAACCTCGAATATCCCCGGCGACTTCGCCCGTCCGGTCAGCGCGGCACGCAAGGGCTGGGCAATTTTACCTAGCTTCAGACCCTCGGCTTCCGCAAACGATTTGACGGCGTTCTCCGTTGTCTCGGCTGACCACGGCTTGATTTCGGCGAGGAGCGGGTAAAGGCGCACCAGGATCATCATGGCGTCACTGTCGAGGAGTTTGGCCGCTGCCTCGTCCAGGACGATCGGTCGCTCGGCAACGATGAAATGGGCACCGTCGAGGAGATCGTTGAGCGTCTTCGCCCGTTCCTTGAGCAACGGCAGGGCCTGTTTGAACTGCTGCTTGCGGGTCTCATCGAGGCTAAGCGCGAAAGCATCGCCGCCGGGCAAATGCGGAAGCTCGGCCATGAGGAGATCAAAAAGCGCATCGGTGTCTTTTGCCCTCAGGTAATGGGCGTTGACGCTTTCGAGCTTGGCAAAGTCGAAACGGGTGGCGCCGCGATTGACGTCGTCGATATCGAACCAGGCGGTCATTTGCTCGGTCGACATGATCTCGTCGTCGCCGTGCGACCAGCCGAGGCGGACGAGATAGTTGCGGATCGCCTCGGGCAGGTAACCCATGGCGCGATAGGCATCGACGCCCAGGGCGCCGTGTCGCTTCGACAATTTCGCGCCATCCGGCCCGTGGATCAGCGGAATATGGGCCATGGCCGGCAGCGGCCATCCGAGCGCATCGAACAAGACCCTCTGGCGCCCTGCGTTCGTCAAGTGATCGTCGCCGCGAATGATGTGGGTCACGCCCATGTCGTGATCGTCGACGACAACCGCCAGCATGTATGTTGGGGTATCGTCGGATCGCAGAATGATGAAATCGTCGAGATCACTGTTGGGGAAAGCAACCCATCCCTGCACACGATCCTCGATGACCGTCTCGCCCTCGAGCGGCGACTTGATTCGCACGACGGAAGCTGCGCCAGCCGGCGCTTCGGAAGGATCGCGATCGCGCCACGCGCCGTCATATCGCGGAAAGCGTCCCTCGGCACGAGCTTTGGCACGCATTTCGTTCAGCTCTTCCGGGGTCTCGTAGGCGCGATACGCCTTACCGGCAGCAAGCAACTGCTCGGCCACCTCGCGATGTCGGGCGGCACCGGCGAACTGGTGAAAGGGTGCGCCGTCCCAGTCGAGTTCCAGCCATTTCAGGCCGTCGATGATGGCGGCAATGGCAGTGTCGGTCGAACGCTCGCGATCGGTATCCTCGATCCTGAGCAGCATCTTGCCGCAGCAATGTTTGGCATAGAGCCAGTTGAACAGGGCAGTGCGCGCCCCGCCGATATGCAGGAAGCCGGTCGGAGAGGGAGCGAAGCGGGTGACGACGGATTCGGTCATGACGATCGCAAGGCTTGACCGTGGTGCGTGTACCACGTTTGCGCAGCCCGCAAAAAGCTCGTAGGGCGGGTCAAGCGACCGGTCCTCCGAAGCCCGAAGGGCGAAGGAGGAAGCGGACGCGCCGACTCCAAGACGCCATGGCGCAATACGCGGAGCCTGTCCTTGGGCC
>Ga0075327_1000167_pt1 | contig 16697 bp, 14 predicted proteins | sample MayberrySE_Catta_2_FD_120056 | JGI IMG/M metagenome (GOLD analysis project Ga0075327, IMG submission 120056) | Natural and restored wetland microbial communities from the San Francisco Bay, California, USA, that impact long-term carbon... | ecosystem: Environmental > Terrestrial > Soil >...
AGCCGCAGGGGCCGACCTTTTCAATACAAATCGATACTACTCACAAAATATTAGTAATTAAAGTTGGATTTGTCTCGGCGCGGTTTTTATAGGCGGCGCTCCCGATTCGCATGCGGTCGAAGGGACTAGGCAGGCCCCTTCGACCTAAGCTGAAGCTGGCTCGATCACAGCAGTCCGACTAGCCGGCGATGCAGGTGTCGGCGTCTTCCTGCGTGCACTCGTCGAGGCCCGTGTAAAGCGGATCTTCGACCGTCTCGCCGTTGATCAACTGGATCAGCACATCCGGAGCGCGATGTCCCATCTCGAACGGCCGCTGGCCCACTTGAGCGTGACTGCAACCGGCTTTGAGAGCGTCCATCTGCGGCGGCAGCGTATCGCCGGCAATGATGATGAGCTCCTTGCTCTCCAGCCGCGGCTTGAGCTGCTCGCAGGTGGCGGCATAGGCCTCGGGGCCGAATTGCGCCCAGCCGCCGACGAGGATAAACGCGTCGAGATCGGCATTGGCGCCGGTGACGTCGGCGAGCTGCTGGTTGGCCGTCGCGATGTCATCGTTGGTGTAGAGCGGACAGCCGTCGATTTCGGTCCAGCCACCCTGGCCGGTCAGCCTCTCGATGCCCTTCTCGCCCGAAATCGTGTCGCGGAAACCGGCGGCGCGCTCATTGATGTTGGCCGCTGCGACATTGCCGAGTTGAAGACAAACGGTGCCGCCACTTGAATTCAGCCTCTTCAGATGTTCGGCCATCTTGACGCCCATGTCGTAGTTGTAGGTGCCGAGATACGTCGAGCGAAGATCATGGTTCTCAGGTAGCAAGTCGGCGTCGATAGTCATGATCGGCATCGACGGCGCCTGCGCCTCCAACATGGCCGCCATGGCCGGGGCATTCGACGGCGAAATCGCGATCCCGGCAACGCCACGGGCAATCAGATCCTGAACGAGTTGCACCTCGCCAGCCTCGTCGGAACTTAGCGCCGGGCCCGTGTAAAGACACTCGTACTCCGAATCGGGATGTTCTTCGTTCCATTTCTTGCAGCCGTTGCCCAACACGGTGAAGAACGGATTGTCGAGACCCTTGACGACAACCGCCAACGTTTTCTTGTCCTGGGCCAAGCCGGCCCCGGCACTGACGACCAGCGCGAATGCAGATGCGACAAACAGCAGTTTCTTCATGCTTTCCTCCCTCGTTTGTAGGACAGCCGCGGCGATCGTCCCTTAACCCGGGTACCAAATCGTCCTCGGCTCATTTTCCGGCCTGATGTATTCCCAAGCCGAATCGACAAGTCGTTTCATGTCATATCGTGGAAACCAATCCAGAAAATACTTAGCTTTTTCGTTATCCATCCAATTGCTATAGAATTCGCCCTTTATATCTATCGAAGGCAAGCCGCGCGTATTTTTAAGATATGCGGCGACCTCCCGGTAGTTGATCGGTCTGTCCATGCAAATATTAAACAATTCGCCGGAGGCGCGCGGGTTCTCGATCGCGGCCAGGATCGCGCTTACCAGATCGTCGACATGCACAAAGTTGCGCCGGAGCGGTTCGCCGCTTTCGTCCAGGAGCACTGGGACGACCCCGGATTGGTGGTAACGCGCTGCCGCCACCTCGCCGACGATGTCCTTCCAGACGGGCGCACCGAACACATCGTCGCCGAACGAGAGGGTGTACCGAAAATCGTCCTTCTCCATGATCCACGGAGCTCTGAGGCAGCACACGTTGATGCCGTACTGGATCGCGTACTGCTGAATCATGACCTCTTCGAGCACCTTGGATAGGGCGTAACATCCCGGGTAGGCGCGATGTGGTGTCTCTTCGGTGATCGGAAGCGCGTGCCGATGGTGAAAATGACCAACCGCGGCGTCGCCCCCGATCACGATGAACTGCCGCCCTGTCGGCGAATCCCGGAAACCTTCGAGCATCCAGAAGAGGCCCTTCACGGTTACGTCAATCACGTCTTCGGGGGTTTCCTTACACGTCGCCAGATGAACGACATGCGTGACGCCGTCAAGCGCTCTTTCGACAACGTCACGGTCTGCAATTGATCCGCGTATCACCTCGACGCGCTCGCCTGCCTCGATGATCCGGTTGTGGCATACCGCGCGGACCCGTGCGCCAACGAAGCGATCTTCCCTCAGAAAGCGCTTGAGGAAGTTGGAACCGACCTTGCCGGCAGCGCCAGTAAGCAGAAGCAACATGGAATTCCTCGCCTACAGATAATATTGCCGATATTAGTAAGACAATCAAATCGGAAGTTCGTGCGGGTGAGACAGTGGTGCTCTGAATTCGAGACTGAGATTTTTCATTAATTAATTCAATGATTTAAGTGAGCGGACATTGATATTCGACGTACCAGAAGCTTGGCGATCTTGCTTTCCCATTCGAAGTCTGCCTTCCTAATGATCATCGATATCCGGCCCCCGACGCTGGCGAAACGGACCCCGGAGAGCTTTCGTGGCTGTGCTCGAACTGTCGTCGATCTCGAAGAATTTCGGCGCGATTCAAGCGTTGCGCGACGTTTCGCTCAGCCTTGATGCCGGTGATGTTCTTGGCCTGATGGGCGACAACGGCGCCGGCAAATCGACGTTGGTCAAAATCATCGCCGGCAATTTTCGGCCCTTGCACGGAACTATCAGGATAGGCGGCGCTCACGTCGACTTTCATCGGCCGATCGAAGCCCGAAAGCACGGCGTTGAAATCGTTTATCAAGACCTCGCCCTCTGCGGGAACTTGACGGCGGCGGCGAACGTCTTCCTCGGCCGGGAGCTGAAAGTCGGTATTTGGCCAATCAGAATTCTCGACTATTCGGCGATGTATAGGCGCGCCGCCGAACTGTTCAGGGAGCTGAAGTCGGAAACCCGTCCTCGCGATCTCGTCCAGCAGATGTCGGGCGGCCAAAGACAAGCGGTGGCAATTGCCCGCACCCGCCTGTCGGACCCCAAGATCGTGCTGATGGACGAGCCGACGGCAGCGATCAGCGTCCGTCAGGTTGCCGAGGTGCTGAGTCTGATCGAGCGGCTCCGCGATCACGGCATCGGCGTGATCCTGATCAGTCACCGCATGCCGGACGTCTTCGCTGTGTGTAACCGGATTGCAGTTCTAAGGCGCGGCGAGAAGGTCGCCGATAAGCCGATCAACCACTCCTCGCCGGAAGAAGTGACCGGTTTGATCACTGGCGCAATTGACCGGGCATAGCCTGCCGGACGCCTTGAATGGGACGTGACCCCGATGGCCACCATTTCTCTTGACGACACCATAAATCGGCGCACGCATGGTCTGATCGGCACATTGCTGTCGCGGCAGACGTTCTGGGTTTTCTTGGCCGCGGTTGCCGCTGTCATCTATTTGACAATCGCGACCAACACGTTCGGAACCCACCAGAATCTCTTCAATGTTGCGCGCAATTGCGCCTTCGTCGGGATCATCGCGCTCGGTATGACCGCAGTGATCATCACCGGCGGAATCGATCTTTCGGTCGGATCGATCCTGGCGCTGACCGGAATGGTCACCGGCATGGCGATGGCCGCCGATTATTCGATATGGGTCGCGGTGCCGGCCGGTCTTGGTGCGGCGCTGGTCGTCGGTTTCGCCAACGGCTTCCTGATCGCCTACGTCGGCATGCCGGCCTTTGTGGTGACCCTCGGCATGATGTCGCTGGCCCGCAGCCTGGCGATGGTGCTCTCAGGGAACCAGATGGTTTACCAGTTCGGCACCGACCATGCGAAATTGGTAACTCTCGGTGGCCGATTTCTCGAATTCCCAATTCCCTTCGCCGGATGGATCCAGGCACCGAATCCGGCGCTGGTACTGCTGATCATGGCCTTGGGATTCGGATTCGCCTTCCGCTGGTCGCAATGGGGTCGCCATATCTTCGCCGTTGGCGGTAACGAACAGGCGGCAGAACTCACCGGCGTAAACGTCCGCAACGTCAAGGTCAGCGTCTACATGCTCTCGGCGCTTTGCGCCGGGATCGCTGGGATTCTCCAAGTCGGATGGTTGGGCACGATCTCGACCGGGATGGGCACGGGTATGGAACTGATCGTGATCGCCGCGGTGGTGATCGGCGGTGCCAACCTGATGGGCGGCAGCGGGTCCGCTTTTGGCGCGGTCGTCGGGGCTGTCTTGATCGAGGTTATTCGCAATAGCCTGACCCTGCTCGGAATCAATCCCTTCTGGCAGGGAACCTTCGTCGGCACGTTCATTATCATTGCGGTTCTATTCGACCGCATTCGCGCCGGGTTGAATCGATGACGACGGATCGTGATCGATCCGCAAAAGCGGCGCTATTGGCGTATGGCGCGTCCGGTCGACATGCCGCGCGCGGCGCGCGGCGGAGCAATCGACTGGCGCTCGACCAACGGACATTCGAGCTTGGTGATTGGATATTTTCGCCCTTGCCGGTTGGAAGCCGCGGCGGTTAGCCCGTTTTCTATCGCCCACAGTCCCATTTCGCGATGTGGCAGCACGAGCGTCGTCAGTTGAGGCGACAGATGGCGGGCAAACTCCTCATCATCGAAACCGATCACCGAAATGTCGTCAGGGATCGAGATGTTGCGTTCCTTGAGCGCTTCGTAGCAGCCGACTGCCATGCGGTCGTTGGAACAAAAGATCGCGGTCGGTGGCTGGTCCAGTGCAAGAAGGGCACACGTATGCTCGTAACCGGCGCTTGCCTGCCAATTGCCTTCGCGGACCAGCGCCGGGTCAAACGGGATGTCGGCGGTTGCCAGCGCCTGTCGATAGCCCTTGAGCCGTTCTCGCGATGCATCCATCCACATTTCGCCGGTGATAATCGCGATGCGCCGGTGTCCGAGCTTGCTCAGTGCATCGGTAGCCCGGTGGCCGCCGGCGATCTCGCCCGGAACGACACTCGGAAATTCACGGTTCTCTGTGTAGCAGTTCAATAGAACAACGGCCGGCTCGATACCATAGAGCCGCGACGGCACATTGACTTGGCGCGTCATGATCGTCGCAAAGATTACGAGATCAGTCTCATCGTGTAGGAGCGCGTCCAAGACGCGGTTCTCCATGTCGGCGTCGTTTAGTGTCTCGCACACCATGACGACATGTCCGGTCGCCCAGGCGGCCTCACGAATGCCGTCAACGGCGACCATTGCTTCCGGACTTGTGGTGATTCGGTCGAATATGACCGCCACCTGGGAGGGACGGACGGACTCACTGAACTCACTTCGTGGGACCTCGTAGCCAAGCTCCTTTGCGGCGGCGAAAACCCGGTCCCGGGTCGCCGCCGAGATGCTGATGCCGGGCGAGTTGTTCAGCACGACCGATACGGTCGACTGAGAGCACTCGGCTAGCCGTGCGACATCGGTCATAGTCACCCGGCGGCGTCCGAGGGGCGCCTGGCTCGAGCGATCGCCCGGCTGCTCCTTGTCGGAGGTCATTCGTGCCATTGCCGGTTGGTTCCCAGTTTCGAACGAACAAACGTTTGATCCGCACAAAAATGCGCGTTTCCTCAATGGACTAATATTTGTTTAGTGCGCAATCAAGGCCATCGATGGCATTGCGTCCGTTTGCGCGAATCAAACGCCAATCCACTCTCAGTGTTGCGTGCCTAATAATTATTAGCGTATTTTAGTAGAAATTAGGCTCGTGGCTTTTCCTCCGCATGCCTACCGCGGCCGTGCGCTCCGGGTGAAGTGGGACACCGCGTCGCCAGCAGAAACAGCGGCTGTACCTTGCCGGCGCGGTCCGCCGCGCCGGCCTGTTCGATGCGGCACCGGGCGACTAAGCGCCCCGTTTCTGGTTGGCTACGGAAAGACAGGGCATGATTGCAGACGTGTTGCTCGATGTCCGGTGCGAACTCGGCGAGGGACCGCTTTGGCACGACGAGCGCGGCGAACTCTTCTGGTGCTCCATTCTTGCCGGGGAATTGCACGCGTGTGACGCCGACGGCGACAACGCCCGCGTCTGGTCGTTGGGAGAGCCGGTTTCGGCATCGGCAATCGTCGACCGCGACACGCTGCTCGTGGCGACCGCCAGCGGTCTCGCCCGCTTCGACATCGAGAGCGGTGATTGCGTGCCGGTGTGTGCTTTCCCCGAGAGCGCGACGCCGGTCCGATCGAATGACGGCCGCGCCGGGCCGGGCGGCGCGTTCTGGATCAGCACCATGGGCCGAGATGCCGAGCCGGGTGCCGGATCGCTCTATCGCTTTGTCGATGGCAGACTCGTCGCCAAACGTTGTGGAATGGCGATCCCAAACGCCACGTGTTTTTCGCCGGGTGGCGAGTGGGCGTATTTTTCGGACTTGCCCACACAGACGATATTGCGGTGGCGCCTCGATCCGGACTCGGGTGATACCATCGGGGAACCGATGCTGTTCATCGATTTGCGATCTGAAAATCTCATGCCCGATGGGGCGGTCGTGGACAGCGAGGGGTACATTTGGAACGCTCAATGGGGGGCTGGCCGGGTGGCCCGTTACGATCCGAACGGCCGATTTGTGGAAGCGATGACGGTGCCAACGGCACAGGTTACTTGTCCCGCGTTCGGTGGGCCTGACATGAAGACACTGTTCGTGACCTCGGCCTGGCAGGGCATGGACGCGAATGCGCGTCTCGCCGATCCGCTTGCCGGCGCGGTCCTCGCGGCGAGGGTCCCGGTCGCCGGGCGCCCGGAATTTCGCGTCGGTCCGGGGTGACTATGAGCGAGGCGGCGCTGATTGGCATAGACTGGGGGACGTCGAACCGCCGCGCCTGGCTGTTCGATCCGGGCGGTGGCATAGTTGCCAAACGCTGCGACGAAAACGGCATTGCCAAGAACAGTGCGACGGGCTTTGCCGAGAGTCTCCACTTCTTGATCGGCGATTGGCCGCGTTCGCCCACCTTGATGGCCGGTATGGTCGGCAGCCGCAGCGGCTGGATCGAAGCGCCCTATATCGAATGCCCGGCCGGCCTTGCGGACATTGCCGCGCACCTCGTCCCGGTCGAGAACCGTGTCGATCTTACGATCGTGCCCGGATTGTCGTCGACTGTGGGACACGGCGACGTTATGCGCGGCGAAGAAACGCAGATTGTCGGCCTCGCCGCCGGAGGCGAGCCGTCGCTCGCAATCCTGCCCGGTACCCACTCGAAATGGGTGCGGATCGTCGACCATCGCATCGATAGCTTTCGCACTTTTCCGACCGGGGAACTGTTTGCGGCGATTTTGAACCATACGGTGATCGGCGCGCTTGCCGAAGGTCGCGAGGTGACCCCGGATGGTTTCGACCGTGGACTGGCACGCGCGGACGAAGGCCAATTGGTCCTCGGCAACCTTTTCGCCGCGCGCGCCGACATCTTGCTCGGTCTCTCGTCGCCACGCGATTGCGCGGGCTATCTGTCCGGCCTGATGATCGGCACGGAAGTCGATGAGGGACTGGCCCTGTTCGGCCGCCAGGAACGGATTGCGGTGGTCGGGTCCGACCGCCTGGCAGGGTGGTACGCGCGGGCGTTGGAGAGGTCCGGGGCAGCGATCGAGCGCGTTGGCGAAGATGCGGCGGCAGCCGGCTTTTGGCGGATAGCTAGTGCCGCCGGGTTGGTCGCATGAGCGATCGGTTCGACAACGCGTTCGCCAAGCGGCCCCTGATCGCCATATTGCGCGGTCTTCAACCGAGCGAAGCTCATGCCGTTTTTCAAGCGCTCGCCGAGGGTGGTATGCGCCTTGCCGAGGTGCCCCTCAACAGCCCTGAGCCGTTTCGGAGCATAGAAAAAGGCGCAGGAGTCGAGGGGATTGTCGTCGGAGCCGGCACGGTCCTGTCGGCGGCGGACGTGCACCGATCGTTCACAGCCGGCGCCCAATACATAGTCGCGCCGAATTTAGACCCCGCGGTCTGTGCCGCCGCCGCCGACGTCGGACTGACGATGATTCCCGGCGTATTGACGCCAAGCGAAGCCTTTGCCGCCCTTGCTGGCGGCGCGTCCGCCCTCAAGTTGTTTCCGGCGGAAATTATAGGCTTTGACGGCCTGAAGGCGTTGAAGGCCGTACTTCCGCGGGGCACCAAGCTTGTCCCGGTCGGCGGCGTGACGCCGGCAACGGTTACCGACTGGCGCGACACTGGGGCGGCTGGCGTCGGCATTGGATCGGCTCTTTATTCACCCGGCGTGACACCACGGCAGGTTCTGGCGCGCGCCGAATCGATCGTTTTCGCCTGGACCAAGGCAACACCTCCGAGGAGGCCTGAATGACCAACAAGAACACCAACGGCCAACGCCCGGCGCTCCGCTCGCAGCTTTGGTTCAACAATCCGGACGATCCGGATATGACGGCGCTTTACATCGAGCGCTACCTCAACTGGGGACTGACGCGGGAGGAACTGCAGTCCGGCAAGCCGCTGATCGGCATTGCCCAGTCCGGCTCGGACCTCTCCCCCTGTAACCGCTATCATCTGATGCTTGCCTCCCGCATCCGCGAAGGCATCCGCGAGGCGGGCGGCATTGCCTTTGAGTTTCCCGTTCACCCGATCCAGGAAACGGGTCGACGGCCTACGGCGGCGCTCGATCGCAATCTGGCTTATCTCGGCCTGGTCGAGGTCCTGTTCGGCTACCCGATCGATGGCGTCGTTCTGACCACCGGTTGCGACAAGACAACGCCATCGCAACTGATGGCGGCCGCCACGGTCGACATACCGGCGATCGCGTTGAACGTCGGGCCGATGCTCAACGGCTGGTACAAGGGTCGCCGCACGGGCTCGGGCACGATCAAGTGGGAGGCGAAAAAGCTGAGGTCGGAGGGCGCCATCGATTGGACGGAGTATGTCGATCTGGTCGCCTCGTCGGCGCCGTCGCCGGGCCACTGCAATACCATGGGAACGGCAACGACGATGAATTCGCTGGCCGAGGCGCTCGGAATGATGATGCCGGGCTGCGCGGCGATCCCGGCCCCGCACAAGGAACGCGGCGCCCACGCCTATCTCGCCGGGCTCCGCATCGTCGAAATGGTACGCGAGGATATGCGGCCGAGCCAGGTCATGACCCGTGCCGCTTTCGAGAACGCGATCGTGGTGAACTCGGCCATCGGCGGCTCGACCAATGCACCGATTCATCTCAATGCGATTGCTGCCCACCTTGGGATCGCGCTCGACAACGACGACTGGGAGCGGCTCGGCTACGACGTGCCGTTGCTTACCGATCTGCAGCCGGCGGGGCGCTTTCTGGGCGAAGACTTCCACCGCGCCGGCGGTGTGCCGGCTGTCGTCGCCGAGTTGATCGGCGCCGGCCGTCTGCCGCACCCCGAAGCGATGACCGTCAACGGCAAGTCCATCGGGGAGAACTGCGGCGGCCGCTTTTCCTGGGACCGCGATGTCATCCGTGCGTTCGACAAGCCGATCCTGAAGCAATCCGGGTTTCTCAATCTCAAGGGAAACCTGTTCGATTCGGCGATCATGAAGACCAGCGTGATCTCCGACGCCTTCCGCGCGCGCTACTTGTCGAACCCTGCCGATCCCGAGGCGTTCGAAGGCCGCGCCGTCGTCTTCGACGGCCGCGAGGACTACCATGCTCGGATCAATGATCCTGATCTCGGCATCGATGCGGAAACCATTCTCGTCATTCGCGGAGCCGGACCGATCGGCTATCCGGGCGGCGCTGAGGTCGTCAACATGCAGCCGCCTGACGCCCTTATCAAGAAGGGAATCCGCGAATTGCCTTGCCTCGGCGATGGTCGCCAATCCGGCACCAGCGGCTCGCCCTCCATCCTCAACGCTTCGCCCGAGGCAGCGATCGGCGGGGGACTGGCGCTTGTCCAGACCGGAGATCGATTGCGCATCGATCTCAAGCGCCGTACCGCCGACATCTTGATCTCGGATGAGGAACTGGCCGCGCGACGCGGTCGCCTGAATGGTTCGCCGGGCTACGTACCGCCCAGCCAGACTCCCTGGCAGGAGATCCAGCGCGGGCTGGTTGATCAGTTCGACCACGGTATGGTGCTGAAACCGGCGACCAAGTACCGCGACGTCGGACACGGCCCGGTGCCGCGCGACAACCATTGATGCGGTGTCTCGAGACGGATGACGGAAGGCGCTTGCGATGAGATTGACTCAGTTTGTGACGACGGATGGAGCGCGCAAGGTCGGGGCGATCCTCGCGAACGGCGACGAGCCGAAGACGGTCGAGGGCGCTGATAGCGTGCGGGACCTTGCCCTCGCGGCCGATCGCGGCGGCCAGTCGCTCGAGCAGACGGTTCGCGCCTGCGGTTTCGGCGAGACGATCGATTACGACCGGCTGATCGAGGAAAAGCGACTCCTTCTGCCGCTTGATCACCCGGATCCGGCACACTGTATCGTGGCTTTGACCGGGCTCAGTCATCTCGGCAGTGCCGCCTCCCGTGACGCCATGCACAGCAAGCTCGAACGCGACGAACTCACCGACTCGATGAAAATGTTCAAGCTCGGTCTCGAAGGCGGCAAGCCGGCGCAAGGAGAGATCGGCGTCCAGCCGGAGTGGGCCTACAAAGGCGACGGTACCTGGCTCGTAGCGCCGGAACAGCCGATCGACTTGCCGGGCTATGCAGAGGACGGCGGCGAGGAGGGCGAAATCGCTGCGCTTTACGTCATCGGTGATGACGGCACGCCGCTGAGGCTGGGCTTTGCGCTCGCTAACGAGTACTCCGACCATGCCATGGAGCAGCAGAATTATCTTTATCTCGCCCACTCGAAGCTCCGGCAGAGCTCCTTTGGCCCGGAACTTCTTGTCGGTGACATTCCTGACGAGGTGCGCGGCTCGATCCGGATTGAACGCAACGGCAGCGTTGCCTGGTCGGGGGAATTGCTGTCGGGCGAGGCGAATATGTGCCATTCACTCGCAAATCTTGAGTACCACCACTTCAAATACTCCGGCTTTCGCAGGCCTGGCGATGTCCACGTCTACTATATCGGTGCCAGCGGGCTGAGTTGCGGCGACGGATTCGCGGCGCGGCCGGGCGACCGGTTTATCGTCGACGTGCCGCTTTTCGGTCGCCCGTTACGCAATACTTTGGCGGCCCGCGCTTCGGAAACCGTCGTAAATATCAGGTCCCTCTGACGTTGACCGGCTTCCTCAGGTCTCGCCGCCTGGTTTCATTGGCCTTTACGCCAAACCGCGTCCGCGACTTTAAGTCTGATTTATTATCGATTATAATCTGCTTTATTATGAATAATTTGTTGATCTTGTTGCGCATTTGTACACGATATGTACGCGGATAATCACATGGTCAGGAAAACACACGACAGCGCGCAAAAGACGGCATTTCGCCGGCGAAAGACCGGCGACGCGACCGAGGAAATCGGTCGGCGGATCGTGTCGGGCCAATTTCAACCGGGTACCGTCTTGCCCACAACGGACGTTTTGGCGGCAGAGTTTTCGCTGTCGCGTTTGGCAATTCGCGAATCAATGAGAACTCTTGCTGGAAAAGGCCTGATTTCAGCACGACCGAGACGTGGGACGGTGGTTCGGCCGCGTGCGGAATGGAACCGGTTTGATCCCGATGTGCTCAGATGGCACAGCCACGAAAGCCCCAATGCCGCATACATTCGCAGCGTTTTCGAGATCCGCAGGTTGATCGAGCCGCCGGCGGCCGCCCTCACGGCTGGGCGCGCGACCCAAGAAACCATCGCGGCAATAGAAGCTGCCTTTCAAAGAATGGCGGAATCCGATCCGACCTCGCCGGAGTCGATCGCCGCAGACGTGGCCTTCCACAGCGCTATCCTTTCGGGCACCGGCAATGACTTCATCGCAGCATTCACCCCGGTGATGGCGGCCGCACTTTCGAGCACGTTTCGTATTCAGCGGGATGTTGCGCATGATCGCGAACACTTCATCCCATCGCACAAACTGATACTCGATGCGATCAAGTCCGGTGACGCCGATGCGACCCGCGAGGCTTACATCAAGCTCCTTAAGACTGCCGAGGACGACGCGATCACAGGTCTGCAGAAGCGGGGGGCAATTTCCGCTCAGGCCGTCGAGGGATCTGCAAACCTGAACTCCGAGTTGGAAACCTAGCGCCGCCGATTTGAAGTTCCTGGATTGAAATGCGTCGCTGCGCCGTAGCACGCGCGCGATCCCACGCGGCCTTGAGATATCTTTCCACAGCCTGTTTAGCCCTATCGAAGGCAACATTATCGTTTTATAATATGATAAAACGACTGGAAAAGTCTGACTTAAGGAAACGCCGTATCGTCAACCCATCAGGGAGGAGAGACTGTGATGAAGAAACACATCGTCGCCGCGAGCGTGGCTGCGGCCGTGGCTTTCAGTGTCATGGGGGTTAACGCCCAAGATAAAAAGACACTGGTCTTTGTCGTCAACGGAGCATCGGACTTCTGGAAACTTGCGGAAGCCGGGGTAAAGAAGGCACAAGGAGAACTGCCCAACTACGACCTGCAGTTCAAATATCCTGAGCAGGCGGCCGCGGCCGTCCAACAACGTGTGATGGAGGACCTTGTCGCTGCCGGCGTGTCCGCCATCATGGTAAGCGCCGTCGATCCCAAGAACCAGATCGAGGGTCTTAACAAAATCGGCTCGGAGGTGGCGTTGTTCACCACCGACAGCGACGCCGCGCAGTCGAATCGGGTTGCCTATATTGGGAGTTCCAACACCGATCTCGGCCGCGACGCCGGCAAGCTCATGCTTCAGGCACTGCCCAATGGCGGCAAATGCGTGGGCTTCGTGGGGCTGCTCGGGGCCGACAACGCAGTCGAGCGCATTAACGGTGTCAAGGAAGTGATTGCCGGGTCGGGGGTTGAATTGGTCGATGTCCGCGGTGACGAGATCGACCAAACCCGCGCCAAGCGCAACGTCGAGGACACGCTGGCAGCCATGCCGGATGTCTCTTGCCTGGTTGGCTTTTACTCCTACAACACGCCGCGAATCTATGAGGCGCTCAAGGACGCCGGCAAGCTCGGCGAGATCAAGGTTATTGGATTCGATGAAGATCCGATCACGCTCGGGGGCGTGCGCGAGGGCGCGATCGTTGGCACCGTCGTCCAGCAGCCGTTCGAATGGGGCTATCAGGGTATGAAGCTGATGGCCGCCTACCTCGAGGGTGACAAGTCTGGCATCCCTGCCGACGAGTTGATCATCGTGCCGGGCAAGGTCATCACCAAGGATAATGTCGACCAGTTCGAGGCCGACTTGAAGGCCGCCATCAGCGGATGATCAGTTTGTCGAAGCAGGCCGGCGCGAGTATGAGTCGCGCCGGTCTTTGTTGATTTGCCGCCGGTCCCTGTTGGGCTGCGGCCACGCTTTGGCCAAGAGGGAGGCGATGGCCGGTCCGTTCCTGGAACTCGTCGGCATCACCAAGACCTATCCCGGTGTCGTCGCGCTTGACGGCGTCTCCTTTTCAATCGGCGAAGGCGAGGTCGTCGGTTTGATCGGCGAGAACGGCGCCGGCAAATCGACGCTGATGAAGATCTTGTGCGGGGTCACCGAGCCCGACTCCGGCACAATCAGAATCAACGGCGTCGAACGCGCGGCCTTGAGCGTGAAGGAGGCAATCGCCGCGGGTATTGCCTTCGTCCACCAAGAGCTCAATCTTTTCGACAACCTTGACGTCGCCGCCAACATTTTTATCGGGCGTGAGCCTACCTTCGGCAGTTTTCTCCGGCTGGTGGACCGACGGCGGCTTCGCCGCGATGTCGAGCCGTTGCTGGAGCGTCTGTCGGTAGATTTCCGGCCCGACACCCCGGTCGCCGAGCTGTCGTTGGCGCAGCATCAGCTTGTCGAGATCATCAAGGCATTGTCACTCAATGCTCGCGTCGTGATCATGGACGAACCAACCTCCAGCTTGACGATCACCGAGACCGACCGCTTGATACGGGTGATCGCCGAACTGAAGGAACAGGGTGTCGGCGTGGTGTTCATTTCCCACCGCCTTAACGAGGTGGAGCAGTGCGCCGACAGGGTCGTGGTTCTACGCGACGGCCGCGTCGTCGACGAGATTGCACGCGGCCAGATCTCGCACGGCGCTATGATCCGGCTGATGATTGGCCGCGACCTCAGGTCGCTCTACAACGCGCCCAAGCGGCCGGCAGGCGCTGTGGCTTTGCAGATCAACGACCTCACGACAACCGCCTATCCCGACCACTCCGTCAGCCTGGATGTGAAGAGCGGTGAGATCCTTGGCCTCGCGGGACTGGTCGGCTCCGGCCGGACGGAGCTGGCTCGCGCAATGTTCGGCATCGACCCGCAGCTCGGTGGCGCTATACGGCTCCATGGCGTCCCGATTATCATACGTTCGCCCCGCGATGCGATCCGCCGTGGCATCTATTTGGTGCCGGAAGATCGCAAGGTCGCGGGCCTATTCCTCGACATCACGGTGGCGGAAAACGTTTCGCTTCCCGACCTGAAATCGCATTCACGTTCACTGATCGTGCGGGCCGCCTCGGAGCTTGCCAGTGCGGAGCGTCAGAAGGAGCGACTTAATATCCGGACGCCCTCCGTCAAGGCGCTTGCCGGGACGCTCTCCGGCGGGAACCAGCAGAAAGTGGTGCTCGCCAAGTGGCTCTCGATGAGGCCGAGCGTGATGATCTTCGATGAGCCAACGCGCGGCATCGACGTCGGCGCCAAGAGCGAGATCTACGACCTGCTGCGCGGGCTTGCGGACTCCGGGGTGGCCATTCTTATGATCTCCTCTGACATGGAGGAGGTGATCGGGGTGAGCGATCGCATCGCGGTCATGCATGAAGGCATGATCAGCGGTCTCCTGGACCGCCGGCAGTTCAGCGAGCACAACGTGTTGAGGCTGGCAGTCGGCTTGCCGATCGATGAAAGAGCGGTCTCATGACCCGCAAGGACGTCGGTCTCCTGATCCTGATCCTCGTCGTCGGCACCGTTGTCGCGTTGATCAACCCGCGCTTCATCCTGCCGGGCAATTTGGCCAACACCGCCAACCAGGTCGGACTTTTCGGTCTGTTTTCAATCGCCGAAGCCTTCGTCATTATTACCGGCGGTATCGAGCTTTCTGTCGGCTCAATCATCGCGCTGCTCGGCGTGATCTTCATCGACATGATCGTCAACTGGGGCGTCAACTGGCTGCTGGCGATTGCGATCGTCACTATCCTCGGTGTCCTGATGGGGGCCGCCCACGGCTATCTCGTCACCAAGATGGGCCTGCAGCCTTTCGTGGTCACGCTCTGCGCCTTGCTGATCTATCGTGGGGTCGCCCGCTACTACACGGAGGATGCGACGGCCGGCTTCGGCTTCGGCGTGAGTTTCCCGACGCTCGAGTGGCTGACGACGGGCCGCGCCTTTGGCGTCATACCGCATAGTATGATCGCCCTTGTCATCGTCGCCACGGTGATGGGACTTCTTCTGCACCGATCCGTCTTCGGCCGCTATCTTTTTGCCGTCGGCAAAAACGAGGAGGCGGCACGCTACTCGGGGATCAACGCAGCGCGCGTGACGATAGCCGCCTATGTGATTTGCGGCGGCCTGACTGCCGTCTCTGCGATCTTCATTGCCATGTACACGCGCTCCATCTCACCGGCCGTGCATGGTAGCTTCTACGAGCTGTACGCGATCGCTGCGGCGGTGCTTGGCGGCTGCTCATTGCGCGGCGGCGAAGGCTCGATCGTCGGCGTGGTTCTGGGCGTGATCCTACTGCAGGTGTTGCAGAACCTCGTCAACCTTCTCGGTATCCCCAGTTCACTGAACTTCGCGGTAATCGGCTCAGTGATCCTGATCGGAGTCATCGCCGATCAGCAATGGTCTCGGCTGCACGGCCGCAAAGGTGCCCCTCGCGGAGCAAGGGCGGCGGCATTGAAGGCAGCAAGTAGTCGGCCGGGCGAACGAGGCATGTGAGAAACCGGGAGGAAGTTTATGGCGAAGAAAGTCGGCGGTGGAAAAGACGGTCCAGTGCGCTGGGGGATCATCTCGACTGCCAGGATAGCGACGGAGCAGGTCGTTCCGGGCATGCTCAAAAGCAGGCAGTTCGAGGTCCGCGCGATCGGCTCTCGGTCGCTGGCGAGGGCGCGGAGGGCAGCGAAACGGCTCGGTATCCCTGTCGCCTACGGCTCCTATGAAGAGCTCTTTGACGATCCCCAAATTGACGTACTCTACAATCCGTTGCCCAATCATCTGCACGTACCCATCACGCTTGCGGCGGCAGCAAGGGGAAAGCACGTCCTGTGCGAAAAGCCGATCGCGTTGACGGCAGGCGAAGCCGAACGGCTTAGAGACGCGCCCGCTGATATTCTCATTGGCGAAGCCTTCATGGTGCGCCATCATCCGCAATGGCTCGAGGCGCGCAGGCTCGTGAGAGCAGGGCGGCTTGGCGACGTGCGCGCAATCCAAGTACTGTTTTCGTATTTCAACCGCGACGCCGACAACATCCGCAACATTCTCGAGGTGGGTGGTGGGGCACTTTATGACATCGGTTGCTACGCCGTTGTCACCGGGCGTTTCATCTTCGAAGCCGAACCGCTTCGCGTGGTCGGGCTCGTCGACCGTGATCCGACTTTCGGGACGGATCGCACCACGAGCGGACTGCTTGACTTCGGCGAGGGGCGTCACCTCACGTTCACGGCTTCGACCCAGGCAACAGACTATCAGCGCGTCAATATCCTCGGCTCCAAGGCGCGCCTCGAAGTGGTCATCCCGTACAATGCGCCGCTCGGCGGCTCCACCACCCTGTATTTGGACAATGGCAAGAAGCTTGGCGACGCGTCGGCAAAGCCAGTCAAGATCAACAAGGCCGACCAGTATCAGCTGGAGTGCGAGGCATTCTCGCGCGCGA
>Ga0075327_1000170_pt1 | contig 16603 bp, 11 predicted proteins | sample MayberrySE_Catta_2_FD_120056 | JGI IMG/M metagenome (GOLD analysis project Ga0075327, IMG submission 120056) | Natural and restored wetland microbial communities from the San Francisco Bay, California, USA, that impact long-term carbon... | ecosystem: Environmental > Terrestrial > Soil >...
CCCTTGCGCCAGAGCGTCAACTCAGAAGCGGGCTTCGGCCCGCGCAACCACAACGAGGTCAGGCGATGACGACCGCAAACGAATTCATCGAACGAACCGCCGGGAGTGATCGGCAGCAACGCCGCGAGCGCCGGTTCGTACAGGTCAATCGGGCCGCCACTTACCTGAATGTCATCGGCTTCGGCTGGCTGGTGCCGCTGATCCGCATGGCGATAGGCGACAGTCCGAAAGCACAAATCAAGGAGCTCTGGCAGCAACTCGCCATTCCGCTGATCGGCATTGCGGCATTCCTGACGCTGTGGGCGACGCTCGCGCCGATGGTCAACACCTCGCTCGGCGCTATCCCGGGGCCGGCCCAGGTTTGGGAGCAGGCGGCCAATCTCGCCGACGACCACTATACAGAACGCGCCAAGGAAACCGCTTTCTACCAACGCCAGGAAGAACGCAACGCCAAGCTCGAGGCGCAGGGGCAGGCCGATCGGGTCAAGTGGCGAAGCTATACCGGCAAGCCAACCTATCTCGATCAGATCGTCACCTCCTTGAAGACGGTCACCGTCGGATTCCTCATCGCCACCGTCATCGCCGTCCCGGTCGGGGTCTTTTGCGGGCTGTCGCGCAGCGTTAACGGCGCCCTCAATCCGCTCATCCAGATATTCAAGCCGGTATCGCCGCTGGCCTGGCTGCCGATCGTCACCATGGTTGTCTCGGCGCTCTATCTCGATCCATTCGAGGCCTTGCCGAAATCCCTCGTCATTTCAGCGATCACGGTGACGCTTTGCTCGCTATGGCCGACTCTGATCAACACGGCGCTCGGCGTTGCCTCGATCGACAAGGACCTGATGAACGTCAGCCGGGTGCTGCAGCTCCCGACCTGGCGGACGATCACCAAGCTGGTGCTGCCCTCCTCGCTGCCATTGATCTTCACCGGCCTCAGGCTGTCGCTCGGCGTCGGCTGGATGGTCCTGATCGCGGCCGAAATGCTCGCCCAAAACCCGGGCCTCGGGAAATTCGTCTGGGACGAGTTCCAGAACGGCTCGTCGTCCTCGCTCGCCAAGATCATCGTCGCCGTCCTGACCATCGGCATCATCGGCTTCCTGCTTGACCGGCTGATGTACGCGCTGCAGGCGGCCTTCACCTATTCGTGAACCCGCTGAGGAGCGCAAATGTCAATCCTCGAGCTTACCGGCGTCTCGAAGTCCTACGGAACCAACGGCGACCGCACCGACGTCCTCAAGGACATCAGCCTGTCGGTGGAGGAGGGCGAATTCATCGCCATCGTTGGCTTCTCAGGTTCCGGCAAGACGACGCTGATGTCGATCATCGCCGGCCTGATCGAGGCCGACAGCGGTACGGTCCGGGTCAAGGCCAACCGATCACCAGACCCGGGCCGGACCGCGGGCTCGTGTTCCAGAGCTACTCGCTGATGCCGTGGCTGACGGTCGAGGGCAACGTGGCGCTTGCAGTCGATGCAATCTACTCCGGCGAGCCGAGAGCGAAGCGCCGCGAGCGAATTGTCAAGTATATCGGATTGGTCGGCCTCACCCATGCCGCCGACCGCCGGCCGGCCGAGCTCTCCGGCGGCATGCGCCAGCGAGTCGCGGTCGCCCGAGCGCTCGCCATGAATCCCGAGATGCTGCTTCTCGACGAACCCTTATCGGCGCTCGACGCGCTCACGCGCGGCAAGCTGCAGGACGAGATCGAGCAAATTTGGGAACAGGACCGCAAGACCGTGGTGATGATCACCAACGATGTCGACGAGGCGATTGTTCTGGCCGATCGGATCATTCCGCTTTGCCCGGGTCCGAACGCGACCCTGGGGCCCGAGTTCAAGGTCGACCTCCCGCGTCCGCGTGACCGCGCCGGAATGAATCACGACCCGGCATTCAAGGCGCTGCGCGCCGCGGTAACGAGCTATCTGATGGATGTCGGCGCGGCGCGCCCGGTCGAGGACGAGAGCGAACGGACGCTGCCGACCGTCGTGCCGATCACCCAGGCACCGGCGTTGCCCGAGGCGTATCGCGAGGCCGCCACATCGCCGATCGAAGCCGGTTATGTCGAGTTCTATCAGGTCCGCAAGACCTACCCGACGCCAAAGGGTCCGCTGACGGTCGTCGACGACTTCAATCTCAAGATGGAGAAGGGCGAGTTCGTCACGCTGATCGGCCATTCCGGCTGCGGCAAGTCGACCGTCCTGTCGATGGTCGCCGGCCTCAACGAAATCAGCGGCGGCGGCATCGTGCTCGCCGGCAAGGAAGTGGCCGGGCCGGGGCCGGAGCGCGCCGTGGTCTTCCAGGCCCCGTCGCTGATGCCGTGGCTGAGCGCCCGCGACAACGTCAGCCTTGGCGTCGACAAGGTCTATCCGACCGCGTCCCGCGCCGAGCGTACGGATATCGTCGAATACTACCTGTCGCGGGTTGGGCTGGCCGACGCCATGGACAAGATGGCCGCCGATCTTTCCAACGGCATGAAGCAGCGCGTCGGCATCGCCCGAGCCTTCGCGCTGTCGCCCAAGCTTCTGCTGCTCGACGAGCCTTTCGGCATGCTCGACAGCCTGACCCGCTGGGAACTCCAGGACGTCCTCATGGACGTGTGGAAGCGGACAAAGGTGACGGCGATCTGCGTCACCCACGACGTCGATGAAGCGATCCTGCTTGCCGACCGGGTCGTGATGATGACCAACGGCCCGAATGCGCGCATCGGCAACGTCATGCAGGTCGACATTCCGCGGCCGCGGACGCGCAAGGCGCTTCTCGCGCATCCCGACTACTACCGCTATCGCGAAGAGCTGCTCGACTTCCTCGAAGCCTATGAAGGCGGTGCTGACCCGACCGCAACCGGCGGCCCCAGTCGGCGCGAAGGCCGAGGCGGCGTAGGAGGACTGGCGATGACCGCACAGAAACTGGTGGTGATCGGCAACGGCATGGCGCCGGGTCGGGTTCTCGATCATCTCTTCGAGAAGGCACCGGGCGCTTTCGACGTGACGATCTTCAACGCCGAGCCGAGGGTCAACTACGACCGCATCATGCTGTCGCCGGTGCTTTCGGGCGAGAAAACCTACCAGGACATCGTCATCCATGACGAGGACTGGTACGCCCGCAATCGGGTGACCTTGTTCAAGGGCAACGAGATCGTCGAGATTGACCGGGCGGCGAAGGAAGTCGTTGCCAAAGACGGCCGGCGCGCAACCTACGACAAGCTGATCATCGCCACCGGTTCACGGCCTTTTGTGATTCCCGTTGAGGGGCACAGGCTGCCGGGGGTTTTGACCTTTCGTGATCTCGACGATGTCAATGCCATACTCGCGGCTTCCGAGAACGGCGGCCGTGCCGTGGTGATCGGCGGCGGACTGCTCGGCCTCGAAGCTGCGGCGGGGCTGAAGGCGCGCGGCATGACGGTCACGGTCCTCCATCTCCAGCCGACGCTGATGGAGCGTCAGCTCGACGAATCGGCCGGGTTCCTTCTCGAGCAGGCGATCAAGCAACGCGGAATCGATGTCGTCACCCGCGCCAACACGGACGCGATCCTCGGCGAGACCCGTGTCGAGGCCGTGCGGCTCGACGATGGGCGCGTCTTTCCCGCCGATATCGTCGTCATGGCGATCGGCATTCGGCCGAACGCCGATCTTGGCGGCAATGCCGGCCTGACGGTCGGACGCGGGATCGTCGTCAACGACCGCATGGAGACCTCCGACCCGGACATCTACGCGGTTGGCGAATGCGCCGAACATCGCGGCGTCTGTTACGGCCTGGTCGCTCCACTTTACGAGATGGCGTCGGTCATTGCCGACCAGCTAAGGGGCGTCGACCGGCACTATACGGGCTCGGCGGTGTCGACCAAGCTCAAGGTCACCGGCATCGACCTGTTCTCCGCCGGCGACTTCGCCGAAGATCCCGACCGCGAGGAGATCCTTTTGCGCGATGCCTCCTTCGGAGTCTATCGCCGCCTGGTGCTGCAGGACAACCGCATCCTCGGGGTCGTGCTCTACGGCGACACCAGCGACGGCGCCTGGTTCTTCCAGCTCCTCAAGGACAAATCTGATGTTTCCGAGATTCGCGACACGCTGATCTTCGGTCAGGGTTTCGCCGGGGGCGCCTCGGCGGACCCTACGGCGGCCGTTGCAGCCTTGCCGGATGAGGCGGAGATATGCGGCTGCAACGGCGTCTGCAAGGGCCGGATCACGAGCACGATCACGGACAAGGGTCTGACCACGCTAGACGCGGTTCGCGCCCACACCAAAGCGTCGAGCTCCTGCGGCAGTTGCACCGGCCTCGTCGAGCAACTCATGGCCCTCGCGCTCGGCGACAAGTACAACCCCGCAGCAGTGACGCCGATGTGCGGCTGCACCGACCTCGGCCACGACGACGTGCGACGGCTGATCAAGGCAAAATCCCTGAAGACCATTCCCGCCGTCATGCAAGAGCTCGAATGGCGCACCTCCTGCGGCTGCGCAAAGTGCCGACCGGCGCTGAACTATTACCTCGTCTGCGACTGGCCGAACGAATACGCCGACGACTATCAGTCCCGCTTCATCAACGAGCGGGCACACGCCAACATCCAGAAGGACGGCACCTATTCGGTGGTCCCACGCATGTGGGGCGGGCAGACCAGCGCGGCGGAACTGCGCGCCATCGCCGACGTGGTCGATAGGTTCGAGATACCGACCGTCAAGGTCACCAGCGGCCAGCGCATCGACATGCTCGGCATCCGCAAGGAGGACTTGCCGGCAATCTGGTCCGATCTCGGTAAAGCCGGGTTCGTCTCCGGGCACGCGTACGCCAAGGGCATCCGCACGGTGAAGACCTGCGTCGGCAGCGACTGGTGTCGCTTCGGCACCCAGGACTCGACCGCGCTCGGCGTCCGCGTCGAGAAGTTCATGTGGGGTTCGTGGACCCCGGCCAAGGTCAAGATGGCGGTCTCCGGCTGTCCGCGGAACTGCGCCGAGGCGACGTGCAAGGACGTCGGCGTGGTCTGCGTCGACTCCGGCTTCGAGATCCACTTTGCCGGCGCCGCCGGGCTCGACATCAAGGGCACCGAGGTGCTCGGCTTGACCGGGACGCAGGATGAAGCGCTCGAACATATTGTAGCGCTTGTCCAGATGTACCGCGAGCAAGGCCACTATCTCGAGCGTATCTACAAATGGGCGAAACGCATCGGCTACGACGAGGTGCGCCGCCAGATCATGGATGACGCCGAGAAGCGCAAAGCTTATTTCGACCGTTTCGTCTTTTCCCAGAAGTTCGCCCAGGTCGACCCGTGGTCGGAGCGCGTGTCCGGCAAGGACAAGCACGAATTCATGCCGATGGCGACCTTTCCCATGGAGGCTGCGGAATGAACGCTCTTACCGAAAACTGGGTCACGGTCGGCTCGCTTACCGACATCCCGCGACGCGGCGCCCGTTGCGTCAAGCGAGGCGGCATGACCATCGCCGTGTTTCGTACGGTCGACGATCATGTCTTCGCTCTGGAGGATCGCTGCCCCCACCGCAAGGGGCCGCTCAGCCAGGGCATCGTCCATGACGGCTGCGTTACCTGTCCGCTGCACAACTGGGTAATCTCGCTCGAAAGCGGCGAAGCCCAGGGCGCCGACGAAGGTGCCGTGGCCACGTTCCCGGTCAGGCTCGACGGCGAAACGATCCTGCTCTCGCTCGGAATGCGGTAGGCGCGAAGAAAGGCCTTATGACTACCGTCTTGGACCGGGACCGCTCCAAAACGCCGGCGCGCATGGCGCCGCTCGCGGTCCTGCCGGTGTTCTTCAAGCTCGACGGCAGGAAGGCCGTCGTCGCCGGCGGTTCTGACGCTGCCGCCTGGAAAGCGGAGCTCTTGGCTGCGACCGGCGCCGAGGTCCATGTCTATGCTGAAGAGCTGGAGCCGGCCTTCTCGGCGCTCCTCGCCGCCGGTTCGGCCGCGGGCGCCTTCGTTTACCACCGGCGCGACTGGGACGACGACATCTTCTCCGGCGCCGCGATTGCGGTCGCGGACGCCGAGACCGACGACGAAGCCGCAGCTTTCTTCGAAGCGGCGGACGCCGCCGGAGTTCCGGTCAACGTCATCGACAAGCCGGCGGATTGCGGGTTCCAGTTCGGCTCGATCGTCAACCGCTCTCCGGCCGTCGTCGCCGTGTCGACGGACGGTGCCGCGCCGATCCTCGGCCAGGCGATACGCCGACGCATCGAGACCCTGCTGCCGCCTGCTCTTGCCGGCTGGGCGGCGCTCGCCCGTGACCTCAGAGCAGTGGCCGTCGACAAGCTTGCCGCCGGACCACAGCGCCGCGCCTTCTGGGAGCGGCTGGTCGATCGCGCCTTTGGCGCGGCGCCGGACATCGGCGCAGCGGAAACTCTGATCCGCGAGGCGAAGTCGATCGCCGCCAACGTCAACGTCACGCATGGCCGGGTGACCCTGGTCGGGGCGGGGCCGGGCGACGCCGAGTTGTTGACCCTGAAGGCGGTGCGCGCCTTGCAGGCGGCCGATGTCATCCTGTTCGACGACCTCGTCTCCGACGACGTGCTGGAGCTGGCGCGACGCGAGGCCAAGCGCATGCTGGTGGGCAAACGCGGCGGTCGCGAAAGTTGTCGACAGGAGGACATCAACGCCATGATGGTGTCGCTGGCGAAGGCCGGAAAGCACGTGGTCCGGCTGAAGGGTGGCGACCCGATGGTGTTCGGCCGCGCCGGTGAGGAGATCGCGCAGTTGCAAGGCGAAGGTATCCCGGTCTCGGTGTGCCGGGCATCACCGCGGCGCTCGCCATGGCTTCGTCACTCGGCGTATCGCTGACCCATCGCGACGCCGCCCGCTCGCTTCGCTTCGTCACCGGCCACAGCCGTGACGGTGCATTGCCAAAAGACCTCGACTGGCGGGCGGTCGCCGATCCGTCGACCACGACCGTTTTCTACATGGGCGGGCGGACGGCGGCCGCAATCGCCGCGACCCTGATCGCCAACGGCCTGTCGCCGGCGACTCCGGCAGCGCTCGCCAGTGCGGTCTCGCGGCCGAACGAGCGACACTGGGCCGGTCGGCTCGACAGCCTCTGCCGGGCGATGGATGAAATCGGCACCGACGAGCCGGTGTTGATCGGCGTGGGCCAGGTGTTCGCGGCGCTGGAGCACGCGTTCAGGTCGAAACCCAAGGCCGCGTAACACGTCGACAGCCGAGAAACGCAGCGACTGGGACTGCGGGCCCCACCATCCTTGTGCGACAGATCGGCTTGGGACTTGCCGATAGGGGGCGAACTCGAACGATGAACATGATCCGCTCGATCAGTTCGAGTTGGTCCGCTTCACAGGGGACAACCGCCAGAGCAGCCGGATTTGCTGCAGCGGCAGCATTTTCCGTAGCCGCACCGGTTGTGCCTTGCGGGACGGACGGCGGCTTCCCATCATAATATCGTTGAGGTCGCCCGGTCTCGGCCCGGGAATGGAACGAATGCGATGAATTACGTGCGTACCGCCATGCTTCTCGCCGCGCTGACGGCGATTTTCATGGGTGTCGGCTATCTGGTCGGCGGCTCCGGCGGGGCAGTGATCGCCTTCCTGATTGCCGCCGGCATGAATCTGTTCAGCTATTGGAACGCCGACAAAATGGTGCTGTCGATGCACCATGCCCGCGAGGTCGACGCCAGCGCAGCCCCGCAATTCTATGCAATCGTTCGTGAGTTGGCCGGGCGCGCAAACCTGCCGATGCCGCGGGTCTATGTCATGGACAACCCCCAGCCCAACGCCTTCGCCACCGGCCGCAACCCGCAAAACGCTGCCGTCGCCGCGACCACCGGTCTTCTGGCGACGCTGACACGCGAGGAGATCGCCGGCGTCATCGCTCACGAGCTCGCCCACATCAAGCACCGTGACACCCTGACCATGACCATCACGGCGACCATTGCCGGCGCCATCTCGATGCTCGCCAGCTTCGCATTCTGGTTTGGCGGCAGCCGCGACAGTAACAATCCCTTCGGCCTGATCGGTGTGCTGATTGCCGCGATTGTGGCGCCGTTCGCCGCCATGATGGTCCAGATGGCGGTCAGCCGCACCCGCGAATACGCCGCCGACCGCGGCGGCGCCGAGATTTGCGGCCGTCCAGACTGGCTCGCCTCAGCGCTTGCCAAGATTGCCGGAACGGCACCTCGCGTTGAGAATGTCGACGCCGAGCGCAACCCGGCGACGGCACATCTGTTCATCGTCAACCCGCTATCGGGAGCGCGCATGGACAACCTGTTCTCCACCCATCCGGCGACCGAGAACCGGATTGCCGCGTTGCGCGCCATGGTGGGGGGACTCGCCGCTCGCCCGGCGTCAGGATCGGTGCCACGCACCGGCCCCGCCGGGTCGTGGGACGCGGGTCCGCGCGGTCCCTGGGGGTGAGCGTACCGAGGCGGCCGCCTGCCAAACGGATCTCCCGGCCGGACGAAGCGCGGCCCGGCGTGGCCGCCCGCGTCGTCGCCACGGCACTCTACGGCGCGGTTCTCGACCGGCGCCAGCCGCTCGACCAACTGCTCGATCCATCGACTGGCGATGCGGCCTTCCGCGGCCTGCCCTTCCGCGACCGCCGGCTGGTCCACGCCATCGTCGCCACGGCACTCCGCCGCCAAGGCGAGATCGAGGCCGCGCTCGGCCGGTTGATCGAGCGCCCGTTGCCGCGGCGGGTCGGCGACTTGCGGCACATTCTCGAGATCGCCGCCACCCAGCTTCTGTTCATGGAGGTGGCCGACCACGCTGTCGTCTCGGTAGCGCTCGAACAACTCGGCACCGACCGCAACGCCCGCCACTTCAAGGGCCTCGCCAACGCCGTGCTCCGTCGTTTGTCGCGCGAAAAAGAGACGATCCGTGCCGGGTTGGACGCAGCGCGCCTCGATACGCCGGATTGGCTCTGGCAACGCTGGACGAAGACATATGGCGAGCGTACCGCCCGCAAGATCGCCGAAATGCACTTGATCGAGCCGAGTCTCGATCTGAGCGTCAAGAGTGATCCCGAGGGCTGGGCCGCGCGGCTCGGCGGCTTCGTCCTTCCGACCGGCTCGGTGCGCCTCGTTCCCAGCGGCCCAATCGAGGACCTCCCCGGCTACGCCGACGGGCGATGGTGGGTGCAGGACGCGGCAGCGGCGCTGCCCGCGCGCCTGCTGGGCCCGGTTGGCGGCATGCGCATCGCCGACCTTTGTGCGGCACCGGGCGGCAAGACCGCCGCACTTGCCCACGCCGGCGCCCGCGCCAGCGCAGTTGATAGCTCCGGCCCCCGGATCGACCGGCTCCGCACCAATCTGGCCCGGCTCGATCTCGAAGCGGAGACGGTCGTTGCCGATGTTCTCGACTGGGCTCCGGGCGAGCTTTACGACGGGGTCCTCCTCGACGCCCCCTGCACGGCCACCGGCACCATCCGCCGGCATCCCGATATCGCGCGGGTCAAGCGGCCAGAGGATGTGACCGTCCTCGCCGCCCTGCAGGCGCGGATGCTCGACCGCGCCGTCGAACTGTTGAGGCCAGGCGGAATCCTGGTGTACTGCACCTGCTCGCTCGAGCCCGAGGAGGGCGAGGCGCTGTTCCAAGAGGCCGTTTTCCGCCACAATTTGACGCCGCTGCCAGTGCTCGCGGGCGAAATCGGCGGGCTCGACGATGCGATCACGCCGGCCGGAACGGTGCGTACGCTGCCGTGCCATCTTCCCCTGCCGGAACCGCGCCTAGCCGGACTCGACGGCTTCTTCATCGGTCGCTGGCGAAAGGATTGAAGGCGGTTCAGTTGACCGCCTTCGCCCGCTAATGTGATAGCTGAATCGCGGCCGATGATTCGGTTGGACGGCGACGGACAAGGAGTGACGTTTCGATGGCGGTCGGATCGGTATCCGGTCAGGGCCGGCAAATGCGCTTTGCCGTCAGTGCCGCCATCAGGGCGGCCAGCTACCGCTACCATTCCAGCGTTCTCTACCGCTGGCGGTACGCCGGCCGTACGCCTGACCGGCTGCTGATTGCGCCGATCGACCTCAGGACCGCCGACCCGACGGTCGCGCACGACATCTACGAAGGCCGATTCGTCTTTTCCGGAACCGGCGTCGACGTTACCGGCTTTTCTGTATTCGAGGCCGAGCCGCCGACCGAAGATTGGGCGCGCACGCTGCATGGATTCAGCTGGCTCCGGCACCTTCGCGCCACCGACACGGCCATCTCGCGTTCCAACGCTCGCGCCCTAGTCGACGAGTGGATTCGCCACACCAGCCGCTACGAACCGGTTGCCTGGGAGCCGGACGTCGTCGCGCGACGGCTGATTTCGTGGCTGTCGCAGACACCGATGATCCTCGACGGCTGCGACTATCCCTTCTACCGGCGCTTCATGCGCTCGCTCAACCGGCAGGTCCGCTACCTCAGGCGGACCGCCTTCGACGGCATGCCCGGACTGCCGCGGCTGCAGATCATGATTGCGCTGGCGTCGGCAGCGCTGGCAATGTCCGACCAGCCACGCTTTCTACGGTTGTCATCCCGGCTGCTCGATCTCGAGTTGGTCCGGCAAATTCTTCCCGATGGCGGCCACGCCAGCCGCAATCCGGGCGCGATCCTGGAATTGCTAATGGACCTCCTGCCGCTGCGCCAGGCATTCGCGGCGCGCGGCGGACAGCCGTCGCGCATCCTCCTGTCGGCAATTGACCGCATGATGCCGATGCTCCGCTTCTTCAGGATGGGCGACGGCAGCTTCGCGCGCTTCAACGGGCTCGGGGATACCCGGGCAGACCAGTTGGCGACGGTGCTCGCCTATGACGACGTCCGCGGCGCGCCGCTCGCCAACGCTCCGCACAGCGGTTACCAGCGCATCGATTCGGGCGGCACTGTCGTTGTCATGGATACCGGCAGACCGCCCCCCATGAACTATTCGATCAATGCCCATGCCGGATGCCTGTCCTTCGAGATGAGCGTCGGCCGCCAGCGGCTGATCATCAACTGCGGCTCGCCCGGCGCCGAGGCGGCGCCTATGCGGCGGATGGCGCGAACCACCGCGGCCCACTCGACCGTTACCCTCAACGACACGTCGTCCTGTCGCTTCCTTGTGCGCTCGTGGATCGGCGACTGGCTCGGCGAAGCCGTCGTCTCGGGCCCGACCCGCGTTGATGTCGATCGGCGCAACGAGGGCGACGCCACCGTGATCGCCTCCAGACACAACGGCTACGCCAGCCGATATGGCATCGTCCATGAGCGGCGGCTCAGCCTGTCAAACGCGGGCGACCGACTGGAGGGTGTCGACTCGTTCTTCACGCCGTCGGGCCAGCCGGTGCGACGTGGCGGCAAAGATGTTTTCGCGATCCGGTTTCACCTTCATCCGTCAGTGCGTGTCTACAGCAGCGAGGGCGGCAAAAGCGTATCGATGGAACTTCCCGACGGCGAACGCTGGGAGTTCGAGACCGATTCGCTGGAACCGGTGATCGAGGAGAGTATCCTGTTCGCCGAGTCACGCGGCAGCCGCAGCACCAATCAGGTCGTCATCCACGGGCGCGTCCAACAGAATCAGACCGTCGCCTGGCAGCTGCATCGGACCGCCCTCGGCGGTCGACGGCAGCGGGCCGTGGCGGTTACGGCCGAGGCATGATCGGGCTATCAGGCGACGGCCGGTCGCATTTAGCCTTCATCGCGAATCGTGCTAATCGCGCGCCTTTCCGGCGCAAAGATTTCGAGAGCCAATGACAACACGCGTGGGAACATACTCGCCACCCGACATGGTTCCCGTCAGCCGGGCGCTGGTTTCGGTCTCCGACAAGACCGGTCTTATCGAATTTGCACATGCGCTCGCCGAACGAGGTGTCGAGCTCCTGTCGACCGGTGGCACCGGGGCGGCGCTTGCGGCGGCCGGGATCGCCGCAACCGACGTCTCCGTGGTCACCGGCTTCCCCGAGATGATGGACGGACGGGTGAAGACGCTGCATCCCAAGATCCACGGCGGTCTTCTTGCGCTTCGTAGCGATCCGGAGCACGCTGCCGCGATGGCGGCACACGGCATCGCCGGCATCGATCTGCTCGTCGTCAATCTCTATCCCTGCGAGGAGGCGCTGAAACGGAAGCTCGGTCAGCCCGAGATGATCGAGAATATCGATATCGGAGGCCCGGCGATGATCCGTGCCGCCGCCAAGAATCACGGCTACGTGACGGTGGTCGTCGAGCCGGAGGACTATGGCTTCGTGCTGAAGGCGCTCGAGGCGCATGACGGCGCGACGCCGCTCAAGCTCCGCGAGATGTTGGCGGCGAAGGCCTTCGCACGGACGTCATCCTATGATGCGGCGATCGCCGGCTACATGGCCCGTCACACCGGCGAAAGCTCGCTCGCCTTCGGTGCCTTGTCCGGCAGGCGCGTAGAAGTGCTTCGCTACGGCGAGAACCCGCACCAGACGGCGACGCTCTGGGCGTCCGGGGACGAGCGCCCGGGGGTCGTGAGCGCCAAGCAACTCCAGGGCAAGGAGCTGTCCTACAACAACATCAACGATACCGATGCCGCCTTCGAGCTGGTCGCCGAGTTCGATCCTCATCGTACCGCCGCAGTCGCCATCATCAAGCACGCCAATCCCTGCGGCGTCGCCGAAGGGGCGAGCCTTGTCGACGCCTACCGCAAGGCCTTGCGCTCGGATCCGGTTTCCGCCTTCGGCGGGATCGTCGCCCTCAACCGCCCGCTCGACGCCGAGGCGGCAACCGAGATCGTCAAGATTTTTACCGAGGTCATCATCGCGCCGGACGCCGACGACGAAGCCCGGGCAATCGTCGCCGCCAAGAAGAACCTGCGGCTCCTCGTCACCGACGCGCTTCCCGATCCCGCCCTGTCCGGCCTCGCCTTCCGCTCGGTCGCCGGCGGCTTTCTCATCCAGAGTCGCGATTCGGGGATGGTCGACGATATCGATCTCAAGGTGGTGACCAAGCGCGCCCCGACCGGCGGCGAGCTGGCCGACCTCCTCTTTGCCTGGCGGGTGGCCAAGCACGTCAAGTCGAATGCGATCGTCTACGCCAGGGGCCGCGCCACCGCGGGTGTCGGCGCCGGACAGATGAGCCGTCTCGATTCGGCCCTGATCGCCGCCCGCAAGGCGGAGGAAGCCGCCAAAGCCGCGGGCCTGCCCGAGTCGCTCGCGAAAGGCTCGGTCGTCGCCTCGGACGCCTTCTTCCCTTTTGCCGACGGGTTGATCGCAACGGCAGAGGCTGGTGCCACCGCCATCATCCAGCCCGGCGGCTCGATGCGCGACCAGGAGGTTATCGACGCCGCCGACGCGCGCGGTCTCGCCATGGTCTTCACCGGCATGCGCCACTTCCGGCACTAAGGTGTCGCCGACGATATGATCACGTCCGTAGCGGCTTGACCCCAACCAGCAATACCGCCCCGACGATAAAGAAAAGGACCAGCATCGATATGCCGATCCGCTGGCTCTGCGATATCGCCGTGACCGCCCCGACGGCCAGCGGTCCGGCAAAGCTGGTGAGCTTGCCCGAAAGCGCATAGAGGCCGAAAAACTCGGTGGTGTTTTTGCGTGGGACGATCCGCGCCATCAGCGAGCGGCTTGCCGACTGCACCGGTCCGGCCAGTACGCCGATCGCCGCGCCGATCGCCAGGTAGACGCGCTCGCCGGTCGACGCGAAGAGGCCGCCGTCAGGTTGCGCCGGGTCCACCGCAAAGACGAAGCCGATATGGCCGGCGTCCACCGACAGGATGGCGATGCTGGCCAGGGTGAGCAGAACCAAGCCACCGACAATGACCGGCTTTGCGCCAATCCGGTCGTCGAGCCTGCCGCCAACGATCGCCCCAATCGTCGCGGTGATCGTCAGGAGAATACCGAAAAGACCGAGCTCGAAACTGGTCCAGCCGAAGATCCCCGCGGCGTAGATGCCGCCGAAGGCGAACAACGCCACAAGGCCGTCGGCGTAAATCATGTGCGCCAGCAGGTAGAGGCCAATGTTGGCATGGTCCTTCAGAGCAACGAGCGTCGCTTTCAGTCCGGCGAGACCGCGACGCACGGCATCAGCAAGATCCGCACGACGTGGCTGATCCGGGGTAAAAAGGAACAGCGGCAGCACGAAAACCGCGTACCACAACGCCGAAAACGGACCGGACGCCCGATCGCCTGCGAAGCTTCCTGGATCGAGCCCGAGGATCGGCGCGATGCCGAACAGGGTCAAGCCGCTGTCTGGACTGGCGACGAGAAAGCCGAGCACGGCGATCAGACTGACCAGTCCGCCAATGTAGCCGACCGCCCAGCCGGTGCCCGACAGACGTCCGAGACGATCTTCTTCGACCAGGTCGGGCATCATCGAATTCGTGAAGACGGTTGCGAACTCGGCACCGATGGTGGCAATCGCGAAACCGACGAGCGCGAGCGCAACGGCATGTTCGGCGCCGGGTGCGGCGAACCACAATGAAGCGGCACCGGCAACGAGCAGCAGCGAAAAGGCCGCAATCCACGGCTTCCTTGACCCGCCGGCATCGGCAATGGCACCGAGCGCCGGCGACAGCAGTGCAATCGCGACTCCGGCAGCGCCGGTCGCATAACCCCACATCGCCTGTCCGGCGACCGGAGACTCGGCGACGTGAGCGACAAAATATGGAGCGAAGACGAAGGTGGTAACCAGCGTGTAGTGTGGCTGGGTTGCCCAGTCGAACATGATCCAGGCGCCGACCGCGCGGCGCCCATGGCGGGTAGCTTCGGATGCGAGGTCCGGCGCCGTCATGCGTCGGCGAGATCGGCGAGATGGTGGGCGGCAACGCTCACCCGCGACACGCTCAGCGCCGACTCTTCCACCAAGGCCGCGACACGCTCGATCGTCCGTTCGGCGAGGCCGCGTCGCGTTTCGAGCCAGGCATCGAACGGTGACGGCTCTCTGATCGCAACTACTTTCGCCGCAATCCGGCGATGGGCGTTGTCGAGCGTTTCGAGCGCCTGATCGAGCGCCAATCCGTCGTAGTAGTCGGTTATCGGCAAGGCGCGGGCCAGGCGCGCGATCCGCGAAATCCTGAAGTACTCGGCGACGGTGAAATAAGCTTGGGCTGCAACTTTGATCGGAACGCCGGCGCCTTCGGCAATCAGATAGATGTCGGTAGCGTTGGCAAGTTCGTGAAGCGCCGCAATACGCCGGGCAAGCGCCGGCGGAACGCCGTGTGCCGCATATTCCTGCGCAACAGAGTCGATCCGCTCGATCAGGTGAGCCGGCAAGGCGTCGGATAGAGCGCTTCTCAACTCGGCGATCGATTGCGAATGGGCGGCTATGACCGGCCCAACTCCTTCGGTGAAATCGACGTTGCGAAGAAACCAAGCCGTCCGAGAATGCAGAAGGTCCTGCACCACCCTGTAAAGCTCGAGCTGCCGTTTCCCCGAGATGCGATTGTCGAGCGCGTCGATTTCTTCGAGAAGCGCCTGAAGCCCGAACGCACCGCGGAGAGCGGAATAGGCGCGGGCAATATCGGCGACACCGGCGCCGGTCCAGTCGGCCATGCGGACGAGAAAGGTCGGACCGCCGTGATTGATCATCGCGTTGGCAAGTCCGGTCGCGATGATTTCGCGCCGCAACCTATGGCTCTCGATTTCGTCCGTGTAGTCTTTCTGCATCCGTTCGGGAAAATACCGGTGAAGCTCGATTGCCAGCGCCGGATCGTCGGTCACATCGCTATCGAGGAGATCTCCGGACAGAACGATTTTGGCGTAGCCGAGCAGCACTGCGATCTCCGCGCGCGTCAGCGGCTTTGCCGACTTCTGACGCTCGGCCATGGCGACATCGTCAGGCAGGACCTCAACGGTGCGATCGAGCAATCCGCGCCGCTCGAATTCCCGCATGAGCCTCAGCTGAAAGCCGAAATCCTCGAAGCCACGCCCCTGAGTCAATGAGATCGACAATGCCTGCATGTAGTTGTTGCGCAGCACCAGTTGAGCGACCTCCTCAGTCATCGTCGCCAAAACCCGGTTACGTCTTTTCAGATCCAGCCGCCCGCTCCGCACTCCGCGATCGAGCGCGATCTTGATATTGACCTCGACGTCGGAGGTGTTGACACCGGCCGAGTTGTCGATCGCATCGGTATTGCAGCGTCCGCCGGCGAGCCCAAAGGCGATCCGCGCCTTCTGGGTCATGCCGAGATTGGCGCCCTCGCCGACAACCAGAACTCTCAGCTCGTTTGCGACGATTCGGATCGTGTCGTTGGCGCGATCACCGACCTCCTCGTCAGGCTCTTCCGCCGACTTGACGAAGGTGCCGATTCCGCCGAACCACAAGAGGTCGGCGGACGCTCTCAGGATCGCCTGCATGAGTTCCTGCGGCGTCATGCGAGCGGAGGACAGATCGAGCAGCGCCTTCGCCTCGGGGCTCAGCCGAATGGACTTTTCCCGGCGCGAGAACACGCCGCCTCCGGCGGAAATCTTGTCGCGGTCGTAGTCCTGCCAGCTCGACCGGGGCAACTCGAACAGCCGCCGCCGCTCGGCCAACGCGACCGCCGGATCGGGATCGGGATCGATGAAGACGTCGCGGTGATCGAATGCGGCGACGAGATGCGTCTGCGGCGAAAGCAGCATGCCGTTGCCGAATACGTCCCCCGACATGTCGCCGACGCCGACAACCGTGAACGGCGTCGTCTGTATATCGCGATCGAGCTCTCGGAAGTGGCGCTTGACCGCCTCCCACGCG
>Ga0075327_1000171_pt1 | contig 16504 bp, 15 predicted proteins | sample MayberrySE_Catta_2_FD_120056 | JGI IMG/M metagenome (GOLD analysis project Ga0075327, IMG submission 120056) | Natural and restored wetland microbial communities from the San Francisco Bay, California, USA, that impact long-term carbon... | ecosystem: Environmental > Terrestrial > Soil >...
GCCGCCGGCCTGTTCGCCGCGCTGGCGCTGCTGATGCCGGTCGAGATCTCGGCCTCGGAAAAGGCCGGGCGCTCGCCGGCGCTGACGCTGATGCCCCTTGCCTTCGCCACCATCCTCGGTGGCATGGTGACGCTGATCGGCACGCCGCCCAACATCATCATCGCATCGTTCCGCCAGCAGGCGCTCGGCTCGAGCTTCACTATGTTCGACTTCGCCCCGGTGGGGCTGACCTGCGCCCTGTTTGGCGTCGCCTTCATCGCCTTCGTCGGCTGGCGGCTGATCCCGGTATCGGAGCAGAAGGCCTCGCCGACCGCCGATTTGCGCGACCTCCACGGCTACGTCGCCGAGCTCAGCGTTCCCGGGGGATCGGCGGCGATCGACCAAACGGTCCGCGACCTCGACAAGTCCACGGCCGACGCCGGGGTCACCGTCATGGGCGTGGTCCGGAACGGCAAGCGACTGCCGGGCGGCGCCAGGCGCGAGAAGATCCGGGAGGGCGACGTTCTGGTCGTCGACGCCTCGGTCGAAGCGATCGACGAGTTCGTCGGCGCCCTCAAGCTGGAATTTCCCGGCCGCGACAAGATCAAGGAAAATGGCGATCGCGACATCACGTTGCTCGAAGTCGTGGTCCCCCGCGACTCGCGCCTCGACGGCCGCTCGGTCTCCTCGGTCGGCCTCGCCCGCTGGTACGGCGTCACCGTGCTCGGCGTCTCGCGCAAGGGCAAAAGCTTTCGCGACCGGCTCGGGCTGCTGCCGATCCAGGCCGGTGACGTGCTCCTTCTGGTCGGCCCGTCGGAGCGGCTCGCCGAGGCGGCGCAATGGCTCGGGGCCTATCCCCTCGCCGAGCGCGGCCTTGGCGTCACCCGGCACGGCCGTGCCGCCTTCGCCACCGGGATCTTCGCCGTCGCGGTCGCTCTGGCGGCGTTCGAGATCGTCTATCTGCCGATCGCCCTGGCCGCCGTCGTTGCCCTCTATGTGATTTTCGACATCGTCCCCGCCCGCCAGGTCTACGACGAGGTCGAATGGCCGGTGGTGATTCTGCTCGGATCGATGATCCCGCTCGGCCAGGCCCTCGAGAGCGCGGGTGGAACCGCGCTGATCGCCCACGGGATCGTCGATCTGACCTCCGGCCTGCCGGCCTGGGCGGTGCTGACGGTGCTCATGGTCGTGGTGATGACGTTATCGGACGTCCTGAACAATACCGCCACGGCGGTGATCGGTGCGCCGATTGCCGTGGAGATGGCCGACCGGCTCGGCGCCAACCCCGACCCGTTTCTGATGACCGTTGCCGTTGCCGCGTCCTGCGCCTTCCTGACGCCGATCGGCCACAAGAACAATACGCTGATCCTCGGCCCGGGCGGCTATGCCTTCAGCGACTATTGGCGCATGGGGCTGCCGCTGGAGGTCGGCATCGTCGTCGTGTCGGTCCCCGCCATCCTGATCTTCTGGCCCCTGTAGGGAAAATTCAGCCGCCGGTCTGGGCACCGTCGTCGTCGCCGATCCACTGGAATTGCTTCTTGACGAAGCGTCCGACCTCGGGGATTGCCGGCGTCATCTCCGGCGCGATCGCCGGATCGGTCTCGGTCTCGGACTGGGCGACCGGCTTTTCGGCCGGCGGTGGCGCGCTCGGCGCCGACGCGGCGCTGGCGGCCGGTTTGGCGGGGGGGACCGGCGTGGTCGAGGCCGGCGTAGACGAGGATGGTGCAAACGCCGTGACCGGAGCCGCCGAGGCCTCGATCGACCCCGTCGGTTCCTCGGCAGCCTGGGCCCCCGTCGTCTTCTTGTCGCGCCCGAACATCCGTCCGAAGATTCCGAGCTTTTCCTGAGCCTGTTCGGTCCGCGCCTCCTTGGCAGCCTGCTTCTGGGCGGCCTTGGCCTCGTCGGCGGCCTGCTTTTCCTCGGCGATCCGCTTTTCCTCGGCGGCTCGTTCGGCTTCCAGAGCGAGTTCGGCGACAGTCGCGGTCACTTGTGCCTCGTCGGCCGCCTCCTTCTGGGCGACGGCGATCTTGAGCTGCTCGGGAACCTGGTAGGGCGGACAGGTCGCCGTCGCCGAGAAGGATCGGCCGCCGGCGTCGGCGTTGAACACATAGCGCTTGTCACAGACGTCGACCTTGGGCGGGACCCTGGTCACTTCGAAATGGTCGTTCCCCACCTTCAGCATCTCCCAGAACTCGTAGTTCGGGTTGTCGCGGTGCTTGGCCATGTTCTGCGGCGTCATGCGGAACGGAAACGCCTGGATCTGGAACGCCCGCTGGCCGCCACGGAACGAATCGCGCGCCAGCGCGAACAGCTCGCCGGCACTCTCGTCGGTCATCGAATAGCAGCCGGCCGACGAGCAGGCGCCATGCACCATGAGATGCGACCCGGTGCGCCCGTGCGCCCGGTCGAAGGCGTTGGGGAAGCCGATATTGAAAGACAGGTAGTAGGCCGACTTCGGATTCATCTGGGCAGGGGTGACCGTATAGAAGCCCTCCGGCGCCTGGCGATCGCCTTCGACGATCTTCGGTCCGAGCACACCCGACCACTTGCAGATATCGTACGTTTTCAGGTGGGCGTATCTGCCGTTCCGCGTCTGTTTCCAGACCTCAAGCTCCGACGATTCCTTGAAGATGCGGATGAACACCGGTCCGGTCTCGGACATGTTCAACTTCTTCATTTTGTCCGACAACTCGCTCGGAACCGGCTTCATCTGCTTCGGAAGCTGGGAGGATTCCTGGCATGCGGCCAGCAACGTCGCGGCAAAGACGGCGGCGCCTGCATGCTTCAGCAACAATGGCCAACGGATCGCCATTCTAACGCTTCCCACTGATCCGCAACGCGGAACTGCCCCAACCGGCCCCAATCATCATTACCCTGTCAATGTTATCCGATCGTTACCGCCACAATTTCTCGTGAGCGCGGACCGCCGATTTGGACGATTCTTGCCTATTCTCGTGGCAACTAAAAGGCATCACCGCGGCGCAACCTGTCAAAGGCCCCGCCCGATCGCAAGGTACTTTTCCCGTCTCTGCCGCCTTATTTCCTCCGGCGGCAGGTTGTCGAGCGCTGCCAGCGCCTCGGCGATCGCAGATCCGGTCGCCGTGATCGTCGCTTCCACTTCGCGATGGGCGCCGCCGACCGGTTCGGCGACGATCCGGTCGACAACGCCGAATCGCACCAGATCCTGGGCGGTGATCTTCATTCCAGTCGCGGCATCCTGCGCCCGGCTCGAATCGCGCCACAGGATCGAGGCCGCCCCTTCCGGCGATATCACCGAATAGATCGCGTGCTCGAGCATTAGCACCTTGTTGGCGGTGGCCAGCGCGATGGCGCCACCCGAGCCGCCTTCGCCGATGATCACCGCGACGTTGGGCACGCCGAGATTGAGGCTCGCTTCGGTAGAGCGCGCTATCGCTTCGGCCTGGCCGCGCTCCTCGGCGCCGATACCGGGATAGGCGCCGGCCGTGTCGACCAAGGCCACCACCGGCAGGCCGAACCGGTCGGCAAGTTCCATGATGCGCACGGCCTTGCGATAACCCTCCGGGCGCGCCATGCCGAAATTGTGCTTGATGCGGCTCTCGGTGTCGTTGCCCCTCTCATGGCCGACGACGGCGATCCGCCGTCCGTCGAAATAGCCGAGGCCGGCGACGACCGCCGCATCCTCGGCGAACTTCCGGTCGCCCGCCAGCGGCGTGAACTCCTCGACCAGCCGGTCGACGTAGTCGGTGAAATGCGGGCGATCGGGGTGACGGGCGACCTGCGTCTTCTGCCAAGGCGTGAGCTTGCCGTAGATCTCGGCAAGCGCCTGGGCGGCTTTCGCCTCGAGCCGGCCGATCTCTTCTCCGATCGCGACGGCATCGCCCTCCTTTTCGAGCGAGCGAAGCTCCTGCACCTTGCCCTGAAGGTCGGCAACCGGCTTTTCGAAGTCGAGATAGTTGCGCATCCGCCACGACAACAAGGTTTCGATGGGTTCGCCGGCGCGGCGGCAAAACCGGCGGCAAACTGACCTCGCCGCCAGGGAGTGTCAAGCGAGCCGGGCAAAAGCCGGCCGCCGGCAACCGGCGCTCAATTCTCCTCGGTGGAGAGGGGATGATGCTCGGCGACCAGCATGCGCAACCGCTCTTCAAGGACGTGGGTGTAGATCTGGGTCGTCGAGATGTCCGCGTGGCCGAGCAGCTTCTGGACAACCCGCAGGTCGGCGCCGTGCTGAAGAAGATGGCTGGCGAAGGCGTGGCGAATCACATGCGGCGATATCCGCGCCGCCGGGATTCCGACCGAGACGGCAAGATCCTTGAGATCGCGGGCGAAGGCCTGACGGGTGAGGTGGCCGCTTTCGCCGAAGGAGGGGAACAGCCACGGGCTTTTGGCGGCCCCGCCGGTCTCGCGGGCGGCCAGATAGGCGGTCGTCGCCTGCCTGGCCTTGTCGCTCAGCGGAACGATCCTTTCGTGGCCGCCCTTGCCGCGAACCGTAAAGAAGCGTGCCTCGCCGCCGACAGCCGCGCGCGGCAACGCCACCATCTCGGAAACCCGCATTCCGGTCGCATAGAGAAGCTCGACAAGCGCGTAGAGACGAAGCCGCCGCAACCGTTCGCCGGCGCTTCCGTCCGTCCTCTGGGCTGCCGCGCTGGCCGCCTCGATCAGCTTTTCGACCTCGGCCTCGCCGAGAACCCTGGGCAGCCGCGCCGGACGCCGCGGCCCCTCGATGGTCCCGCTGGGGTCGTCGCCGCGCACCCCCTCGTCGAACAGGAAGCGGTGGAACTGCCGGATCGACGACAGCCGACGGGCGGCCGTCGTGGCGGCAAATCCGCGGCTATCGAGATCGACGAGATAGGCGCGCACGAGAACGGTCGAGACACGGGAAAAGGCGCTGCCGCGGTCGCCCAGGAACCGGGCATAATCGCCGAGATCGCGCCGATAGGAGGCCAGCGTATTGGGCGCCGCGCCGCGCTCGGCGCTCATCATCTCGAGGAAGGCCTCGAGAAGGCGGTTTTCGCCCGCTGCCGACCGGTTTCGCTGCGCCATCGTCACTTCGGCTGCAGGCGATCGGCCGGAATGCGGATCGTCGTTTCCTTTGGCGACGGCTCGACGAAATTGGCGAGCATGTACATGGCAGTTCCGACCAGCGCTGCTAGGATCAGGCAAAAGACTAAAAATCGCACCAGACTGGGCATAGCGGTCCCCGATGGCCAGCGCCGCAAATGAGGCCGATATCAGGCCGCAGACGTTTTCCGTCGCGTCTCTTTTTCACCGAAGCCGGCGGCGCTGGCAAGTCGGAGCGTCGGGCCTGCCTTGACAGACAGGGGAATCTTCGGCTCAACCTCGCCGAAACCGAGGGAAAAATCAGCGTCGTGAACGCCAGGTCCGAAACCGCGGCCGCCGATATAGCCGAGTCGCTCGAAGCCCGGGTTACCCGCCGTTTGTGCGGCCGTACCCTGGCGATGGTCGGCATGATGGGTGCCGGCAAGTCGTCGGTCGGGCGCCGGCTCGCGGCGCGACTCGGCATGCCCTTCGTCGACGCCGACACCGAGATCGAGAAAGCGGCGAACGCTTCGATCAACGACATTTTCGAGCGTCACGGCGAAGCCTATTTCCGCGACGGCGAACGCCGCGTCATCCAGCGTCTGCTCGACGGCCAGCCCAAGGTACTGGCGACCGGCGGCGGTGCCTTCGTCAATCCCGAAACCCGGGCCGCAATCAAGGCAAGCGCCATCTCGATCTGGTTGAAAGCCGACCGCGACCTGCTCATGTCCCGGGTCAAGCGGCGCTCGAACCGGCCGCTGCTCAAGACCGCCGACCTCGACACGGTGCTCGACCGCCTGATCGAGGAACGCAACCCGCATTACGCCGAAGCAACCATCCACGTGCAGTCGCGCGACGTCGCCCACGACGTCGTCATCAACGATATTCTGAAGTTGCTCGATGACTACTTCGATCGCGAGACGACGGTGGAGGCCTGATCGATGACCGCGGCCGACGCTCCCACGCCCGCCCGCGGTCCGCGGACCGTAAGGGTCGACCTCGGGCCACGTTCCTACGACATCGTCATCGGCCGCCAGCTGATCGAAAGCGCCGGCCCGGAGATCGCGCGGCGACTTCCCGGTGTCCGCCTGGCCGTGGTCACCGACGAAACGGTGGCGGCGCTGCATCTCAACCTTCTCAAGCAGAGCCTTGCCGCTGCCGGAATCGAACATGTCGTCAGTGTCGTCACTCCGGGCGAGGCGACCAAGAGCTTCGCCGGCCTCGAAAAAGTCGTCGATGCGCTGCTCGCTGCCCGCCTCGAGCGCAACGACGCCATCGTCGCCCTCGGCGGCGGCGTGGTCGGCGATCTTGCCGGCTTCGCCGCCAGCATCGTGCGCCGCGGCATGCGCTACGTTCAGATTCCGACCACGCTCCTGGCCCAGGTCGACTCTTCGGTCGGCGGCAAGACAGGCATCAACACGCCGCACGGAAAGAATCTGGTCGGCGCCTTTCACCAGCCGGCGTTCGTCCTCGCCGACGCCGGCATCCTCGATACCCTGCCGCCGCGCGATTTCAATGCCGGCTACGCCGAAGTGGTGAAATACGGCATCATCGGCGACGCCGAATTCTACGCCTGGCTGGAGACCAACTGGCGGGCTATCGCCGCCGGCTGGCCGGAGCGCGAGCAAGCCATCGAAATCAGCTGCAAGGCCAAGGCGGCAACGGTTGCGGCCGACGAACGCGACGAGGGCAGCCGCGCGCTGCTCAATTTCGGTCACACCTTCGGCCACGCCCTCGAGGCCGCAAGCGGATATTCCGACCGCCTCGTCCATGGCGAGGCCGTGGCGATCGGCATGATCCTGGCGCTGGAGTTCTCGGCCCGCATGAACCTCTGCTCTCCCGACGATGCCCGTCGTGTCGCCGCGCATCTCACCGAGGTGGGCCTGCCGACCCGCATCGATCAGATCGAGGGCGACACGCCCGAAGTCGAGACGCTGATGCAGCTCATCGCCCAGGACAAGAAGGTCGCGCGGGGAAAGCTGACCTTCATTCTGGCGCGCGGCATCGGCGAGACGTTCGTCGCCAAGGACGTCGCTGCCTCGGAAGTCACATCTTTCCTCGAAGATCGGCTGCAGTAACTGCGGGCGCGCCTATACTCCGACCCCGCTGCGACTCCCACGCGACGAAACCCCAGGCGAACCGAGCATATCGCAAATGAACGACACCATCTTCAATCTGCTTCTCGCCGCCTTTCTGCTGTTCGCCAACGGCTTCTACGTCGCCTCCGAGTTCGCCCTGGTCAAGACCAAGCGGTACCGCATGGACATCATGGCCGAGCAAGGCCGTTTCGGCGCCAAGCTTACCCAGGACATCCTCAACAACGTCGAAGCCTATCTCGCCTGCTGCCAGCTCGGCATCACCATGGCCTCGCTCGGCCTCGGCTGGGTCGGCGAGCCGACGGTCGCGGCCATTCTCGAGCCGGTTCTGCATCCGCTCGGCTTGCCAGACCAAGCCGTCCACCTGACTGCCTTCATTATAGGATTTCTGGTCTTTTCGTCCCTCCACATCGTCGTCGGCGAGCAGGTGCCGAAGACGCTGGCCATCCGCGAGCCGGAGCCGGTCTCGCAATGGATCGCCTATCCCCTGTGGATCTCCTTTATCGCCTTCTATCCACTGAACTGGCTGCTCAATTCGGCATCCCGGTCGATTCTGAGGATGGTCGGGGTCAAGGAATCCACCTATCAAGACATACTCACCTACGACGAGATCGAAGGTCTGGTCGAGGCTTCGGCCGAGCATGGCGAGGTCGAGCAGCGCCACGCCGAGTTCATCCACAATCTGTTCCAGTTCGGCGAACTCGAAGTCGTCGACGTCATGATCCACCGCACCAACATGCGCTCTCTCGACGGCAACGCGCCGGCCGACAAGATCATCGCCGAGGCGCTCGCCAGCCCCTTCACGCGGCTGCCGGTATGGGTCGACGAGCCGGAGAACATCGTCGGCATCATCCACGTCAAGGACCTGTGGCGCGCGATCCAGGCGGCCGGCGGCGACACCAGCGCCATCGACGTCAAGGCGATCGCCACCAAGCCGTGGTTCGTGCCCGACACCACGCCGCTCACCGACCAGCTCAACGCCTTCCTCAAGCGCAAGGCCCACTTCGCGCTGGTGGTCGACGAGTATGGCGAGGTCCAGGGGCTGGTCACGCTTGAGGACATCATCGAGGAGATCATCGGCGACATCGCCGACGAGCACGACGTCGAGATTCAGGGAGTCCGGCCGCAGCCGGACGGCTCGGTCAATGTCGACGGCTCGGTGGCGATCCGCGACATCAACCGGGCAATGGGCTGGGATCTGCCCGACGAAGAGGCGACCACCATCGCCGGGCTGGTCATTCACGAGGCGCGCGTCATCCCCGATGCCGGCCAGGCCTTCACCTTTCACGGCTTCCGCTTCCAGATACTTCGCAAGAACCGTAACCGCATCACCGCGCTGCGAATCACGCCGGTGGAGCGGATCAGAGGTTAGAGGCGTCACAGGCCAACGCCGGCAGGAAAGCGAAGCCTCGGGGGCAACCTGGGCTTTCTTCATCTACCAGGTGACCCGTACTTCCTCGATCGCCTGGGCGTTGGCGTGCTTGACCGTGAAGGTGACTCCCCGGTGCCGGATCACGGCGCCGTCGGCGGGGATTTCCCGGGCTATCTTGAGCAGGAAGCCGGCGAGGGTTTCGTAGTCGCCGCGGGGGAAGGCGAGGCCAAGCTCTTCCTCGGCTGCCTCCAGGTCGATGCGGGCATTGACCACGAAGTTGCGGTCGCCGAGCTTGCGCACCCGCGGTACGCTCTCGCCGTCGCCGTCGTATTCGTCCTCGATCTCGCCGACGACCTCCTCGATGATGTCTTCGAGCGTGACGATGCCTTCGGCACGGCCGGACTCGTCGACGACCACGGCCATGGCACCGCTGCCCCGGCCGCCCCTGCCGCGAAACGTCGTGAGGAGGTCGCCAATGCCGTGCGAACGGCGGACACAGATCGGCGGGCGGACAAAGCGCTCGATCGATTGCCCGCCACTCTCGAGCAGCAGGTCGAGGGCATTGACGGTGCCGACGATATTGTCGCGGCTCTCACGATAGACCGGCAGCCGCTTGTGGGCGGTCTGCGCCGCGCGGCGCGTGACCTGGCGGCAGGTGGCGCCGGCGCCGACGCCGACCACGTCGGCGAGAGGAACCATGATGTCGCCGGCGGTGGTCTCGTCGAAATTGAACACCCGCCGGATCATGGTCTGCTCGATCGGCTCGATGTCCGAGCCGATCGAGGGCATGTCCATCATGGCGACGATTTCCTCGCGCAGGGTGAAGGGATTGCGGCGCTCTCCGTTGCCGAACATTCCGGCCAGCAGCCGCGACAACACCGTGAAGACGATGAGGATCGGGTAGAAGAGGTAGGCAGCGCCGCGCAGGATGAAGATCGCATAGGGCGTCACGGTATCGGCGCGCTGCTGGAAAACGCTCTTGGGCACGATTTCGCCGAAAACCCAGATCAACGGCGCGACGATCGCCACCGCCACCCAGCTGTACTGCTCGCCGAGCAGCTGAATCACCAGCGCCGTGGCGATGGTGGTGTTGGCAACCACCGAGATGTTGGTTCCGACCAGGGTCGTCGACAGCAGCCACTCCGGGTTCCTGAGCATCTCCAGCGCCAACTTGGCGCCGCGCGAGCCCTTGGCGGCGTCATGACGGAGCTTGATGCGGTCGGCGCTGACCACGCCGATCTCCGAGCCGGTAAAGAACGCCTCCGTCGCCAGACAGACGATCATGATCAGGATGGTGACGACGACGTCCATGATCAGGCGTCCGCTTCGTTCGCGATCGGCTCGACCGGTGCCGGCTCGACCGACGCGGCCGGCTCCACCATGACGCCGTCGATGCGGTTTTGGGCGAGCGACATGATCGTGAAGGCATGCTCGCCAACCACGATACGCGCGCCCTCGCCCGGCAGTTCGCCGAACTCGTTGAGCAGGATCCCGCCGATGGTCTCCACCTCCTCGTCGTCGAAGGCGGTACCGACCAGCTCGTTGAACTGATTGAGCGTCATCGAGCCCTCGACACGGAAACGTCCGCCGCCCAATGCCTCGAACTTCACCTGCTGCTGCCTGACCACCTCGGAGCGGCTGTTGATATCCCCGAAAATGCACTCGACGACATCTTCCATGGTCACCAGGCCGGTAACGCCGCCATATTCGTCGACGGTGAGCGCAACTGTCTTCTTGCGCTGGCGGAAGTTGTGCAGCAGGTCGGCAAGGGCGAGCGTCTCCGGCACGAAATAGGCCTTGCGCAACAGGCCCTGGGCGGTGCGTCCGGAGTTCTCCGGCAGGTCAACTCCAAGCAGATCCCTGGCGAAAAGGAGGCCGGCAATACTGTCGAGGTCGTCGCGATACACCGGAACCTTGGTATGGCGGGTGCGATGAAGTTCTCTCGCCATTTCCGCCAGAGGCATGGTCATCGGCAACGCGAAGACCTGAGAGCGCGGCGTCATCACGTCACCCACGGTCAGGTCGCCGAAGTCGAAGATTTGCTCGATATATTGAGCTTCCTGGCGATCGAGGACGCCTTCGCCCACCGCTTCGCGCGCGAGCGAGCGCACCATGTCCTCGGTAATGATGTTGTCGCGCGAACGCTCCTTGCCGACGATGAAGGTGATGACGACATCCGAGATTTCGCGCACCAGCCAGCGCAACGGCAGGATGAGCCGGGCGAACAGATCGATCGGGCGGGATTGAGCGGAAGCGAAAGCGACATTGTTGCGGATGGCAAGCGTCTTGGGGGTGATCTCGCCGAACAGCAGAAGCACCGGAACCATGACGAACAGGTTCACCCATTTGTGCTCCGCCCCGAGAATATGAATGACGGCCGCGGCCGAGATCACCGAAGCAGAAACGTTGACCAGCTCGTTGCCGATCAGGATGGTGACGATCAGACGCCGGGGTTGACTGAGCATCCGCCGGATCAGCGTGAGCCGCGGATTGCCCTCCTGGCGCATCTGCTCCAGCTGGACTTGATTGAGGGAGAACAGGGCCGTTTCGGAACTGGAGAAAAAGGCTGAGAGCAACATCAAAATGCAAAAGCCGACGAGCTCAACCCATAAAGGAACGTCCAAAAGGCCCTCCCGTGCGGGCTGCATCGCCACGTCGCCAAATCCTCGGCAACGATGACCCCCGCGATACCTCGAATGGCCGTCTGCGATCGCCGCTTGCATCAGCGCCAGAATCGCGACGGGCTCCTATTGTTGCGAATATTTTTTCCAGATCGCGGCGCCCCTGTCCACTTTGGAGACGCGTCGGCGAAACCACCGAGATTCTCGCATTAGTTGCATGTCGGCGGCAGCGTCTCTTCAACTGACCTCCGGCGCCCGCGCCTCGATGGCGAGCGCGTGCAAGCCTTGGGTGAACTCGCCGGCCAGCGCCCGGTTGATCATCCGGTGGGTCTCGACGCGGCTCTTGCCGCGAAACGCCTCGGCGGCGATTTTGACGCGGAAATGGGTCTCGCCGCCGGGTCGGTGACCGACATGACCGGCATGAAGATGCGATTCGTCATCGACCTCGAGCGCGGTCGGAAGAAAAGCATCGGTTAACGTCCGTGTGATCCTGTCTTTTGCCGTCATTCCGGGATTCCGCGACTTGTCCGTGGGGCCACTGCCGACCATAATAAAGCGATGAATCTGAACTCCAAATATTTCGACCGAATCCGGATCAATCCGGGCGGGACGGCGGTCAAGGACGAAGGCCCGCCCTGCGAGTGGAAAGGCTGCCGCGATCGCGGCACCCATCGCGCGCCCAAGGGACGCCGGCAGGAGGGCGAGTTCTTTCGCTTCTGTCTCGATCATGTTCGCGAATACAATAAGTCGTACAACTACTTCGCCGGCATGGCCGACGACGATATCGCCGCCTACCAGCGCTCCGCCGCCACCGGCCACCGACCGACTTGGACGATCGGCGTGAACGATTCCGCCGACATCCGGGCGCGGGCCTCCTGGGAAAACGCCTTCCTCGACCCGTTCGGCATGTTCAACGGCATGAACGGCCGCAAGACCGCCAGTCCCGAGCGCGAGCGGCGACCGCTCAAGAATCTCGAGCGGCGTTCCTTTCTCGCCCTCGATCTCGAGGGTTGGGAGGATGCATCCGAGATCAAGGCCCGCTATAAGGCGCTGGTCAAACGCCTGCATCCCGACGCCAACGGCGGCGACCGAAGTTCGGAGGATCGCCTGCGGCAAATAATTCAAGCCTATCACTACCTGAAATCAGCAGGTTTCTGCTAAGACCGCATCCTAATCACGCAAGCGCAACCAGAAAGCCGGCGGCGCCGCGAAGACGCCACGGAGGAATAATGGCTGAAGCAAATCTCGAAAGGGCCCCGTTGCCCGACATGAAGATCTCGGTGCGCCAGGTCTTCGGCATCGACAGCGATCTCGAAGTCCCGGCCTATTCGGAGCCCGAAGAGCACGTGCCGGATCTGGATCCGGACTATCTGTTCGATCATGAGACGACGCTAGCGATCCTTGCCGGCTTCGCCCGCAATCGCCGCGTGCTGATCAGCGGCTACCACGGCACGGGCAAATCGACCCACGTCGAGCAGGTCGCCTCGCGCCTCAACTGGCCTTGCGTGCGCGTCAACCTCGACAGCCACGTCAGCCGTATCGACCTCGTCGGCCGCGACGCCATCGTCGTCAAGGACGGCATGCAGGTGACCGAGTTTCGCGACGGCATCCTGCCCTGGGCCTACCAGAACAACATCGCCCTGTGCTTCGACGAATACGACGCCGGCCGCCCGGACGTGATGTTCGTGATCCAGCGGGTGCTCGAATCGTCGGGCCGGCTGACGCTCCTCGACCAGAGCCGGGTCATCCGCCCGCATCCGGCCTTCCGGCTGTTCGCCACCGCCAACACCATCGGCCTCGGCGACACCTCCGGCCTCTACCACGGCACCCAGCAGATCAACCAGGCGCAGATGGACCGCTGGTCGATCGTCACTACGCTCAACTACCTGCCGCACGACAACGAGGTCGACATCGTCGCCGCCAAGGCGCCGCACTATCGCGACCCTGCCGGCCGCGAGATCATCTCCAAGATGGTGCGCGTCGCCGACATGACCCGCAACGCCTTCATCAACGGCGACCTGTCGACGGTGATGAGCCCGCGCACGGTCATCACCTGGGCGGAGAACGCCGATATCTTCGGCGACATCGGCTTTGCCTTCCGGGTCACCTTCGTCAACAAGTGCGACGAGCTCGAACGCAGCCTGGTTGCCGAGTTCTATCAGCGCGCCTTCAACGAAGAGCTGCCCCAGTCGGCAGCCAACGTCGTCCTCAGCTGACCGGAGGCGCGGTGGCCGGAGCGAACGACATCAAGGCGAAAGCGCCGGTCGAGGGACCGACCGAGCCGTTCAAGCGCGCCGTCGTCGGCTGCATGCGGGCGATCGCCGGCGAGCCGGACCTCGAGGTTACCTTCGCCGCCGACCGGCCAGGCCTGTCGGGTCACAAGGCCCAGGTACCCGAACCGCCGCGCAAGCTGACCCGCAGCGACGTCGCGATCACCCGCGGAATCGGCGACGCGCTGGCGCTGAGGCTCGCCTGCCACGATCCAGCCCTCCACCGCGCCCAGGCACCCGAGGGCAGGACCGCCCGCGCCGTCTTCGACGCCGTCGAGCAGGCCCGGGTCGAAGCGATCGGCACGCGGCGGATGACCGGCGTCGGCCGCAATCTCGCCGCCATGCTCGAGGACCGCTATCATCGCGGCAACTACCAGGAGGTCTCCGACCGCGCCGACGCGCCGGTCGAGGACGCCGTCGCCCTGATGGTGCGCGAACGCCTGACCGGCGCGGCGCCGCCGCAATCCGGCCAGAAGATCGTCGCCATGTGGCGCGAATGGATCGAGGAGCGGGCCGGAGGCGACCTGAAGCGACTGGTCGACAATATCGAAGACCAGAAACTCTTCGCCGACACTGTTCGCGATCTCCTCGCCTCGCTCGATATGGCCGACGAAGTCGGCAGCGAAGGCGGTGACGAAGAGGGCGACAGCGACGACGGCGGTGACGAGGACAGCGAAGGCGCTTCCGACGCGGCCGACAGCGCCGAGGCCGCCAACCCCGACGAGCTCGAAGCGTCGGGCGAGGACGACGAGGACGGCGAGGGCGAGGCAACCGAAGCCGACACCGACGATTTGCTTGACGATTCGGAGATGGCCGACGCCCGTGAGACCGGCGAGGCGCGCCGCGCCGAGGCGCCGTTCTCCAACCTGCCGCCGGTCTCGGACTATCGCGCTTTCACCACCCGCTTCGACGAAACGGTCAATGCCGAGGAGTTGTGCGATCTCGCAGAGCTCGATCGGTTGCGCTCCTATCTCGACAAGCAGCTGGCGCCGCTGCAGAGCGCTGTCGGCCGGCTCGCCAATCGGCTGCAGCGCCGCCTCCTGGCACAACAGAACCGCGGTTGGGACTTCGACCTCGAGGAAGGCTTGGTCGACGCCGCCCGCCTGCCGCGGGTGGTTATCGACCCGATGCACCCGCTTTCCTTCAAGATGGAGCGCGACACCGAGTTCCGCGACACCGTGGTAACGTTGCTGCTCGACAACTCTGGCTCGATGCGCGGCCGCCCGATCACGGTGGCCGCGACCTGCGCCGACATTCTCGCGCGCACCCTGGAGCGCTGTGGTGTCAAGGTAGAGATTCTCGGCTTCACCACCCGGGCCTGGAAGGGCGGGCAGTCGCGCGAGGCCTGGCTGCAGGCCGGCAAGCCGCCGGCGCCCGGCCGTCTCAACGACCTGCGACATATCGTCTACAAGGCCGCCGACGCGCCGTGGCGGCGCGCCCGCCGCAATCTCGGCCTGATGATGCGTGAAGGCTTGCTTAAGGAAAACATCGACGGCGAGGCGCTCGCCTGGGCCCATTCGCGCCTGCTCGGCCGCCAGGAACAACGCCGCATCCTGATGATGATCTCCGACGGCGCACCGGTCGACGACTCGACCCTGTCGGTCAACCCCGGCAACTACCTCGAGCGGCATTTGCGTCATGTCATCGAGGAGATCGAGACCCGCTCACCGGTCGAGCTGATCGCCATCGGCATCGGCCACGACGTCACCCGCTATTACCGGCGGGCAGTGACCATCGTCGACGCCGAGGAACTGGCCGGGGCAATGACCGAGAAGCTGGCCGAGCTGTTCGAAGAGCAGGAGCGCGCGCCGGTCCGCCGGCCAACCCGGCGCATGGCAACGCAGCATTGACCGGCGCAGCGCGCCCTGCCGCGCTACTCTTCGCCGTCTGCCTTGGCGCTCTGGCCGGATCCCCCGCGGCCGCGGAAATCGGTTTCAAGCCGATCGAACTCACCGCGACGCCGATCGATACCTTCGCCCGGACGAGCGGAAAGACCGTCTTCGGAGCGTTGGAGTTCCGCGGCGGCCTCGAAGTCTCCTCGTCCGACCCAGACTTCGGGGCGTTCTCGGGTCTCGACGTCACGCCCGACGGCGATCTGGTGGCGATCTCCGACACCGGCCTCTGGTTCACCGCCCGCCCGATCGAGGACGCCGGCCGAATCGTCGGCCTTGCCGATCCCCGCCTCGCGCCAATCCTTGACGGCAACGGCAAACCGGTCACCGGCAAGCTTAACGGCGACGCCGAGGGCCTGCGCATCCAAGCACGCAACGGCGGTCCGCTCGAAGCGCTGGTTTCGTTCGAGCGCAAACACGGTCTTCGCCGGTTCGTCGCCCAACCGGACTTTGCCCATGCCGGCGGCCGCCCGGTGCGATTGCCGAAGTCCGTCACCCATCTCACCCCCAACGCCGGCCTCGAAGCACTGGCAGTGGCCCCGCCGGCGGCGCCTTCGCCGGCGCCACGCGGATGATCGCGGAACGCTCGCTCGACCAAGCCGGCAATCACCGCGGCTGGATCCTCGGCGGTCCACGCGCCGGCACCTTTGCTCTCGTGCGCAGCGACGATTTCGACGTCACCGATGCCGCTTTCCTTGCGGGCGGAGACCTCCTCGTCCTTGAACGCCGCTACGCCCTGTTCGCCGGTCCCGCCATACGCATCCGCCGTATCGCCGCCGCCGATCTGTTGCCCGACACCACCGTCGACGGGCGCATCATGGTCCAAGCCGACATGGGATATCAGATCGACAATATGGAAGGCATGGCTCTGCGCCCCGGCGCCGCCGGCGAAACCCGGATCCTGCTGATCTCGGACGACAACAAGAGCCTGCTGCAGCGCACGATCCTGCTCGAGTTCGCGCTTCCCGCCGATGCCGTGCCGAGGCCGAGGATGCGCGCCGACGCCGGGCAGTAGACCTACCGGCCCAAAAAAGAAGACAGCGCCGGAGCGGCACCGTCGGTCGGCTCGAAAGACGGGAGGGCTAGCCCGGATTTCTCACACTGGACACGGCCTGCGTTGCTGTTTCGGCGAGACAGATGCAAGGAGGGCGGCGAAAAGCGTATCGGGGAATACGGTTGAGCCGCCCGACACCGCAGATGTCCGCCGAAACGCAACCCGAAGGGCCGACTGAGGCCGCTGACAGGGTGTGTCGAA
>Ga0075327_1000172_pt1 | contig 16499 bp, 20 predicted proteins | sample MayberrySE_Catta_2_FD_120056 | JGI IMG/M metagenome (GOLD analysis project Ga0075327, IMG submission 120056) | Natural and restored wetland microbial communities from the San Francisco Bay, California, USA, that impact long-term carbon... | ecosystem: Environmental > Terrestrial > Soil >...
GGACTAATTTCCCCCCCAAGCTTTTACTCAAATTAGCCTGGATGCTTCCACTATGCCATTAAGGGTATGTTCTACTGCCTCAATGATCGGACCTGAAGTGTGTTTCCTTAGCTCAATAGTGGTCTTATGCCCAATTGAGATTAAACCTTTCATTTGCCTAAGGTAAGCCAATTCATCATAACTAACTCTCCTTTTTGTTATCTGGAACAAGGCTCTAACCGATGAAGGACTCGTAAAACCAACTGCATCTACATTCCTGCCCCTTAATAGATGAAAAAACCACTTCCATTCAGTGTCAATCGTAGGGTTGGTAGATATATCATAGAGATGAAACTGATCCACAGAGATTCCTAGCTTTGAGAGGGACAGGGTAATCTTACTGTCGCCAAGCTGGCTTCTGGGCACGATTATTTTGTGCAAATGATCATCGTAACTGGAAAGGCACTTGATTATTCCGTGGGTGTTGTACCTTTCAGGCATTATCACAGAATCGATCCCGTAGTGTGCGAGTTTTTCTCTGGTTCGTGGACCAATACAAACAGTTTTTATCGAACTTAGTTTGGATACCAAGGCTGGCCTATTTCCAGTTTTATCAGAATTCGTCATAAGAGCATCTACTGCGTTTCCGCTAAGAAACACACACGCATCATAGTCATTTTGAATAATTCGTGAAACTATACGCTCTATTTCTAGATATGGTTTAGGAGTTATGATTATTGATTTAAGAAAAAGGACTGTCCAACCGTAATTCTCCATTGTCTTTTTAAAACTTGCAGATGATGATGATTCTCGTGTAATTGCAAAGAACCTCGTCCCTTTGTGATCCTCACGCTTAACCATTTGGATAAAGCCACGCCAGGCGCCGGGAGAAAGAAACGACACGTCCGACCACAATCACTGCTGGAGAAGTCACCTTATATCTTGCAACCTTTTTCAGAATAGTGTTCAAATTTCCGACTATAACCCTCTGATCTTTCATAGTCCCTTTCTCGACAATCGCTACTTTGGTAGTTCCCTTCAAACCTCCCGCTCGCAAGTTTTGAACAATTTCTTCTATTCTTTCTATGCCCATCAACACGACTATTGTATCGACAGCAGAAGCCACAGCTTTCAAATTCACACATAAATGTTGTTTCGTTTCATCTTCGTGGCCTGTGATCAATGCGACCGATGACGAATAGCCCCTGTGGGTGAGAGGTATCCCAGCATATGCCGGAGCAGCAATCGCTGAAGAAATGCCCGGTATAATCTCAAATTGGATGTTGTGCCTGCGTAAGTATTCTGCTTCTTCTGCCCCTCTCCCAAAGATCAACGGGTCTCCGCCCTTAAGTCGCAATACGCTTTTACCTTTTAGAACATAAGCCAGCATAAGCTTGTTAGTTCTTGACTGATGCGTAGAGGCGGCTTTTCCGGATTCCCTTCCCACATAGATTTTTTTTATCGTTGATGGAATCTTATCTACCAGATTCTTGCTAACTAATCTGTCGTAAAGCACTACATCGCATTTCGTTAGAAGTCTGAAGCCCTTAACGGAAATTAGCCCTGGATCTCCAGGTCCTGCTCCACAGATAAACACCTTTGCAGAATTCATAGTAGATCGTTCCAATTCTTTAAGGCTAATTCCCAGCTCTGAGAAAAGTCTCTTACGCCCTCATCCAATAATCGTTGTCCTGCCTTAAGTCCTAAGTTTCTAGCTTCCTCAATTATCCCGTTTTCAGTTACAATAATTTGATCTGAGCCGTCTGCAGAAAATACCTTTACAAAAAGGGTCAATCGATTTGATTCCTTAGTGGATAACGTTACAACACCAACAGGGAATCTACACCCTCCTTCGACTACTGACAAGAGATTCCTTTCGGCTTCCAATTCGGCGCGCGATCTAGGGTCTTCAACCAATTTCAAAAGATCTAGCAAATCCTGTCTATCCTTCCTGCAAATGAGTGCCAACGCTCCTTGGCCTGCAGCAGGAACAAAATCCATAATATCAAACCGTTCTGTTATACACTTGCTTAAGCCCAATCGATCTAATCCTGCCTGCGCTAAAACGATGGCGTCATATACACCTGTCTCAACCTTCCTTATTCTTGTCTCTATATTACCACGGATTGGTTTTACCTTTAACTCGGGTCTCATTCTCAAAAGCTGGACTGCTCTCCTTAAGCTGCTAGTACCTATTACTGCTCCGGAAGGTAGCTCATTCAATTTCAATCCTTTACCGTGTATCAATACGTCATTGGTCGCAGACCGAGTTGGTACAGAAGCTAACGTGAGATCGGAAAACAGCTCAGTTGGCACATCCTTGGCGCTGTGAACTGCGAAATCAGCGTGTCCATCAATTACGGCTTGATCTATTTCCTTTTCAAATATGCCTTTCCTATCGAATGTGTAGAGTGGCCTCACGTCTAAGTCTCCAGAGGAATTAATTTCAAGAATATTGATCCGGGTCTGCCTTTTGCTTCTCGTTAGCGAATCCACCACAGATCTGGTCTGCAGTAATGCTAACCTGCTACGTCTCGTTCCTACCGTGTAATTTCTCATTTTTTAGACCTCATCAGATTGAATGCATAATCATATGCTTCAACCGTTCTATCGATATCCTCGTCAGCATGTGCGTAGGACAAGAAGCAGGTCTCGAATTGAGAAGGTGGGATAAACACTCCCTTTTCGAGCAAAGCTGTAAAGAGTGTATTAAACATATCAAGATCAGACGTTTTAGCTGACGTCATATCTCTAACTTCTCTAGTGGTAAAGAATAACTGATACATGGAACTGAAACTGTTAATCCTGCAAGGGATCTTTCTATCACGTGCAACATCTCTGATACCGTCTATCAGTGAGTCGCATACTCTGGTCATTCTTGGATATATTTGATTCCGACCTCTTGTCAGAGCAGAAATAGTTGCAATGGCGGCTGTAACTGCCACTGGATTGCCAGCATATGTACTCGCCTGATATACATCTCCGGTTGGAGCAAACTGTTCAAGTATTTCCCGTCTCCCGCAGATGGTTGCTAGGGAAAATCCATTTGCCACCGACTTCGAGAAGGTTACTATATCAGGTTTGATCCCAAAGAATTCGCTTGCACCACCAGTTCCAAGACGAAAACCTGTTACAACTTCATCGAAGATCAGCACAATATTCTTTTCCAAGGTAATTTTTCTAATAAAGTTGAGATACTCTTTTTCAGGAACTACTAGACCCATATTAGCAGGGATTGGTTCGAGGATAACGCAAGAGATATCATTTCTTTTCCTTATCACCTCTTCTAGCTGCGCAAAATCATTAAATGGAACCACAATAGTCTCTGAGCTAAACTCTTTAGGAATACCACTAGACGAGGGTGCACTGTGCCCAGATGTGTCGATATTGACCAATGAATAGTCTTGTGCACCGTGGTAACAGCCCTCAAATTTGATAACCTTATTCTTCTTGGTGTAGCTCCTTGCGAGCCGGACAGCATTCATCGTCGCCTCCATTCCAGAATTCACGACTCTTGTCATTTCACATGCAGGAATTAGTTCAGCAATCATCTCCCCGAGTCTAACCTCCTTTTCTGTAGGAATGCAGTAGAGAGATCCACTATCGAGCTGCAACTTGACAGCTTCCAATACTTCGGTATACGCGTGTCCTAAAAGCAGCGATCCATATCCCATACAATAATCTACATAACTGATGTGGTCACTACTGGTTACCTTACTTCCGTTCGCATAAGCTGCAAAGAAAGGAAATGGATTGAAAAACCTGACAGGGCTGTTAACACCCCCGGGAATAACTTTAGTCGCCCGATCATAGAGGATCCGTGAGTTCTCAAACATTCATAGATCAAATACTAGAAGGTATTGTGGTTATAATTTCATTCCGAGCTTTTCTATTCTTCCTGTAGTATCTGAGAAATCAACTTCGCGTGATACGTAATGAGGATATCAGCACCAGCCCTCTTTATCGAGGTCAGCATTTCGTGGACTGCTTGCTTCTCGTCAATCAAACCCTGCCCAGAAGCAGCTTTAATCATCGCGTAATCACCTGATACACTGTATGCACACAGGGGCAGATTAGTCATGTCTCTTACCCTCCTAATCAAATCCAGATATGGCACAGCAGGTTTGACCATTACTATATCAACCCCCTCTTGGATATCCATCATCACTTCTCTCAAAGCTTCTCGATGATTGAGAAACGACATTTGATACGACTTCCGGTCACCTAAAGATGGAGCGGAAGCTGAGATTTCTCTAAATGGCGAATAAAGTGAAGAAGAGTGTTTTGCAGAGTATCCCATGATTATAGTGTCTGTGAATCCACTTTCATCTAACGCTTCTCTAATGGCCTTTACTTGACCATCCATCATCGCTGAGGGAGCAACCATATCACTTCCCGAATTTGCGTGGCTCACGGCTATCCTAGCCAACAGATCGAGGCTTAAATCATTATCAACCCTTCTTCCTCGTAGTATTCCACAATGGCCTGAAAGAGTATATTGGCATAAGCATACGTCGCTAATAACAACTATCTGATCACCGAAGGTTTTTCTGAGAGATTCTATTGATTGTTGTACTATCCCATGCTTACTAAAGGCGGAACTACCCCTCTCATCTTTTGACGAGGGCATCCCAAAGATGATAAAAGCACGCATTCCAAGGTCATAGCACTCTTGAACCTCTTCGATCAGACCGGATAAGGGGAATTTTCGTATGCCCGCCATAGTTTGACTTTCCTCAGCAGTAGTAATCCCTTCCTTTACAAAAACTGGATAAATAAAGTCCTTGACTGAAATTCTGGTCTCTTGCAATAATTGTCGTATCGCTGGATTTTTTCTTAGCCGTCTCAGCCTTACTTTTGGAAATCCTGGCGACGATTTATCAAGTGTCATAATTGAACATGCTTTCGACGATTCTGATTAGATCCTGCTCAGAGACTCTTCCTATTCGAGCCTCCTTTCGCAGGTTATTCATAGGTGTAGACAAAACAGTGGAGACTATCGAACGAGAAAGCTCTCTAATTGTTCTCTCGTCTTCTGCGCCTAACTTTGCTGAAAAAATGGACATTGCCTTATCCACTTCAGCCTCTCGCAACACATCAACTGATCTGAAAACTGAATCGATCAACTGTTCTACTCTCTTACTTTTAAGAATATCCACAAACGATTTGGCCTCTTTGTCGATAATCTTCTCTGCAGCAGTTATCTCATTTTTTCTAAGTTTGAGATTATTTTCTGCTATTTCGGCGATCTGATCCATATTAATTAATTTGATTCCCTTTATGGTGCTAATTTGGTCCTCAACGGTCCTAGGATTCGAAAGGTCAAAAACCAACATCCCTTTATTTCTTGTTAACATCGCTTTGCTGATCCTTTCATAAGTGATCAAGAAATAGGGTGCTGTAGTCGATACGAAGACTATATCATATCCAATGAGACCAGATAAAGCACTTTCAAACGCGATAGGATATCCGCCGGCTGTATCTGCGAAGGATTTTGCTCTTTCAAGAGTTCTACTTGTAATCATAAACCTAACCTCCCTCTGCCGTAATGACTTTGCAACCAGACTAGCTCCTTCCCCGGATCCAATTATCAGTATGCTTCTACTTTTGAGATCATCGAAATAGTTCTCAGCGATGCCAACAGCCACAGAACCAATCGAGACGTTACCCTTATTCAATCGAGTAGTTGTTCTTACTTTACCTCCTGTTTTGAGAGCCTTTGTGAATATTAATGATAGATTCGAACTGGAATGTCCATTGCACCTTGAAAATTCAAAAGATCTTCTTACCTGTCCCAATATTTGATCCTCTCCTATTACTAAAGAGTCTAGACCAGAAGTTAGCCTCAAGAGATGCAGAATGGCTTCTTGTCCAAAGCTTATCTCTACATTATCTGAGAGGTCCACTTTTGACAGGCCTGTGACCGCTGACCAATTGTCTAATATTTTTTGTTCATCGTGAGTTTCAGCTGACGATAAAAAAATTTCCACCCGATTGCATGTTTGCAAAATAACACACTCACTATCAGGAGAGATCTCCCTGAATCTAGCATATGCTGTATTAACATTCTTAAACGTGAATCTTTCGAGAAGATGAATGGGAGCCTTCTTGTAAGTGATTCGAGCATTACAAAATTGCTGTTCTCGGTACAAGGGCTCGAATTGCGTCATTTAGCTTCTCTTACCCTCCCAAGAGTTTATTAATGCAACTAATTCCAGTCGAGCATCATCGATACGGTCCTCTTTAATAAGCTTCTGGATTGTAGCATTGTTAATGACAGAGTACAAGAATTCCTTTCTTTCAGAGACTGTGGGTATTCTTGTCCTAATCATTCTCCTAGCGGCTTCTTGGAGTCGTATGTTTTCAATATCCGACTTACTCACTAGTCTTTTTAAAACCCTTTCTGCTTTAATCCTAAATCGTCTGGCAACTATCGGACTTCTTCCCGAGGTAGATATGGCTATTTGAAGGATCCCTTCAACATTAATTATAGAAGCATAGGAGAAATCGCTAACCGGTGGGTCATCGACTGCATAAGACAATGCGCCCTTTAAACTAGCCTCTTTAGCTATTGCACGATTGAGATGTTTATTATTAGTGCAGGCCAAAATTAGGAATGGATTTTCATAATCTTTGAGAAAGCTGGTATCTTTAACATGTTCTTTTCGTAGTAAGAGTTTTCCCTTATCTCGTAGTCCCTTGATTATCTTATTAAGGCGGTTTGTGATTAGAATTATTTCACAATTCTGATCTTCTAGCCCTCTCAACTTTCTTAAGCCTTCTGTTCCTCCGCCTATAATAATGACTTGCTTCCCGTTTAGGTTCAAATCAACTAGCAATTATTGCACCAGGATAGACAAGGAACAAGACGTAAGTTTTACTATTTAATTGTTACATCCGATAAAATCGATTTGAGCTAAATCCGTGTTTCCATTTAGGGTAATAGAATTTGATACCAAATTTTTCTATCGTTAGGCTCACAAAGCGAGTGATCGGATAGACCATCTCTTTCTCAGGTCTTACTCATTGCGTATGGTAGATTTAATTGGACGATTCAAATTACAATAACCTTTCGCCTAAGACTAATTAAGAATGGATTGCTTACCAGTATTAGCCCTTGAGTGACAACGATGCTCCAAAGACAACGCTAGATCTTTGTTCCATAGAGGAGATAGGAATCGCCACTAGAACGCATCTTGAAAACTCGGGATTTAGGTCACTTAAAGATTTGGTTGTAAGAGGACCGGTTGATATTTCAGAAGCTACGGGAATGGATATCGAAAAATCAGCTGTTCTTTGCAACCGAGCTCGACAAAGACTTGAGGAAGCGGGCGTATTAGAAAAAAGCTTTGTAACAGCACGCAAATTGTACAATAAACGACTTATTGCGGAACGAACGTCAACAGGTTCTAGAAACCTCGACACCTTACTTGGTGGAGGAGTGGAGTCTCGGGCTGTCACAGAAATTTATGGAGAATATGGAACTGGCAAGACACAAATATGTCACAGCTTGTGCGTGATGGTAACTCGCGACACTGCCCATGGAGGGTTGGGCGGAAAAGCAATCTACGTAGACACTGAAAATACCTTCAGACCGGAGCGCATTGTTTCCATATGTAGTGCAAGAAATATTGAACCTAATCATGTCCTCGATAGCATCATTGTTGCTAAAGCATACAACTCAGCGCACCAGGAATTAATAATAGATGAAACAGGTCCAATCATAGATGCCAACGGGGTCAAGCTTGTTATCGTGGATTCGGCAGTTGCACACTATAGAGCGGAATTCTTGGGTAGGGCGACTCTCTCAGAAAGGCAGCAGAAACTAAATAAATTTATGCACATCCTTTTAAGAATCTCTGAAACATACGGTGTTGCTGTTGTAATTACGAACCAAATTCAATCATCACCTGATTCAATTTTTGGAGATGCCTTCAAACCGGCAGGCGGCAATGTAGTCGCCCATACTAGTACATACCGCATCTATCTGAAGCGCTCAGGTAGGAATAGAGTTGCAAGGATGGTGGACAGTCCTTACCACCCAGAAACTGAGGTGCTTTTCTCGCTTTCAGAAAAGGGAGCTACGGATCCAGAACAATATTGATTGTTGTATGTAGTTACTATTAAATTAAGGCCTGCGGATACAGGAAACAAAATGCCTAGTTCACATGGGTATAGGCGAAAGTCTCGCACTGTTATGACGAAGAATAACGTTCCAAAGGGATTATCCTATCTGCTAACTGAATACAATCCCGGTGACAAGGTAATCATCACAATAGATCCGAGGGAACACAAAACGACCCCACATAGAAGATACCATGGTAAGGTTGGAATAGTATTGCAAGTTGGAAGAAGGACATTAAAAACCTCAGTACTTATCGGCAAGAAGCAGAAAATCTTACAAACTAGGCTTAACCACGTAAAACATCTGACGGCTGTGAATTAGATCAATGACAGAGATTGAAAAGAAAGAAATAATCACATTACCTGAGGTCAAGGAGATTTTGGAGAAGGTAAAACCTGACGAAATGGACCAGATCCAAAGATGGACATTTGATTTTGTAACAAGATTCTCAAAACTCGATGCAGAAACCTCACGTAAGATGGTCGAGGAACAAATTAAGGAATGTGAATTGAGAGAAGAAGAGGCAGTCGAATTAGTTAACATAGTACCCAAGTCACTTGAGGAACTGAGATCATTTACGTTTGGATGGAAAAAACTGATCTTGACCAATACTCTGGAAAAAATGTTAGACATCTTGAAAAAGAAAGCTGAAGGTTAAATATTTAGCCCTTATTCAATTAATTGGGAATTAGACCATTGTCAATGTCTGTGGACAGATCCGATCGTACTTTTAGAAGTGATGATAGTTACGCGCATCATCACCAACCGCAACGTAAATACGAAGAGTATGCATACATATTGGATTTTACACAACGCGGAAAATCCGCAACTGTAAGAGGCCGCGAGGGTGTAATAATACAAGCAATTGGCGAAGAAAGACTCACATTGTTAGAATTACTTGGATATGGAAACGCTACTTTCGAAGTAGGAGAACGGCTCTATATCGGAAGGGATGGTAGAGAAAAGATCATCAGCGTCCTTGGAAGATTAGAATACTCAAATATATCCCAGACTGCTAAAAATGAACTCCTTGCCACAGTCGAGAAAATTGTGTTAGAGAATGAAAAAAGATTTATCGATTATGTAAATATTGCCCAACCTGTAACTCCTAGAATACACGCTCTGGAGCTTATCCCCGGAATAGGCAAAACCTACATGATGGCGCTAATTAAAGGGAGGGAATCTAAGAGATTCGAATCTTTCCAGGAAATCCAGGACAGGATTGGCTTAAAAGACCCTGCTAAACTGATAGCAAAGAGAATCGTCGAAGAAATAACCGGTGAGGCTCGCATGAATTTATTCGTGAGAAGATGAAACTAACAGGGCCAAACTCGCTAGGGCAGCACAGACTCACCGATTTCGGGGTTATGAAACAAATCATTAGAGAGGCAAATCTGACAAAAACCGAAAAAGTTCTCGAGATCGGTGCGGGAGAGGGAGACCTCACGTCGCAGCTATGCATGAATGCAGATCAGGTGACGTCCCTTGAAATTGACAAAGCCAAGTTTGAGTTTACGAGGCTAAAATTGGCGAAGTGTAATAATCTGCACTTGCTGAATGTAAATCCTTTTAGTTTTAACTCGATGAGCTTTGAATTTGATGTTTGTGTCTCCAATATTCCCTATTCAAGGAGTAAGGAGACTATACTGTGGTTAAGCAATCAAAAGTTTAACAGGGCAGTAATTATGGTACAGAAAGAATTCGCAAGAAAACTCAGTTCAAAGCCCGGTACGAAGTCTTATAGGGCGATTTCCGTAATATGTGAATATTGCTTTATTGTTAAAGAGTTATTCGAGGTATCAAATACCTCATTCAGCCCACCACCGGCGGTCTCATCTCAAGTTATTAAACTGGTGCCCTCCGGAAGACAAATAACCTGCAACGTAAAAAAAAATATAGAAGTATTATTCTCACAAAGAAAAAGAAATGTCCGCAAGGTTGCCTCAGTTCTAGGCCTCAAGTCTGGTTCAGATTTGTCAAAGAGAATATGTCAGTTAAGTCCAAATGAGATAGTAGATTTAGCGAGGAGTATCAGCATCTGAAGCTATACTGTCCTGGAAGCCGCTGGCCGACAAATAGATCAAGATGATTTTTGTGTTACCAGAATTCAGACAGCTAATTGAATCGCGGTGTGACTCGTAAAATTCCCAAATATCAACCGTCTGACGACACATACCTTATGCTGGACTCGTTGGTGGGATATCGAGGAAACTCAGCACTAGAGATTGGTGTTGGGTCAGGCATTATCCTAAAAGAACTTTGCAAAAGCTTTCCCGTTGTGGTTGGAACAGATATTGATCTCGATGCCTTGTTATGTTGCAATCGATTAAACCGCATAGAAGCTGACCTGATTTGCTGTGATGGAGCAAAAGCACTCGCGCCCTTCCAGAAATACGACCTTATCGTCAGTAATCCCCCATATCTTCCCACTGAGGACGATGATATTTACGACAAAACCATTTACGGGGGAATGGCAGGTTCGAACGTAGCGTTGGAATTTATCATATCTGCAATCAATCTCTTGAGTCAGCATGGTGCGATTTTGATTCTCCTTTCGAGTCTGTCTAACATACTGCAAGTCTACAAAGTGATAGCGTCTTTGGGACTTTGCAGGAGAACAATTTCAACGAAAAAGCTGTTCTTCGAATCTCTCTCAGTAGAGGAGATACGATTCTTTCCGTCAACTATTTAAGAATAGTCCTAGTTCAGAAGAGCTCTATTCAAGGATATTGGGATCATTTCCTCAGTAGATTAGAAGATTCCCGTGAAATTTCAGCGGTCATACGGGATAAAGATGATTCACCCCCAAGATCGTACGTTACATGCTTTCCCTCTGCAATTATTTTTTCGGTAGCCTCAAAGATTGCGTTAGAGATCTCCTTTTCACCTAGATATCTCACCAACCAAGCGCCAGAAAGGATTGAAGCTACAGGATTCACCTTATCCATTCCAGAATATTTGGGTGCACTTCCATGTGCAGGCTCAAACATCGCATAACTTTCTCCGAAGTTACCCGAATATACGTTACCGATTGAACCCACATGACCTGAAGCACACTCTGATATGATATCCATAAATAGATTTGTACTTAGAAGGATATTTCGGTTAAATCGTTCAGGGTTTTTGACGAGTTGTTGAGTCATGTTGTCCACATAATACTCTTCTACCTCAATGTCTTGGAACTGTTGACTGATTTTTTCAACAGCGTTCCAAAATATTCCGTCCGTTTCCTTCAAAATATTCCGCTTTGTCACCGCTACTAATTTCCGATATTCACGTTCTTTGGCTAGTTCAAACGCCTTTAAAGTCACTCGTTCGCATCCTTTCCTTGTTGTCTTTCTTACTGCAATTGCAGAATCATCGCTAGTTCTGAATTCTATCCCTGCATACAGACCTTCGGTAGCCTCTCTAACACAAAGGAAGTCAAGCTTTCGATCCAACTGCCGATATGTCTTGATAGGCCTTACATTTGCATAGAGTTCAAATCTTTGTCTTATGCTAACTGCTACGCTGCGAGGGGCATCAGGATTTGGAACAGTCGTGGTAGGGCCTTTAAAGCATGCGTCACTTTGTTTGAGAAGTTTCCATACCTCATCCGAAATATATGAATTGCCGCCCGATTTCATCCACCATTCAGAACCGGCGTCGCAAATGACGAAATTGACCTGGGAATTACATGATTTCAATACATGCAACACAGCCTCGACAAGTTCTGGGCCAGTTCCATCACCCTTTATCACAATAGCTGTCTTGCCTGTCAAAGAGATTAAATCAGAATGAATTGTTCCAGTATTATATTTATTTTGAATTTAATTCTATTCGGCTTACCATGTTGTCTCTAAACGGAGGCGCGTCGCTAGCGTTCTTAACATTTGTAAATTCGTTATTCTCTGAATAATACGAATAAGAAATGTCATAATCACTGAGATTAAGAATCCGTTCTGAAGATGCCCCTCTTGAATTATCCATGATTGGGATGGTTGCATTGTCTGGCGAATATATTTGCATAAAATCACCCAATGTGAGCCTTATTGGTCTCACATACTCTATGTGAATTACGTTGCCTTGCGTGTCAGTGTGAATGGTTCTGAGACACGCTTTACCATCCACAGTATCATTGCCGATCCCAGCTGGAAGCAATTTTGGTTGGCCATTAACGGATACTTCTACAGTAGAATGAATACTGAACGTGTCTACGTTATGCCCCTTCAGGCAGACTTCGAGAGGGGTTGGTGGGGGTGCAAAAAGAGGAATTATTACCAGTGTTACAAGAAGAGATGCCCCCATAGCCGCCGGCGGGATGAGCAATTCTTTTTTACCTAACCTTCGTCGTGGTTTCTCCTCTTTTACTTTCCGTTTAGGCATTTTACGATTTCATAAGAAATGTGGTACGATCTGTTATTAGTGCTTTTCCAGCTTATTCCAAAGTATTATAGATTTGACCAAACGTCTACTGGATGGCCCTTCAAATCCAAATCTTCATACGAATTTCGTATTACGGCGATCAGAGTATCTATTCAGTCAAATTCACATACATGCTCGACTGCGCGTTCGTTTTGTCTTACTTCACACTGAACAATTTCTTTGATAATGAGTGCTTCAAATCGAAGACAATGCACTTGAAGGAATCAATAATAGTCGATCTTATTATATTATAGAGTAATAATGGCACCCAATCACCTACCTGGAAGGAGAGCATTTCGAATTAGTTTCGAATTTGTTCAAGAAAGTGTTATCGCTCGCATCCACCGAATTAGATCGTCTACATTGGACTTATGGGCGAATGAGAAGCTGGGTACACAATTTACAGTAAAGGAGTAGCTGACCTGATGCTGCTGGCTATCAATACGCTAGATTTTGACCTATTTGATCGGTCTTAAGAATTTATATATAAGCAAAAGTCGCTCTTCATTAGTAATTGGTAGAAAAAAGGGGGAGCAAGTCGAAAAATTTTCCCAAGAAAAAGATCGTCTTTTTTGTTGTTCTGGCCATCATCGCAGTTATAGGTTTTTCATTGGTATATTCTTCCAGTATCAGTACTGTTCCTCCCTCAGAAGGTAATGATGATATCTCCAAGCTCGTCTCAGGATCTAGAGCTGACGCGGTGGAAAAATTCAACGCCCAATTTTGTGGACTAAACTCATATCCTAATTCCAGCTATCTTGTTATCGAATATTCTCTTCCAGCCCTCTGTGAGATGCCATTAGCCGTCGGTGTAGATTCTGAGGGCAAAAATATTTGGTACGTTTCCACTAAGAACGGTACGTTGGGTAGCTACGATATTAATACCAACACATTTGGAGAGGAGTATGAAATCCCAAGTTGGCCCGCTAGAGCAAATCCGACAATTTCCTCACAGATTTGGGATCTTGACATTGACAATAAAGGGGACATCTGGTTTACTGATGAACAGCAAAATTCTCTATGGAGATTTTCAAATGACACAAACTCCTTTGAAATGTTTCCGGTACCAGAGAAGCCCGAGGCATTCGGAACTACGTATCCAGTTTCTATGGAGATAAATGATAATGGTAGTAGCGTCTACTTTGTTGGGATAAGATCTCCATCCATATGGATAGGTAACACTTCTCAGATGAGGAACGGGACATCTGAAGGAATAGAACGAATAGAAATTCCGCTTGACTCGTTTAAGGGAATAGACCCAGATCTAGTAAGCACTGGCTCGATTGTCTTGGATGAGGATAATAATAGGTTGTTTGTTTCGTTACTTGCCTTCAACACTAAAGGAGAGATCTTGGCTTATGATCTTAAGAATAATACCTTTACTTCTTATGAAATGCCAGATGATATAACATCCCCAGTAGGATTAACACTCGACCTCAATGAGGACTTATGGGTTACTGACCATGGGACTAGTATTTTTTATAGGCTCGACCCTGCCTCCGGAGACATTACGAAGTTTACAACATCTATCGCATCTCCGAGAACTTTAGGACAAGCCACAACTATAGACGCGGCCTATACATTGCCATACTGGGTAAAGACAGGAGCAAACGGTACCATATGGTTTAACCAGCATACCGGAAACAAGATGTCGAGTTTTGATCCAAACAATCTGACCCTCACAGAATATTGGATTCCATCTCAAAACAAACTATGGGGACCATGCCAAAATAGTGTCAATCCATGCGGTATAAGTAATGCCCTGCAATTTGATGTAAACAAAAATAATGAAGTATGGTTTTCAGAATGGTCTGAAAATAAAATCGGTCGGGTGTTGACGGAGAGAGTACTGCCTATATCCGTTTCTGTTTTGCCTAACAATATTACTTTACAAAGAGGCGAAAATGAGGAGATAAAAATAAACGTTACTTCGAACATGAATACTAGCCTCACGGCAGACATGCTAGCAGCAGGAACCTTTACCACAACAGGTAATCTCGGTAATCTCTCTGGACTTTTTAGTGAAGATTCGATTAGTTTAGATCCGGGACAAACTAAGCAAATAAGCCTCATCATAACGCCAACGCAGGAATTAGAATTAGGAAATTACACGCTCATGGTAGGAGCAGAGACCAGTGATGCATCAGTGCTTCGAACAGTCCCAATCAGGATACAAGGATGAATTAGAGAATCAGTTGGATTAGGAAGCTGCTAGTGTTACTTTTTTTAGGTAAGCTCGGCTTTCATGGAGTAGCAATAGCACAACATTGCGTTCTGTCGATTGTGTATATTTGAGATCTCATCAAAGGTCATGGCATGAAAACATGTGTCGAGGGTTTGTATTCAAATCATTTACCTAAACTAGTAAAATTGAAACAATTTTTTCAGGATATATTTTTGGATTTGCAGGGGAAATGAGCTCAGTCATGGCTCCTGAAATCATAAAATTAGCTATTCATATTCGAATCAATGAAACCTTCCAAAATAATTAGACAGACCATGCCGCACAATGAATAGACTCGAACGGATAGAATTTCAGAGGCGATTTGCTCTGTTTATGTCCATCAAAAACCGCATGCAGTTAATGACCATTTCTATATTCTTCAATATACGAATTGCTCCCTATTCTTCTTCCTTTTGTGCACTTTCGCGGAGCTGAGTTAATTTTGTTACAGTCAAACACCCAAGCTTACCCGCAGCTATCTTTAAGGCTCGCTTGGCGAGTTGGAGGTTTTCAGCGCTCACGTATGCCTCATACACAGTGTCCCCTGGTTTGACCCTAGCAGCCAGACCCATTGCCTTGCCAAAAGCCCTTCTCATGCCCTCTTGTAATCGATCAGCTCCAGCCGTTGCAATCATCTTATTTTCACGCAGAATAACGTGAGGATATACCTTAATGCTGGAGAAGAAACTCGTGTCACCTGCAGTTGCTAATGTCTTGTTTGCACCAAGTCTAGCTGCCTCCAAAGCGTTATGCCTGATCTGACGCCTTTCCTCTATTATGAGCTCAATCTTGTAATCATAATCATCCCTAAACTCTCCTGATGAGAATCTTGCAATCTTCAGTTGTGGCTTGCCTCTGATGTACTCCTTTCTTACGTATGGCATCCCACGAATTTCTCTATAATTACTACCCTTCAACAAAATGCACCAATTTTTTAATGCTTAAATGTGGACTGGCTCCGATTTATTCGTTATGTCCGCTGATATTGAGGGCTCAGAGCTTGATGTATCATATTTGATCGAGGCGACTATGCCAGCAGGGGAAACCAAGATCATTGTAAATGAAACGAAATTCCAAGATCAGCTCAGATCAAAAGGGTTCGGTGAAAATCAGGACTCAGAATACACCCTTGGCCATTGCGAGGCTCTATACTTAGCATTTACAAACAGGTTGGTAATAAAAAATAATGAAGACACCAACATTGGGTTTGAGCAGTTAATAAAAAAGATGTTAAAGCACGATCCTAGCATACTTACTAGGTTTCTAGTGTACCGCGATTTGCGTAGTCGTGGATATGTTGTGAAAGATGGGTTTGGCTTTGGCATCGACTTCAGGGTCTATGAAAGAGGCGAGTATCAAAAAAAGCCTTCAAAATATTTGGTGTATGCACTAAACGAAGGGATCAACTTAAAGATTGAGGCGCTCTACGACTTAATCGATCAGACTGCCAGAATGGGAAAGAACTCTGTTCTAGCTGTCATTGAGCGAAGAGGAGAGGTTATCTACTATAAAGCTTCGAAGTTTCTCCTCAAGGACAACCGATTTCGTCAAGAAAGTGAGATAAGTGCCGGGCATATTCAACGTTTTGACAAAGGATAAAAATCATCATTTAAATCAATGTGGTGCCCTTTATGTGGTGTAGAAATGGGATTTAAAGAAGTATTCTGTCACGATTGTAAGACAATTTTGGCTCGCTACAATGTCGACTATTTTTCAGATCTTAAAGTTACAGAACTAACGAGGTTACATCATAACACTCATATAAGA
>Ga0075327_1000173_pt1 | contig 16489 bp, 9 predicted proteins | sample MayberrySE_Catta_2_FD_120056 | JGI IMG/M metagenome (GOLD analysis project Ga0075327, IMG submission 120056) | Natural and restored wetland microbial communities from the San Francisco Bay, California, USA, that impact long-term carbon... | ecosystem: Environmental > Terrestrial > Soil > Wetlands...
CACCTTCCCCTTCTGGATCTCTGCCACGATGAGGATGTTGCCCATCGGAATCTTCTCCTTCGAATTCGCTGGGAGTCGGGTCCCTAGAGGAGACCCAGCTCCTTGATCTTGCCGATGAGCCCGGCGACGATCTGGTCCGTGCTGCCCGAGAGGATCTCGGCGCTGGCCGACTTCGGGGGCGGGTAGATCCGGTCCACCTGCACCTTCGCGTTGGCGGCGCCGATCGAGCCCGAGACGCCCAGGTCGCCGGCGGTCTTCACGTCGACCGGCTTCTTCTTGGCCTGCATGATGCCCTTGAGGGACGCATACCGGACCTGGTTGGCGCCGGTCTGGATGGCGAGCACGCACGGGGTGGGCAGCTCCACCACCTCGATCGCGCCTCCCTCGAGCTCCCGGTCGGCGGTGACCGAGCCCGGCTTGGCCTCGGTGTTCAAAACGCCCGTCGCGGACGGCATGTCGCACAGCTCCGCGAGCATCGGCGGGACGGCCGACGAGTTGCCGTCGTCGGCCATCAGCCCTGTGAAGACGAGGTCCGGGCTCTCCTCCTTGGCGATCGCGGCCAGGATCTTGGCGACGCCCAGAGCGTCGGAGGCCTCGGCGTCGGGGTCGTTCACGTGGATCGCGCGATCGGCGCCCATGCCGAGGGCGGTGCGCAGCGCCTGGGTGACCCGGGCCGGACCCACGGAGGCCACGACCACCTCGGTATCGGCATTCGCGTCCTTGAGGCGCAGGGCCTCCTCGAGCGCGTAGGTGTCGTAGCTGTTGATCTCGAACTTGATGTTGTCTTCCTGAATCCAGGTTCCGTCCGCCTTGACGTTCAGCTTGGCGTCTTGGTGCGGCACCTGCTTCAGGCACACCATGACCTTCATGGGAGGTGGCCTCCGGCGATTGTTGATGTTGTTTGGACTCGGCTCTTGCTCTGGCGCTGTGGCTCTCGGGTCTGGACGTGGCGCGGAGCAGCGGCGGCTTCCTGCCGGGTCCGGGTGGAGCCGCGGTCAGGAGCAGGTGGCCATTGCTCCGTGCAATTGCACGCGATTGGTTGTGGGCGCTTCGCTTCGGGAGGGCGCTCGAGCTCCCTCCAGAAAAGGCGGGAACACCCTACAGGACGCGAGGCGGCTGGTCGAGCCCGCGACGGCACCCGAGATGGTCGTCCCGAGGGACTTTCCCGTCGAGCGGCGGGCCTGCCGCCGGCGCCGCCGCGAGCCTGCGGAAACAGCCCCTAAGCCTCTGCGGTCTATGATATAACCCGGCCATCCCCAGAGGCCGGAGGCGCCACGCCCATGTCCCGAGCGACCCGCACCCTCCTCGCGTGCCTCGGCGCGCTGCTCCTCGCTCTTTCGAGCGGCGCCGAAGACACCCGCCCGAAGGAGATTCCGTACACCAACCCGGGCAACATCCCGCAGCTCAGCCCCGACTACCGGCAGACGAGCCACAAGGTCGTGCTGATCACCGACGACAGCATCAGTCCGCGCTCGGTGAACCTGAAGGAAGGTCAGCTCGTCGCCTGGATCAGCTACTCGGCCAACCCCGCGACCATCGTGTTCGAGCGCGAGGTCGCCCGCGACATGATCTGCCACAGCCTGGTGAACTTCTCGATCGTCGAGGACGAGCTGAAGTCGGCCCCGATCCACCCGGGGGAGTTCGCGAGCTTCTGCCAGCTGAAGCCGGGCCGCTACACCTACAAGGTGCTGCGGCCGGACCAGGGGCTTTCGAATCCGCACCACCAGGCCCGCGACCGCCTGATGGGCGAGATCATCGTGGGAGACCCGAAGGCGAAGGAGTGAGGGCCCGGCGGTTGCGGGTCCTTCGATCGCCGACCGCGGTCTAGACGCCCATGAAGCCGAGGAACATCTCCAGCGAGGTGACTCGCAGGAAGGGGTTCGTGCGCTTCTGCTCGCCCATGGTGGACTGACCCTCGGCCGAGTAGAGGTGGCCCGGGAAGAGCAGCGTCTCGTCGGGGAGCTGCTTCAGGGTGTCGTTCAGGCTGTGGTACATGGCCTCCGGGTCGCTGCCCGGGAGGTCGACCCGGCCGCAGCTCCCGAGAAACAGGGTGTCTCCCGACACCAGCTGGCCGGGCTGGCCGGCCTCCTCGACCAGGAAGCACTGGGACCCGGGCGTGTGGCCGGGGGTGTGCAGCAGGCGCGTGCGGATGCCGCCGATCTCGATCCAGTCGCCCCCCTCGTGCTCCACCAGGTCGTTCCGGGAGATTCCCGTGACGTGCCGCAGGCCCTCGGCCTCGTGCTTGTTGACGTGCACCTTCACGGGCTTGCGCTCCATCAGGCGGTCGAGGCCCTCGATGTTCATGCCGAAGATCGAGCCGCCCACGTGGTCCTGGTGGTAGTGGGTGACGAGGGCCCCCACGACGTCCATGCCGTCCGCCTCCGCCTGGTCGAGGAGCTGGTCCACCTCCCAGGCCGGGTCGACGACGACGGCCTCGCGGGTCGCGCGGCTGCCGATCAGGTAGACGAAGTTCGCCATCTGGCCGACGTGGTACTGGCGGAAGTAGAGATCGGATTCGGGCACGGGTGCTTCCTCTGGGGGCGCGAGTGGGGACGCGGGGCGGATCGGCCTACAGCCGGACCTGCAGGATGCCGTCTTCGACCCGGGTCGGGTAGGCGCGGATCGAGCAGCCGGGGTCGTCGAGGCATTGGCCGCTGGCGATCTCGAACGCGTAGGCAGGGAGCGGGCAGATGACCAGGTCGTCGTCGAGCATCCCCTCGCTGAGGCTGCCGCCCGCGTGGGGACAGGTGTCGTCGATCGCGAACGTCACCTCCCCCGATCGCCCGAAGCACAGCGGCCGCCCCCCGACCCGCCGTCCGTTCAGCTTCTGGTCCTCGAAGCCCTCGATCGGGCCCAGGTCGTGCCAGGTGGCCTCTCCCATCGGGCCTCAGGAGTCGCCGATCACCCGGGCGAGCCAGTCGTGGACGACGTCGAACACCTCGTTGCGCACCTCCTCTTCGTTGCGCAGCGAGCGCTTCGGCACCTTGAAGTTGTGGTCGGCGTCCTCGCAGACGTGGAGCCGGGTCGATGCACCCACGCCGCGCAGGGTCTCGCGCAGGGTCTCGACGTCGCAGCGCCGGTCGCGCGTGCCCTGGACGAACAGCATCGGCGAGGTGATGCGGAACAGCGCGTCGGCCTGCACCTTCTGCTTGCGGTCCTGGGGGTGCAGCGGATAGCCGAGGAAGAACAGGCCGGCGATGCGCAGGCGGGCCGTGGCGAGGCGCGCGGCGACGGCGGCCCCGGTCCCCTTGCCGCCCAGGATCAGATGGGCGGGCGCCTGGGTGGCGTCGCGGCCGAAGACCGACAGGGCGGCCCGGAAGGTCCGGTCCATCACGTCGGCGGAGTCGGTGCCGCTGCGGCGCCCCGCCTCACCGAACGGAAAGTTGAACCGGAGGCAGAGGACCCTCTGCTCCGTCAGACGCCGGTGGACCTCGCTGATGACCGGATCGTCCATGTTGCCTGCGGAGCCGTGCGCGATCGCGACCGCCACCCGCGAACCCGTCGGCCACCACTCGGGAATTCCCAGCACCGCCGAGATCTCGTCCACGCTGCCGACGCGCTCGGGCAGGCGCACCTTGATCTCTTCGAAGCGGGGTGATTGCTCGACCACGCGCATCCCTTCGGGGTTGGCGGTCTGCCCGGTGGCGGGGGAGATTCGGCGTTAGATTACGGAACTCAGCCAGGAAGGCTACGCGACCGACTCGTAAGTTACTGGAGTCTCAGTGGAAAAAGTTCTGGTGACCGGGATCGCGGGCGGCCTGGGCCGACTCGTCGGACGGCGCCTGCACGGTCGCTACGAGGTGACCGGCGTGGACTCGGTCCAGTGGCGTCATCGCCCCCCCGGGATGAACACCTTCGTCGCCGACCTGCGCAAGCGGAAGTTCGAGGACGTCGTGCGCACCGAGCGACCCGACGTGGTGCTGCACCTGGGCTTCATCCGGCACTTCCGGGGCGACGAGGAGAAGCGCTACTCGGTGAACGTCGACGGCACCCGGGCGGTGATCGATCACTGCGTGAAGTACGAGGTGAAGCGACTGGTCGTGCTCTCGAGCGGCTACGTCTACGGCGCCTTGCCCGAGAACCCGTACCAGATGGACGAGAACCAGCCGCTGTCGGCGAGCCGCACGTACCCCGAGATCCGCGACCTCGTGGAGCTCGACAGCCTGGCGTCGGGCAGCATCTGGCGGCACCCGGAGCTGCGAACGAGCGTCCTACGCCCGGTGAACGTCCTCGGTCCGACGGTCGACTCGCTGGTGCGCGCCTACCTCGCGCAGCCGCGGGTACCGACGGTGCTCGGCTTCGATCCCATGATGCCCTTCATCCACGAGTCCGACCTCGCGACGGCCATCGCCCTGGCGATCGCGTGCGAGCTGAAGGGGGTGTTCAACGTCGTCGGGCCCGGGGAGGTGCCGGTGCACACCGCCATCCGCGAGACCGGGGGCCGGGCGTGGCCGATTCCCGACCCGCCCGCCCGCTGGCTCTTCGGGCGCCTGTACCGGCTGGGTCTGCTGCCGTATCCGGCCGGCCTGATCGACTTCCTCAAGTACCCCGTCTCGCTCTCGGGCGAGCGCTTCGCGGAGGCGACCGGCTTCCGATGCGAGTACGGTCTGCCGGAGATCTTCGAGAGCGTGAGGCGCTGAGGGTGGCGACGGTCGACGACGTCGGAGAGGGGGCGGGAGCCCCGCGGCGCGAGAGACAGCTCCGGGAGGGTGCCGTCCGGGTGCGGCGCCCGACGCCCCATGCCGGCGGTCGGCCCGGAGGCAGCCGGCTGGCGGCGATCCTGGGCGACCTCGTGGGCGCGCTCCAGCCGATGGCCGTGAAGCGCCTGCGCGAGGAGATCGACGCGCGCCTGGCCGAGGTGCCGACGGAGCTCAACGACTACGGCTTCGACCGCTACGGCTTCCACCCGGCCACCTATCGCCACGCCGCGCTCCCCGGGGCGATCCTGTACCGCTACTACTTCCGGGTCGAGACCCACGACATCGACCGCGTGCCCGAGGGGCGGGTGCTGCTGATCTGCAACCACGCCGGTCAGCTCCCCTTCGACGGCATGATGCTCGGCACCGCCATGCTGCTCGAGGCGCGCCCGCCGCGCGTGGCCCGGCCGATGGCCGAGTACTGGGTGAGCCAGCTTCCCTTCATCAGCGAGATGGCGGCCCGCACGGGGTCGCTGGTCGGGACGCCGCGCAACTGCACGAAGATGCTGGAGCACGGCGAGTGCGTGATGGTGTTCCCGGAGGGCGTGCGGGGGATGAACAAGCTCTACTCGCAGCGCTACGAGCTCCAGCGCTTCGGGCTCGGCTTCATGCGGCTGGCCCTCGAGACCGACACGCCCATCGTGCCCGTCTCCGTGGTGGGCTCCGAGGAGCAGCAGCCCGGCCTCGCGAACCTCGAGTCGCTGGGGCGCGTGCTCGGAATGCCCGCGCTCCCGATCACACCGACGTTCCCGTGGCTGGGTCCCCTGGGGCTCTGGCCCCTGCCCGTGAAGTACCGCCTCTATTTCGGCGAGCCCCTGCGCTTCCAGGGCAGCCCCACGGACGAGGACGCCGTCGTGCAGCGGCACGTGGACGTCGTGCGCGCCGCGATCGAGGCGATGTTCGAACGGGGCCTGCGGGAGCGCGAGGGCATCTTCCGTTGAGAAGGCATCTCGCGTCGACACGGCGCCCGTCGCTCCCGCGGCGCGCGCTCGGGAGCCTCACGGCAGTCCTGCTCGCCGGCGTGCTCGCGTGCGCGCAGGCGGGGGTCGGGGGGCGCGGGGTGTCGCGGCTGCCCGACCCGGGCTCGCGCGCGGCCCGGGTGGTGCTGATCTCGGTCGCGGGCCTGCAGCCGGAGCACTACGGCGTGGTGGCCGGGGCGACCGAGCCCGGTCTGGCTGCGAAGAGCGCCCCGATGCCCAACCTGGCGGCTCTCGGGAATGCCGGCGTCTACGCGGAGGCGGTCGAGGCCGTGCTGCCCTCGAGCCCCTACCCGGTGCACGCCAGCCTCGTCACGGGCATGTGGCCCCCGCGGCACGGGGTGCTGGGCGACGAGCTGCTGGGTCCGACCGGCCTGCACGTGCGCGGGCTCGCGCGCGAGAGCCGCATCCTGGGGCTACCGCTGTGGCGGGCGGCCCGGTCGGAGGGCCGGGCGGTGGCCGCCCTCGGCTGGCCCTCGACGCGGGGCGCCGACGTCGACCTGCTGCTGCCCGACCTCGGGTTGCCCGACCGCGACGAGAAGGCGCTCTGGCTGCAGTCGCTCTCCCGCGAGGCGACGCCCTGGGTGGTCGACCGGCTGCAGCAGCTCGACGAGACCCTGGCGGACATGGCGTGGCCGACGGTCGCGCGGCAGGACATGCTGATCGAGGGTCTCGCGTGCGAGATCGCCCGTCAGCCCGTCACTCCCGCCCTGTGGCTGCTGGCCTTCGGGCACAGCGGCATGGTCCTCGGTCAGGTGGGTCCGGCGGACGACCGCGCGCGCGCGGCCCTGTCCCGGGTGGACGCCTCCATCGGTCGCATCGTCGACTGCTTCCGGGAGGCGGGTCTGCTGGCCGACAGCGTGTTCATCGTCGTCGGGGACCGCAGCTTCCTGCCCGTCCACACCCTCGTGTCCCCGAACATCGTCCTCGAGCAGGTGGGTCTCATCACGCTGGCGCCAGTGCTGCAGGGAAGCGGCGTCGCGCGCTGGCAGGCCTTCGTCCGCAGCTCCGGGGGCTCGGGCCTCGTCTACGCCGACAGCGAGGCGGACGCCCTGCTGGCGCGCGCCGCCCTCGAGGAGGAGATCGGCCGCAGCCGCGGCTTCCGCATCGTGCCGGCGACCGAGCTGCAGCGCCTGCACGCCGACCCCCAGGTCTGGTTCGGTCTCGAGGGGCTGCCCGGCTACGGCCTGGGCAAGGGCGTGAAGGGGAAGCTCCTGGTCCCCACCGAGCGCCGGGGCCTGAGCGGCTACCTGCCGAACCGGGCCGGGAGCGAGGTCGGGCTGGTCGCCTGGGGTGCCGGTGTGCGCTCGGGCGCCCACGTCTCCCGCATGTCGCAGGTGGACGTGGCGCCCACTGTCGCCCGTCTCCTGCGCTTCGAGCTTCCTGCAGCGGAAGGCAGCGCCCAGCTCGGTATCCTGGCGCCGTGAGTCCGGAGCAGTCCGTCGTCATCGAGCTGAACCCGCGAGAGCAGCGGGTCTACGACCGGCTGCGGGCGCAGATCGTCGCGGCCCAGCCCGGACAGCCCTCCGGCCTGCGCGATCTCGTCTTCCTGCTCCCCGACCTGGCCGTGCTGCTGTTCCGGCTGATGCGCGACGACCGCGTGCCGGTGGGCTCGAAGGCGATCGCGGTCCTGGGCGCGGCCTACCTGCTGTCGCCGATCGACCTGATGCCGGCACTCCTGATGGGCCCGATCGGCCTGCTCGACGACCTGATCGTCGTCGGCGCCGTCCTGTCCCGGATGCTGAACCGCACGCATCCCGACGTCGTGCGCTCCCACTGGTCCGGCCAGGGCGACGCCCTCGAGGCGATCCAGCGCGTGACGGCCTGGACGGAGCGCGCCTTCGGGGACCGCGTCCGCCAGGTGACCGACTGGGTGACGGGAGGCGCACGCTAGGCGCCAGCACGACCCTTGGGGGACGCCGCACGGATGGCTCGCGGCAGCTCGCCCGACCCCATTCCAACAGCGTTCCGCTGAGGTGTCACCCCCCATTCGGGTGTGGCGGGCCGGTGTCGTTCCCGGTTGCCTGGCCTTCGATCTCGGATTCTGCTTGAACCGTTGCTTTTCGGGGGTGTATAACACCGACTAGCATCCAGATTGCTCGTTCCCTGCCGCACCCGCAGCCGGAGGCCCGTGATGACCCGTTCACTCGCCCGCAAGATCCGTCGAGAGAGCATGAAGAGGGTGCGTCGAGCACAGCGACTCTTCTCGGCTTCTCCGCGGGCCACGCGTCCCCGCTACCTCGTCGAGCCGATCGAGCCCCGGCTGCTGCTCTCGGCCGACATCGCCCCCGCCGCCGGCCAGGCTCTCGACGACGGTCTCGACACCCTCGGCGACTGGCTCGAGCAGATCGAGCAGATCGGCGACCTCGCCGACGAGCTGCCGCTGATCGGCGATTCCCTCGGCAACATCGCCGGTCTCGCCGAGCAGATCCGCACGGACCTGATCGAGGCGTTGCGAAACGAGCTGCCCACCAACCTGGGCGACCCCACCGCGCTCAGTGACGACGTCGCCGCGGCGATGAATGCCCTCCCCGGCGTGACCGTGGTCGACGAGTCCGTGGCCGACGAGATCCGCTTCGACGTCGCCTTCGACTTCAGCGAGAACCACCACATCGCCCTCGACCTCGGAGCTGCGGCGGCTGCGGCCGGCATCGACCTCGACGCCACCCTCGACCTCCTCGCGTCGATCGATTTCGATTTCGACTTCGGCTTCGATCTCGACTCCGGTCTGTCGCCGGAAGAGGCCTTCTTCCTCGAGATCGACAACCTGACCGCGACCCTCGAGGTCGTGGGCTTCGTCGACGGCGGCGTTTCGTCGCCGACGCTCGACACCAGCTTCGACCTCGGGATCGTCCGCGCGATGATCCAGGGCGGCACGATCTCGCTCACCGCGGCCCTCGAGCTCGATCCCGACACCAGCGGCGACGGCGTCGTCTCGCTCCAGGAGCTGTTGAGCAGCGCGCTCTCGACCGACGCCATCTCCGTCGCGCCGTCGACGGGCTTCAGCGTCGCCCTGCCGGTGGTGATCGACGCGCCGAGCTTCGAGGTCCTCGCCGGCGACGCGGTCTCGCTCCTGATCGGCGGCATCGACCCCTCGAATCTCTTCGATCTCCCGGACTTCGACATCGACATCGACGTCCCCAACCTGGGCTCGATGGACTTCGATCCCCGGGACTTCACGAATGCCAGCCCGGGCGACCTCGTCGGACTGATCGCCGGTCTCGCGAACCAGTTCCAGGTGCTGGCCGAGGGCCTGAATCCCGACGGCGGGATCCCGTTCCTGAGCGACGCGCTGGCCGAGGTCGTCGACTTCGCCGCAATGATCCAGGAGGTGCTGGACCCGCTCTTCGACGCCGCGGTCAACGCGGTTTCGGATCCGCTGCTGGCCCTGGCGGGCGACACGCTCACCTTCGACGTCGTGCACGACGGCGGCACGACGCCCGTGACCGTGGCGGCCGCCAACTACGCGAGCGCCCAGGAGGTGGCCGACGCGGTGGATGCGGCCCTGACCGGCGCCGGGCTGGCGCTCGAGGCGGTGCTCGAGAACGGTCAGATCCAGCTGCGATCGTCGGACAACACGATCCTCGACTTCTCGCTCGCGAACGTCTCGGCCGATGCGCAGGCGGGCCTCGGCCTCGAGAGCGAGACGCTCTCCACTCCGCTCTTCAACTTCGGGACGATCCAGGACTTCGAGGAGGTGCTCAACTCCGTCGCCGACCTCCTCGGCACGGCCATCGCCGCCGTCTATGACGCGGCCAGCAACACCATCGGCTTCTCGCTCGACCTGTCGGGCGAGATCGACGACGACCTGCGCATCGACTTCGCGGAGCAGATCGACCTCGGCGTGGCGCAGCTCGCCCTGCTCGCGTCGGGACTGATCCAGGCCTCGGGCACCGCGTCGCTGCAGCTCGACCTGGGCCTCGACCTGCAGGGGTTGCTGCCCGACACCGACTTGAGCCAGCTCAACGGCGGCCGCGGGGTCCGCACCACCGGCCTCGGCATCCCCGACCTCAACATCGCCATCCTCGAAGAGGGCGGCGACCCGATGATGCCCATCGCGGCGTTCACGGTCGACCTCGACGGGGCCCTGACCCTCGGCGACGTGGTCGCGGCCATCGACATGGCGGCCTCCGCGGCCGGCCAGGCCGTGACGGCCAGCATCGACCCGCAGTCGGGGCTCGTGATCGACGGGCCCGACGGCTTCGTGATCGTGGTCTCGTCCCCCTCGCCGATGGACGCCTTCGCGGTCTTCGACCTGGGCTTCGGCCTCGCCGCCGGCGGCCTCGACCAGGTTTCGGGCGCGGCGCTGCTCGAGCGGATCTTCGTCAAGGACACGAGTGGCATCGCCGCGAACGTGTCCCTGCAGACCGTCGGCGACTTCGAGGGCGTGGCGTCCGTGGGCTTCCTGTCGGCCGAGATCCAGGCCTCCCTCGCGGAGGTGATGGTCGACGTCGAGGTCGGGCTCCAGGACCCGAACGGCGACGGTCGGATCACGTTCGTCGAGCTCGGCAGCCGCGAGGACCAGGGCGACGGTCCGTTCTCGGTCCTGGACGTCGACAACCTCGACTTCCAGATCACGGGTGGTCCGCTCACGATCGAGCTGATCCTCAGCGGGGCCGAACAGCTCGGGATCGAGGGCGTCCCGGCCGCGACCATCTCCGGCATGTTCGTCGAGGGCGCGGACGGGCTCGAGGTCGACTGGAACGTCGACACCGGCGAGCTCGAGGACCTCCTCGGGCAGTTCCAGAACATGTCGCTCGCGGACATCCTGCTCCTCGTCGCGCAGATCGGCGAGACCCTCAGCGAGAACCTGGACTTCCTCGGCACGGACCTGCCCTTCGTGGACGCGTCCATCGCCGACCTGCTCACCCTGGTGGGCGATCTCGGAGACCTCGAGATCCCGAACCTGAGGGACCTGCTGAACCCCGCGGTCGACCTGGCGCTCGACCAGGCTCCGCCGAGCGTCGGCGGCCTCCTGAACCTTCCGCTCTTCGCGAGCTTCCTGACCGACGGCTTCGAGGTGGACGACGTCCTCAGCGGGCAGCTCGAGCTGCGCGCCTTCGAGGTGTTGGGACAGCTCGGCGACATCGACCCGCAGTTCGGCGGTCTCGCCCAGGACCTGCTCGACGCCTACCACCACATGGACGAGGCGGTCCGCGGACTGCCCGAGATCTTCGACCTGGCGCAGAATCCCGCGCACCTGCTCACGGCCTTCCAGGCCCTGCTGGTGGTGGTCGACCGCATCCGCCTGGTCGAGGACGAACACCTCGACCAGCTCTCCAATCACGCCGTGGGCAGCGCGACGCAGCTGGCGGACGCCTTCCGGTCGTTCCGCGACGACCTGCTCGGCGCCGTCTACGGCGTCGCGGGCAGCACCGACCCCGACGGCATCGGGCTGCGCGAGCTGATCCCGTCCGGTGACGCCCTGCTCGAGCGCCTCTTCGCCGCCATCGGCTTCGAGCTGCCCGTGCCCGAGGCGGGCGACCTGGCCACCATCGAGGGGCTGATCCAGTCCGGGCTCGACGCCCTCGCGGGCGTGCGCGGCGCCCTCGTCGCCGCCAACGGCTCGCTGCCCGCGGGCACGCCCGCGGCCGTGGGCACCGCCCTCACGAACGCCATCGCCCTGATCGACGTGCTGGCCGGAACCGACGCAACCGAGTCCGACGGCGCGCTCGAGGACGTGCGCGATCGGATCGCGGACATCCGCGAGTTCGTCGAGGCCGGCGTGAAGATCTCGACCGCCGAGCTGGTGCGCGCCTACCAGCTCGCCGTCGACGCCGTCTCCGAGATCGGGAACGCGATCAGCCAGGTCTCCGACGCCATCCAGGCCATCGACGACCTCGACCCGGGCGACCTGACCGAGGCCATCGAGGACCTGCGGGACGACGTGCTCGATCCCCAGCTGCAGGCCCTCCAGGACGAGATCGGCGACGTCGTCCAGAGCGCCGTGACCCACGTGCTGCGCGAGTTCAGCGGCCGACTCATCAGCCTGTCCTTCCAGGACGGCGCCCTGGTCGCGAGCTTCCACTACGACGCGGACGTGATCGGCGAGATCCTCGACCTGCCCGACACTTTCATGTTCGACTTCTCGCTGGGCGAGGACCTGCCGATCGGCTTCGACGCCGAGGTGGAGGGCATGCTCAGCCTCAGCGGCGCCTTCGACCTGGGCTTCGGGATCGTGACGAGCGATCTCAGCAACCCGCAGTTCTTCCTGGTGGCCGGCTCCGAGATCTCGCTGATGGCGTCCCTCGACATCAGCGCGGTCATCGCGGTCTCGCTGTTCGGCTTCGAGGTCGGCAGCCTGGGCGCCGACGGGAACGAGGCGACCCTCAGCCTCAGCAACGAGGCCGAGAGCGGCCCGGCCGAGCTGTCCTTCACGCTCGAGGACACCGTCGACCCGATGGACGGACGCGTGATCCTCGGGGTGGATCCCTTCTCGATCGACACGAACTTCGACGCCCACATCGCCTACGACCTGCCGATCTACGTCCTGGGCAACCAGGTCGAGCTGCCGGACATGAGCCTGCTGTCGATCGCCGACGGCTTCGACCTCGGAGACTTCGACGAGTTCGACTTCGTTCCCGACATCCCGGCGGGCGCCGCGGACGCCATCCTCGCCGCCATCCTCGAGGGCGGGCTCAACCTCGAGCAGATCCTGGACGCCCTGCAGTCGTTCGCCCGGCTGCTCGCCGACGGTCTGTCCAGCGACGTCGTGCAGGACCTGCCCATCGTCGGCGACGTCGCCGGCGACACGGCGGGCATCATCGACGACTTCAACGACTTCATCGACGACCTGCGCGACACCTTCGACATCGGCATGCTGACCGAGCGCGGCGAGATCGAGGACTTCATCCACGGCATCGTGCGGGACGCGCTGGAGCTGATCGCTCCCGTGACCGAAGACCCGATGGACCCCGACGGCGCGCTGACGATCGACCTCGGCACCGGCGGCTTCCTGTCGATCGACGTGGTCCTCACCACCGGCGACGACATGAACGTGCTGTTCGACCCGGACACCGAGCTCACCTTCGACATCGAGTGGGACTTCCGCGAAGAGCGCACCTTCTTCTTCGATCTCGGCCTGGACGCCTTCGACTTCGCCTCCCTGGAGGCGAGCGGCTCCGTCGTGCTCGCCCTGCAGGCGATGGTCGGCGCGGCGATCAGCCTCCGGAGCGACGGGCTCTTCCTCGACTTCATCGACCAGGACGGCACGACGGGCGGGGTCCAGCCCATCCACGCCGAGGCCAGTCTGTCGCTGACGCCCGGCAGCTCGATCGAGGCGGAGCTCTTCTTCCTGACGCTGATGGCGGAGGTCTACGACGAGGCGGCCGACGTGGCGAGGCTCGGGGACGACGCCTCCGCCAAGGTCCAGGAGGGCGTCCAGCTCGCCGGCAACATCTCCGTCGGCGTTCCCGCCATCCCGATGGGCGGCTTCCGCGCCTCCGACTTCGACGACATCACCTTCGAGCCGACCCTCGACGCCGAGCTCGACATCGACCTGCTGCTCCATCTGGGCCTCGGCAACGCGGACCTGCCGAGCTTCGACGTCGTGCTCGACGTCGACTGGGACCTCTTCAGCACCGGCGGCGGCGGCGGCGACCCGATGGTCGAGTTCTTCAACCTGCGGCTCGACATGGGCGACTTCCTCGCCGGAGCCCTCGGTCAGGTGGTGGAGGGGCTCGACCGCTTCGTCGAGCCGATCCGTCCGATCCTCGCCCTGCTGAACACGCCGATCCCCGTCGTCTCGGAGCTGGCGCAGCTCCTCGGCCAGGACCCGATCACGTTCGGGGATGCCGTCCGCATCCTCGGCACTGGCTTCGACTCCATCGAGCCGGTCACGACCGCCATCAACATCATCGACCAGATCGACAGCGTCCTCGACCAGATCGACGACTTCGGCATCATCGACTTCGGCAACCTCGACCTGTCGAGCTTCGGATCCGATCTCACCCAGGGCAGCACGGATCTCCTCGGAGGCTTCCTCGCGAACCCCGAGAACTTCTTCGAGAAGTCTCCGGACCTCGACGGCAACCTCGACGCCGTCAACCAGACGACGACCACGGCGAGCGCCGGCTTCAGCGGCGGTGGCCTGGCCTTCCCGCTCATCGAGGAGCCCTTCAAGCTCTTCACGCTGCTGCTGGGCGGCCGGGAGGACTTCATCATCTGGGACGTCCCGCGGCTCGCCGTCGAGTTCGGCGTCAGCTACAGCTTCGGTCCGATCCTGCCCCCGATCCCGCTCTTCGCCACCATCGCGGGCTCCGTGGAGCTGTTCGCCGACTTCGGTGTCGGCTTCGACAGCCGCGGCTTCGAGTCGGGCCAGAGCTTCTTCGACGGGTTCCACTTCGAGGACCTGAAGCTCCCCACCGGCGACGACCTGGCCAGCTTCAACCACATGGGCGAGGACATCCTCGAGGTGGGCGTGGCGGCCGAGGTCAAGGCCGGCGCGAAGCTCTCGGTGGTGATCGCGTCGGCGGGCGTCGAGGGCGGCGTCCGGGCCGAGATCGGCGCCAACTGGCACGACAACGACGGCGACGGTCGGGTCTATCTCGACGAGGTGGAGTTCAACTTCAACCGCGGGATCGAGTGCGTCTTCGACTTCGAGGGGGCGATCAGCGCCTTCTTCAGCGCCTTCGTGAAGCTCGGCTTCGATACGCCCTTCGGCTTCGTGACCCTCTTCGAGGCCACCCTCGACCTGCTGAACGTCACCCTGCTCGACTTCTCGATCACCTGCCCGCCGCTGCCGCCCCCGGTGCCCGCGTCCCAGGACGGCGACACCGTCTACCTCAACATCGGCGACCGCGCCGAGTTCCGGCAGCCCGGCGCCGAGGACGTCGACGAGGCCATCCTGGTGATCGCCGAGCGCGAGCTGCTCGACGGCATGGGCAACCCGGTGATCCTGAAGCTCGAGGACGCCGACCTGAACGGCAACGGCGAGTACGAGAAGGAAGAGATCCTCGCGGTCAACGACTACGACAACGACGGCGTGATCGACCCGAGCTCCCTCGTCGTCTTCGGCTTCGGGCAGGTCGCGTTCTTCACGGACGTCGCCACCATCATCGGCAACGGCGTGAACGGCGACGACGAGATCATCATCGACGCGTCCGTCTTCGCGGCGGCGATCCTCACCGGCGGCCCCGGCGAGGACGAGATCCAGGGCGGCTCCGGGATGGACGACATCTCGGGCGGCGACGACGACGACACCCTGTCGGGCGGCGCGGGCATGGACATCATCCGCGGCGAGGGCGGCAACGACACCATCAAGGGGCAGGAGGGCGACGACAAGCTCTTCGGCGGCGACGGCAACGACTCCGTGGCGGGCAACGAGGGCCTGAACGAGCAGCCGGACTTCGACGCGGACCCCGACTTCACGGACGACGACTGGATCGACGGCGGCTCGGGCCAGGACGACCTGCGCGGCGACTGGGGCGACGACGTCGTCGCCGGCGGCAGCGGCTCCGACTCGATCGCCGGCGGCTGGGGCGACGACACCCTCTACGGCGACGGCGAAATCTCCGAGGCCCTGGTGGTCACCCCCAAGCCGAACTCGGGCGAGAGCGACCTGATCGAGGGCGGCGAGGGTGGCGACACCATCTTCGGCGGCGGCGGCAACGACATCATCTTCGGTGAGGGCGCGCGGGTCGAGGCCGGCAACGGCGGCAACGACACGATCTACGGCGACGACGGCAACGACACCATCCGGGACGGTTACCTGAGCGACGAGGGCGAGCAGGGCCACGAAGAGGGCAACGACTCGTTCTTCGGCGGCCAGGGCGACGACCAGCTCGTCACCCAGTCGGGCAACGACCGCGCCTTCGGCGGCAGCGGCAACGACGAGATCCTGACGGGCGACGGCGCGGACTACGTCGAAGGCAACGGCGGCAGCGACCGGATCCGCTCCGGCGACGGGGCCGACCGCATCCTCGGCGGGTCGCGGCCCAACCAGGCCGCCGAGGCGATGCTCGACCCGAGCTCGCCCAGCCTGTGGGACGACGCCACGAACCCGTCGTTCTCGAGCGACGACCCCGCCGACAACGGCTCGACCACCGACGGGGCGGACGACATCGAGTCCGGCGCCGGTGACGACATCGTGATCGGCGACAACGGCGCGTTCTACGACGGCGCCTCGTTCACGACGTCGCCCACCGGGAACGTCACCCTGATCACGACCTTCTCGCGCGGCGGCAACGGCAACGACCGCATCCTGGCGGGGTCCGACGACGATCGCGTCTTCGGCGGCGGCGGTGCGGACGACATCTTTGCGGACGACTTCGGCGGCTCGGGCGCCGACGTGGTGGTGGGCGACCAGGGCCTGATGGACGCTTCGATCATCATCGCCGCGAGCTCGAACCTCGGTTCGGCGAGCGGCGACGACGACATCCAGGGCCAGGGCGGCGACGACATCGTGCTCGGCGGCGACGGCGCCGACGTGCTCGGCGGCTCCGACGGTCGCGACATCCTGGTGGGCGACAACGGCGAGGTCGACATCCTCGGCACTGCCGGCCAGCCCGTCCCGATCGTTCCGGTCGCGCTCGAGATCCGCAGCCGCGACTTCGCGTCGGGCGGCGACGACCGCATCCTCGGGAACCTCGGCTCCGACATCGCCCTGGGCGGCTTCGGCGACGACTTCATCTCGGGCGGCGGCACGAACGACGTCGAAACCGGCGCCGATCCGTTCCCGGACATCCTGCTCGGCGACCACGGCATCGTGGTGGTGGACCCGGCCTCGGACGAGCACGACGTGACGTCCTTCCCGCACCCCGACGCCCTCGACCCGAACAACAACGGCGTCGACCGCATCATCGGCAGCGGGCGCGG